>Ga0207426_1002212_pt1 | contig 13067 bp, 15 predicted proteins | sample AraplaMF_Cvi_mMS_FD_184265 | JGI IMG/M metagenome (GOLD analysis project Ga0207426, IMG submission 184265) | Arabidopsis root microbial communities from the University of North Carolina, USA - plate scrape MF_Cvi_mMS (SPAdes) (version 2) | ecosystem: Host-associated > Plants > Roots > Endosphere...
GGTCCGCCTGGTTCTTCCGGACTGCCATGTCGAGGACTCCTCGGTGGGGGGACGGGCAGGGTCGGGTCTCAGCCGGTGACGACGGGGACCAGGTCGGCGCCCTGGAGTTCGCGGACGGCGGCGCGCGCCAAGGCACGTGGCGTGGTGAAGGTCTCGTAGTGGTTCACCAGGCTTATCCAGGTGCCGTCGGCATTCCGCATCACATGGAGGTCGTCGTTGTCGATGCGGACGACGAAGTCCATCCCTTCGTGGGGGCCGGCGGCCCGGCCGGCGTGGTGACCCCCGTGGCCTCCGTCATCGGCGGGCCAGCCCTCGATATGGCGGCCCTGGTACACCTCGTCGAACGGCTCCGCCATCTGGTGCCCGCCGGACGGCCCATGCCCGGCTGAGTGCCCGTGACCGGCTGAGTCTCCGCGGCCTGCGGCGGGGCGGGCAGTGGCGGTTTCGGCGAAGGCGGCCGGTGCGGCGAGCACCGCACCGGTCACGGCCGCGGCGCTGCCGTACAGCACCTGGCGTCGGGTGGGACGCGACATGTTCCACTCCTCTGTTCGTCTCGGCTCCTCCTCCGGGTCAGGCCCGCAGGGGAGGTTCTTCGAGCCGGCGGACCGACGGTCGGTCCGCGCCGCCACATGCTGGCAGGGACGAACGGATCATCAAGTTGTCCCGGTGAGTGAGGCAAGGAACGAGACAACACCTGTACAGAGGTGCAGGATTCAACGGCGCCGATCGTCTTCCCGTCCCTTTACGGCTCGCCGCGGAACCGGATATTCCGCGATGTCGGCCGCCCTTCGCCGCAGATCCTCCTCTCGCTCGATCGAAACCATGAGCCCCCGCACGGCCGGAACTCGGCGCGAATGCAGGGGGCTCCGGGGTTGGGGGGTTTGCGGCCCCGGGCCGGCCGCGTCGAGCCGCCCTACGGGCACTGGGAGACGGTGCCGGACGACCCGACGCTTCCGGCGCGAACGCCAACATCGTTGCCACGGCGAGGGGTTGGCCTGGTGGCTCCCGGCTCAGTGGTGCTGCTCACATGTGCGTGGCGTGCGCTCGTGTGCTGGGCGATCCGGGACAATGAGAGAGATCCGGAACTCTGAAACAGGTGCTGACCTGGGGAAACGATGCCCCCTGCGAGGCCGTTCCGGAATGCCGGAACGAGCAGAGGACCAGGGTGGGGACGGAAACAGAGGAGTTCGCACGGCAGTTACGCCGGCTGAAGGAGCGCTCCGGACGCAGTTATGGCGTACTCGCCGGGCAGCTGCACATGAGCGTGTCCACGCTGCACCGGTACTGCAACGGCGATGCCGTGCCGATGGACTTCGCACCCGCCGACCGTCTCGCCAGGCGGTGCGGGGCGACACCGGACGAACTGGTCGAGCTGCACCGGCGCTGGATCCTCGCCGACGAGGCCCGCAGGCGAAGCCGCGCAGGTTCCGCGGCGGCCACCGCGTCCGCCCCGGCCGCCTCCTCGACCGATCAGCCGGCCCCCACGTCGGCCGAGCAGGCAGACACGTCCGCCAATACGGCCGCGGGGACAGCCGCGGCCTCCGCCCCTGCGCCACCCGCCGCCTCGCACCCCCACACCACCGCGGAGAAGCCGGACTCACCGCGCGCCTCGGACGCACCAGCCACCCCGGACCCGCCGGCGCCCGAGCGCGCCCCCTCCCGCCGCCTCACCTACCTCCGTATCGCCCTCGCGGTCGTCGCGGCCGGCCTCGCCATACCGGCGGCCATAGCCGTGGACGCACCCGAGGCGGGCGATGCCGAGCGGCGGAGCGCGCGCAGCGCCGACCCGCGACCGGATGCCGGCGGCGCTCCCACGCGGCCGCCGAAGAGCCCTGCACCGGGCCGCAGCACAGCGGACCGAAAGCCCACGCCAAGTGGAAAAGCGCGGCACGACGCCACACCGGGCCCGGAACGGTCCGAGGGCTCCGGCGCGAGCGCGGCCCCGGAAGACGAACGGGGAGGAACGGCTCCGCGCGTGGGCGTCAGCTCGTACAACTGGGATCAGCCCTGTGGCGTCAACTATCTGTTCCAGAAGACCCCGGACCATGTGCCGCCACCGCCTCCACCCCAGGACTCCCGTGGCTGGGCACGTGCCGAGGGGGGCATCGACGGCGGCCATCTGCGGCTCCAGCTCACCGCGACGGGCCGTACGGATGACGCGGTCGTGCTGACCTCCCTGCATGTACGGGTGGTGGGCAGACATACCGCGCTGCCGTGGACCGCCTATGGGATGGGCAACGGCTGTGGCGGCGGTATCACCCCGCAGACCTTCGACATCGACCTGGACGATGCCCAGCCGCTGGCGAAGCCCATGGCCGGGCAGGACGGCGACATCGTGGTGCCCGCGAAGAACTTCCCCTTCAAGGTCTCCACCCAGGACCCGCAGGTCCTGAATCTCGACCTGCACACCGAGGGGCATGACGTCAGCTGGTACCTGGAGGTCGGCTGGAGCAGTGGCGGCCGGCGCGGGACGATCCACGTGGACGACGGAGGAAGGCCGTTCCGCACGAGCGCGATCGAGGGCCGCACGCACTATTCCTACCGATGGGACACGAAGCGCTGGGTTTCCGAATGATCCGACGGCCCCCGGGCCGCAGGGCGCCTGACGCATAGTCAGTTCCTCGGCCGGATACGGGGAACGACGACCGGTGCGTTGTGTGAGGGTCGGGACCGGCATGGGCCGTCAGCCCCTGCAAGCGGGCGTGCAGCGGGCCCGCCCCGCACCGGGCAGGGCACCGGGCGAGATATCGGCGGCCAGTCGGTAGGAGCCCAGGCGGTCATGATGGTGCACGCGGCGGGATTCCGCCTCGCGGGGTGGCTTCCAGGCACCCGCGAGGGCGACTCGCGAGACCGATGCCGGCACGTTCGATGTCACGCGAGCGGGGCTGACGTACGGTGACTGTGGCCTGGACGTGGCTGTGGCCCCTGGCGGTGCCCTGGGCCCAGCCGTGCTCTTCCCCTTGCCCTTGCCCTGCCGTGGCCGTGTCCGAGGAGGTGGCTGGTGATGGTGAGGTGGTCCCCCCGCCGCGACGCCCTGCGTGGCCGTGTCGCTCTGGTGGCCGGAGCGACGCGGGGAGCCGGCCGCGGAATCGCTGCCGCACTGGGGGAAGCCGGTGCCACCGTGATCTGTACGGGGCGCAGCAGTAGCACCGGCACCGCCGCAATCCAGTCGGATTACGCCCGCACCGAGACCATCGAGCAGACGGCCGGGCTGGTGAACGGCCTGGGCGGGGTGGGGATCGCGGTCCAGGTGGATCACCTGGATTCCGCGCAGGTCGCACGCCTGGCGGAGCGCGTGCGCGACGAACACGGTCACCTCGATGTGCTGGTGAACGACATCTGGGGCGGCGAGATCCTCAAGGGGCCGCCACCGGAGTGGAACACCCCCGTCTGGGAACACGACCTGGACAAGGGCCTGCGCATCCTGCGACTGGCGGTCGAGACCCACCTGGTCAGCTCGCACCACCTCCTGCCCCTGGTGATCAACCGACCCGGCGGCCTGCTCGTCGAGGTCACCGACGGCACCACGGCCTTCAACGCGGAGCACTACCGGATCTCGGTGTACTACGACTTGGCGAAGGTCGCCGTGAACCGCCTGGCGTACTCCCAGGGCCACGAACTCGAACCCCACGGCGCGACCGCGGTGGCCCTGACCCCAGGATGGCTGCGCTCGGAAATGATGCTCGACAATTTCGGGGTGACCGAGGCCAATTGGCGGGACGCCCTGCACGGCACCGTGGAGGGATACCCTGCCGCCCCCGCCGGATTCGCGCACTCCGAGTCACCCCGATACATCGGCCGCGCCATCGCAGCACTGGCCACGGACCCCGCCCGGGCCCGCTGGAACCAGCGCTCACTGACCTCCGCCGAACTCGCCCGCGCATACGGCTTCACCGACATCGACGGCTCCCAGCCCGACAGTTGGGCCCACCAGGCGTTCTAGGATCACGCCGAAGGCACTTCCTGGGGGGACGCGCATGGCTTTCGAGATGGACTTGCCGCTCGGCGAAGACGCCGACGCGGCCCGGCTCGCCGCTGACCTCGCAGAACTCGGCAACGAGCGCTTCCTGCGGGCGGTACTCCGCGACCAGACGCGTATCCACCACCGCAGCACCGACCGCCTCCTCGGCTGGACCACCGACGCGTCCGAGACCGCCGAGCCCACATCCAGCCTGCTGCTGCGCGCCCTCCACCTGTGCTTCACGGCTCATCTGCCCTTGAGCCTCTCGCCCGATGTGCTGTGGTACGCCGTCGTGCACGAGGTGGCCGTGCACGTCCGGCTCAACTCCGCCACGTACGAGGGACTCTTCACCGAGACAGCCGGGCACCGGCAGACCATCGCCGTACGCGACGACCTGGCCCCGTGCGACTGGGAACACTCGATCAATCTGGTCCAGCAGCCCCTGCGCGCCCGGATCGGCGACGAGGTGGCCGACCTGTTCCAGCCGGCCTTCTCCACCACCACCCCCACCGACGCCACGGCCACGCTGGTGGCGCTGATGGACGTGGTCAGCCCGTACTACCGCTTCCGGTGGCAGACGCTCTGCGGCATTCCCCGGATCCGGCTCGAGGGCACGGACCGGGACTGGCGCCTGCTGACGGCCCGGGTGCGGGAGCTGGCGGAGTGGTTCGACGGGCTGCGGCCGTGGTTCGCCGCCCTGCACCCGGTGCTGGAAAAGATCAACGCGACCGCTTCGGGGTGGGGTGTCGACCACGCCTTCTGGCGTTCGCTCTACAAATGGGAATCGGCCTCCGGCGGTGACCGCGTCACGGGGTGGATCACCGCCTTCTTCGCCCACCGGTACACCGACGACGGCCCGCTTCCCAAGAAGTCCTTCGGCCCGGGCACCCTCGCCGAGGAGGACTTCCCCTCCCACGTTTCCCGTGTCCCGTTCCGCTGGGAGACCCTCGGCGGAACCTCCGAGATGGCATTCCTCGGCGGCGTGCTCGGCATCGACCGCGACGGCGAGTGGGTACGGCCCCGACTCGGCCACGCCGTGGTCGAACTTCTCCCCGAAGCCGGCTCGTGGACCGCGAACCAGCGGATGCCGGGCCGGCCCAGCCGACAGGACGGCGCAGACACCGCCTAGGCGCAAGCCGCGTTGAGATCGTCGTCCTGTAGATGGTGCAGGAGCGAGGCCCGGTGCAGGTCGGCTATGGGGGCGGGGAGGTCCGGGTGGCGCAGCAGTGTCGCCGCCCGGCGGTCGCGAGCGTCGGGACTGGTCAGCCGGCGGAAGTCGAGGGGCAAGTCGGCCAGGTGCTCAGTCTTCGTGAGGGCCGCCACCGCAGTGTCGGCGAGGACCGGCACGGTGAGCAGGCAGGCGGCCCAGCTCGCCACGACCTCATCGACCCAGCTCCGCCACGCCTCCTCGGGCTCGGTGGCGTCCACCGCCTCGGCACCGGTGAGCCAGTCCAGCCGCTCCGAGCCACCCGGGCCGACAAGGGCGAGCAGAGCGGCATCCGCAGCCGTCGGATACCGCAGCCACGCGGCGACCGTTGCCGCCTGCTGAGCCTGGGCCTGGGCCAGAGCTGTGTCCAGGGCGCCGCCTGTGGCGGGGTAGGCGCGCAGCAGCCACTGTGCGGTGGAGGCGATGACGGGGGAGAGATCGGCGGACATCGGCACGGTGTCGTGTCCTTTCTCTGGCGCAGCGGGAAACGGCCCGTAAAGGTGTGGAGGTGCGAATAGGCCTTCGGGGGAGCCTAGGCCCAAGACATTTCCGGCGAAATGATCCAGGTCACGTGGGTGGGAGGGCCGCAAGGGGGGACGCGGCGGCTTGGTCGCGGGTCTCGCGGGCTTCGTTCCGCAGGCTCTCGACTTCCGTGGTGACGGCGTTCAGGATCTCGCGGGGCGAGTCGTCCAGCGCTGCGATTCAGTTCGGCCGGAACGCCCCGAACAGCAGCTCCCCAACTCACCTAGCCCGAGTCAAGCGCCCTCGTCTCTTCCGAGCCGGCGTTGGCGGGGCCGACCGACAGCCGCGGCCGCGGTGTCGTCGTAGACGAGCAGGCCGTCGGGGCGTAGCCGAAGCCCCGGCGTCGGTGGGTGGGGCATGAGCCGGTTGTCGTGCATCAGGTGGTGGACGGTGACGTGTCTGGACACGGTGGCGAAGTCGGCGATCAGGCGTCGGTGACAGCGCCACCAGACCGCCTCACTGCACATCACCGTCGTGCGGGAATGAGCGGCTTCGTCGAGCAGTCGGTCCATCGCTGCCACGAACGCAGGCTCACGCATATAGGCGGCATAGCCCCTGAACGAGGCATTGCGCCAGATGACGTCCGGGGAGTCGGCCGGTGTTTTGCGGAAGCCACCCAGGTCCGGCTCCCAGCGGTAGCTGATGCCGGCCTGTGGCATCCAGTGGGCGAGGCTGCTGCGGAACAGGTGGGGGTTGCGACGGCTGCCGGGCCCGATCCGTACGTCGACGACCGACTGCACGCCCGCTCCGCGCAGCAGCTCGATCACCTGCTGTTGCTCCGCGGTGCTGTGACCGAAGGTGATCAGCTCCGCATCACGCATCGGGTCCCGGACCGTCGCCGTGCCGGCTGGTCCCCACGTCCGGTCGCCGCTCTGCCAGGACCATGGTTCCGCATGGCTCCAGACTGCCTCCGTACACCGGCTCCCGCACCTGCACCCGCACTCGCCACACGACGCCGGCGGGCCCCACCGTAGAGGTGCCGAAGCCTGGCCGTTTCCGGATACCGTGCGCCGGCCTCGGCCGCTACGGCAGCGGGGTGCCGCCCGTCGCGTTCACGATCTCCGCCGTGATGTAGCTCGCCTGCGGAGAGGCGAGGAAGACATACGCCGGGGCCATTTCCGCGGGCTGTGCCGGGCGGCCCAGCGGTGCTTGTTTGCCGAACTCGACGGTGTCGGGCAGCGTCGCCGGGATGAGGGGCGTCCAGACCGGGCCGGGCGCGACCGCGTTGACGCGGATGCCGTCCGAGGCGAGCATCTGCGCGAGGCCCTGGGTGAAGGTGACGATGGCGCCCTTCGTCATGGCGTAGTCGAGCAGGTGCGGGCTCGGCTTGTAGGCCTGGACGGAGGCGGAGTTGATGATGCAGCCGCCCTTGGGCATGTGGGGCAGTGCCATCTTCGACAGCCAGAACATGCCGTACAGGTTCGTCCGCACCACTCGGTCGAACTGCTCGGTCGTGATGGCGCCGATGCCGTCCGGCTGGGACATCTGGTAGGCGGCGTTGTTGACGAGGATGTCGATCCGCCCGAGTTCGTCGACCGCGCGCTCCACCAGCGCACGGCACTGCTCCTCTTCACGGATGTCGCAGGAGACCGCGACGGCCTTCCGGCCCGCCTCCTCGACCAGCCGCACCGTCTCCCGCGCCTCGTTCTCCTCCGACTCCAGATGGGTGAAGACCACATCGGCCCCCTCCCGCGCGTACGCCAGCGCCACCGCCCGTCCGATCCCGGAATCGCCGCCGGTCAGCAGCGCCTTGCGGTCGGTCAGCAGACCGCGGCCGCGGTAGCTCTCCTCGCCGTGGTCGGGCGGCGGGTCCATCGGCCCGGTCCACCCCGGGTGCGGCTGGTCCTGCTGCGGGAATTCCGGCTGCGGGTGCTTGGTCACCGGGTCCTGCGGGCCGTGGTTCGCTGCCATGGAGACCTCCTGTGCGCATCTGCTCGGCGGGCATCGGGTGCCCTGTCGCCGCCCAATGAATCACTGGCCCGCCGGCCGGCCGGCGCTCGACGCGGCGGGGAGTCCGAAGCTACGCAGGACAGAGCACAGGATCCCGGGGGCCGGGCCCGACGGTGGCAGGCACTGTGCTGCGGCCGGCAGCCGGCGCTTGGCCCCGGGTGCTCAGGCTGCCTGGATCAGTTCGGCGCGGCCGAACAGGAGCGCGTAGCCCGGTGGGAGCTGCGTGAGGATGCGGGTGAGGAGTTCTTCGCCGGCGAGCTGGGCGACCGTGGCGAGGACCGCGCCGGTGTCCCACCGTGCGGTGGCGGGGGAGCCGCCGGTGCGCGCGGCGAGGTTCTTCACGAAGCCCCAGCCGGTGAGCTGTTCCGTGGCGGGGATCTGAGCGGTGAAGACCAGAGCGGCCTCCACGGGCAGGCGGGCGGCGAGGTCGACGCGTTCCTCGCCGGTGAGCTGCCGGCCCAGGTCCGCCAGAACGGCGCGTACGACTTCTTCGGCGCGTTCGCGGGTGGGGTACGCGCCTTCATAACGCACGCGCTCCAGCATCTGCTTGAACGTCATCTCTGGTGCCGGCCGAGTCGGTTCAGGCTGGGTGAACACGGGAGGAGTTGCCTTTCTCGGTTCATGGGAGAGCCCGGGACCGCGGCGTCAGGGTCCCGGTCTCCCGAGGGTCGGTTCAGTGGTGGAGGGCCGAAGCGGAGTACGTCACCCGGTGGGCGCCGGAGCACCGGGGAGCTCGGAGGGCGGGCGCAGGTGTCAGGGCCCGCCCTCCGTCATGGGGCGGTCTCGCTCAACCCGCGATCTGCTTGTGCGACGCGTCCCCGCCGATAGCGATCTTGCGTGGCTTGGCGCGTTCGGCGATCGGGATGCGAAGGGTCAGCACGCCTGCGTCGTAGTCGGCCCTGATGTGCTCGGTGTCGAGGGTGTCGGCCAGCATGAGCTGGCGGGAGAACGCGCCCAGGGGGCGCTCGGAGAGCTCCATCTGGGCGGTGTCGGCCTTGGCGATCGGCCGACGCTCGGCCTTGACGGTCAGCATGTTCCGCTCGACATCGATATCGATCGCGTCCGTGGAGACGCCGGGCAGATCGAGGGCGATCACATACTCCTCACCCTCGCGATAGGCGTCCATCGGCATCGGGGACGGCCTCGACCAGGTACCGGAGGTCCCCATCAACTGCTGGGTGAGCCGGTCCAGCTCGCGGAACGGGTCAGTGCGCATCAACATTGCGAAACACCTCCAAGGGGATTGGGCAGAAACTGCCAATGCGCTTCACCTGACACCGTTGTAGCATGTCATCCAAACGATGACAACCTCGATGTCGTCTAGGTGACGACAGAACGGAGCGTGCGATGCCCCCAGAGCAACCGCCCCTCGCACCCACCGGCCCCGCCTCCTTTCTTGCCGCCGCCGCGGCCCTCAGGGCGATCGACCAGGCCATGCGCGGCGCCCACACACAGCAAACAGCCGATCCCCTGCGCTCCGAGACGGAGCCCGAGCAGGCCCTGGCCTCCCTCCTGCTGCTGCGCGAGGTCCGCGAGGAGCTCGCGACATGGGAGACGGGCCTGGTCGAAGCCGCCCGCCGGGCCGGCGCCAGCTGGGCCGATCTCGCCGCCCCCCTCGGTGTCGCCAGCCGCCAGGCAGCCGAACGCCGCTATCTCCGCCAGCGCCCCGGCGCGGCCGGCACCACCGGGGAACAACGCGTCCAGGCCACCCGTAACGATCGAGCCGCCGACCGCACCGTCACCACATGGGCCCGCCACCACACCGCCGAACTCCGCGGGCTGGCCGGTCAGATCCTCGCCCTGCCCAACCTGCCCGCCGCGGCCCGTACCCCCCTCGGCCACCTCAACGACGCGCTCGCCGGCAACGACCCCGCCACCCTGATAGAGCCCCTCATCGCCACTCAGCCGCACCTACAGGAAGGCCATCCCGACCTCGCCACCCGCATCAACACCATCAGTCGGCACACGGCCCAGCTACGGCAGGCGAGCCACGACAAGCGCCGTGCCTGATGGGGCGGCCCCCGGCGGTTCGTGGTGATCATGGACCGCGGATCAGTCGGTGACCAGCAGGGCCTGGGCGACCCGGCCGAGCATGATCCATTGACGGTAACGCTCTGTAACGCGCGTCGGCCGGCGCCGACCATGAGCTGATGTCCCAGCTGATGCCCCGGATCCCGGGGGAGAGGGTGAGGGGCGGTGCCGGCCCCCCTGACGTGCTGCCGCACCGCCAGTCCTGGTGGTTTTTCCGGCCCGGGAGGACGCTTCGGGCACCCGGCGAAGGAGTGACCGGGTCGGCGCGCAGGGGACGGGAGCCGTTCGATGAGCCCCGGGGCGTGTCCGGCGTAAGGGCGAGGGGCGGGCATGAGTGTCCCCGGCTACCGGGAACCGGCCTTGGCGCGGCATCGGCGCTCGCCGCGTGCCCAGGGCAGCTTCAGCCGGGCCCCGGCGGTCCGGTGGGCAGGGCGCCAGGTGGCGACCAGGGCGGCGGCCAGCAGGAGTTCGGCGATATCGCCGCCGTAGTACATGATCTCCGCTGCGCCCTGGACCTGGTCGATGGGGGCGTCGATGTCGACCCAGAAGCCGCCGTACATCAGCTGAGAGAGCACCGCGTGCGCCGCGATCGCGACACCGAGGTAGACCAGCCGGGACCGTACTCCCGGCCGTGACGGCGTGGGGTCGGGGCCGGCGATGACGTACGCGAACAGGTACCCGGACAGCAGGAAGTGGGCGTGCAGCAGCCAGTGGCCCACCGGGCTTCCCGCGGTCGCGTGGTACAGGGGGGTGAAGTACAGCGGCGCCAGGCTTCCGGTCGACAGCAGCAGTGCGAGGGCCGGGTGGGCCAACACCTGTGCGGGCCGGCTGTTCAGCACGGTGGTCAGCTGTCGGCCTCGGGCGGTCGGCAGCGTGCGCAGCAGCAGGGTGGCCGGGGCGCCGAGGACCAGGGCGAGGGGCGCGTACATGCCGATCAGCAGGTGCTGGGCCATGTGGGCGCGGAAGTCGGTGTGCGCCTGGGGCGCGAGCGGAGGCAGCAGTGCGAGGGCGAGCAGAAAGCACCCGGACAGGAAGCTCGCCGTCCGCCACCGCCGCCACCGCCGGGCGGGGTTGCGACGGCCGGCTCGGCGGACGAGCAGCAGGTAGGCGCCGGCGGTGAGCAGCAGCCCGAGTGCGGGGGCCACCGTTTCAGGCCAGCCGCTGGGGGAGGCGTGGGCGTCGTGCGGGGGCATGGCGTGGCCCATCAGGCGCTCCGGGATTCACGGCCGGTGACGGGGGCGTCGGGATCGAAGGGCCGGCCGCTGCGCTGAAGCAGGTAGCCGCCGACGAGCAACAAGCCGCCCAGGACGAGGAATCCGGTGTCCCACCACGCTTGGTAGGGGCCGCCGTGGACGTGGTGGATGCCCAGGAGCTGGTGGTCCAGCAGGCCCTCGACGAGGTTGAACAGGCCCCAGCCGGCCAGGGCCCAGCCCCACAGCACCCGGGAGGCCCACACGCGGCGCCGGTGGTGGGTGACCCGTGAATACAGGAGGGCCAGGCCCAGCAGTACGGAGATCCAGCACACGGTGTGGAAGACGCCGTCCCACACGGTGTTCATCTCCAGACCGGACACGGTCCGGGGGTTGTAGTACTTCACCCCGATGCGGTCGCGGTGGGTGCTGGTGAGCATGTGGTGCCACTGGAGGAGCTGGTGCAGCAGGATGCCGTCGACGAAGCCGCCGAGCCCCACCCCCAACACGATCCCCGGTAACTGGATGCTGCGTGATGCCACCGCGCCGTCGCGGGCCTCGCCCCCGGGGGTCGCCATCGTTGCCTCCGCCGCTATTGCCCAACTGGTGCTTATTTCCTTCAGAATCCGCAGAACAGCTGCCCGGCGGGAAGTCACGAACCCGCAGACAGCGAAAGCACGCCGGCCCCGATAATTCCCGCATCGGGGCCGACGTGCCGGTGGTCGGCGCACTCACCTCGGTGACACTCGCGCCCTTGGGCTGAGCGGAACCCACATTCCTGGCTCCGCCGCCCGTACCTAACGCCATGTGGTCACTCCTTGACCGCGTCCTTGGCCTTTTCCTTGGCCTCGCGCAGATCGCCCTTGGCCTCCTTGGAAGACCCTTCAGCCGCCATCCGTTCGTTGCCCACGGCGCGTCCCACCGACTTCTCCGCCTTACCGGTGATCTGCTCGGTCTTGGCCTTTGCCTTTTCGTTGCCGCTCACGGTGAAATCCTTTCGTCGATTCATGAAGGGTCGATTCATGAAGGGGGTGGGGGACGGAAACCAGTCGTATGGGTCAGCTCGCGAGCTGGAGGGACGCCGGGAGGGGGCGTCCGTGGGCCGCCTCTGCCAGATCCGCGTCGAGCTGCCGAGCCGCGAAGGCCAGGGCCGCTTCGACGGTCCGAGTGCCGGTGGAGACGCAGAGCGTGTAGGAGAGGTCCGCCAATTGCCGCCGGGTCTCGTAGGAACTCCGCTCCGACTCCCGGGCGCGGAATTCCTCGTACTGCTTCACAAGGTCCCGCAGTATCAGCGGATGGGGCTTCAGCACGGTACGTCCTCTCTCGGGGAACTCGACACCGATGTGCCGCTTATCGCCGATAATTGATTCAACACCACGTCTCATCCACCCTTTCATGCCCGGTGATTTCTACGGTCACCAGCGGTACCAGCGGCCTCGCTTGCCGCTGGGGCCCACCGAACGCAGCACAAAGCCCAGCAGCCATGCGGCAAGCACGATCACCGCTACGACCCAGAGCGCCTTGAGCGCGAATCCGGCACCGAAAAGGATCAGGGCGAGAAGAAGAACGAGAAGCAGGGGAACCATAGTTATCAACCTCCGACCACCGTGTGCCCTCACGCCCTTCCGCCACACCATGCATTCATGTGTTTCTTCCACGACGGGCGGGGCATCCGTAACGGCTTCTCCCGCGTCGAATTCACCGCCGCACTGGGCCTCTTGGCGGGCGGGACCGCTCGTGAAGGGGGCGCGGGCAGTGCCGCCCACCCGCCTGACGCAGGAGTTCCAGCACACCTGCGACGTACTCCGCCGCCATGTCGACCCCTGACGGTGCGGGGGCGGGCGTCAAACGGCGTGCATACCTCTCTGGGGTGCGGGTACCGGACCTCGCGACCGGGGAAGACACAGGAGGGAGCACCACTATGCGTGCCGGCCTTGCGACATCCGCAGTCCACGCCCAGGATTCCGCTGCTGACGTTCGCACGGCTCCGGCTTCGTCGCCGGAAGACCTGCCGCACATCGAAGACCCGCAGAACATCGCGCCCCGGGACGCCCGGGAGCTGACACAGGTGTTCTTCCAGCGGCTGGAGACGCTCGAAGAGGGCACCCACGCGTACCAGTACGCGCGCAACACCCTCATCGAGATGAACCTCTCCCTGGTCCGCTACGCGGCCCGGCGCTTCCGCAATCGCGGCGACGACATGGAC
>Ga0207426_1002213_pt1 | contig 13058 bp, 10 predicted proteins | sample AraplaMF_Cvi_mMS_FD_184265 | JGI IMG/M metagenome (GOLD analysis project Ga0207426, IMG submission 184265) | Arabidopsis root microbial communities from the University of North Carolina, USA - plate scrape MF_Cvi_mMS (SPAdes) (version 2) | ecosystem: Host-associated > Plants > Roots > Endosphere...
TGCTCTCCGACGATCTGTGCAAGGCGCTGTCCGGCCGGATCATCAACATCCACCACTCCTTCCTCCCGAGCTTCAAGGGCGCCAAGCCGTACCACCAGGCGCACGCCCGTGGTGTGAAGCTCATCGGCGCCACCGCGCACTACGTCACCGCGGACCTCGACGAGGGCCCGATCATCGAGCAGGAGGTCGAGCGCGTGGGGCACGACGTCACGCCGGACCAGCTCGTGGCGATCGGCCGGGACGTCGAGTGCCAGGCGCTGGCCCGGGCGGTGAAGTGGCACAGCGAGCGCCGGGTGCTGCTCAACGGCAGCCGGACGGTCGTCTTCGCGTAGGCGCATCGCCCTGTCGCGGCGGAGGGCTTTCCGCCGCGGAATGCCTCCGCCGCGGAATACCCTCCGCACCTCTCGTGTTGTGGCCCCGAGGGGGCGCTCGGACCCCCTACGGGACACGTTCGACCGCCCCCTACTGGCGGGCCTGCCCCCCCAGAACCCCGCCCCGCCCCGGATCCGTAGAGCCCTAGAGCCGGGACAGCGACGCCGTCGCGAAGAGCACATCGCGGATCGCGTCGCGTTCGCCGTTCTGTCCGGCCGCGGCCTCCTCGGGGGAGATGTGGCCCGCGGCCAGCTGGCAGAACTCGGCACTGTCCAGGGCGATATGGGCGACCGTGCGCTCCGGGGTGCCGAGCGCGGCCGGCGAGTCCAGCGCTATGTACCAGTGGCCGCCGCCGTTGCCCTCGACCTCCAGGTGGAGCGTACGGCCCGGGGCGCCCGCCTCGACCAGCCGCTGCGGCGGCGCGGCCAGCCCGGCCCGCCGGCGGTCGGCCAGCGCACTGGGCAGCAGCCGGGCGGCGAGGTCGACCATCTGGTGGAGGTGCCCGGAAGCCGGGGGCTCGTACGGATAGTCCACCGCCTCCGCGATGTCCCCGGCGTGCACCCAGCACTCGAAGGCGCGGTCCAGGAACGAGTCGCGCAGCGCCAGCCGGAACTCCCCGTACGGCACGGCGAGTTCGGCGACCTTGTCACCGGCGAACGACACCTGTCGTATCAGTGCGTAGCTCTGGTCGCGCCACGGTGCGCGGAGGGCGAGCGGGCTGGGCTCGCCGTCCGGCGTCCGCCAGAACGTTTCCGTACGGATGAGGGGGTCGGGGGTGCCCGGCGGGGCGGCCGTGCCGAGCGGGTCGGGCAGCCCGAGGGCCGTGGCGACCAGGCCGTCCACCGCCATCAGATGCCCCATGACGCCGGCGACGGTGGTCGCCCGCTCGACCGGGCGCTCGCCCTCGAACCAGCGCAGCCGCACCGGTGCGCGCCACTCCGCCTCGCCCATGTCGCGCAGCAGCGCATCCAGCTTGGCGGTCTCCGCGTCGTACGGCGTCGCCCACTCGGGCACCGGGATACGGGCCGGACGGCGGCCGAGGCAGCCCTCCAGCACACGGGAGCGCAGCAGCGGGTCGAGGTCGAGGCTGTCGGCGGGGTGCAGCAGCCCGACGGCATCGCGCAGCCGCAGTGCTTCGTCCGCGCACGAGGCGCAGTCGGTCAGATGGGCCTCGACCGCGGCCGTCTCCTCGGCGGAGCAGGCCGACAGGGCCCAGGCGCCGAGCAGCGACTTGAGGACCTTGTGCGGCGGGGCGGGCGCCGACGAGGGGAGGGGTACGGGCGCGGGCAGCTCGGTCACGGGCTCGGCTTCCGGTTCGCGGGGGCCGCCGCCGGTGTCCTGCACCGGGTCGCGGACGGGGGCCGGCTGGGCGTCCGGGAGCGGGCCGAGGTCCTCGGCCGCGGTGCGCGGTGACGGTATGCGCGGGCGTTCGCCGGGGCTGCTGGGGAGTTCGTGGTCGTCCCACTCGTCCGGGCCGTTCACCGCGACCACCCATGGCCCGGGCCGCCGGGCGGTGCGGAGGTCCCCTGGCCGGTGTGCTGGGTGTGCGACGGGCGCGGCCCGCGGGGAGTGTGCGGCGCACGGGGCGCGCCGGGGGCGGAGCGCGGGGCGGGTGCCGTGCGGTGGGCGGGCGGCAGGGCCTGGTGGTTGTGGGCGGTGGACAGCAGCTGCAGGCCCAGGCGGAGCCGGCGCCGGGCCTCGTCCTCCGTGACGCCGAGGTCGGCGGCGGTCTGGCGGTAGTCCCGGCGCTGGAAGTACGCCAGCTCCAGGGCGGCCCGCAGGGGCGCGGGCATGGACGTGACGATGAAGTCGGCGCGGGCGGCGGTGGACGCCTCGCGGATCTTCTCCTCTATTTCGGCGGGCGCGGGGGCGTCGGGTCCGCAGTCGCGGGCCGAGGCCGCCTCCGTCTGGCGCAGTCGCTGGACGGCCTGGTGGCGGGTGATGCCGGCGACCCAGGAGCGCAGCGGGCCCTGCTTGGGGTCGTAGGAATCCGGGTGTTCCCAGATGTAGCCGAACACCTCGCGGGTGACGCGGTCGGCGGCGTCCTCGTCGTCCAGGACGCGGTAGGCGAGGCTGTGCACGAGGGAGGCGAAGCGGTCGTAGAGCTCGCCCAGCGCCGCCGCCTCGCCGTGGGCGAGCCGCTGCTGCATCCGCCTGTCCCACCGCGGTGGGGCGTCGTGTCCCATCGGATCCCCATCCCTGCCCGTCGCCTCCGGGCGCACACCTCGGCCGTCACTCCTGCACCTGCACCTGCACCTGTCCGGGCCTGTGTGCACTCTCACAGACCCGCCGTGCCCTCGAATGTAATGCGAGGGTCCGACAACGCACGCGCCTTTGCGGCAAACCGATCCCCGCGGGGTACGGGGATGGTAAAGCCCTGACGGGCCGGTGCCCGCGCTTTGTGGCGATAATGCCCGATCGCAGTGGATCGATGCGGATCGTTCCTGCTCACATAGGGCCATGTGTTATCCGTGTGTGACCGGATGTCGGCCAAGAGCTGAGCCCGCCGGGGCATAGCCTTAGGCGGACGGCCTGTTGTGCCAAGGATTCGGAAGAGTTTCAGGGGAGAGGGGCCGGGCAGTCGAGGCGGGGAAGGGTGAGTTCCGGATACCGCCGCGGTTCATCCGGTACGAAAGCGAGCGAAAGGCTTCGAGCGCGTGTCGTTGAAGGTGGCAGAGGACGAAAAGGGCCCATGGGCCGTGCTCCAGGTGTCCGGTGAGATGGACCTGGTCACCTCACCTGCGGTGCGCCAGCACGTGCACGACGCGGTGGCGGACGGCCGGAGATCTCTGGTGCTCGACCTCTCCGAGGTGCGGTTCTGCGATTCCAGCGGCGTCGGCGTGCTGATCGCCGCCCGCCGGCTCATGCGCTCCTGTCAGGGGCGGCTGCGGCTGATCCTCCCCGCCCAGGGCGCCGTGGACGGCTCGCACGTCAACCGTGTGCTGGCCGCGCTGGGCGTACGCCGGCTCTTCGAGGTCTACCCGGACCTGCGCACCGCCGTCGACGAGGCCGCCGCACCGCTCTCCGCCTGACACCTCCGGGACCCGCCCTCCGGGACACCCCCGCCGGGACCTGCCTCCGGCCAGGCTCCCCGGGGCCGGACCCGTCCCTGCCGGGACACCCCGGCCTTCCGGCCCGCTCGCCTCACCCCGCCCCGTAGGGGAACTCCGCCCGTACGACGAAGCCGCCGTCGGAGGTACGCCGCGCCTCCAGCGTCCCGCCGAGGCTCTGGGCGCGCTCGCGCAGCCCCACCAGCCCGTGTCCGCCTCCGGGAAGCGCGGGGACCGGAGCCGTCGCGTCCGGCGGTCCGTTGCGTATCTCCACCCGCAGCCCGTGCGCCGCACGGCCCTCCTCGGCCGCCTCCACGCCGTTCGCACCGTCCGGCCCCTCCGCACCGTGGATTCCGTCCGCACCCCGGACCGTGTCCACCGGGTCCACCCGCACCCGGACCCGCGCCCCCGGCGCATGCTTGCGGATGTTGGTGAGCGCCTCCTGGACCGTGCGGAAGGCCGCCCGCTCCACCGTCTTCGCGCCGTTCGCCCCGCCGCCGGCCACCGCGCCGCGCTCGTACGTCACATCCAGCGCGCTCATCTCGATCAGCCGCGGCAGCTCCTCCAGGTCCGGCTGGGGTGCCAGGTCGCGGGCCTCCGCCTCGCCGCCGTCCGCCCGCAGCACGCCCACCATGTGCCGCAGCTCCTCCAGTGTCCGCACGGACAGTTCCCGGATCGTCCTGGCGCCCGCTCGCGCCTCCGCGTCGTCGGTGCTGACCTGCACCGCCCCCGCCTGCAGGCTGATCAGGCTGACCTGATGGGCCACCACGTCGTGCATCTCACGGGCGAGCCGGGCGCGTTCGGTGGTCTTGACCCGGTCCGCGAGCAGCCGGTCCTCCCGGCGCAGACTGCGGGTCAGGTCCGCGACGCGGGAGGCCAGTTCCCTGCGGGTGCGCACCAGCAGGCCCAGGGCGATGGGCGCGGCCGAGGTGACGCTGGCGTCGATCAGCACCAGGGTGTTCTCCCGGTACGCGGTGAGTTCGAAGTCGGAGATCGGATACGGCAGGAAGTGCGCGGCGATCAGCAGCAGCGCACAGCCGACGAGCCGCGCCCGGCCGGGCCGGCGGGCGGCCAGGGTGTAGAGCGCGATCATCGGCGCGAACCAGATGTAGCCGATGTAGAGCCCGGGAAGGGTGAAGAGGAAGACGAGGAGGGGGAAGCGCCGGCGCACCAGCAGGGCGGCCGCGGCCCCCATCGAGACGCCCACTTCGAGGTCGAGGTCGACGCCGTTGACCAGCATCGCGTCGGCGATCGCGAGCAGCACCGGGACCGCCAGCGGGGCGACCTTGTACCGCAGCCACCGCACCCACGCCGCGCGCGCCGGCGTCCGCCGCACCCCGGCGCCGCGCGCCGTCGCGCCCCCGGCGGGCGTCCGTGGGCCGCGTCGTCCGCCGTCCCCGCCGCCGGCAGGCGTCCGCGGGTCGCCCCGTCTGCCGCCCCCGCCGCCGGCGCTCACCACGCCCCCCGCGGGTCGCCCGTCACCAGGCCCGCACGGTCGGCGACGATGGCCGCCTGGATGCGGTTGATCCCGCCCAACTTCCCCAGCAGGGCGCGCACATGGTCCTTGACCGTACTGGGGGCGAGTCCCATCCGGTCGGCTATCTGGGCGTTGCCCAGTCCCTCCCCGAGCAGGGCGAGCACCTGCGACTCCCGCGGGGTCAGCCCGTTCACCGCCCGGTTCGCGGAGGCCTGGTCCTCGGCGGTCAGATAGCCCCCGATCACCGCACGGGTGACACCGGGGTCGAGCACGCTGCCGCCCGCCGCCAGCGTCCGCACGGCCCGTACGAGCTGTTCCGGATCGGAGTCCTTGAGCAGGAACCCGGCCGCCCCCTCGCGCAGCGCCGCCGTCAGGTACTCCTGGGCGTCGAAGGTGGTCAGCATCGCCACCGCGGGCGGTTCCGGGGCGGCACGCAGCCGGCGCAGTACGGTCAGCCCGTCCACGTCCGGCATCCGGATGTCCAGCAGCACGACGTCGGCCGCACAGCGCAGCACGGTCTCCACGGCATCGGCGCCGCTGCAGTCCGCGACCATCTCGATGTCCGGGGCGGTCCCCAGGATCATCCGCAGTCCGGACCTGACCAGCCGCTCGTCGTCCACCACAGCGACACGGATCACCGGCCGCCCCTTTCTCCTTCGCACCACCCGAGCTTGCGGAACCGCCCTGCGCCGCGCGATTCCGTTTCCCTGTCACCCGGGACCGCCCTGCGGCGGACCCACACCCCCGCCGAGCGGCGGGGGTGAGCCCGCGACCTCTGGAGGATGCCGCGGGGAAGTCCCCACGGGCAGAGTTGTTCACATGCTGCACCACTGAAGAGGCCACAAGCCCAGGACGCGTTGCAGTTCACATCGGCGGCCGCCGCGACCCCCACACGCGGCGGCCGCTTCGCGCGTGCGGGGGCGGTTCGGAGGGGGATCTCCCCCGCACGCGGCAGAAGCCACCTGGCGTCCCCTCAAAAGCCCTGGTCAGACGGCTCTTCGCCGCATCCGGGTCGCGCGCCACGGCTCTGTGCGACGCGCAGCACGTCGCGCAGCGCCGCACTGAGCTGGGCCGACAAAAATCGCAACTGCCGCGAGTCCACCGACGGATCGTCGATCAGAACCCGGGCGTGCTCCAGTAACCCGGCGCCCATCCTGAGTTGCAGCGCCTCGACCTGATCGGCCCGCTCCGAAAGAAGGCTGTCGTCCCGGTCCGTGAGGAGATAGCAGGGTTTGCCGTCCGGACCGGCCCAGGGGAGCAGCCGCGGGGTGGGGGGTGTGCTCATCGGGCGGCCTCCGCTTGTGCGTTCCGCGGGGGCGTGCGGAGGGGACCGCGGACGGGGGGAACGTCGGGCACGTGGACCTGCTTTCGCGGGGTGGCGCGGCCCCGGCCCGCTCGCGGTGGCTGCCGGGGGCCGTCGTTTCTGACGGCGCGGCCACGCTAGGGAAGGGCCCGCGCCCCCGACAGTGACGCGCTGTGCCACTTTCCGCCCCTGCTGGGACGCCCTGTCCTACCCGTCGAGATCGAGGCGGTCGGCCAGTTCCGTGAGGGGCGAGGCGCGCCGTCGTTCGCGGTGGCGGAGGTCGGCCACCAGGCGTCGGCTCGTGGAGTGGTAGCGCATCCACTCCGGGGCGGTGCGCTCGGCGGTCAGCAGTGCCTGGAGCGCGCCGTCGTCCTTGTGCAGGTCGGCGAAGGCCAGGGCCCGGTCGACGTGGAAGCGCGCACGCCATGTCGGGGGCAGCGCGTGCAGCTCGGGCACGGTGCGCGCGGTGCGCAGTGCCCCGGCGCTGTCCTCCATCTCCACCAGGAAGTTGACCCTGGCCACGCCGACGTTCGTGGGGCCGAACGGCGTCGCGTAGTCGAGCCGGTCCGTGCCGATGCCGGCCGCGGCCGCGCTCGCCATCGCGAGCAGGTCCCGTACGGTGTCGCGCCGCTCCAGACGGACCGCGGCCGTTGCCGCACGCAGCAGCAGGACGCCCCACAGGGCCAGTTCGAGCGGTGGGGAGCGGAACCCGGGCTCGATGCGTTCGGCGGCGCTCAGCGCGACGCGTTGGGCGTCGGCCAGCCGCCCCTGCTTGGTCAGCACCCAGGCAAGGCTGGAGAAGCCGACGGTCTCCAGGTGGGGGTCGTCCCCCTTGGCCGCCGCGGCCATCGACCGTTCCAGGGCGGTGAAGGCGGCGTCCTCCTTGCCCAGCGCCGTCAGCGTCGTGGCGGCGACCTGGTAGGCCTCGGCCAGCACCGAGTGGGCCGCGGCGGCCTCGGCGCCGGTGGTGGCGCGGGCGGCGGCCTTGGCGTCCCTGATCAACTGCGGTAGCAGCGCGCCGATTTCGGCCATCCGCCCGTCACGGCGGATGCGTTCCGTCGACCGCAGGGAGGCTCGCAGCGCCGCGATGCCCGGCGGATCCTCGGGGTCCGGATCGTCGCCCAGTAGGTCGGACACCGGCGAGACGGCCTGGCGCAGCGCCAGGACGGAGGGCTGCTCGCCCTCGGTGCGCGCCTCGAAGGTGGCGGGCTGCCCGACGAGGGCGGACGGCTCCACGTCCAGGGCTCTGGCCAGCGCGTTGAGCGTGGTCAGCCGCGCCGTGCGGCGTACGCCCTGTTCGAGCTTGCGGACGATGTCGACGCACAGGCCCGCCCGTTCGGCGAGGGCCTCCTGCGTCAGCTTCCGGCGTGCGCGCAGCCGCGCGATGCGCTCACCGATGCCGGGTTCCTCGGACAACTCCATGGCCACCCCCGCGAGAAGGACGTAGCGACCACGCTACGCCCGTGCGCCACGGCCCCGCCCCCTACAACCCCCCGCCCCGCCCCACCGCCGCCGCCCGGGCCCCCTCCGTGCGGAGGCCGGTGTACGGGGCGGAGCCGCGGGTGGTGGTCAGGACGACGACCGAGGTCATGGCTGCCAGGGCGTAGGCGGTCGTGACCAGGGACAGGGCGCCCTCGGGGGTCTCGAAGGAGCGGTTGAAGAAGTCCGTGACGGTCAGCATGACGACCGTCCGCACCGTCATGTAGAGCTCCAGCGCGGCGAACACCATGAGCGCCCCGCGCACGTCCCGTCGGCCGCGGAAGGCCAGTACGCCCAGGATCAGGAGCACGAGTACCGATCCGACGGTGGTGAACTCGCCGGGCGCGGCCAGATCGAGGGTGCCGAGGAGCGAACCGTCGACGACCCCGCGCAGATAGCGGCCCGCGTCGACCTCGGGGGCCGTCACGGTGAGGACCGTCCAGCCGATGCGCGCCAGGCTCATCAGCAGGAACAGCACCCCGCAGATCCGGGACGAGCGGAGCCGCCAGCCGTCCGGGCCGGCCGTCCCGGGGGCGGACCGGTGCCCGCCCCGGCGCTCGGTGGCCGGGAAGAGCGCGAAGAGGACGACCAGCGCCACCACCAGCCCCAGTCCGCGGGTGGCGAGCACCCACCCGCCCAGCGGGTCGTGGCTGTACTGGGCGCGGTAGGCGGCGTCGAAGAGGCCCACGCCCTCCCGGAGGGAGACGGTGAGCAGGACGAATCCGGTCAGCAGCGCCGCGGAGCGCGCCACCCGGCGCCGGGCCAGCGCCAGCCCGGCGATCACCAGGAACCCGACGGCGAAGGCCCATTCGTACGGGCCGAGGATCTGGGTCGCGGGGGAGGCGCCCGGGTTGAACAGGCCCTCCAGGAAGTCCCAGACGCTGCCGTCCCCTTGGGCGAGGCCGTAGAGCGTCCAGGCGACCAGGACGCCGGAGTAGAGGGCCAGGGACAGCGCGGTCGCGAGGTAGGCGCCGCCGTGTTCCGCGGCGGCCCGGCCGGGATCGGCGTCCGGGCGGACGTCCACCGTTCCACCGTCCTGCATCACCATGACCGACCCCCGATCCGCCTCTCGTAGCCGCCGTACCGGTCGTTCCCGTACGACAGCCTCACTGTGTCAAGGACGGTGGGGGAGCAGGTGGAGGTTCCACCCCGTGTGTCGTGCGGTCCGGGTTCCGGGCGGGTCAGCGCACCTGCCGGGCGGTGGTCGCGATGAAGTCGCGGATGCTCTGGCGGGTGGTGGCCCGCAGCGCGGTGAGGGCCTCCCGGTCGGGCGCCCAGTGCAGCTCGGTGGTCTCCGCCATCACCTGCTCGCTGCGTTCGAGTATCCGGGGGTCGTCGGTCACCATCTGGGCCCGGAACATGGCCTCTTGGGCGGTGTAGCGGGTCTTGTACACCTCCTCGCGCAGCTCGGGGGAGTCCTCGTCGCAGCGGTCCTCCTCGTGGAGGACGAACCAGCGGTGGACGAGGACCCGCCGGTAGTCCAGCAGCGCCCCCGCGTACGCGCAGTACGCATCGATACGTTCCTGCCGCAGCCGCTCGGCGCGGGCGAACTGCTCGCTGCGCTCGGCCGCCCGGCTCTGGAAGAAGTGGGTGACGCCGGAACCCAGCAGGGTGCCGACGACGGCCACCACGCTCGCAACAACTGCCTCCATGGGGGCAGTGGATCACGGCGGCCCGGCCGGGCGGCAGGGGGGAGCGGTCGGGGCCGCACCCGGTGGCAGGGGAGGAGCGGCCCCGGCCGGTCCCGGCGGGAGGGGCGGTGCGGCCGTGGCCGGTCCTGAGATGCCGCCCTTCCGGAGGGCGGCCGGTGCCGCAAAGATGGGCACATGGGGATCTTCGGGGGCGAGGGCCGGCTGATCGGTGGCCGGTACCGCCTGGAAGCACGGCTGGGCCGCGGCGGCATGGGGACGGTCTGGCGCGCCACCGACGAGCTGCTGGGCCGCCAAGTCGCCGTCAAGGAACTGCACGTGGACGACGACGCCGACGAGGAGCCGGCCGGGCCCGGACCGCGGGTGCAGCGCGAGCGGGCGATGCGGGAGGCGCGGACGGTCGCCGGCATCAAGCACCCGAATGTGATCGTCGTGCACGACGTGGTCGAGCAGGACGGGCGGCCGTGGATCGTGATGGAGCTGGTGGAGGGGCCGTCGCTGGACCACCGGCTGCGCAGCGGCGGACCGGTCGCGCCGCGCGAGGCCGCCCGGATCGGGATCGCGCTGCTCGGCGCGCTGCGGGCCGCGCACACCCGCGGGGTGCTGCACCGCGACCTCAAACCCGCCAATGTCCTGATGGAGTCGGGCACCGGCCGGGTCGTGCTCACCGACTTCGGGATCGCCCAGGTCCCCGGCGTCCCCACGCTGACCGACACGGGCGGCTTCGTCGGCTCGCCCGAATACACCGCGCCGGAACGGATGTCCGGCCGCGGCACGGGGCCCGAGGCCGACCTCTGGTCGCTCGGGGTGCTGCTGTGCGCCGCGCTCAGCGGCGCCTCGCCGTTCCACCGCGACTCGCTGGGCGGGGTGCTGCACGCCGTCGTCTACGAGGACATCGCCTTCCCGGAGGCCGCACGGGCGTTGCACGCCGTCGTGGAGGGGCTGCTGGAGCGCGATCCGGAGCGCCGGCTGGGGATCGCCGAGACGGAGCGGCTGTTGCGCGGCTATCTGCGGTCGGGGCGAGCCCCGGAGCGGGGGCACCAGCGGGGGCCCGCGGCGGGGGAGGCGGAGGCGGCGGCGGTGGCGGGTGCGAGCGGACCGGGCGGGCCCGGGGGACCTGGCGGATCCGGGGGACCTGGTGGTCCTGGAGGCGCGGGCGGACCGGGGAGACCGGGCGGGCCCGGCGGCCCCCGCCCCGGCGCCGGACCGCACCACCCCCCGCGCCACCCCGCCCCCGACGTCCACGACTCCCCGCACGACGGCCCCGGCGACGACCTGCCCAGCGAACACCCGCCGAGCGAAACCCCGTCCGGCGAACACCCGCCGAGCACACCCCCGCCCGGCGGCCTCCGGCCCGGCGACCCTCCGCCGGGCGAACCCTCGCCCCAGGAGGACCCGTCGGCCTTCGGCACCCCGCCCGCGGCCCCCGCCGGACCCGGCCGGGCCGCCCCCGCCGAAAACGGCGGCGGGGGGCCGGGCGGGCGCGCGGGCGGCCGGGCCCCCGGCCTGCCGATCCCGGCGGCGCTCGACAACCGGGCGCTGGCCGCGGCCGCCCGCCCGCACACCGGCCGCCTCCGCACCGCCGTGCTGGTGGCGCTCGCCGCGGTGGTGATCGGTGGCGCGGGCGTGGCCGTCCTGCTGACGCACCGCGACGGGGCCGGCGACGGCACCGGCGGCCCCTCCCCGCGGGCCTCCGGCGGGGGGACGGCGCAGCGCCCCGCTCCCGGCAGTGCGCGGCCCACCGCCGCGGTCACCCCGCCGCCCGCCCCGGGAGCCACCGCCGAGCTCCCCGCCGGTCACCGCCTCGTCCACGACCCCGTCGGCTTCGTGCTCGCCGTACCGGACGGCTTCTCCCGCTCCTACGAGAACGACCGCGTCTACTACACCTCCCGGGGCAGGCGGTTCCGGATCGGCGTCCAGGTGCAGAAGCGGTTGCCGGAGGGCCCGTTGGGGGCGATGCGCGCGGCGGACGCACAGGGGCCCGCCCACTACCGCGGCTACCGCCGGGGGCGGGTCACCGAGACCACCCACAACGGGCTGCGGGCCGGGCGCTGGGAGTTCGTCTGGGACGGCGGTGCGACGGACGGCGGCCCCCGGTACACCGACGACCTCAGCTGGGACGAGGGCGGCCGGACGATCGACGTGTGGATCTCCTCCCCGGTCGGCTCGCGCACCGAGGCCGCACGCCACTTCGACGCCGCGCTCGACGCGTTCCGGCTGACCGGGACGTGACCCGGGGCGCCGGTCGCCCCAGACCAGCCCCCTTGCGGCCAGCGGACGCTGGCACGATTGTGCGTACGGCGTGAAAACTCATTACTGCCGGGTACACAAAGCGTCCGGGGAGGCATACGCTCGCCGACATGACGGACTCGCAGGACACCGGAACAGCCGCCTCCACTGCCGCCCAGGCCCCCGCCGACGCACCCGTCGAGGCCCCCGCCGACGCCCCCGCAGCCACCGCCCCCGCCGAGGCCGCCGGGGCGCCCGCGGGCGGCAACCCGGTCGCCCCCGCGCCGGCGGGCGCCCGGACCGCCGCCGACGTGGTCACCCCCGAGGTCGCCGCCCGGCTCACCCGAGGCGTGGTCGGCACCGGCCGCACCGCCAACCACACCCCGTTCACCGGGGAGAAGCTGGCCGACCTGCCCGAGTCCACCCCCGAGGACGTCGCCACCGCCTTCGAGCGGGCCCGCGCCGCCCAGGAGCGCTGGGCCAAGGTCCCCGTCAAGCAGCGCGCCGCGGTCCTGCTCCGCTTCCACGACCTGGTGCTGCGCCGGCAGGCCGAGGTGCTCGACCTGATCCAGCTGGAGACCGGCAAGGCGCGGCTGCACGCCCACGAGGAGGTGCAGGCGGTCACCGTCACCGCCCGCCACTACGGCCGCCGGGCCCACGCCTACCTCAAGCCCAAGGCGCGCACCGGCGTCGTACCGACCCTCACCAAGGTCACCGAACTCCGCCAGCCCCGGGGCGTCGTGGGGCAGATCGCCCCCTGGAACTACCCGTTCGAGCTGTCCGTGGGCGACGCCCTGCCGGCCTTCGTCGCGGGCAACGCCGTCGTCATGAAGCCCGACACGGAGACCGCACTGACCGCGCTGTGGGCCCGTGAGCAGCTCATCGAGGCCGGGCTGCCGGAGGACGTCTGGCAGGTCGTGCTCGGCGAGGGGCCGGTCGTCGGTCCCGCCGTCGTCGAGCACGCCGACTACGTCTCCTTCACCGGCTCGACCCGTACGGGCCGTGAGGTCGCCCAGGGCGCCGCCGCCCGGCTGGTCGGCGTCTCGCTCGAACTCGGCGGCAAGAACGCCATGTTGGTGCTGCGGGACGCCGATGTGGAGAAGGCCGCCGCCGGCGCCGTCCGCGGCTGCTTCTCCTCCGCCGGCCAGCTGTGCATCTCCATCGAGCGGCTCTACGTCCACGAGTCCATCGCCGACGACTTCCTCCAGCGGTTCGCCGCCCGTACGAAGGCGATGCGGCTGGGCAGCGCCCTCGCCTACGGCGCCGACATGGGCTCGCTGGTCGGCGAGCGCCAGCTGGAGACCGTCACCCGCCATGTCGAGGAGGCCGTCGCCAAGGGCGCCGAGCTGGTCGCCGGCGGCCGCCCCCGCCCGGACATCGGCCCGCTCTTCTACGAGCCGACCATCCTCGACGGCGTCCAGGCCCCGATGGCGGTCTGCGGCGAGGAGACCTTCGGCCCGGTCGTCTCGATCTACCGCTTCCGCGACGAGGACGAGGCG
>Ga0207426_1002214_pt1 | contig 13042 bp, 14 predicted proteins | sample AraplaMF_Cvi_mMS_FD_184265 | JGI IMG/M metagenome (GOLD analysis project Ga0207426, IMG submission 184265) | Arabidopsis root microbial communities from the University of North Carolina, USA - plate scrape MF_Cvi_mMS (SPAdes) (version 2) | ecosystem: Host-associated > Plants > Roots > Endosphere...
GAGCTGTCCGACGAACTGCCAGCTGCGCGGCACGATGCAGCCGATCAGCGAGATGAACAGCAGCAGGTAGATCGCCGAGAACCACACCGAGCTGTAGACGTGGAACATCCCGAGCTTGTCGTAGATGCCGGCGAGGGTGCCGTGCTCGGCCTTGAACTGGTCGACCTTGACCGGGTCGATGCTGGTCTGCGGGATCAGCGAGCCGGGGATGGCGCCGACCGACAGCAGGAAGAGCAGCAGCAGCGCGATCCGCATCGAGGTCAGCTGCCGCCAGAACCAGCGCGCCCAGCCCAGGGGGCCGAGCGAGGGGAGGGTGGCATCCTCGGTGGGCGCGGTCGAGAGCTGGGACCCGGCCGCGCCGAGATCGCCGCCCGCGTCGGCCGCGGGGCCCGGGTCGCGGGGGGTGCCGGTCTTGGTGGACATCAATCAGATCCCAACGGTGGAGCTTTGCGTCCAGGCCTGCACCTCGGACATCAGACTGTCCCAGACGCCGGTGACGAGGAGGATGCCGAGCGCGATCATCATGCCGCCGCCGAGCCGCATGACCCCGACGTAGTGCCGTTTGACCCAGCCGAAGGCGCCGAGCACCCGGCGGAAGGCCAGCGCGACGGCGATGAACGGCAGGCCCAGGCCCAGGCAGTACGCCACGGTGAGCAGGGCGCCGCGGACGGCGCTGGCATCGTAGAACGTGAGCGTGCTGACGGCGGCGAAGGTGGGGCTCAGGCAGGGCGTCCAGCCGACGCCGAAGAGCACCCCGAGCACCGGCGCGCCGGCCAGGCCCATGGCGGGCTTCTTGTGGAAGCGGAATTCGCGCTGCCCGAAGTTCTTGAGGACGCCGGCGAAGGCCAGCCCGAGCAGGATCATCAGCACGCCGAGGACGCGCGAGATGACGTCCTTGTACTCCTGGAGGTCCCGGCCGACGAAGCCGAAGAGCGCGCCGCCGGAGACGAAGACGGCGGTGAAGCCGAGCACGAAGAGGCCGGCGCCGGCCAGCATCCGGCCGCGTTTGGCCTCGCCGAGGTCGGTGCCGGTGACGCCGGTGACGTACGACATATAGCCCGGGACCAGCGGCAGGACGCAGGGCGAGAAGAACGAGACGAGCCCGGCGAGCAGCGCGATGGGGGCGGCGGCGAGCAGGGTGCCGTTGAGGACGGTCTGGTTCTCCGCGGCGGCGGCGAGCAGGGTCACGTGATCACTTCTCGGCGATCAGCGGTTCGACCATCTTGCGCAGATCGTCCTCCGCGAGCGGGCCGATCGAGCGCGCGGCGATCTTGCCGTGCCGGTCGATGGCGATCGTGGAGGGGATGGACTGCGGGTTGAGGCTGCCCTTGGGGAAGCGCAGCATCAGCCGGCCGGTCGGGTCGAACAGGCTCGGGTAGGGCACCTTGTGCTCTTCCTCGAAGCTGGTGGCCTGCGACTTCTCGGAGTCGCGGGTGTTGATCCCGAGGAACTGGACGCCCTTGTCCTTGGTCTCGTTCGCGACCTTGGAGAAGTTCGGCGCCTCGGCGATGCAGGGGCCGCACCATGATCCCCAGACGTTGAGGATGACGACCTTGCCCTTGTAGTCGGCGACGTCCAGCTTCTTGCCGGTGGTGGACTCACCGGAGAGCTCGGGCGCCGGCTGCCGCTGGTCCTTCTTGACGGTGTCGACGCCGTTCTTGCCCTGGACGAAGCGGGTCTGGGCGGAGCCGCCGGAGGCGCCGTCGCCGCAGGCGCTCAGCGTCAGCGCGGCGACCGCCGTCCCCGCGGCGAGCAGGGCGACGCGACGGCGGCTCGTGAGGCGGCGTGGGGCGCGGCAGGCACTCATGTGAAAAGTTTCGCATGGGCCCATTCCGGATCTTCCACGCCCCCCTCGCCGGCCGCGTCCCCCGACGAAGGGGCTTGTCAGGCCGCTGTCAGGTATGACTTCCAGCCGCCGGCGGGCCGCTGTCCGACGGGGATCCGCTGGAGCTTGGACAGCACCTCCGGGTCCTGGGCGTCGATCCAGTCGGTGAACTGCCGGAACGACACCAGATGCACATCCCGGTTCTGCTCATTGGCGATGTGCTTGATCGCTTCCTCGACGGCGTCCATATAGATGCCGCCGTTCCACTGCTCGAAGTGATTTCCGACGAAGAAGGGCGCACGGTTGGTCTCGTACGCCCGGCGGAATCCGGAGATATAGGCGTCGGTGGCCTGCTGCCGCCAGCCCGGGTAGTTGACCGGCGGGGCCTTCGTGGAGTTCTTCGACTGATTGGCGAGGATGTTGTAGTCCATCGAGAGGACCTCGAAAGAGTGGCCCGGGAAGGGGATCTGCTGGAGCGGGAAGTTCCAGAGCCCCATTTTCTTCTTCGGCCACATCTGCACTCCTCCGGGTGAACTGGCGTCATAGCGCCAGCCGAGTTCCCGGGCGGTGGGCAGCAGGTTTCGCTGCCCGAGGAGGCAGGGCGTCCGGCTGCCGACCAATTCCTGCCGGTAGTCGAAGGGCAGTGGCTCCAGATCGGTGAATCCGGTGTGGGTGCGCCACTTGGTGACGAAGTCCATCACCTGGTCGATCTCGGACTGCCACTCCTGTGGGCTCCAGTGCCGGACGGCGCCCCGGCCGGAGCAGAAGTGTCCGTTGAAGTGAGTGCCGATCTCGTGGCCGTCCAGCCAGGCCTCCCGCACGTACCTGAGGGTCTCCTTGATGTGGTCGTCGCTGAGATAGCCGATGTCGGAGGCACCCTGCGGGTTGTTCGGCGGCTCGTAGAGATGCTTTTGGGATTCGGGGAGGAGGTAGACCCCGGAGAGGAAGAAGGTCATGGCCGCACCGTGGTCCCGGGCGAGTTGGAGAAAGCGGGGGAAGAGGCCATTTCCGACCTCTCCCGCACCGTCCCAGGAGAAGACCACGAACTGCGGCGGGGTCTGACCGGGCTCCAGCCGTTCGGGGGATTTCGGCTGATGGGGCTGGACTCCGGAATGCGCTGTCGAACCGTCACCGATGAGCTTGGGGCGGGCCTGGACGTTCTTTACGCGCTGCTTGTTGGCTCCCGCCTCCGGGTTCGGCGAGGAGCAGCCGTCGACGCCCAGCGCCACGGCCGCCCCAACTCCCATACCCAGCAGGTTTCGCCGACTGATCGCGCGCATACCCTCGTCCCCTCGTGCTCGCCGAACTCAATATCCATATAAACGGACAACTGAGGGGAGGGCATGTTGAGCGCCGGGGATTCCGGGTCGGTAGCTCAGATATTTGATTTCGCGCGCTTTTGACGTTGCGCCACGTGATGCGCCGTCAGGCCCCGAAGGCCTTGCTCTTTCCCTTGGCGGGTTTGGCGCCCGCCAGAAGATGGGAGGGAACCAGGTCGCGCGCCGGTTCGCTGTACCCCACCGAAACGATCTTGTCGCCGTGGAAGGTGAACGACGTCAGCGAGGCCAGCGTGCACTGCCGCTTCCGCGGGTCGTGCCACAGCCGCCGCCGCTCCGCGAAGCTGCGCACGATCCAGATCGGCAGCTGATGGCTGACCGCCACCGCCTCGTGGCCCCGCGCGGCGTCGCGCGCCGCGCCCAGCGCCGCCATCATCCGTACGACCTGCTCCAGGTACGGCTCGCCCCAGGACGGCCGGAACGGGTTCGTGAGGTACTTCCAGTTCCCCGGCTTCTTCAGCGCACCGTCGCCGACCCCGAAGGTCTTCCCCTCGAAGACATTGGCGGCCTCGATCAGCCGCTCGTCGGTGGCCAGATCCAGCCCCCGCACACCGGCGATCGGCACCGCGGTCTCCTGCGCACGCTCCAGCGGCGAGGCGACGACATGGGTGATGTCCCGCTCCGCGAGATGCTCCGCCACCCGGTCGGCCATCTTCCGCCCCAGGTCGGAGAGGTGGTAGCCGGGGCGGCGCCCGTAGAGCACGCCGTCGGGGTTGTGCACCTCGCCGTGCCGCATCAGATGCACGACGGTGATCTCTTCGCTGCTCATGTCACCCATTCATTCAGTGGTCTCAAGCGGTGCCGGCCCGTGCGCCGGAGCCGTCAGGCCGTCGCCCCGGCCGCGGCGCGGGCGGCGGCCGGGAGGGCGGCGGCGATCCGCTCGACGGCCGCCGTGTCGTGCGCGGTCGAGACGAACCACGACTCGAAGGCGGACGGCGGGAGGTAGACGCCCTGCTCCAGCATCGAGTGGAAGAAGGCGGTGAAGCGGAACGACTCCTGCGCCTTGGCCGCCTCGTAGTCGGTCACCTCGGCGTCCGTGAAGAAGACCGTGAACATGTTCCCCGCGGCCTGGACCCGGTGCGCCACGCCCTCCTTGGCCAGCGCGGCGGTGACCAGGCCCCGTACCTCCGCCGAGACCGCGTCGACCTTCTCGTACGCGGCATCGTCCAGCAGCCGCAGCTGCGCGACACCGGCGGCGGTGGCGATCGGGTTCCCGGACAGGGTGCCCGCCTGGTAGACCGGGCCGGCCGGGGCGAGATGCGCCATGACGTCCGCACGGCCACCGAAGGCCGCGGCGGGGAAGCCGCCGCCCATGACCTTCCCGAAGGTCATCAGATCCGGACGAACACCGTCGATGCCGTACCAGCCGGCCTTGCTGACGCGGAAGCCGGTCATCACCTCGTCGGAGATGTAGAGCGCACCGTCGGCGGCGCACAGGTCCTTCAGGCCCTGGTTGAAGCCCGGCAGCGGCGGCACCACGCCCATGTTGCCCGGCGCCGCCTCCGTGATCACACAGGCGATCTCGCCCGGGTGCGCGGCGAACGCGGCCCGCACCGCCTCGATGTCGTTGTACGGCAGCACGATCGTGTCACCGGCCTGCGCCCCCGTCACGCCCGGCGTGTCGGGCAGCCCGAGGGTCGCCACGCCGGATCCGGCGGCGGCCAGCAGGGCGTCCACGTGCCCGTGATAGCAGCCCGCGAACTTGATCACCTTCGGCCGGCCGGTGAACCCACGCGCCAGCCGGATCGCCGACATCGTCGCCTCGGTGCCGCTGGAGACCAGCCGCACCTGCTCGACCGGCTCGATCCGGGCCACGATCTCCTCGGCCAGCTCGACTTCGCCCGCGCCGGGCGTGCCGAAGGACGTACCGCGGGCGACGGCCTCCTGGACGGCGGCGATCACCTCGGGGTGCGCGTGGCCCAGAATCATCGGGCCCCACGAGCACACGAGGTCGACATACTCACGGCCGTCGGCGTCGGTGAGGTACGGACCGGTACCGGACACCATGAAACGGGGCGTACCGCCCACAGCGCGGAACGCCCGCACCGGAGAGTTGACGCCGCCCGGCGTCACGACGGAGGCGCGGTCGAAGAGCGACTGCGAAACGGGGGCTTCATACGGAAAAGACACGGCGATCCTGACCTGCATAAACGGAGGGAGGGCGGCGGCTCGTGGGCACGGCCCGGCTGACAACGGTGCGGGAATCCCCTCGCGGTACGCCGTCAGGCGCCGCTCGGTTCAATCTCGATCCTTTTTTGATTCCTCTCGCTTTCGACCGGGCGTCAGCCCCCACTCGTCTGCGAAACTGTGGAGACGTACGAGTAAGTCACGCAAGCAATGGTCTCAGAGGCGCACGGGGGCGCGCGGCCGGGCGTTTCACACGCCGGTGACGGGGGAGGTCTCTGAGACGATGATCGGGTTGCGCGGCTGGGGCTGCGAGTGGTCGGGTGGAGATATGCATCGCGGTGGCGAACTGGGCGAGGGAACCAATGACCGGGGTCCCGACCGCGCCCAGCGCGGCCGTCACCGGCGCGAGGAATCGACGGGCGACAGGACCACAGGCGGGGAAATCAGAGGCGGCCGCATGGGGGTGACGTACAGGTACTTCGGTGCGCCCAACGGCGCCACCGCGGCCCGGGTCCCGGTCTCCATGCGTCCCGAGGAGCTCGGCGGTGACGAGCTCGGCATGGGCGGCATGTTCAGCAAGATCAAGCCGGAGACGATGGCCGCCATGGTCCTCACCGGTATAGAGGGCATACCGCTCCATAAGGTTCCGCCGCTCGAACTCGTCGTTCTGCACCCCGACTACGCCGTCGTCAAGCTGCCGATGACCGTGGTCGACCCGCTGCGCGGGGTCGGCGAGGAGTCGGTCGGCGCGGCGGCCTTCATCTGGTCCACCGTCCCCGACCGGGGCGGCCCGCGGGACGCCTTCACCGTCTACCAGCTCCTGCACGAGTGGCAGGACTTCAGCCACCGGCTGCACGAGGCGGGGCACCAGGCGTACTGCCTGGTCTGGCCGTAACGGTTCAGCGCGGGCGGCGCCGGGCCCCGGCGGTCACCACGTCGGGCGGGCCGAGACACCGCCGTCCACGACCAGGTCGTGACCGGTGATCCAGGACGCCATCGGCGAGGCGAGGAAGACACAGGCGTCGCCCACGTCCTGCGGGGTGCCCAACCGCCCGGCGGGGGCCGCTGCTTGCCAGCGGCGCACCCCCTCCGGCCAGTCCTCGGCCAGGCCGGGCCGGCCGATCAGGCCCGGCGAGACGCTGTTGACGCGGATGCCGTCCGGCCCGTATTCGAGCGCCGCCGCGCGGGCGTGCATCACCACCGCCGCCTTCGACGCGCAGTAGTGGGCATGCCGCGGCGCCGGGCGGTCCGCCTCGATCGAGGCGATATGGGTCACCGAGCCGCCGCCGGCCGCCCGCATCACGGCCGCCGCGGCCTGGGTGCAGGCGAAGACGCTGTGCACATTCGGGTCGGTCACCGCCCTCCAGTCGGCGAGCGACATCGCTGCCAGCTCCTGGGTCGGCTGCACCCCCGCGTTGTTGACCAGCGCGGTGAGCCGGCCACGCCAGCCGGCCGCCTCCGCCACCAGGCGGTGGCACTCCTCCTCGACGGCCAGATCGGCGCGCAGGGCCAGCGCGCTCCCGCCGTCCGCCGCGATCTCCGCGACCAGCTCCTGTGCCGCCTCGGCGCCCGTACGGTAGTGCGCCACGACGGCCGCTCCGGCGGCGGCGAACCGCAGCGCGATCCCGCGGCCGAGGACGCCGGCGGCGCCGGTGACGAGGGCGACCTGGCCCCGGAGGTCGGGCAGGCCGGTGGGAGCGGGGCGACGGGTGGGGTGGGACGGGGTGGTGGTCATGGCCGGCTCAGCGCGGTGATCCGCGCCGCCTCCCCGGGGAAGCGCGCGGCCAGTGCGGCGGCGTCCCCGTGCTCGTAGTCCTCGAAGGTGAAACCGGGCGCCATCGTGCAGCCGAAGAGGGTCCAGGCGCCGCCGTCGGCGACCTCGGCGGCCATCCACGTGCCGGCGGGCACGGTGAACTGGACGTGCTGCCCGCCCAGGACGTCCGGCCCGAGGGCGACCGTACGGGCCGTGCCCCCGCCGTGGTCCTCCTGGAGGAGGAACAGGGTGAGCGGGTCGCCCCGGTAGAAGTGCCAGATCTCGTCGGACGGCAGCCGGTGCAGGGCGGAGAAGTCGCCCGGCTCGGTGGTCAGCAGCATCACGATCGCGGTGCCCTCGGGCCGTCCGTCGGGGCGCTCGGGGCCCGCCCACGTACGCCGGTAGCGCCCGCCCTCACGGGGCAGCGGCGTCAGCCCGTAGAAGTCGATCAGTGCCTGGGGAAGGGGGTCGCGGGCGGTGCGGTGCTCATCCATCTGCAGGCTGCCTCCGCCTCGTCCGCGACTGCCGGTCGCTCCACCCTAGGCACGAAGTCCGCTGGGCGCAGGCGCAATCGGGCCATGTCCGGCGGCCCCGGCCGACGCCCCGTCAGCCCGCCGTCCAGTGCGGGTCGCGGCCTGTTTCCGCCAGCAGCACGTCCAGGTCGGAAGCGCCGAGAGGTACGGGGACCGGGTCGGCGAAGACGTTCATCGTGCGGGCCGTCGGGGCCATCCGGGCGGCCAGCGCCCGCAGCTCGGTCACACAGCCGGCGGCCGGCGCGTACGCCCGGCCGATGGCCCGGGCCACGTCCCAGGCGTGCACGGTCAGATCCAGCAGCACCATGGCGCCGACGGTCCGGGCGGGCAGCTGCATCCCGCCGGTCAGCCCGTCCTCCGCGCCCGGCGCCGCCCACGCCTCGACCAGCCGCACGGTCTCGTCCGCGAACCGGTCGGGCCACTGCGCTCCGTATTCACCGAGCCGGTCAGGGGTGTGACTGAAGTCCACGTCCTTCTTGGCGGCCAGTGTCTGAAAGGCGACGACGACCTGGAAGAGGTGGTTGAGCAGTGCGCGCACGTCGTACTCGGAGCAGGGTGTGGGCCGCCCCAGCTGGTCGTCGCGTACCGCGCGGAGTATCGGGAGCGCCGCCTGGGCCGCGGCGGCGAGGAGGGCGCTGATGGGTGGGGGTGCGTCGGCCGGGTGGGGCGCCTGGGCCGGGTGGGGCGCGTCGGCCGGTCGGGCCGTGTGTGCCGGCGTGCCGTGGTGCGTTTCATCCGGAATGTCGTGTGTGTCGTTCATATCGAGGACGCTACGGGCCGCTGCCGACGGCGGATTGAAAAAACGCGACAGGCGGGCTCACGAGAGCCACGTCCGTCCTAGGATCCGAGGCATGGCCGCTCCACGGCGCGATACCCGGGGCATCGTGGACGCACCTGGGCTCTTCACGCGGGTGCGCTTCCGCCGCCGCGCCCCCGCCGAACCGCTGCGCCCGTATGTCGAGCACTACTGGCTGATCGACTGGGATCTGTCCGAGCCGTACGCCACGCATGTCGTCCCGCATCCGTGCGTGAACGTGGTCTTCCAGCGGTACGCCGACCGCCCCGGGTTCGGTGAGGTCGCGGGCGTCGGGCTGGAGCTGTTCGCGCAGAAGCTGGCGGGGCGCGGGCGGGTGTGCGGGGTGCAGTTCCGGCCCGGCGGGTTCCGTCCGTTCACTCCGGAGCGGCCGGCCACGGACTGGACGGACCGCCGGCTGCCGCTGGCCGCCGCCTTCGGGCCCACCGATGCCGCGGCCGCCGTACTGGAGCCGGCCGACGAGGACGCCCGGGTCGCCGCGCTCGACGCCTTTCTGACCCCGCTGCTGCGGGCCGGGCCGCGGGTTCTCGCGCAGGCCGAGCTCGCCATGGGGCTGGCCGACCGGATCCGCACGGACCGTACGATCCGCCGGGTCGCGGACTTCGCGCGGGCCGAGGGCCTGTCCGTACGGGCTCTTCAGCGGCTGTTCGCCGGATATGTGGGGGTTAGCCCCAAGTGGGTGCTGCTGCGCTACCGAGTGCACGAGGCCCTGGAGCGCGCCGCCTCCGAGGCCGCGGTGGACTGGGCCGCGCTCGCCGCCGAGCTGGGCTACAGCGACCAGGCGCATCTGGTCCGTGATGTCACCGCCACGGTCGGGGTCCCGCCGACCGCGTACGTGCGGTGAGCGGCCCCCGGAGGCCGCCCGGCGCGGGTGGCGGTCAGGGGCGTTCGGCCGTCAGATAGCGCTGGACGGTGGGGGCCAGCCAGGCGATGAGTTCGTCGCGGCCGAGGTCGACGGCCGGCGGAAGGTGCAGCACATAGCGGCACAGCGCCATGCCGAGTATCTGGGAGGCGATCAGCGCGGCGCGGGTGGGCGCCTCCTCGGGCACCGGGCAGACCGCGGCGAGGACCGGCTTGATCTGCTCGGCGAACACGCCCCGCATCCGCTCCGCGCCCGCCTCATTGGTGACGCCGACCCGCATCATCGCCGTCAGCGTCTCGTCGCACTCCCAGCGCTCCACGAAGTGGCGCACGAGCCGGGCGCCGGCCTCGTCGCGCGGGTGGTGGGAGAGGTCCGGGGCGTGCACCTCGATCTCGGAGGCGGCCGCGAAGAGGCCGGCCTTGTTGCCGTAGTAGCGCATCACCATCGACGGGTCGATCGCCGCGTCCCTGGCGATGGCGCGGATGGTGGCGCGCTCGTAGCCGTCCGCGGCGAAGCGGTCCCGGGCGGCGGTGAGGATCGCGGCCCGGGTGGCGTCGGAGCGGCGGGGGCGGGCGGCGTCGGCCGCTTCGTCCGGCGCGAGGCCGTCGGTGGCGGGGGCGGTGGCGGTGGCGGGCTCGGTGGTGTCCGCGGGGGCGTCGGGCAGTGCGACGGGTGCCGTGGTGGGGGCGGCACCCGGGGCGGCGTCCATGGAGGGGGCGTGTTCGGCCATGCCAACAACAGTAGGCCAACACCTGTTGACACGCCAGGTCCGGGAGTCCTACGCTTGCCAACAAGCGTTGACCAACATGCGTTGGCACAGCCACGGGAGGCGGAAGCCATGCACGCCATGAACCGCAGGACCGACCGGAGCGACGGCGCGGGGGCCGACCCCCGCGGGACGCACGACTCGGACGTCATCGTCGTGGGCGCCGGGCCGACCGGCCTGCTGCTCGCCGGAGACCTCGCCGAGGCGGGACTGGGCGTCACGCTCCTGGAGCGCCGCCCCGCCGAGATCAGCAACCTCACCCGCGCCCTCGTCGTGCACGCCCGCACCCTGGAGCAGCTCGACGCCCGCGGCCTCGCCGACGAGCTGATCGCCGGCGGCCATCCGCTCACCGGCCTCCGCCTCTTCGGCCGGGCCACCATCGACCCGACCCAGCTCCGCTCCCGTTTCCCCTTCGTGCTGGTCACGCCCCAGTTCGAGGTCGAGCGGGTCCTGGAGCGCCGGGCGCGCCTGGCCGGTGTCACCTTCCGCCATGACTCCGAGGTGCTCGGCCTCGACCAGGACGCCGAGGGTGTGACGGTGCGCTTCCGGACCGCCGAGGGCCTCGGCTCCGTGCGCGCCGCCTATGTGGTCGGCACCGACGGCGTCCGCAGCACCATCCGGGAGGCCGTCGGCCTGCCCTTCCCCGGCAAGTCCGTGATCCGCTCGCTGGTGCTCGCCGATGTCCGGCTGGCCCAGGAGCCCGACTCCCCCCTCACCTTCAATGCCACCGGCGAGGCGTTCGCGCTGATCGCCTCGTTCGGCGGCGGGTGGTACCGCGTCATCGGCTGGAACCGCCACCACCAGGCCGCCGATGACGCGCCCGCCGATCTCGACGAGGTCCGCGAGCTGACCCGGCGCGCCCTCGGCAGTGATTACGGCATGCATGACGCCCGCTGGATCTCCCGCTTCCACAGCGACGAGCGCCAGGTCCCCTCGTACCGCGTCGGCCGTGTCTTCCTCGCCGGCGACGCCGCGCATGTGCACTCCCCCGCCGGCGCCCTGGGCATGAACACCGGCCTCCAGGACGCCGCCAACCTCAGCTGGAAGCTGGCCGCGGTGCTGCGGGGCCGGGCCCCCGACGGCCTGCTGGACAGCTATCAGACCGAGCGCCACCCGGTGGGCAAGCAGGCGCTGCGCAGCAGCGGCGCCCTCATCCGGATCGCCCTGCTGCCCACCGGCCCCGGGCGCGCCGTCCGCGCGGTCGCCGCGCAGCTCGTCAACCGGGTGCGGCCGCTGTCCCGGCGGGCGGTGCGCACCATCTCCGGCCTCGGCATCGCCTATCCGGCCGGGCCCGGCGCCCACCCCCTCGCGGGCCACCGCGCCCCCGACTTCCGGCTGGCGGGCGGCAGCCGCCTCTATGAGCTCCTCCGCCAGGGCCGGTTCGTCCTCATCACCCCCGCCGGTGAGCCCGGCGTCCCCCAGCCCCCGGCGAGCGGCGGGGACTCCCCCCGGCCCGCCGATGACCGCGTGGTGACCGCCTCCTGGCGGAGCGAGCGCCGCACGGCCCTGCTCGTACGCCCCGACGGCTATATCGCCTGGGCCACCGACGCCACCGCCCCCGCCGCACGCACCGCGGCCCTACGGGGCGCCGTCGCCCACTGGACCGGCACCGAGGGCGGCGCCTCCATAGCCACCGCCCTCACCTCTCCAGCACATGCCGCAGATACGCCCGTGGGTCGGTGAGATAGCGCCGCCAGTGGTCGACCAGCCCCAGCTCCGCCCACTCCACACGCCGCATCCCGTGCTCACCGACCTCGACGATCTCGGCGCCGGGCAGCGCGGTCAGCAGCGGGGAGTGGGTGGCGCAGATGATCTGTGCACCGCCGCTTCCCAACTCGTCCATCAGCCCCACCAGTTCAAGGCAGGAGGAGAAGGACAGGGCCGCCTCCGGCTCGTCCATCACATACAGGCCGCGCTGCGCGAACCGTTCCCGGAAGGCCATCAGAAAGCCCTCCCCATGGCTCATGTCGTCCGGGGACCGTGACAGTTTCAGCGCGTCCCGCTCCCGGTTCAGCGCCTCCATCGCGGTCTCGGCCCGGAGGAAGAACCCCCGACGGCGGACCCGCGGCCCGCGCACCATCCCGCGCCCCTCACGCGTCGGATCGAACCGCATCAGTCCGCCGAGCAGCGACGCCCCCCGAGAGCTGGCGTACTTGTATCCGGCCGAACCTCCGTAGGAATCCAGCCCGAAACCCTCCGCCAGCGCCTCGGCCAGGGTGGATTTGCCCGAACCGTTCTCCCCCACCAGAAAGGTGACCGGGGCGCGGAAGGCCAGCCCCTCCTCGGCCAGCTGGCGCACACACGGCACCGTCCAGGGCCAGCCGTCCTCCGCCGTCCCCGTCCCCGCCGGCACGTCCACGTAAGCCCGTTCGATCAGCATGCTCCGAAGCTGCCACACCCCACTGACAGTCCCCGCGCCCCGCCGCCTCCGCCCCCACCGGGGCCGGGCTTCCCCTCCATGCGCTTCCCGTCCGTACGCTTCCCCCATGCTCATCGCCCGCTCCGCCGCCCTCTTCGTCGTCGCCGCCCTCTTCGAGATCGGCGGCGCCTGGCTGGTCTGGCAGGGCGTCCGCGAGCACCGGGGCTGGGCCTGGATCGGCGCCGGAGTGCTCGCGCTCGGGGTGTACGGCTTTGTCGCCACGCTCCAGCCCGACGCCGAATTCGGCCGGATCCTGGCCGCGTACGGCGGTGTCTTCGTCGCCGGATCGCTGGCCTGGGGCATGGTCGCCGACGGCTATCGCCCCGACCGCTGGGACGTGATCGGCGCGCTGGTCTGTCTGGCCGGCATGGCAGTGATCATGTATGCCCCCAGGGGCCGTTGACCAGCCTGCATATGCTGGCCGTGGACCGTCTCACCCGGCTCATGAGGAGCAGGGGCACCATCACCCGAGGAGAAGTGCATGACCGCCGAGGCCCGTACCGCCGTCGTCACCGGAGCGAGCAGCGGCATCGGCGCCGCCACCGCGCGAGCGCTGGCCGCGGCCGGCTACCACGTGGTGCTCACCGCCCGCCGCAAGGACCGCAT
>Ga0207426_1002216_pt1 | contig 13038 bp, 10 predicted proteins | sample AraplaMF_Cvi_mMS_FD_184265 | JGI IMG/M metagenome (GOLD analysis project Ga0207426, IMG submission 184265) | Arabidopsis root microbial communities from the University of North Carolina, USA - plate scrape MF_Cvi_mMS (SPAdes) (version 2) | ecosystem: Host-associated > Plants > Roots > Endosphere...
TCATAAGACGATAACCTTGCTGCCGTTAGTCAGGTTTTCGGCAACGCTTGCCGATGTTACGCAGAGACCCGATATTTTCGGCAAGTCTGACCGAAACTGCGCAAACGTCACCTAACACCAGACGACGCCGCCTTCGAACTGAGCTCGCTTGTCATTTCGTAAGGCCCAAGCGGGCAATCGCAAACGTTTGCCCGACTCCGCCATCCGGAGCGCTTGCTGTACTGCGCACTGGACCAGCTAAGTGATTCCGTGCCGTTCGGCTTTGCTCCTCAGCGCCTCAATTTTGGCGTCGGGCAGGCGGATTTGGCCTTGGTGCGTAGTTCGGATGCCTAATTAATGCCACCCGAACGCAGCGCGGATAGCGCGATACACACTGTGAACCACTGAGCAGGTCCAGCAGCGTCCCGGATTTTACGAGCCTTACGCTACTCAATTAGCCATGCTAACTGTAATGACGAATCGAAATCACACCTCTGCCCGCACCTACAACTTTTTCTCGGCGCGCAAGGCCGCGGCAATCGCGACAGCGGTTCTCACGAGTGTGCTGCTCGCCGCCTGCGGAGGCGGCGGTGACAGCGCCCTCGACGACGCAACCGCAAAGAGCGCCGCGCCCGAATCGACGGCCAAGGCCGCGACCAGCACGTCCATCTTCTACGGCGCCAACGGCCGGAACACGAACGGTGGCGCGTACGACACGACGCCCGTAGCGACGCAGCTCGCGCAACTGAAGGACATCGGCGCGACGATCTATCGTAACGACGTGTACAGCCTGAGCTCGGCGAAGGTCATCGCGAAGATGGCGCAAACGATGGCAGCCAGCGGCGTGACCGTGTACCCCGTGATCCTGCTCGGCACCGGCTTCAATTCCGAGCAGGACGCGTACAACGCAGCCTACACGCTCGGCCAACAGGTTGCGGGAACATACAAGTACAAGTACTACGAAGTCGGCAACGAACTCGAGGCGCAAGCGCTCAACGGCAACGTCGACGGCACGAGCTGGACGCACTACAGGAACCAGCCTTACGTCCTCGCGCGCGGCGTGATTCGTGGCCTGATCGCGGGCGTCAAGTCGGTGGACGGTTCGGCGAAGATCGTCGTGAACGGCACTTGGCTGCACTACGCCTTCTTCCAGATGCTGATGGACGGCTCGCAGCCTGACGGCACCCGCGGCCACCCGACCGTCAGCTGGGACGTCACCGCGTGGCACTGGTACTCGAACCAGGGCAACATGACGCGCGCATGCGGCGGCACGGGTTGTTACGACATGCTGGGCGTGCTCCATTCGTTCGGCAAGCCGGTGTGGATCAACGAATTCGGCGTGCGTCCGAACTACGGCACCGATCAGCAGATCGCGAATTACATGGCCGGCAATACGATGATGGCGCAGTTCCAGAGCGTTGCATCGAAGTACAACATTCAGTCGATCCAGGCGTTCGAACTCTATGACGACAACGAAGGCGACTTCGGTCTGATGAAGTCGGACGGCCAGACGACGAAGGCCGCTTACTGGGCGTACAAGAACTTCGTGGCCGGCCACCCGATGTAAGTTGCGCGGGGTTCCGTCACCCCGTCGAATAGTTTTCTCGCCTCTTCCGGCATCTCTTCACGAGCGACCCATTGTGGTCGCTCGTGGCGTTTCAGGCCCTGAAATCAGGCACTTTTCCCGACGACGCCGTTCTGCGCTTATCGGCGCGACGATATGACTGGTATTCAGTCGCAGCGCCTTGTCGGCGAATGCGGTCCGCCCTAACCTGCAAGAGAGCCAGCCCTTCCGATAGCTGCGGGTCGGCCATTCCCATGCGATCCATACACCGCCTGGTCTTGCCGTTGCGCAAGACGCAGGCCCTATTGGAGAAGATATGCGCGCCAATCTGCAATCCGTCATCGAACGAGACGAGTCATTCGCCGGCATGCCCCGAAGTACGCCGGTCGCTATCGACGATCGCGTGCGATCCATACTTTATTGCGGTGGAACAGGCGCCGCATCGATCGTGGAAATCGCGAGGCGGCTTGCATCGGCGGGGCGCAAATTCGAGGTGCACAACTTCGTGCAATCGGCCGACCGCGCGGCTCTGCTCGAAGAATTCGACGCGCTGCGCGAGCACGGCAAGGTCTATCATCATTTCGACCTGCCGGATGACCTATCCGCGCAAACGAGCGCCTTCGCCATGAGTCCGACTCACGCAAGCACGCAGATCTACTGCAGCGGGCCGCCCGCTTTCATGGATCGGGTCGAGCGTCAGGCGCGCGACTGGGTGTACGCGGCCAACATTCACAAGATCGGTCTCGACGACCGAGCCGCTTAGTTTGAGAACAGCGCCGGATCGAGACCCAGCGCCTCAGCCAGTTCTCGCGGCGATCGCACGACCTGTGCTTGCGCGGGGAACAGCGCGGCGCCTTCATCGTCGAAAGGCCACGCCAGAACACGCATATGCGCGGCGATTGCGGCACGCGCGCCGGTCGGGCTATCTTCCACGGCGATCACTTCTTCGGGGGCCAGACGTAGCAGCCAGGCTGCGCGCTCGTATGGCTCGGGGCTCGGCTTGCCGTTGCGCACATCGTTGACGCTGATGGTCACGAGCGATGGCTCTTCGATGCCGAGCGCGCGCAGATTCGCTTCGAGCAGCATGCGCGATGCGTTCGACACGATTGCCTGCGTGATGCCCGCGGCTTTCGCGGCGCGATACACGTCGAGCGCGCCGGGGCGCGGCACGAGCGCGGGCGCACCGTCGAGATAGGCGCGTGCGCGAAACGCGGACCAGTCCGCGTAATCCACCGATAAGCCGAAGCGCTCACAACACAGTGCATGCACTTCGCGTCCGGTCTTCCCGAAGATGAGCGGATGCATCTCTTCGCCCGCCTCCACGCCATGACGCGCGAGCGCCGCGATCAGCGTGCGCAAATGAAGCGACTCGCTTTCCGCGAGCGTGCCGTCCATGTCCCACAAAATGGCTTTGATCAAAGCTTGATTCGTCCTTGTCGTTCGGTTGAGTCCGAGTGCGGTAAGGGCGCAGCCTATCACGACGCCATCGGCTCGCGCGTGGCATGCATGAGCTCGTCGAGCAGGCAAAGCCGATCGCGCGACGCTGATGTCGACTGAAGAATCGCTTAGCCGCGCGCGGCGTTCTCAGGCACGCAACGGAACGAAACGGTCGACGTCTGTTCTTCGAGGGAGCGCACGCCGCTCGTCGCTTCGGACTTGATCGCGACGCGCTGCGAGCGTTGCTTGCAGTAATCCACAGCGGCATCCATCGCCGCGTTGCGCGCGGTCACCCACGACATGCGCGTGCCTGTCGCCTTGCCGGTCACCGTGTAAGTGTTGGGTTGCGCACCGGCCGTGACGCCGTTGGTCGTGCCGCATGCGACAAGCAGACAGGCGAGCAAGAGCGCACCGAGCGCGCGCGGCGTCGAGCGCATTGATCTTAAGTAAGAGAACATGCTTGCGGATCGTGAAAATTGAGATACCGCCCGAATGGTACAAGCGCCTGCGATTTTCTTCACAAATCACAGGGCAGGCGCGATGTATTCGAGTCCGGCGCAAGCGGCCACGCGAGCTTTCCTGCGCGCATTTTCACGATCGACCGCGTGTGCGATCGGTTGTTCCCGTTCAAGCCTGAGCGATACGATCCAGCAAGCGCTGCAGGCGCGAATGCTGAGAGGGCGCGAGCCCCGGCGTGGCGATCGCCTGCACGACGCGTCCGCGCCAGTATGTCTTGGAGAAGAGCGAATTCGCGCCTTCGAGGCTCAGCACTTGCTCGAGATGGTCGATCGCCGAATCGAGATGACCGACGCTATAGAGAGGCATGCGTGCGCGGATGTCGTTCATGGCGCGGTCTGTCGGAGAGCGAAGCTTTCGGATGAGGATTTGATTCGATGCGCGACGTCGTGACGAACACGCGCCGCGCAAGGACTGACGTTCTATCGATGCACACGCAGGCGTCAGCTCATGTGCTGGCCGCCGTTGATCGCGATGTTCGAGCCGGTGACGAAGCCGGCGTCGTCGGAGCACAGGAACGCGACGAGCGCGGCGACTTCTTCGGGCTTGCCCAGACGGCCTGCCGGAATCTGCGGAAGAATCTTCGTATCGAGAATCTCCTGCGGGATCGCGGTCACCATCTTGGTCGCGAGATAGCCTGGCGAGATCGTGTTCACGGTGACGCCCTTCTTCGCGACTTCGAGCGCGAGGGACTTCGTGAAGCCGTGCATGCCGGCTTTCGCGGCCGCGTAGTTCGTCTGGCCGATCTGACCTTTCGAGCCGTTCACCGACGAAATATTGATGATGCGGCCAAAGCCGCGCGACACCATTTCTTCGCAGACCGGCTTGGTCATGTTGAAGACCGAGTCGAGATTGGTGCGCAGCACGGCGTCCCAGTTCACCTTTGTCATCTTTTTGAAGGTCGTGTCCTGGGTGATGCCGGCGTTGTTCACGAGGATATCGATCGGGCCGACTTCGGCCTGGATCTTCGCCACGCAGTGCTGGGCGGAATCATAGTCGGCGACGTCCACGCCGTACGCGCGGAAGTTGTAGCCCTGGCGATCCATGCTCGCGAGCCACTCGCCGACCTTTGCGTTGCCCGGCGAATGCGTCACGACGACCGCGTAACCGGCGTCGTGCAGCTTGATGCTGATGGCTTCGCCAAGGCCGCCCATGCCGCCCGTCACCAATGCGATGCGCTTAGTCATTCAGATACTCCTCGTCAATTTCTCTCAGGTTAATGAAGCTCGGAATGGCACCGGCGCTGCGAGCTCGCCTCGACGCTTATAGTGTGTGGATGTCGCGTCGGGCCTCGTGTTCTGCGCCGGTGTACTTGCTTTCGTTACAGACGTTCCACCGCCAGCGCCACACCCATGCCGCCGCCGATGCACAGCGACGCCAGGCCCTTCTTCGCATCGCGCTTTTGCATCTCGTGCAGCAGCGTGACGAGAATCCGGCAGCCCGATGCGCCGATCGGATGACCGATCGCGATCGCGCCGCCGTTCACGTTGATCTTCGACTGATCCCAGCCCATCTGCTTGTGCACCGCCAGCGCCTGCGCCGCGAACGCCTCGTTGATTTCCATCAGGTCCAGATCGTTCACCGACCAGCCCGCGCGCTCCAGACAGCGCTTCGATGCCGGCACCGGGCCCATGCCCATGATCTTCGGATCGACGCCCGCATTCGCGTACGCCTTGATGCGCGCGAGCGGCGTGAGGCCCAGCGCCTCGGCCTTCTTCGCCGACATCACGACGACCGCCGCCGCGCCGTCATTGATGCCCGACGCGTTCGCCGCCGTCACCGTGCCTTCCTTCGAGAACGCCGGCTTCAGGCCCGCGAGCGCTTCGGGCGTCACGCCGTGGCGCACGAATTCGTCGGTGTTGAACTGCAGCGGCTCACCTTTGCGTTGCGGAATCGCGATCGGCACGATTTCGTCGTCGAAGCGGCCCGCCTTCTGCGCGGCTTCCGCCTTGTTCTGCGACAGCGCCGCGAACGCATCCTGCTGCTCGCGCGTGATGCCGAACTCCTTCGCGACGTTCTCCGCCGTCGTGCCCATGTGATACTTGTTATAGACGTCCCACAGGCCATCGACGATCATCGTGTCGATGAGCTTCGCGTCGCCCATGCGAAAGCCGTCGCGCGAGCCCGGCAGCACGTGCGGCGCGGCGCTCATGTTTTCCTGACCGCCCGCGATGACGATTTCCGCATCGCCCGCGATGATCGCGTTCGCCGCGAGCATCACCGCCTTCAGGCCCGAGCCGCAGACCTTGTTGATCGTCATGCCGGGAACCATGTCGGGCAAGCCGGCCTTGATGAGCGACTGACGCGCCGGGTTCTGGCCCGAGCCTGCCGCGAGCACCTGGCCGAGGATCACTTCGCTCACCTGCTCCGGCTTCACGCCGGCACGCTCCAGAACAGCCTTGATTACCGTTGCGCCCAGTTCCGGCGCCGCGATCTTCGCGAGCGAGCCGCCGAACTTGCCTACCGCCGTACGCGCGGCCGATACGATCACTACGTCAGTCATTTTCTATCCTCGTCAAACAGCGAAAACCTGGGCGAAATTCCCGTGCGCGATGACATTCACGCGACGCGGAAACGCGTCAGTACAAATGGACGGCTGAGTTCGATCGAACCCGGGCAGATTGATGCGCAGCGTCGCGTGCGGAGCCATGTCCGACCGACCGATGCATGAACGAGCGACTTTAGAGGCGTCGCGCCGCCTACGGGATGACCTCGTCCGTAAGACGAGGTTTGCTCCGCAGAAAAAATCCCGAACGGGACGCGGCAAACGTGCAGCCAATTGCTGGTCCCATTTAAATGGGCCTTTAATAAAATCTCTCAGGTTAAGCACCGGCCTTCTCTTTCGCCATGCCGCAGTAAATCGCGCAAACGTGATTCACCGGCGCAAAGTTCTGCGCAGTCGTGCGGCAGGGCATATGGAAGTTATTCGGTCTTGGGCGCTTGTGCGACGCACCAAATTAGTAACAATTCTAAACGCAAAATATGCGTAAAAAATTTCATATTAGTAGGTGAAAACCCTGAATCAGGTAAAAAGACCCGCGCGCGATCTGCGGTGAGTTGTCGCAACGGTCGAACGCACGCTCATTAATCATCATATATGACGACGAAAATTGCGCAGGTCATATGATCATTTCGCGTATGCGCTTAAATGCTTCAAACCTCCGTGCGGCCGGTGTCCCAGCATATCGCCCTTGCAAGTGGCTTTGTCCTGGACCTGAGCGTACTGATGCAACCGTTATTCTTTATATGCGAATTAACCACTGCGTATAACCAATCCATCTTTATCAGGAACAAACACCTTCATCTAACGCTGATATATGACCGCGTGATGAAAATATGGGCAGTTAATTGATTGCGAAATTCCGCGACATAATGCCACTTGGCAGCGAACTCACTGACTTCGAGCAGACAGCCAAATCCGCCCGAAGTCCCGCAACGGTCAAAGCGCTAAAACGAGCTTTCCGCTCTTCGCGCGCGAGCAGCACGCCATCATCCGATCGTTCGATTGCCTTTCGCCTTTCGTCAGCACCACGTCGCGGTGATCTATTTCGCCACCGAGCACGCGCACTTCACACGATCCGCACAAACCTTCTTCGCAATCGCTCTGCACATCGACATTCGCGCGTCTGAGCGTGGTGAGCAGCGTCTGATCGGCCGGCACGGTCAGCACGAGACCCGAATCCTTCAATTCGACCTCGAACGCGCACTCGTTCCGGGGATCGAGCGTGCCCAGCTTCGATTCGAAATGCTCGATTCTGAGCGCGTCTTCGGGCCAGGACGCGCTCGCTTCGCCGAGCGCATCGAGCATGCGCGCCGGGCCGCATGCGTAGACGCGCGTGCCCTCGTCCACCGCGAGCGACGCAAAATCGTTGCGCGTGCCTTCTTCCGAGACGTACTCGTGAAGTCGTTCGCCGTGCAGCGCGCGCATCTCGTCGAGCAACGCCATCGATGTGCGCGAGCGTCCGCTGTAATGCACCTCGTAGTCGAGGCCAAGCATGCGTGCGCGCCGCGCCATCGCGCTGATCGGCGTGATGCCGATGCCGCCCGCGATCAGCACGAGCTTTTTCGCGCGCTCGTCGAGACGGAAATGATTGCGCGGCCCGCGGATGCGCCATTGCGCGCCGCACTTCACGTTGTCGTGAACCCACGCCGAGCCGCCGCGGCTTTCCGTCTCGCGCAACACGGCGATTTCGAATGCGCCGGCATCGTCGGGATCCCCGCACAGCGAATACTGGCGCGACAGTCCGCTCTCGCCGCAAACGACGTCGATATGCGAGCCCGCCGTCCAGCGCGGCAGAGCGCGCCCGTCCGCCGATACGAGCCGCACGCGCACGATTCGATCCGCGCACGCCTGAACTGAATCGACGATCACGGTGCGGCTCAGCGCATGCGACGACGGCTCGCCGATTCGCACGACCGCGCGCGGCTCGCGCACGGCCGGATCCGCGCGCTCGGGATTCATCGCCGGATCCCATTCGACGTAAAGATGCTCCGGCCCGCGAAACGATGTGTTCGGCACATACGTAAAGCGCTGCTCGGCGAGCCGCATGTGCGGCAGGCGGCGCGTGAGCTCGTCGAGGAAAATCTGCATCTCCATGCGCGCGAGGTTCTTGCCCATGCACTGATGCGCGCCGTAGCCGAAGGTCAACTGATCGCTGGCGTTTTCGCGGCGGATGTCGAAGAGATCGGCATCGGCGAACTGATGTTGATCGTGATTCGCCGACGACGTGACGATCAAAAGCTTCGAGCCCGCCGGAATGTCGATGCCGCCGATCTTCACGTCTTTCGTCGCGAGCCGCCGCCACGCCGCGACCGAGCCGTTATGGCGCAGGCACTCTTCGACCGCGTTCGGAATCAGGCTCGGGTCTTCGCAGATGTCGCGCCATGCCCGCGGATGTTGCAGCAGGAGCTTCAACGCATTCGCGGTGGCGTTCGCCGTCGTCTCGTGCGCGGCGACGATGCCCGCCATCATCATCGAATGCAGATACGAGTCGGTCACGACATCGGGCAGTTCCTTTTGCTTGCGAATGCCATATTGCATCCAGCCAGGACCGGACGGGTCTTCGCGCATCTTGTCGAGCACCTTGCCCGCGTATTGCCAGAACTTGCCGACGGCGTGCGCGACCTCGACCTGCTCTTCGGGCTTCGGCCGTCCCCAGGTGTTGACCGTGTGCGCGATCGAGTAGCGGCGCAGCGTGTCCATGTCCTCCTCGGGCACGCCGAGAAAATGCAGCGCGACGGTGAGCGGCACTTCCCACAACATCTGGTCGACGAGATCGGCGCGTCCGTCGTCGATGAAGCGGTCGACGTATTCGCGTGCGAGCGCGCGCACCATCGGTTCATGATGCGCAAGCGCTTCGGGCGTGAACGGGTCCATCAATGCACGACGGCGCGGCATGTGCGCGGGCTCGTCTTCGTTGACGAGCGTCCGGTTGAGCGCGAAGCCGTACGACGCGAGGACCGCGTTCGCTTCGGGGCCGGTCGGCGTGATCTTCTCCAGCGCGATCGACGGACTGAACGTGAGGTTGTCGCGAAAGATCGCCTTGATGTCGTCATAGCGCGTGACGACCCAGTAGCCGAGCTTCGGGCTGAAGAACACCGGCTCCTGTTCGCGTGCCCAGCGCACGTATTCGGGCGGGTCTTGCTGATATCCGTCGCCGAAGGGATCGAACTCGGCCGCGCGCGCGCTCACGGGGCAGCCGTTCGGCGCGCGCGATTCGTCATGAAAGGGACATTGCGGCGCGGCCTGCCCGCTTGCCACATCGGTCATGCTCGTCTCCAGAGGTTCTTTTAGTGTGGCCATGGTAATGCAACGGTCGCCCGCGCTTCCAGCGCGAGCAGCTTCAGATGGGCTTGCCTTCGCTCGATGACCAGTTCGGCATCAACTCGTTGCTCGCCAGGGTTTCGTCGATGAGCTTCTTCGCGGCCTGCCGTCCCACGATGGGCAGTCCGTCCGGATCGAGCACGCCGATCTGCACCAGGACCGACGCCTGATCCCAGTAGATATGCTCGTTGTAGAGCTTATCGCCGCGAAAGCGGATCACGGCGAGCATCGGCACTTCGAAGTACTGTCCCGTCGGCGCGAGCCCGGGCAGCAGCCAGTCGATTTCGCGGTCGTGGGTCGCGCAAAACACGAACTCGTCGACGACGCGATCCGCGCCGATCGTGCGCGACACCGGAATCAGCTTCGTATCCGCCGGGTTCGAATCGACGAAGTGATACTTGTAGAAGCGCTTCAACTGATCGTGACCAACGCCGCCCGTCATCGTCGGCACATGGTTCACGTAGGGTTGCGCGACCATCGTCGGCATGACGGCGTCGACGTCGCGCGTGCCGAATTCGAAGTAGCAGTGCTGTTCCCACAAGTGATTCAGATCGAAGAACGGGCCGAGCGCCTTGCGCAGCATCGAGAGCGTGCGCGAGTAAGCCATCAGCGCGGCAGGCTTGTCGTAATGCCGGTTGCCGGGAACGATGAAGCCCGCCGACGCGCCCGGATAGGCGTATCGCTCGATGTGCGGCTTGCCCGCGAGCGCCGCCTCGACTTCGCGCGGATCGTGCGTGCCGTGTTCGGGAAAGTGGAAGACCATCGGGCAGCGGATCGTCGGGACATCGGCGAGGCAGGCGGCGAAATCGTCGGCGTAGTAGCAGGCGGCGCAATCGACGTCGGCCTGCGCGGCGATGCGCGTCGCGAACCGCCCGCCGCGTCCGAAACCGACCACGCCGACCTTGCCCGCATGCTGCGGCAACGCACGAAGGCCATCGACTAGCGCCGCGAAGTTTTCCGCCGCGATGCCGCCGGGCCTCGGATCGTGCTCGGGAAGTTGCGGCGCGAGCACGACGTAACCTTCTTCCGCGTATAGATCGGCCGTGTGCCTGACGAAATCGTCGAGGCCGTCCGCGTCGTGAAGCAGCACGATGCCCGGCCCCGAACCCTTCGCGGGCTGCGTCACGTAGGCGGGAATGACCGTGCCGTCGCGAAGGGTGATGTCGATGAACGCGCCGCTCATTGTCCGTGTCTCCTTATATGTAGCAGTATTTTTTTGCGCGCGAAGCGCGGTTACGACAGCAGCGTGTCGGCGAGCAGCTTGATGTTGAGCACGACGATCACGCCCGCGACCAGCCACGCCAGCCCACTCGTCCAGCGCGACACGGCGAAGACGCCCATCTTGCGGCGGTCGGACACGAAGCGCACCAGCGGGATCACGGCGAACGGCAGTTGCATCGACAGAATCACCTGGCTCAGCACCAGCAACTGGCCCGTGCCCTTTTCGCCATAGATCGCCGTGACGACGATCACGGGAACGATGGCGATGCCGCGCGTGATGAGACGCCGCGCCCAGTTCGGGATGCGCAAGCGCAAAAAGCCTTCCATCACGATCTGGCCGGCGAGCGTCGCGGTGACGGTCGAGTTGAGTCCCGATGCGAGCAACGCGACCGCGAAGAGCGTCGATGCGATGCTCATGCCCAAGAGCGGCGACAGCAAGCGGAACGCGTCGCCGATTTCCGCGACCTCGTCGTGACCGCTCGCATGGAACACGGCGGCGGCGACGATCAGGATCGCAGCGTTGATGAAAAGTGCGAGCGTCAGCGCGATGGTGCTGTCGATGGTCGCCCAACGAATTGCGGCGCGCCGGGCCGGGACCGATTTGCCGTACGCGCGCGTCTGCACGATCGACGAATGCAGGTACAGGTTGTGGGGCATGACCGTCGCGCCGAGTATGCCGATCGCCACATAAAGCATTTCGCGATCGGCGACGATACGCGGCGAAGGGATGAAACCGCGCAGGACATCGGCGAACGGCGGCGCGGCGGCGGCGATCTGCAACGCGAAGCAGCTCGCGATCACGACGAGCAGCGCAATGACGAACGCTTCCAGCAGGCGAAAGCCTTTGTTGATCAGCAGCAAGAGAAGAAAGGCGTCGAGCGCGGTCAGGAGCGCGCCCGCGATCAGCGGGATACCGAAGAGCAGTTGTAGCGCGATGGCGGTGCCGATCACCTCGGCCAGATCGCATGCGACGATCGCCGCTTCGCACGCGAGCCACAGCGTGACATTCACCGGCTTCGAATAGTGATCGCGGCACGCTTGCGCGAGATCGCGTCCGGTCGCAATACCCAGTCGGACCGCGAGCGCCTGCAGCAGAATGGCCATCAGGTTCGACAGCAGAATGACGGTGAGGAGCGTGTAGCCGAAGCGCGAGCCACCGGTGATGTCGGTCGCCCAGTTGCCCGGGTCCATGTACCCGACGGAAATCATGTACCCCGGGCCGGCGAAGGCGAGGAAGCGGCGGATCCATCTTCCGCCGACCGGCACATGAACTGACGCGTACACCTCCGGCAGGCTCGGGCGGAACGCGTCGTCCTGCTCGGGCGGTTTAGAGGTGGGGCGTACAGGATCAAGCATCGGCTCGTCTCTCCCGCGGATACCCGCTTTGGATGTCCTGAAAATATGCGCCGCGCCCGATGAACATTCAAGCACGCGCGTCTGGTGGCACATCCGGTCGTTCGGTGAAAGCATTTTGATGCTGATAATTCGACTTATCAGATGTAGCGATTTCCCTTGTCAAATTCGAAGACGGTTGATAACCTCGCGCCAACTCACTGAAAAGAAAGCATAAATGGCGAGCGAAACAGCACGCTCCGGGAAACGCCTGGCGCGCAACGCGATGGATTCCACGGCCGGTAGCGTGCGCCTGCGCGCACCGAACCGGCTCACACGCCAGCACTTCGCGCTTTATCGTGGTTATCTCGACGGCGTGTCGGAGGCGCAGTTGCACGCATCGTATGGCGATGCCAGTACTGACGTCCGCACGACGCGACGCCTGATCGACGCCCTGCGCGACACGCTCTCGGTCCTTGCCCGTCGCGCGCGCGACACGGAAGCCGCGCATTTGCTGCGGCTTCGTCCGGGCAGCATTCCGTTGTTCGAGCCCGAGCCCGCCGCTGCCGCCCCCGCGCTGGAGGACTTCCGCGAAAGGACCGACCCGGATGGCGTCTACAGCGAGTCGGAGTTGCTGGCGCTCTACGAGGAAGCCTATCCGCCGGACGCCTCCCCTGCCCTGGACCGGCGGGCCGCGCGTAATGCGCGGCTGCGGCGCCGGCAGGCAGATGCGCTCGCGCGCATGGAGGCGTCCCTGGCGCAGGATCCGCGTCCGGATCATCCCGTCGAAGGCTGGTTCGAGCCCGCAATCACCGCGCGGCTCACGGCCGCAGGGCTCATCACAATCGCCGATGTCATCGAACTGATCGAACGGCGACGGCATCGCTGGTACACGGCCGTGCCGCGGCTTGGCCCGAAGGGCGCACAACGCGTGGTCGACTGGCTCCAGCTTCACGGTCAGGCGCTTCGGCACACGCTTTCGCCGGTTGCGCTCGTGCCGCGCCGGCAATGGCAAGCGACCGGCGCTGTTCCGGCGCATCCTCCGCAGACCGGCGAACACGGCGAAATCGTAGTTGCGCCGATCGAGGCGCTGCGCGCTGCCGGCGTGCCGATGGCCGTGTCGACCGACCACAACCCCGGCACCTCGCCGGCGCTGAGCCTGCTG
>Ga0207426_1002217_pt1 | contig 13030 bp, 9 predicted proteins | sample AraplaMF_Cvi_mMS_FD_184265 | JGI IMG/M metagenome (GOLD analysis project Ga0207426, IMG submission 184265) | Arabidopsis root microbial communities from the University of North Carolina, USA - plate scrape MF_Cvi_mMS (SPAdes) (version 2) | ecosystem: Host-associated > Plants > Roots > Endosphere ...
AAGCGGCGATCATTGCCTGCGATCTCGCTGAGGTCATCGGCACCGCGATCGCGCTGAAACTGCTGTTCGGTATTCCCCTGATCGGCGGCGCGCTGCTGGCGGCGCTCGATGCCTTTCTGCTGCTGCTGTTGATGAATCGCGGCTTCCGCTTCCTCGAAGCGTTCGTGATGGCGCTGCTCGGGGTGATCGCGGTGTGCTTCGCGGTGCAGATCGTGGCCGCCGCGCCGCCGGTTGCCGACGTGATGCGCGGCTTCATGCCGAAGACCGAGATCTTCACCAATTCCGAGATGCTCTACATCGCGATCGGCATCATCGGCGCGACGGTGATGCCGCATAATCTCTATCTGCACTCCTCGATCGTGCAGACGCGCGCCTATGAGCGTAACGACGAGGGCCGGCGCGAAGCGATCAAATGGGCGACGACGGACTCGACCATTGCCCTGATGCTGGCGCTGTTCATCAACGCCGCGATCCTCGTGGTCGCCGCCGCGACCTTCCACAAGAGCGGTCATTCCGATGTCGCCGAGATCGGTCAGGCCTTCGAGCTGCTCTCGCCCTTACTGGGCCTTGGCATCGCTTCGACGCTGTTTGCGGTCGCGCTGCTCGCCTCCGGTCTCAATTCCACCGTGACGGCGACGCTCGCCGGCCAGATCGTGATGGAGGGTTTTCTCGACCTGCGCCTGCCGAGCTGGGCGCGCCGACTGCTCACGCGCGGCATCGCCATCATTCCGGTGATCGTCGTCACCGCGATCTATGGCGAGCGCGGCACGGCGGATTTGCTCGTGTTCAGCCAGGTCGTACTGTCGATGCAACTGCCGTTTGCCGTGATCCCGCTGGTGCGGTTCGTCTCCGACCGCCGCAAGATGGGCAAGTTCGCGATCCCCACGTCAGTCGCAGCGCTCGCCTGGATCGTCGCGGGCGTGATCGTGGTTCTGAACGTGAAGCTGCTAGTGGATACCCTGAGCGGATAACAAGACGCCTCCTAAAATGAGGCGGGCGTCACATTCGATTTTCCGAAAATATCTGCCGGCAATTGAACTGGCTGGCCGCCTGGGCCCGGTCCTTTGCACACCGGTCAAGACCACGCGATTTGACGCTTCCCCACTTTTCAATTTCAGCGAGGGGCGTATAGTAGTTCTATTACTGATTGGGGCCGTCTTGATGTCCTTTGCCTCGGGATCGATTTTATTGCCCGCGTGGCGATCGGCGATTGCTGCCCGATAAGTGAGCCGACAGCACTTTTTCTTCGAACGCGCCCAATTGAGCGCGAGCGCATTTAATCGCGAGATTATTGTTTAGATTCATTGGTTTGATTGACGGCCCTTGTTTTTCGTCTGCGCAGGTCACGTCGGTGAGCCGGCGATGATCCGCGTAGAAGGCGGTGATCGTTTCGACGAAATCATTGATGAGTGTGTGCTGCCGTGACCAAGTGTCCCGCTTGTTCAGCCCGTGTCGCCCGCGAACATCGCTTCTGCTCCCAATGCGGGGCGGAGCTCAATCGTGAGGTGCAGGTACCAGGCGCTGCGGATCGCGCGAGTTGCGTCGTCCCGATGCATCATCGTCTTCCTGCGCAGTCGCAGATGCTGACCGAAAACAAGCAGGTCAGCGTGCTGTTCGCCGATGTCTGTAACTCCACCTCATTGTTGCAGCATGTCGATCCCGAGGAGGCTCGCGCCTACCTCGGCAGGGCGCTGGACCGTCTGGCCGAGGCGGTCGAGACCTATGGCGGCACGGTCAGCCAGTTGCTCGGCGACGGACTCGTCGCCTTGTTCGGCGCACCCGTGGCACAGGAAGACCATGCGCTGCGCGCCTGCCTCGCCGCTCTCAAGATGCAGCGGGCAGCGATTCCGGACCATGACGCGGCAGGCGTCGTCAGTCCGACGCTGCGCATCGGTATTAATTCTGGCGAGGTTTTGGTCGGTATTGTCGGACAGTACCGCTGGTCCCACTACGGCGCGGACGGCAAGACGATCCATCTGGCCTCGCGGCTGGAGAAGATGGCGCCGCAAGGCGGAATCCTGATCAGCGGTGTAACGCAGCGGCTGGTCGCGCAGCAGATCGATACGCGTGCGATCGGAACGCGGGTAGTTCGCGGGCTGGATACGCCAATCGAGCTTCACGAAGTCGTGGTCGACACGGAAAGTTCGGCGGCAGCACCGCTGACGCGGAAGCCGCGATGGGCCCCACTGGTCGGTCGCGAAGAGACGTTGAAAACATTGGAGCGCGATGTCGAGATCGTCCGGAAGGGCGGGATGCGAACGATCGGACTGTGCGGCGATGCCGGTATCGGAAAGTCGCGCCTGATTGCTGACTGGACGGCGGCTCTCGCGAAAGAGGGGATGGAGATCTGCTCCTCTCAGGCGAGAGGCTATGCAAGCGCGCGTGCCTACAGCACGGCCGCGGACCTGATCGCGAGTCTCGTCGGGTTGCCGCAAACCAGCCTCACCGACATTCGGCACTTTGCCGCGCAGACCCTGATTGCGACATGGCCACATGACGGCGGCGATCATCTCGCGGCGGTCAACGATCTGCTGGGATTGGCGGCGCCGGATGAGATCTGGCTGGCGCTGAACCCGGCGCAACGACGGCGTCGGATCGGCGAGGCTCTGCTCTGGCTCGTCCGCAGGCGCGTCCAGGCCGGCGCATTCGTGCTGGTGCTCGAAGATGTCTTCCTGGCCGATCGCGAGAGCAGGCGACTGTTCGAGGCCTTGCTGCCCAAGCTGCACGACCTGCCCGTTCTGGTGTGTGTCAGCTATCGTCCCGATTTCGAGCATCAATGGCGGCAGGCGCCCTGGTTCGCGGAGCGCGTAATCGAGCCGTTGCGCGATGGCGAGATGTTCCAGCTTGCGCGGGCCTTGCTTGGCGACGATCCGCCCGTGCTCGGCATCTCGAGCGAATTGGTTGCCCGCGCCGACGGCAATCCCTTCTTCCTGGAGCAACTGGTCATCACGCTGATTGATGACGGATCGCTGGAAGGAACGCCGGGCGCCTATCGGCTGCAGAGGCCGCTTGGGGACTTGCGTGTGCCGGGCTCCGTCGCGGCGGTCATCGGCGCGCGCGTCGACAGGCTGCCCGAAGCCGCGAAATCGGCGCTCGAAGCTGCGGCAATTCTCGGCGATCCCATCACGTGCGATCTGGTCGCGGCGATGCAGGCCGTGGATGTACCCCGGGCTCAGGAATTGCTCGGTCTGTGCGTCGCGTCCGGATTGCTCACGAGCCCCGACCAGACGAGCGCCGGCGCCGAGTTGCACGCGTTCGCGTTTCGTCACGCGCTGGTTCGCGACACCGTGCTCGGAGCGCTGACGCGCGCCCGGCTCAAGGTTCTGCATCGACAGGCTTTCCTCGCGCTGCATGCCCATCCGGGAGCCGGTGATGCCGATGCTGCGATGGCACTGGCGCATCATGCTTTCAAGGCCGGAGAATGGGAGCAGGCCGCCAAGTTTGCCGTCAAGGCGATGGCCCGCGCCATCTCGCGCTCGGCTAACCAGGAGGCGCTGCAATTGTTCGAGAAGGGTATCCAGGCTGCGCGTCGTGTCGACGGGATATCGACGGCGCAAACCTTGGAGCTCGCGCTTCGGCTGGAAGCGATCGGCGCGATGCTGGCGCTCGGCCAGATCGACGAGATTTTCAGCAACATGGAACGCACCGAGGCGATTGCCCTGCAGCTGAACGACCAGCGCGCCCGTGCGGCTGTGCTGACCGAGAATGCCGTGCTTCTTTGGATGCAGGGACGTTTCGAGCAGGGACTTCGCTATGCCTCGCAGGGCCTCGAAGCTGCGCGTCTCGCGCAGCGTCGCCACATGATGATGGCGGCACATCAGACTCGCCTGATGCACCTGCATGCACTCGGCCGATATGCGGAAGCGGTCGTCGAGGGCCGTATCCTGCTATCCGATCATGGCCCGGAACTGTCGGCGCATCGTGTCCAGCCCGGATGGGCCGCCATTCCCATCATTAACCTGTATGCGTTTCACGGCAGCTCGCTCTGGCGCCTCGGCGATGTCCAAGGCGGACAGGAATTTTGCGCTCGGGCCTACGAAATCCTGTCGGGCGTCAACCATCCCTATTCGCGGCTGCTGATCGACACCGTTCAGGCGCAGATCTGGCTCGCGATGGACGAGGTGAGCAGGGCCGAGGCCCAGATGCGCAACGGCGTCCAGCAATGCGCGGCGCACAACGTGCCGACCATGCTCGCCGTCTGCTCGGGCGTGCTGGGCGCGGCGCTCGTGCGTAGCGGCCAGGCCGCCGAGGCCGCCCGGCTGCTTGAGAAGGGATTTGCCGATCGTATTCACGCTGCGGCCGGACCGTACGGCCGGACCTTCATGCGGGTCAGCCTCGGCGTTGCCTATCGCCATCTCGACCAGCTGGACGATGCGATCAAGGTCGGACGCAAGGCCGTCGAGCAGGCCGAGGAAGAATACGGGCACCGGGCGGAGGCGCTTTACGAGCTCGCAGCCACGTTGCGGCAGGCCGGCAAGGAAGCGGAGGCGCAAGCCTGCTTCGCGCTGGTCGCGGAGACGGCCGATCGCCTGAGCATGCCTTTCTATCAAATGCGGGCCGCCGAGGCTCTTGCAAACGTACGCAAGGATTGGAACGCAGCATGAAGGTCACGACCTATGAACCCGATGCGATGCCGCCAGGAGCTCGCAGTCTTGCCTACGGTGCATTCTGTTGGCTCAATCGTCATATCCCGGTGCTGCGCGCATTCGGCGCACTGTTTCGGCGCTGGCCTTCGGTGGGCGGCCGGCTCGGTATCGTGGCGCGCGCCAGTGCGGTGAAGGAGGTCTTGACGCGCACGCGCAGCTTCTCGAACACCGCGCATGCGGCCAACATCGTCTCGGGAGATTATCTAATCGGGATGGATCCCGGCCCGACCTATTCGGCCGATCGAGATTTGGTCCATGTGCGGGTGGCGGCTCTGAACGTTCCGGCCGATTCCGATGCCGAGGCGCAGCGACGGATCAAAGATCTGAGCGGACGCAAGCCGGGCGAATTCGATCTCATCGAAGACTATTTGATGTGGGTCGTATTCCATGCCATGCGGCCGCTGTTTGGCGCGGCAACGGGAGCGGTGGTGGCGGGGTCGACGATCGACGCTGCCAAAGGCGATGTCGACGAAGGCCTGCAACGACAATACATGCTGGAGATCCGCTATGTCGCGGGACAGCTCCTGGCCGGCAGCCTGTCGACACTCGATCTCCGGCGACAGGCTGAAGCCTGCGCGGACGCGCTCCAGGCGCGGATCGATCGCGTGACCGGCCTCATCGGTGCTGCATGGGGCGTCAAGAGCTCCACCTCAGACATCGAGCGAAACGCGGTCGGGCTGGCCTGGATCTCGCATCCGGTCACAGTCCAGTCTGGAGCTCTGATTGTCCAGGAGCTGCTCGGACGGCCGAAGGTCTACGATGACCTGCGATCGAAGGCTGAGAGGCTCGGCGAGTCCGCGGTCTGGACCGATCCCGACTTCCGCGAGACTGTGCGCAACCACGTTCTTGAGCTGATGCGCTTCCGTCCGATTTTTCCGCTGCTGGCGCGCGATGTGCCGCGTGATACCGAGATGGAGACAGGAGCGCGACGCAATGCCGGATGTCCGGGCGGCGGCAAGGTCTCGCTGTTGTCGGTCGCTGCCCTGTTCGATCCGAGCGTGGTGCCCCAGAGTGGACGCTTCTGCCCGGAGCGCGACTGGCGCGGCAACGATGCCTTGCGGTACCTGATGTTCGGGTACGGGTACCGCCAATGTCCCGCAAAGAATGAAGCGGTACAGATCCTGACCAGCGCGTTGATCGGCCTGCTCGCCTTGCCCCGGCTGCAACTGGCACGCAGCAAGGGGAAGGCCATCGTGTATGAAGGGCCGCTGATGTTGTCGATGCGCATGCGTACCACGTGAGCAAGCGGAGAAGGCGGCCATGCTCGAGATCGTCCGGCAGCAGATGATCTGCGTCGTTGCGCCAGGGTGGACCGGCGGAGCTCAACTTTCAAACCAGCTTCAAGCTGACCTGAATGCCCTCCTGGACGACGTCGCGGTGGTGCATTTCGCCTCGATCGGGCTGCTCCCGGCCCTGACGGATGCACCGAACCAGCAGCCGGTGCTCGTGCTCGAACTTGCGGTGGAGGAGGGCTTCCGCCCTTACGACCTGTTGTATCGCCTCGTGCACCATCCGGATGGCGCGATGTGGTCGCTGTTCGGCTCCATGGTTTCTCCCGGCGTCGCGAAGCCCACGGCCGGGGACAAGCAGCAATTGGTGAACCGGCTCATGGACTGGCACAGCATCGCCGACGGAGGCTTCGTCGGTGCCCGCGACCGCTCGGTCCGGCAGGTCAAGATGGAGGCCGATCTGCTCGATCAGACGCGGATCGAAGCACGCAATCTGAAGCCGAAATACGGCAACGACCGCACCGCCTTCGCCCAGGCCCTGGCGCGCTGGGCCTATGCAAATCCCCAATTCGAATGGGCGGCCAGACCTGCGCCGCGATCCTATTGGCGCGGGAAGGGGGCGAGCGTCGGCGCGAAGCTCGCCTACCCGGTGGTCGCGATCGTATTTTGGTTCGCTGTTCTCTTGCTGTTATGGGCGCTTCCGCGCGCCTGCAATTGGTTCTTCGGCGAGCCGGGGCCGGTGCTGCGGGCCATCGAAGACGCCGTCACCAGGACGACCGAATGCCTGCTGGCGATGACCTGGCATGGGCTATTGGCTCTCGCCGTGATCGCATTTCTCGTCTGGCTGTTCCTGGTGCCGCTGCCTGCCCAATTCGTATCCTGGAGGCGCTGGTTGGAGAGCGTCCAGCAGGAGCTTGACCGGCCGACCCAAACGCTCTCGTCCCTGGCTACCTATATCGGCGGCTGGCTGATCGGCGTGCCGCTGCTGCTGGCCGTCGCTGCGTGCGCTCTTGCGTATACGTTCGCTCCGCTGGCCTATGCGCTGGCTCCGGACTACATGGCCCGCACGGTCGAGCCGAGGCTGCCGAAGCTAACCGGGTTGGAGCTCACGGAGATCGCCGTCGTCGCGATCGTCGTTGTGCTTTCTATCGGTGCGCTGTTCCTCTGGCTCAATCGTCGCTTCAGGACGTTGAGCGAACAGTTCTTTCATCCGTTCCAGGACGACGTCCCGCGCGCGCAGCAGATACATCCGTCGGTCGAGTGCTGCGAGGCGGACCTCGTCGGCGGAACCCAGCACATGTTCAGCCTCACGGAGCTGCGCGCTCCGCAATGGTGGAGCGCGTGGTGTATCCGGATGGCTATGCGCATCGTGACGTTTGCCGGGCGGGTGTTCTTCACACAGGGGTGGCTGGGCAATGCGCCCGGCATCCATTTCGGTCACTGGCACATCATCGACAATGGTCGCCGGTTTCTGTTCTGCTCGAATTATGACGGAAATTTCGGCGGTTATCTCGACGATTTCATCAACGGCGCGGCCGTCGGCACCACGCTCGCCTGGCGTTGGACGGAGCTGCATCAGCGTGCCCCCGCGCTGCCTGGACAGCCCGGCATTGCCGGATCGTGCAGCTTTCCGCCGACGCGCTTTGTGGTCTTTCGCGGGGTGAAATGCGAGCTGAAGTTCAAGTCCTATGCGCGCGACAGCATGGTGCCGCACATCTACCATTTCGACGCGTGCAAGAAGACGGTCGACCAGATCAACCTCGCCACGGGACTGCGCGATGCACTGTTCGGCGAACGCAACGCGAAAAACGATGATTTGATCATGAGGGCGATCGAGACATGAAGCACGCGCCGCGCCTGTCCGAGCAAAGCCACGATATCCAAGGCATGCTGAAGAGCGGCTTCGGCTCGCTCACCACCAGCCGTTTTAGATTGCTGACAATCCGCGACGCGAAGTTGGCCAAGGCCTGGCTGGCCGGGTTGCTCGCCTCCGGCCTGATCGTCAGCGCGAAACAGGTCGGCAAGCCGAAGCAGGGGGATGAGCAGAAGCAAGAGAAAAAGCAGGCGCAGAAACACCTCGATGCTGCCGTCGCGATTGGCTTCACCTATTCGGGGCTGGCGATGCTGGGCTGTCAGGAAACCGGCGCCCATCCGTTCCCGACGCCCTTTCGCAGCGGCATGGGCAGCGAATTGCGCGCCAAGTTGTTGCGGGACGAATACCGGGAGTGGTCATGGACCGATCGAGAAGGTCCCGACGGCGCGGAGGTGGTACATATCCTGCTGGCGGAATGGAAGAAGCGCGGCGCGACCTCGCAACTGCCCGCGATCAACATGAATGCCTTCTCGGTGATCGAGGTCGGGGAAGACTCCGATTTCTTCTGCGACGATGGCAAGCTGCGTGAGCCGTTCGGGTTTCGGGACGGTCTCGCTCAGCCGTTGATCCGCGGCCTGAGGGATCAGGATGGCGAGAGCCTGGCCCAGGCGCGAGAGGCAGCCGGCGATCTTTATAAGGATCGTCTCGTCGAACCGGGCGAGTTCATTCTGGGCTACCGCAACGAATACGACGAGCTGACCTTTTGCCCGGACGTCGTGGGATGGACCGGTGTCAGCGGCCGATTCACGCTGAACGGAAGCTATCTCGCCGTACGTCAGTTCGTGCAGGACGTCGCTGCGTTCGAGGCGTTCGAGAGTGCGAACGCAGTGGTGGACGGCATCTCGGCCGGCGAGAAGCTGATGGGACGCCGGAAGAACGGGCTGCCGTTGTCCTGGAGAGGCGATCCGACCGTGCCGGCGCCGGATTCTGCCGCCGACGCGTTCCGCTATCGCGTCGAGGACGCCAACGGTTTCATGTGCCCCAAGGGCGCCCACGTGCGCCGCTCCAACCCACGGGATACGCTCGGTATCGATGTGCCATCCAGCATCAAGTCATCCAAGCTGCATCGGTTGCTGCGGCGTGGACGGCCCTATCGCGAGTCGTCGGGCCGCCAGGGCATCTTTTTCATCGCCTGCAATGCGGATCTTGAGCGGCAGTTCGAGTTCATCCATCAGCGCTGGCTGCAGAACCGAAGATTTGGAACGCTCGACAACCAGGACGATCCGATCGTGGGATCGCAGCAATGCCCGAAGACCTTCACCGTTCCCGGCCAGGCAAGCGGCAGCGAAATTTCGTTGCAGCACTTCACGCAGACGATCGGCGGTGGCTACTTCTTCCTTCCCGGGATCGCGGCGCTGAATTTCATCGCCTCCTGAGTCTGTGCCAAGGCACGATCGTCCGCGCCGCTAATCCTGCGGCTCGGACGATCCATCGCCCTGCGCGTCGATGCGCAGCCAGCCCGAGGGGGCGAGGCGCTGCTGCGGCAGGAAGCGGGCCTTGTAGTCCATCTTCTTGGAGCCCTCGATCCAGTAGCCGAGATAGACGTAGGGCAAGCCTTGCCGGCGCGCGCGGGCGATGTGGTCGAGGATCATGAAGGTGCCCATCGAGCGGGAGACCTGGCCCGGCTCGAAGAACGAATACACCATCGACAGGCCGTCGCTGAGCACGTCGGTGAGTGCGACCGCGATCAGTTCCTCGCCACGGCCGGTGATGCCGCTGTCGGGGCCGCGCTTGCGGTACTCGATGATGCGGGTCTCGACATGGCTGTCCTCAACCATCATGGCGTAGTCGAGCACGGTCATGTCGGCCATGCCGCCGTGGCGGTGGCGGGCGTCGAGATAGGCGCGGAACACCGAATATTGCTCGGAGGTCGGCACGGCGCTGCGCTGCTCGCCGATGATGTCGGCGTTGCGCGCGATGACCTTGCGGAAGTTGCGGGACGGACGGAACTCGTTGGCGACGACCCGGACCGAGACGCAGGCGCGGCACTGGTCGCAAGCCGGCCGGTAGGCGATCGACTGGCTGCGGCGAAACCCGCCATGGGTCAGGAGGTCGTTGAGGTCCCCGGCGCGGTCCCCCACGAGGTGCGTGAACACCTTGCGCTCATGCCGGCCCGGCAAATAGGGGCAGGGGGAGGGCGCCGTCAGGTAAAACTGGGGGGTGTCGCGCGAGTGCTGGGTCAAGGGACGTCGTGGGCCTCCGAAGTGAATGTCAGCATCGCGCTACGGAAGCCCCCGGTCAATTGGCCTGCTCGGCAGGTCAGATCAGTCAAGATAGTCGATCCTGGTTGATAGGTCCTTGATCGGCGGGCTGGTCAGCAGGTCCCGTCAGCAAGTCCTGTCAGTAAGTTCTGGCGGCTTGCGGCACGGGCGCGCGGACGGAATTGTTGATCACGACCGTTCCCAGAACGAAATCGTGCAGCAGGCGCCGACGGCCGTTGAAAAGGCCGAGCAGCACCACGAACGGCGTCAGGAACGAAACGGTCACCCAGAACAGCACGGCATGGGTGGCGCCGAGCACGAAATAGCCGGGTGCGCCGTACCAGGTGCGCAGTTCCAGATCCATCAGGCGCATGCCGATCGTCGCCGACGAGGGCCCGCCGATGCAGGCGCCGTAATAGACGATGGCCCAGACCACGGAGGCCGGCCACGCGATCCCGAACAGCAGGAAGCCGACACCGAGCGTGACCACGCCGAACACGAAGATGAAGACGTAGCCGAGGATGACCGGCACGGAGATGATGACGAGGTCGATCAGGAACGCGAACGCCCGCCGCGTCGCAACGCCGCGGAACAGTTCCGGATGCAGATCAGGGTCGTAGGCGTGCGGCTGCACCGCGCCGGCATTGCGCCAGGTGCCTGAGCTATCCGAGCCGTACGACATGTCCGTCCTCCCAAAGGGAAATCCTCGAGGCTGGACATGGGAACAGGCTCCCCCGGTGCCAAGAGCTCGAGGGGGTAATAGGCCGAAATATTCCGGCGATTCGGGGGCGGGGCCGTTACCGCTGTCGTTTCGGAACGGTTGGCTTATCCTTGCGTCCGCAGCTTCTCGGCCACCTTCGGCGCGAAATAGCTCAGCACACCGTCGGCGCCGGCGCGCTTGAAGGCGAGCAGGCTCTCCATCATCGCGCGCTCGCCGTCGAGCCAGCCGTTGTTGGCGGCTGCCGCGATCATCGCGTATTCGCCGGAGACCTGGTAGGCGAAGGTCGGCATCGCGAAGGTGTCCTTCACGCGGCGGACCACGTCGAGATAGGGCATGCCGGGCTTCACCATCACCATGTCGGCGCCTTCGGCGATGTCGAGCTCGACCTCGCGCAGCGCTTCGTCGGTGTTGGCGCTGTCCATCTGGTAGGTGCGCTTGTCGCCGGTCAGTGTCTTGGCCGAGCCGATGGCGTCGCGGAACGGGCCGTAGAAGGCCGAGGCGTATTTCGCGGCGTAGGCCATGATCTGCACGTCGAGCAGGCCTGCGTGGTCCAACCCTTCGCGGATCGCGGCGACGCGGCCGTCCATCATGTCGGAGGGCGCGATGATGTCGCAGCCGGCCTCGGCCTGCACCAGCGCCTGGCGCACCAGCACCGCGACCGTCTCGTCGTTCAGGATCTTGCCGTCGGAGATCAGGCCGTCATGGCCATGGCTGGTGAAGGGATCGAGCGCGACGTCACAGAGGATGCCGATCTCGGGAAACTCCTTCTTGATGGCCCGCACGGCCTGGCAGACCAAATTGTCGGGATTGGTCGCTTCCGAGCCTTCCTCGTCACGCAGGGACGGGTCGGTATAGGGAAACAGCGCGAGGCAGGGGATGGTCAGCTTCATCGCGCGCTCGGCATCACGTACGGCCTGGTCGACGCTGAGGCGCTCGACGCCCGGCATTGAAGCAATCGCCTCGCGCTTGTTGTTGCCATCGATCAGGAACAGCGGCCAGATCAGATCGTCGGTGGTGAGCACATTTTCGCGCACCATCCGGCGAGCCCATTCGGCCTTGCGGTTGCGGCGCGGGCGGACGGTCAGGTCGAGGGCATGCGGCACGGCCGTGCCGGTCCCGCGCGAAACCTCGCGCAATTCGATCGGACGTCCGTATTTGATCGCCATCACTCTTCCTCCGGCTGGAATTATTCTTATACCAGCTCGCATGGTTCTTGCCACCGCGGCTTGACCTGCCGCAAGGGATGGCAGCCGATTGATTTTGCGGGGCGAAACAGCCAGAAGGGGCTCATGTCCGAGATCTCCACCCGCGATGCGGCCCGCGACAGCGCCAACGCCAGGGATACCGCCCGAGACAGCGCCAGGGATTCCGCGTTGTCGGTGGCGGCGATCTCGTCGGAGCGGGCGGAGTCCGACGACAATGTCTGGACGCGCCGTCTCGTGCTGTTCCTGCGGGTGATGGCGCTGCTGTCGATCCTGAAGGGCCTCTATCACTGGGCGCAGGTGACGGGCTTCGTCGGCGGCGAGGACGAGGCATTCGAGAACCAGTCGATGGCCTGGCAGGCGGCTACCGTCTACTTCGCCGTGATCGAACTCGTCGCAGCGGTCGGCCTGTGGCTGGCAACGCCGTGGGGCGCGGTGGTGTGGCTGACCACCGTGGTGTCGATGGCGGTGATCGAGCTGATGTTCCCGGGCATCTACGGTGGCAGCCTGATCGTCGTCGGCGTCGAAGCCTTCATGCTCGCCGCGTATCTCGCGCTGGCGTGGATGGCCGCGCGCGAACGGCCGCCGTAGCGTAGACGATTTCAACGCGCACTCTCTCGTGCCCCGAACGCTGCGCAACACGACGTGATGCGCTGCTGAGCCGGGGCCCATTTCTCAGCGATCTCGTTTTTGGCTTTCCGGGTCCCGGATCTGCGCTTCGCTTGTCCGGGAGTGGAGTCGTGGCTACGTGGTTGACCGATAGTTGCGTAAAATTCGACGTAACTTTTCGCTAACCAGCGGTTTCCGCCACAGCCGTTACGCGCCCGTTTCGAAACGGGGCGGGGCTGTTCTGGAATGCGACATCGGCGGCGGACGGAGGGTGAACAGGACCTTGCGAGGGTCAACAGAAGGTTGCGAAAAGCCCTTGTGGCACAGGCTTAATCCGCAATTCACTGTCTTAAATTCATGATCTCTTTATTCTCTTATTTAAGCCGATCTTCAAACGCCCCCCTTAAGTTGCACCTATCAGACGGGACACAAGTTTCGTCGAATAAGTGTCGATAAAAACGACAACAGGGGAAGTGTCATGATGAAAGCCGTCGCAACTGCGGCAGATACCGCAGAGCGCGTCTCCGGCCAGCAGGGTTCGGTGCAGTC
>Ga0207426_1002219_pt1 | contig 13027 bp, 10 predicted proteins | sample AraplaMF_Cvi_mMS_FD_184265 | JGI IMG/M metagenome (GOLD analysis project Ga0207426, IMG submission 184265) | Arabidopsis root microbial communities from the University of North Carolina, USA - plate scrape MF_Cvi_mMS (SPAdes) (version 2) | ecosystem: Host-associated > Plants > Roots > Endosphere...
CCGATCTCCTGGTGCGCCATTTCGCGGCCGCGATAGCGCAGCGTGATCTTGACCTTGTCGCCCTCTTCGAAGAACCGCTGCATCGCGCGCATCTTCACGTCGTAATCGTGGTCGTCGATCATCGGGCGGAGCTTGATCTCCTTGATCTCGACGATCTTCTGGCGCTTGCGGGCTTCGGCGGCTTTTTTCTGGGCGGAATACTTATACTTCCCGTAGTCCATGATCTTGCAGACGGGAGGGCTGACGTTCGGCGAGATCTCGACCAGATCCATGCCGGCTTCCTGGGCCATGCGAATGGCCAAGACAGTCTCGACCGTGCCTTTGTTGTCACCGGTCTGATCAATCAGCTGGATCTGCGCATTGCGAATATCATCATTGATGCGCGGCCCGTCTTTGCTGGCAACGGGCGGGGCTTTATTGGGACGGCGAATGGGTGGTTCTCCAAAGTTGTGAAAGAGGCGGCTATTTTGCAGGAAGAAGGCTTTGCCGGCAAGCAATTCGCTCGTGCGTGAAGCGAAAAACCCTCAAATGCGAGGCATTTTGGCCACGCCTGCGGGCACGCTGACGGACATAGACACCTTGCTTCCGTTCCGCAAGCGTCTCAAAGGTCAATACCAGCATCGGATAAACGCTGCGGAACACGGCCAGACAGCTCTAACCGCACAGCCAGAGTAAACGTTCCATGACCGACACAATTCCTGATGCCGCGCCCGACTTCATCGATGTGGGCGAGGGCCCGTCCGCGCGCAGGATCGCGGTGCGCCGCCGCGCCGGCAAGGGCCCCGGTCTCGTCTGGCTCGGCGGGTTCAAGTCGGACATGCAGGGCGGCAAGGCTGTGGCGCTCGACGCCTGGGGCCGAGACCACGGCCGCGCCGTGGTCCGTTTCGACTATTCCGGCCACGGCGAATCCGGCGGCGATTTCGCCGACGGAACCATCGGCAGCTGGCTCGAGGACAGCGTCGCGGTGTTCGAGCGTTTCTGCGAAGGTCCGCAAATCCTGATCGGCTCCTCCATGGGCGGCTGGATGGCGCTCCTGCTCGCGCGCGAGATCCGGAAGCGGCAGGAGAAACAGCAAGGCAAGGGCTCGCTGGCCGGGCTCGTGCTGATCGCGCCGGCGCCCGACTTCACCGAGGAGCTGATGTGGAAGACGTTCCCGCCCGAGGTGAAGAAGGAGATCGAGACCAGGGGCTTCTGGCTGCGGCCGTCCGAATATGGCGACGGCACGCCCTATCCGATCACGCGGAATCTGATCGAGGAAGGCCGCAATCATCTCGTGCTCGGCAGCGCCATCGATCTCGGCTGTCCCGTCCGCATCCTGCAGGGCGCACAGGATCCTGATGTGCCCTGGCAGCATGCGTTCGCGCTGACGCATCGCCTGCCGGCCGACGATGTCGTGCTGACCCTGATCCAGGACGGCGACCACCGCCTCTCCCGCCCGCAGGACATCGCGCGCATTCTTGCCGCAGTGGCCGAGATCGGGTGAAGATATCTTTCTTCCTTCTCCCCTTGCGGGAGAAGGTGCCTTGCCGAAGGCAAGGCGGATGAGGGGTTCTCTCCGCGGAGACAGACCCCTCACCCAAGCGAATGCGTGTCAACGAGCGGAGCTGCCCTCTCCCGCAAGGGGAGAGGGCACAACAAGAAGCACCGGGAGGCAAGCCAATGACAAGCACCACAGCCATGCTGCGCGCCTTCTGCGATGCCGTCGAGCAGCGCAATGGCCGTGCGTTCGCTGACCTCTTCACCGAGGACGGCGTCTACCACGATGTCTTCTACGGCGCCTTCGCGGGCCGCGAGAAGATCGCCGCGATGATCGACGACTGGTTCTATCGCACGGCGACCGATTTCCGCTGGGACATGCACGATCCCGTGTCCGACGGCACCACGCTCTATGCGCGCTACACGTTCAGCTACACATCGACCCTGCCGGAAGCGAAGAGCGCGCGGGCGATGTTCGAGGGCGTCGCGATCATGACGCTGCGTGACGGCAAGATCGCCTGTTATCACGAGGTCGCCAACACCGCGCCGGCGTTCGTCGACCTGAAATTCGCACCGGAGCGGATCGCGAAGATCGTCGCCAAGCAGGGCGCCGAGCTGAAGGCGCGGGGCGAGATGAAGCGGCATCTGCCGTGATGCGCTACTCTCTCATTCCCTCCCCCCTTGCGGGGGAGGGGCAGGGAGAGGGGTAGCCACGAACTCAAATCTCGCTTGTGGCTACCCCTCTCCCCCACCCTCCCCCGCAAGGGGGAGGGAGCGCAGCGGCGCACGCTGCTGATGTCAGTGGCTATCAATCACGGCGGCGACACCTTCGGCATCGGCTTGCGCTGCGCCAGCGCTGCGACCGTGGCGGTGCCGATCGGGCCCTGTTCGTCGTAGAGCCAGCATTCGCCGATCGCGACGCCCTCGGTGGCCTGGTGGTTCACCACGTCGAAGCCGATCCAGTTCGTCACCGGCAGCCGGTGCAGATAGATCGTCACGTCGCTGTTGATGTAGCCGAGCCCCTTGTCGCCGGCATTGGCAAAGGGGCTGGCGAAATCCGCGCCGGTGGCGACATGGACGAACGGCGTCATCGGCACGCCGGCAACCAGCTCGCGCACCTCGCTCATCCACAGCCGGCGCGGCCCGAGCGAGCCCATGTGGCCGACGATGGGGCGCGTCGTCCATTTGCCGTTCATGCCGAGCCTGGGATCGGTGGGTTTTGGAATGTCGGATGGCTTCGGCACGTCCCAGTTCGGCGGCGACCAGACATTGCCGTCGGGATTCTGCGTCTTGCGCAGCAGCTGGCACGAGGCGCGTGCCATGCTGACGCCGCCGGAAAAGAATTCCGCCTCCACCACGCGGATGCGCAAGCCATCGCGCACGAGGCGCGTGGTCACCTCGATCGGCTTGTCGATCGTCGGCAGGCGGAACATGTCGACGGTGAGCCGCGCCGGCACGAATTCGGGACCGGAATGACGCTCCTCGATGGCGAAGCCGAGCAGGCCGACGATGACGCGCCCATGCAGCGATTTCGGGTCCCATGGACCGTTCGCGACTTCCGTCGGACGGAATGCATCACCGTCGCGGGTGAAGAAAGGCATGTTTGTCATGCGCGCGACTTTGCGGGAATGGATGGGGAAATCAAGGGTGGGCGTTCGCGTGGCTAGGGGTGGTGCATGCGTCCCCGCACTCCGCTGTCATCGCCCGACTTGATCTGGCGATCCAGTATTCAAGAGACAGCAGTGATAGAGTCGAGAAGCCGCGGCGTACTGGATTCCCCGTCTTCGCGGGGAATGACGGCGGTGAACTAGGAAGCAGTGTGCCACTCCTCACGCACACTGTCGTCGTGCTCGTTGGCAATGGCGTTTGCGCGAAGCGCCGCAAACTCCTCCCGCTCCACCAACTGCCCCAGCGCCCACACCGCAGCGCCGCGCACCAGCGGGCTTGCGTCATCCATCAATCGCAGCGCCTCGCTCGCCAGCGCCGCATCGCCCGAGTTGCCGATCGCAATCAGCACGTTCCGCAAGAACCGGTCACGGCCGATGCGCTTCACCGGCGACTTCGTGAACAGCGCGCGGAACGCGGCGTCGTCAAGTCGCGCGAGCTCCCCAAGACCCGGCGCACGCAGCTCGTCGCGCGCCGCGAGTTTTGCCTCGCGTCCCTCCTGCGCGAACTTGTTCCAGGGGCAGGCGGCGAGGCAATCGTCGCAGCCATAGATGCGGTTGCCGATGGCCTTGCGGAATTCGCGCGGGATCGGTCCCTTGTTCTCGATGGTGAGATACGAGATGCAGCGCCGCGCATCGAGCTTGTAGGGCGCGGGAAACGCCGAGGTCGGGCAGATGTCGAGGCAGGCCCGGCACGAGCCGCAATGGTCGATCTCGGCCTCGTCGCGCGGCAGCTCCAGCGTGGTGTAGATCGCGCCGAGAAACAGCCAGGAGCCGAACTCGCGCGAGACGAGATTGGTGTGCTTGCCCTGCCAGCCCAGACGCGCGGTCTGCGCGAGCGGCTTCTCCATCACCGCCGCGGTGTCGACGAACACCTTCACCTCGCTCGGCGCCGTCGCAACCAGCCAGCGCGCCAGCGCCTTCAGCCGCTTCTTGATCAGGTCGTGATAGTCGTCGCCCTGCGCATAGACCGAGATCGCCGCGCGGCTTCGGTCTTGCAGGATCGCCAGCGGATCGGAATCGGGACCGTAATTGACGCCGAGCATGATCACGCTGCGCACGTCTTGCCACAGCCCGCGCGGATCGACCCGGCGCTCCGGCTGCGCGGCGAGCCAGTCCATGTCGCCATGTCCGCCCGAGGCGATGAACTCGAGGAAGTGTTTTCCGGCGCTCTTGATCGTGCCGGGCGCCGTGATGCCGATGCAGTCGAAGCCGAGCGCGCGCGCTTGCTCATCCAGCGCAGCACGCAATCGACTGATGTCGATGCCGGATCTGTTCACCAATGCATCCACGTTCGTCATGGCCGGGCTTGTCCCGGCCATCCACGTCTTTGCGTCGCGTTCACAGAAGCAGAAAGAACGTGGATGGCCGGGACATAGGCGAGCGAAGCGACGCCGTCCTTCGGACGGCTATGCCCGGGCATGACGATCTTTATCAGAAATCCAGGTCCACGTAGGTGCGCGATGCCGGCACGCCGGCCAGCCATTCGCTCAGCAGCGGACGGAACGACGGGCGGGATTTCACCCGTGCGTACCACGCCTTTGCTGCGTCGTCCTCGCTCCATGGCACGTCGCCCAGATAGTCGATCGCCGAGAGATGCGCCGCGGCGGCGAGATCCGCGTAAGTGAGCCGGTCGCCGGCGAGGAAATTGCGCGTCTGCGCCAGCCAGCCGATATAGGCCAGATGATAGCGCACGTTGGCCTTGGCCGCGCGCATCACGTCGGCCGAGGGCGGGCCGCCGCCATTCTCTTCGCTCATGAAGCGCTTGTAGATGCGCTCGGTGACGAGCGGGTGCGAAACCTCCTCGAAGAACTTCTCGTTGAACCAGGCCATCAGGCGGCGCACCTCGACGCGCTCGGTGACAGTTTCCGGCATCAGGCGCTTGGGTCCCATCCCGGCGCCATAGGCTTCGTCGACATATTCGGCGACGATCGCCGCGCCCGGGATCGGCGGTTGCTCGTCATCCACCAGGACCGGCGTCGTTCCCGCCGCGTTGAGCAGCAGAAATGCCTCGCGCCGTTCCCAGCTGCGCTCTTCGACCAGCTTGAGGTCGAGCCCGTATTCGCCCGCGATCAGACGGATGAAGCGCGAATGCGGGCAGAACGGATGATGAAACAGCGTAAACATGAAGCCTTTGACTATTTGATGGTGCTTAAGAATCCATCAATGTTTGTGCGGCGCCACACTAGTCCTTCAAAACCGCGAAGCAAGAGCGTGATGTCGCATTTTGCGATTGCGAGAGGAGGGGGAATAGGCGAGAAGAGCCTCGCTTTTCCAGCGGAAATGGACCGTAAATATGTCAGATGCAATACGGGCAGTGATCCTCGGCATCATCGAGGGTGTGACCGAGTTCCTTCCCGTGTCCTCGACCGGCCACCTGCTTCTGGCCGAGCGTTTCTTCCATCTTGGTGAAGGCGCCTTCTGGGATTCGTTTACCGTTCTGATCCAGCTCGGCGCGATCCTCGCGATCGTCGGCCTCTATTTCAGGAAGCTGTGGGACGTCGTAATCGGCTTCTTCACGGGCGACACCTATTCGCGGCGCTTCGTGATCGGCGTGCTGGTCGCGTTCCTGCCCGCTGTCGTCGTCGGCCTCGTCGCCGGCAAGTACATCAAGAGCGTGCTGTTCAATCCGTGGGTCGTCTGCTTCACGCTGATCGTCGGCGGCGCCATCCTGCTCTGGATCGACAAGCTCGACCTCAAGCCGCGCGAGCACGACGCCACCAAGTTTCCGCTCCTGATGTATCTCTATATCGGCATCGCGCAGTGCGTGGCCATGATCCCGGGCGTGTCGCGTTCCGGCGCCAGCATCGTCGCGGCGATGCTGCTCGGCGCCGACAAGCGCGCGGCGGCGGAGTTCTCGTTCTTCCTCGCCATTCCCACCATGATCGGCGCGTTCGCCTACGATTTCTACAAGAACCGCTCCGAGATGACGATGGACCACATGGGCATCATCGCGATCGGCTTCGTGGTGTCGTTCATCACCGCGATCATCGTGGTCAAGACGTTCCTGGGTTACGTCACCCGCCACGGGTTTGCGGTGTTCGCCTGGTGGCGCGTCATCGTCGGCACGCTCGGCCTGATCGCGCTGGCGCTGGGACGTTAAGCCCGTGGTCCGTAGCCCGGATGGAGCGCAAGCGTAATCCGGGATCGTGCCACAAGCTAAGTCGGCCCCGGATCGCGCTCCGCTCCATCCGGGCTACGCCGTTAACTTCTCTGAAACTCGCTGATGCGCCTCAACGCAATATCAGCTTTTGACCGGTAGGCAGTTCCAGGCCAGGGCGGTGCGCGCCCGGCGCAGGAGCTGAACCATGACCCTCATCAGCGGCTGGGGGCGTTTCCCGGTCGTCGATAGCGATGTGCTGCGCCCGCGCTCGTTCGAGGCGGTGGGCGACGCCGTGGTAACCGGCTCCGTGGCGCGCGGCAACGGCCGCGCCTATGGCGATGCCGCGATCGGCGCGGTCAGGACGATCGGAATGACCGGGTTCGACCGCGTCAGGTCGTTCGATCCCGCAACCGGCCGCATCCGTCTCGAAGCCGGCGTGCTGCTGGCGGATCTGATCGACACCTTCGGCCCGCGCGGCTTCCTGCCCTTCGTCGTGCCCGGCACGCGCTTCGTGTCGGTCGGCGGCGCCATCGCCGCCGATGTCCACGGCAAGAACCATCATTGCGAGGGCGGCTTCGGCCGCCATGTCGACAGCATCCTGCTGCGCACCGGGCAGGGCGAGACCATCGAGATCTCGCGCGAACAAAATTCCGATGCCTTCTTCGCGACCGTCGGCGGCATGGGCCTCACCGGCGTGATCCTGGAAGCGACGATGCGGTTGCGCCCGGTCGAGACCGGATGGATCCGCGAGCGGGTGATCTCCGCATCCGATCTCGACGCGGCGATGCGCGCGCTCGATGCCGGCGATGCCGCGACCTATTCGGTGGCGTGGATCGATTGCGCCGCGCGCGGGCAAAATCTCGGCCGCTCGCTGATCTATCTCGGCGAGCACGCCGCTAGAGGCGAGCTTGCCGACGGTGCCGATGCGTTTCCCCCTGGCAAGAAGCCGGGTCTGTCTGTGCCGATCGATCTGCCGTCGATGACGCTCAACCGCACCAGCATCCGCGCCTTCAACGAGCTCTATTACCGCATGGGCGCGCGCCGCGCCGGCACCAGCCATGTGGTCTCGCTCTATCCCTATTTCTTCCCGCTCGACGCGATCGCCGACTGGAATCGCATCTATGGCAGGCGCGGCTTCCTGCAGCACCAATGCGTGATTCCTGAACAGGGCGCGCGCGCCGTGCTCGGCGAGATCCTCGATCGTGTCGCCCGGCGCGGCGATGCGTCCTTCCTCGCGGTGCTCAAGAAGCTCGGCCAGGGCGACGGCCTGTTGTCGTTTCCCCTGCCCGGCTACACGCTCGCGCTGGATTTCCCTGTCAAGGGCGACATCCTGGGCTTCCTCGACGAGATCGACCGTCTGGTCGTGGCCGCCGGCGGAAGGCTTTACCTCGCCAAGGACGCGCGCCAGTCGCGCGCCACGTTCGAGGCCGGCTATCCCGCTCTGTCGCGCTTCAAGGCGATCCGCAAGGCGCTCGATCCCGATGGGGTCATCCGCTCGAAACTTTCCCAACGCCTGTTCGATGAGGTCTAGGCTGTGACGTCACGCAAGACTGTTCTGGTGCTCGGCGGCTCCTCCGATATCGGACGCGCCGCCGCGCACGCTTTCGCCAAGGCGGGCTACGATGTCGGCCTCGCAGGCCGCGACGTCGCCGCGCTCGAGCCCGACGCGGCGGATCTGCGCGCGCGCTACAATGTCGAGGCGCGCACGTTCACATTCGACGTGCTCGACACGGCGTCGTTCGACGGCTTTGTCGGAGGCCTTCCGGCGTTGCCTGACGTCGTCATCTCGATCGTCGGTCTGCTCGGCGTGCAGGAGAGCGCGCAGAGCGATCTCGCGCACGCCACCGCGATCATGCGCTCCAATTACGAGGGACCGTCGCTGATCCTTGGCCTGTTCGCGGAAAAGTTTCTGGCGCGCGGCAGCGGCACGCTCGTCGGCGTGTCGTCCGTCGCCGGCGATCGCGGCCGCGCCTCGAACTACGTCTACGGCTCGGCCAAGGCCGGCTTCTCCGCGTTCCTGTCGGGCTTGCGAGCCCGCGCCAGCCGCGGCGGCGTCCACGTCGTCACGGTGAAGCCCGGCTTCGTCCGCACGAAGATGACGGAGGGCATGAAGCTGATCGGCCCGCTTACCGTCGAAGCGCCGGTGGTGGGCGATGCGATTCTTCAGGCCGTCGAGAAGAAAACCGACGTCGTCTATGTCAGCGGCAAATGGCGCCTTGTGATGCTGATCATCAAGACGCTGCCCGAGGCGGTGTTCAAGAAGCTGAAGTTTTGAGGTTTGCGGGAATGACGCTGTAGCCGCGGCGGCGGTGCGCTCCCTCGCCCCGTTCTTACGGGGAGAGGGTTGGGGTGAGGGGCCTCTCTCCATACGTGCGGTCTTCGTGAGACCTGTACCCCCTCACCCGGAATCCGCGCTACGCGCGAATTCCGACCTCTCCCCGCAAGCGGGGAGAGGTAAAAATCTCACAAGCTCATGCGCTGGAACTGGCCCTGCGGGCGAAAACGCCAGAGATATTGCGGGGCGATCGCTTCCAGCGAATCGGCCGTGATGCCGAGGCCTTCCAGCGTCAGCCCGGCGGCCTTCGCCGCATCCGACACGATATTGTCGCGCGCGAGCAGCGCGACCTGGTCCGGCGTCAGCTTGAACGCACCCGGCGCAAATTGCAGGAAATTGGCCTGGAGCCGGGCGAGGCCGAACGACAGCGGCGCCAGCATCCGCTTGCGGTCGATGATTGCGAGGATCGCCTCGATGATCTCGCGCATGGTCAGCACTTCCGGCCCGCCGAGCTCGTAGGTCGCGCCAGCCTTGGCCTTGCCGTCCACGGCATCGGCGATCGCGGTGGCGACGTCGCCGACATAGACCGGCTGCATCCTGGTCTCGCCGCCGATCAGCGGCAGCACCGGCGACATCCGCGCCAGCGCCGCGAAGCGGTTGGTGAACTGGTCCTCGGGGCCGAACATCACGGAGGGGCGGAAGATCGTTGCCGACGGCACCGCGGCCAGCACCGACGCCTCGCCGGCCGCCTTGGCCTTGGCGTAGCGCGAGGGCGATTCGGCGTCGGCGCCGATCGCGGAAACATGGATCATGCGCGCGCCCGCCGCCGCGGCCGCCTTGGCGACGGTCTCGGCGCCCTTGGCCTGGACGGCGTCGAAGGTCTGCGCGCCGCTCTCGGCCAGCACGCCCACCAGATTGATCACAATGTCCGAATCACGCAGCGCCGCCTCGACCGAGGCCGGGTAGCGCAGATTGGCCTGGACGACGTGGACCTGGCCGACCTTGCCCGACGGCTGGAGGTATCCGGCTAGCTCCGGCCGCCGCACCGCAACACGGACCCGGTAGTCCCGCCGGCACAGCGCGCGGACGACATTCCGGCCCAAAAACCCCGATCCGCCGAAAACCGTGACGAGAGTTTCCAGATTCGATGCCATGGGAGCCAATCCTGCGGGAAGAGTGCGTGATATCAGGCTTCTACCGGGCCGGTTTGCGATGCGCAATCCGCATCGCCAAAACCGCCCAAGCATGAATTGACAACGGCGTCACCGAACCGTAGTAACCGCCTCCGTGCCCTAAACGGCATGCCCAGGTGGTGGAATTGGTAGACGCGCTGGCTTCAGGTGCCAGTGGCTTAACGGCCGTGAAGGTTCGAGTCCTTTCCTGGGCACCATTTTGCGGGATTTGGTCCCAAAACAGACCTATCTTCGATCGGTAGAGATGGCAGGGCGGCGATCCCGGTATCGCCGCGCCCTCGGCCCTTGACGGGCCTCCCCTCAAACCACCCGCTTCCCCGCCCGCTCCGCGACCGCCTTCTGCACGAAATACATCATCACCAGCGTCACGAGGGTCGTCGTGACGACGACGTAGCCGATCCGGTCGAAATGGATCAGCGAGCCGTCGCCCGCCTGCGCGATGATCGCGCCTGCCAGCACCGAGCCGAGGCCGCCGGAGAGCTGCTGGAGCGAGGCGCTGACCGCGCTGAAGGAGCCGCGCTGGCTCTGGTCGGGGATCGCCGACATCAGCGCCTGCGACGGGATCATGCGCGAGAAGATGCCGATGAACATCAGCACGTTGACGGTGATCGCGGTCACCAGCGAGACGTGGCCGAGATGGGTGTAGATCAGCACCATGACGACGGTCATCGCGCAGCCGAACACGAAGGTCGGATATTTGCCGAACGCGTCGCTGGCGCGGCCGACCAGCGGCCCGGTGACGATGCTGAACAGGCCGGAGACGAGGTAGATCGTCGGCAGATGCAGCATGTCGATGCCGAGATTGTGCACGGTGAAGGCGCTGGAGAACGGCATCAGCATGTAGCCGCCGGTCGCGAGCAGCGTCGTGACGGCGAAGGCCAGCGTGTAGCGCGGCTCGAACACCGTCGCGATCAAATGGCGGAACGGGTTGCGGTCCTGCTTCAGCTTCAGATGCGCATCGACCGGCTCCATCACGAAGGCGATGATGGCGATCGTCACGATCGACAGCCCGACGATCGCGACGAAGCAGACCTGCCAGCTCCAGTGATTGGCGAGAAACAGGCCGGCGGGAATGCCGAGCACCTGGCTCGCGGCGAACGCGGTCTGCACGAAGCCCATCACGCGGCCGCGCAAGTGCAGCGCGAACAGGTCGGTGATGATGGCGAGCACCACCGAGCCGATCACGCCGCCGAACAATCCTGTGACGATCCGGCCGATCAGCAGCACGTGGTAGTTCTGCGCCATGGCGCAGAGCAGGGTGCCGAGCGTGAAGCCGACATAGAAGAACAGCAGCAACCGCTTGCGATCGAAGCGATCGGCGAAGCCGGCAGCGAGGATGCCTGAAAGCCCCGCGCTGAACGCGTAGGCCGACACCGCGACGCCGAACTGGGCGGCCGTGATGTTGAGCGCCGGCATCAGGATGGCGCCGAGCGGCGACATGATGATGAAGTCGAGGATGATCGTGAACTGCGTGAACGCGAGCAGCGCGATGAGGAGCGCCTGATAGCGCGAAAAGCCGCGCGGACGGTCCGATTGATCGTCGATAGGCGCGGCGAGCGTCTGGTCGGTCATGGGGTTCGATTCATGGCGAGTGGAGGAGGAGACTGGCAGATAGGGTGAGCCGGGGCGAATTTCATGAGCCGCAGGCCGCTCATTCCCCCGGGAATATGAAGCTCACACCGGGTTGTGGGATCCATGCAACAGGGTATCAGGCAATCCGCTCAATTCCGCTTCGGCCTGCACCAGCCAGAACTGCATCTCCATCTCGCGGTACATCGTCGTCGCGGCAACAAGCTCGTCGCGAGCCTGATCCGGACGTCCCGCGTTCAAATACAATTTTCCGAGGCCGTGACGGCAGCGCGCAGCGAGCGGGCGGAGGTCGAGTTCGTCGGCCAGCGCGAGCGCGGCTCTGTAGTGACCTTCGGCCTGGTCCGGGGAGCTGTCGCCGCTGGAAGCCTCGCCCAGAAGGCGCAGGGCGGCCGCCTCGCCGCTCCGCTGGCCATTTTCACGGGCCAGCGTCAGCGCCCGTCCGGCAGCCCTGAGAGCATCCGCCTGCCGGCCCGCGAGCAAATATGCTTCACCCAAAGGCGACAGGAATAGCGCCTGGGCAAATCGATGCCCCATCTTCTCGAAGACGCTCAGCGCCTGCTCCATCAGCGGCAGGCCTTCGGCCGTTCGCCCCTGCAGGGCATAAGCGTGGCCGAGGCTGCCGGAATTGCCTGCGACGAGGAACGGCAGGTTCCACTCGCGCGCCACCGTCAGTCCGCGCTCCAGCACCACGACCGCGCGGTTCAGCTCTCCCCGGGACGCCAGCAGATCGGCAAAACACCAGCTGACGATGCCGAGGCTATAGGGGTGATCGACCGCCTCGGCGAGGCGTATGCCTTCCTCGCCGTGAGCGATCCCGCGCGCGAACTTGCCCTGGTCGGCATAGATGCGAGCGAGAAAACCGTGGGCGGTCACCGCCGGGAATCCGGCGAGGGAAAATTGCTGGAGGCGTGCGTCGCCGTCGAGCAGTTCCAGCACGTTGAGATAATGAGATTCCGACTCGCCGTAGTGCAGCGTCGAGAAGCAGGCGAGCCCGAGAAACAGCGATGCCGAGATGCGGAGCGAAAGCTCGCCGAGCTGCTCTGCGAGACGATGGGCGTCCCGCCCGAACTTGACGGCGTCCTGTGGATGGCCGCTCAGGCTGAGGGTCTGGCACATGTGGACGGACGCGAGGCAAAGCCGTCCGGGATCGTCGAGATTTCTGGCCAGCGCTTCGGCCTCGCGAAGATAGCCGACGATGCGCACGAACTGGCCGAGCGGAAACAACGAGGTCTTCAGGTCGAACCTGAGATCGATCGCCTGCTCCATTGTGTCCCGGGTCTGCGGCAGCGTCGCGAGACAGCGCAGCCCCCGTTCGAAGAAACTGGCCGCTTCGCGGTTGGCCCATCGCGCATGTGCAAGTCGCCCCGCCTTGATCCAGTGGTCGGCCGCCTCGCGGACGCGCCCGGCCTCGGCGAAATGAAGGGCAACGATCTCGGGTTGGGTTTCGGCCAGCGCCGGGAAGCTTTCGACGAGTGTGTTCGCGATATCCGCATGCAATTGCTGCCTGCGGCTCCTCAGCATCGCGACATAGGCGGCATCCTGGACCAGCGCGTGCTTGAACGTGTAGCTCGCCTGCGGCGGCAAGCCGCGACGGCTGACGAGGCCGGAGGCCGTCAGCCGTTCAAGCGCGGCGTCCAGATCGACAGGGGGCAGCGCGGATATTGCAGCGATCAGCTCGTAGGAGAACTCCCGCCCGATCGAAGCGCCGATCGAAGCCACGTCCTTC
>Ga0207426_1002220_pt1 | contig 13025 bp, 10 predicted proteins | sample AraplaMF_Cvi_mMS_FD_184265 | JGI IMG/M metagenome (GOLD analysis project Ga0207426, IMG submission 184265) | Arabidopsis root microbial communities from the University of North Carolina, USA - plate scrape MF_Cvi_mMS (SPAdes) (version 2) | ecosystem: Host-associated > Plants > Roots > Endosphere...
TGATCGAGTTGACCGTGCCGATCTTGTGCTTCGCCTTGTACGCGTGATCGTTCGATACGGCCTTGACGATGTCCTGACAGTTGTCGAAGTTGCCCTCGACGGCCAGATTGAAGATGTTCGGGTCCTGCAGCGAGAACATCTGCGCGGTCTGGAACGCGCTCATCTTCTTGTGCGGCGACAGCATGAAGACGCGCACGCCGGTCTTGCCGCGCATCGCGTATTCAGCGGCGCTGCCGGTGTCGCCCGAGGTCGCGCCGAGGATGTTCAGCGTCTCGCCGTGCTTTGCCAGCGCGTATTCGAAGAGGTTGCCGAGCAGTTGCATCGCCATGTCCTTGAAGGCGAGCGTCGGGCCGTTCGAGAGTTCCAGCAGCGACAGCGTCGTGCCGTTTTCCACGCCGAGCGTCTTGAGCGGCGTGATCTGCACCGCGCTCTCTTCGTGGCGCACGTTGCTGTACACCTGCCCGGTGTAGGTCTTGCGCGTGAGCGAGCGCAGGTCTTCGGCGGGGATGTCGTCGCTGAACTTCGACAGCACTTCGAATGCGAGATCCGCATACGACAGCGAGCGCCAGCGCGCGAGCTCGTCGGCCGATACGCGCGGATACTCCGCCGGCAAATACAGCCCGCCGTCTTTTGCGAGCCCGCCGAGAAGAATGTCCGAGAACGTGTGGCGCTCGTTGCTGCCGGCGCCGCGCGTCGAAATGTAGTTCATCGTGCGTCCCTGCCCTTAGTTGAGCGCTTCCATGCGCAGCTTCGTCACCTTCGAAACGACCGTGGACAGCGCTTCGATCTGCGCAATCGCCGCGTTCACGTTCTTCTCCAGCGTCTCGTGCGTGATGAGGATGATGTCGGTTTCGCCCTTGTTCGCGCCGTCGACTTCTTCCGATTCCTTCTGCAGCAACGCGTCGATGGAAATGGCCTTGTCAGCGAGGATGCGCGTGATGTTCGCGAGCACGCCCGTCACGTCCGCGACGCGCAGGCGCAGGTAATAGCCGCTCGTCACTTCGTCGATCGGCAGAATCGGCGTGTTCGACAAGCTATCCGGCTGGAACGCCAGGTGCGGTACGCGATGTTCCGGATCGGCCGTGTGCAGGCGCGTCACGTCGACGAGATCGGCGACCACGGCGGAAGCCGTCGGCTCGGCGCCCGCGCCCTTGCCGTAGTAGAGCGTGGTGCCGACCGCATCGCCGTGCACGACGACCGCGTTCATCGCACCTTCGACATTCGCGAGCAAACGCTTGGCCGGAATCAGCGTCGGATGCGTGCGCAACTCGATGCCCTTCTCCGTGCGCCGCGCGATGCCGAGCAGCTTGATGCGATAGCCGAGGTCTTCCGCGTAGCGAATGTCGATGGCGGCCAGCTTGCTGATGCCTTCCACATACGCGCGGTCGAACTGCACCGGCACGCCGAAGGCGATCGCGCTCATGATCGTGACCTTGTGCGCGGCGTCGACGCCTTCGATATCGAAGGTCGGATCGGCTTCGGCGTAACCGAGCTCCTGCGCGGCTTTCAGTGCGGTCGCGAAGTCGAGCCCTCGGTCGCGCATCTCCGAGAGAATGTAGTTAGTCGTGCCGTTGATGATGCCCGCGATGTACTCGATGCGGTTTGCCGTCAGCCCTTCACGCAGCGCCTTGATGATCGGGATGCCGCCCGCCACTGCCGCTTCGAACGCGACCATCACGCCCTTCGCGCGAGCGGCTTCGAAAATCTCCGTGCCATGCACCGCGAGCAGCGCCTTGTTGGCCGTCACGACATGCTTGCCGTTCGCGATCGCGCGCAGCACCAGCTCGCGCGCGAAACCCGTGCCGCCGATCATTTCGCACACGATATCGATGGAAGGATCGTCGACGACCGCGTTGAAGTCGTCCGTCACCGCGATGCCTTCCCGCTTCGCGGCTTCGGCCTTCGCCGGCGTGCGCACCGCGACGCGCGCGATGTCGATGCCGCGCCCCGCGCGTCGTTTGATTTCTTCCTGGTTACGGCGCAGCACCGTGAAGGTGCCGCTGCCGACCGTGCCGAAGCCCAAGAGTCCTACTTTGATCGATTCCATGCAGCGCGAGTCTTTAAAAGAGAGATTAAGCGGAATGTCGTTTGCGATAGCCGTCGAGGAAGCGCGCGATACGGTTGATCGAATCCGCGAGATCGTCGACATTCGGCAGGAAGACCACGCGGAAGTGATCCGGTGTCGGCCAGTTGAAGCCCGTGCCCTGCACCAGCAGCACCCGCTCCTCGAGCAGCAGGTCCGTGATGAACTGCTGGTCGTCCTGGATGGGGTACATCTTCGGATCGAGCTTCGGGAACATGTAGAGCGCCGCCTGCGGCTTCACGCAGGTCACGCCCGGGATGGCCGTGAGCATGTCGTAGGCGAGCTCGCGCTGCTTGTAGAGGCGTCCGCCCGGCAAGATCAGGTCGTTGATGCTCTGATAGCCGCCAAGCGCGGTCTGGATCGCGTACTGGCCGGGCACGTTCGGGCACAGGCGCATCGACGCGAGAATGCCGAGGCCCTCCAGATAGTCCTTCGCGCGGCGGCGGTTCTCTTCGATCAGCCCGGAAATCGCCATCCAGCCCGCGCGATAGCCGCACGAACGGTAGCTCTTCGACAGGCTGTTGAAGGTGACCGTGACCACGTCTTCGGACAGCGCGGCCATCGACGTGTGGGTCTGGCCGTCGTAGACGATCTTGTCGTACACCTCGTCCGCGAAAATGATGAGGCCGTGCTCGCGCGCGATCGCGATCAGCTCGCGCAGCAACTCGTCCGAGTACAGCGCGCCCGTCGGGTTGTTCGGGTTGATGACGACGAGCGCCTTGGTGTTCGGCGTGATCTTCGCGCGGATGTCGTCGAGATCGGGCATCCAGCCGTTGCCTTCGTCGCACATATAGTGGCGCGGCGTACCCGACGACAGGCTCACTGCGGCCGTCCACAACGGATAATCCGGCGCCGGAAGCAGCACTTCGTCGCCGTCGTTCAGTAGCGCCTGCATCGCCATCACGATGAGCTCGGACGCGCCATTGCCGATGTAGATATCGTCCAGTTCGACGCCGGTCACGCCCTTTTGCTGCGTGTAATGCATGATCGCCTTGCGCGCGGCGAACACACCCTTCGAATCCGAATAGCCCGACGATCCCGGCAGATTGCGGATCATGTCCTGAATGATCTCGTCCGGCGCCTCGAAACCGAACGGCGCCAGATTGCCGATATTGAGCTTGATGATGCGATGGCCTTCCTCTTCGAGGCGCTTCGCGTGTTCGAGCACGGGCCCGCGAATGTCGTAGCAGACGTTTTGCAGCTTGTTGGATTTGAGAATCGGTTTCACGGCTGGCGCTCTGGGTCTGGGTGTTGATGCGGACTGGTTTTTCTGAATCGATCAGGTGCGGCTCGGCATTCGGGCGGACAGCCCCGCGCGCCGGCAGCGCACGGGCGTTGCGATGAAAACCGGGTTTGAAGCCTGAAGGCGGCTCGTCCGGACGACTCGCGCGTTCCCGAGCGCCGAACGATGCATTTTAGACGTCGCGCCAGGTAGGGCGTGAGCGATGCGGACCGGTTGCGTGTCGGAGGCGGCTTGTGGCGGCACGCGAGTGCAACGGACGGCGCTCGAGCGAGCCCGGCAGCCGAAAAGTTATAATTTACTGATTATGGCTCAGTTCCGCAATGCACCAAAGGAACGCGCAGGCCGATGCGCCAAAAGGCGCGCGCGGGCAGCTTCCAACGTTGCGGCACACGCTGGGCCGTCAACCTTTCTCTTGCCGGATCATCGTTTTGAAACTGCACCAGGAATCCAACAACGCGCTCAACACCATCACGAGCTACGGAGACGGTTTCGTGGCGATCAATCTCGAAAGGCACGAAGGCAGCGTGATCGTCATGCCCGAGACGCCCGTCGCGGCGTGGCCGGTGTCGTCATTTGAAGCGCTCACGCCCGGCGATTTCGATGCACTCGTCGAAGCGGCGCCCGAAGTCGTCATCTTCGGCAGCGGGTCGCGGCTACGCTTTTTGCATCCGCGGCTTACGGCGCAACTGGCGAAGCACCGCATCGGCGTCGAAACCATGGACTTCGGCGCGGCGTGCCGCACCTACAACATTCTGATGTCCGAAGGCCGGCGCGTGGCCGCGGCGCTCCTGATCGAAGCCTGAGGAAGGCCTAAGGAAACGCTAAGGAAGTAGTGCCAGACTTCCGCCGCCCGTCCGACATCGGGGTGCGCCCGTGGCTGACACGTATCGAATTTGACGAATGCCGGCCGGCCGTGCGCTACACTCCCGCCCGGCGTTTGTCTTTGCCGACGCGCGGGCGGGGCTCGAAATCAATCGGTGGGCATTCGGCGGAGTCGCTTCGGCACGGCTATCGGGGCGCGCACCGGACGGCGCGTGCCGGAACTCGCGAACTCACAGCGAAAATGCGTGCCTGAGCATGCGCGTACTGCATTCTCGCGCAGCTCCATTCATCGCCCATTTTCGTTTCACTAGCGCCGCTCATTGCGGCATCGGACAGGTCGACTTCATGAACGATACGCCTTCCCGGCTACCGCTCACGCGTCTTTCGCTCATCCTTCTCGTACTCGCGCTTGCGTTCATCTGGTTCGCGCCGCTTGGTTATCGTCACCTCGTGCCGAGCGATGAAGGCCGCTACGCCGAAATGGCACGCGAGATGTTCGTGACCGGCGACTGGATCACGCCGCGCTACAACGGCTACAAATACTTCGAGAAGCCGCCGCTGCAGACCTGGGCGAACGCGCTCTCCTTCGCCTGGTTCGGCATCGGTGAATGGCAGGCGCGGCTCTACACGGCCCTCACGGGATTCGCGGGCGTGCTGCTCATCGGTTACACGGGCACGCGCGTGTTCAACGCGATGACGGGCTTCGCCGCCGCGGTCATCCTGGCGACTTGTCCGTACTGGAACCTGATGGGCCACTTCAACACGCTCGACATGGGCCTGTCGTTCTGGATGCAGCTGACGCTCTGCGCGTTGCTGCTCGCCCAGCGCCCCGGCCTGCCGACGCGCGAAGTGCGCCTGTGGATGTGGCTCTGCTGGGCCGCAATGGGCGCGGCCGTGCTGTCGAAAGGACTGGTCGGGCTGATCCTGCCGGGCGCGGTTCTCGTCCTCTACTCCCTCGTCTCGCGGGACTGGGCGCTCTGGAGGAGGCTCTATATCGGCAGCGGGTTGATCGTGTTCTTGATTGTGACCGGACCCTGGTTCGCGCTCGTCCAGATGAACAATCCGGAATTCTTCAATTTCTTTTTCATCGTCCAGCAGTTCAAGCGCTATCTGACGCCCGAGCAGAACCGCCCGGGCGCGTTCTACTATTTCGTGCCCGTACTGCTCGTTGGGTTTCTGCCGTGGCTGTCGATCACCTTTCAGAGTGTGCGCCACGGCGTGAAGACGCCGCGCCAGCCGAACGGCTTCGCGCCGGTCACGATGCTGCTCGTCTGGACGGCGTTCATCTTCCTGTTTTTCAGCGCGTCGCACTCCAAGCTCGTTTCTTACGTGTTGCCGGTCGCGCCCGCCATCGCGCTTGTGATCGGGCTCTACTTGCCGTCGCTGACGAAGGCTCGGTACCGCATGCACCTTATCGGCTACGCGGTGTTTCTCATCGCGGCGGCGTTCGGCGCGATCTTCATCGGCCGCGCGGGCAGCGCCAACACGCCGAACGCGCTCTATCGCGCGTTCCAGATCTGGGTCTACGCGGGAATCGCCGTCGCGTTCGTCGTGACGGTGTTCGCGATCTGGCTGAACCGGCGCAGCGTGCTCGCGGGCGCGGCGGGACTGGGTGCGGCGTGGCTGCTGCTCGGCACGATCGCAGGCTCCGGACACGACGTCTTCGGCACGCAGAGTTCGGGTGTAACACTGGTGCCCGCCGTGAAGGCCGCGATGGCGAAGTTGCCGCCCGACACGCCGTTCTATTCGATCGCGAAGCTCGATCACACGATGCCCTTCTACCTCGGCCACACGATGATCATGGTCGCAGAGGCCGACGAGTTGACCTTCGGCACGCAGACCGAGCCGCAGAAATGGGTGCCGAGCATCGACGAGTGGATCAAAGTGTGGGATTCGAAGCGCTACGCGCTCGCGCTGATGCCGCCGTCCCGTTACGAAGAACTCACGGCGCGCCACGTACCGATGCAGTTGATCGCGAGCGACCAGCGCCGTGTGATCGTCGAAAAGCCGCAGCCGTGAGCCGCGTCTTCCATTTGAGCGGCGATGTTGCGCCGCACGATCGTTCGGCATTGGCCGACGAACCGAGTATCCTTGTTCCGGATTTGAAAAACGCGCGATGAACCCGATTTCCTTTATTTGCATCGTCATCGGCGTATCGTTGAACGCGTGCGCCCAGCTTCTGCTCAAAGCCGGCGTGAATGCGGTGGGCCATTTCGACATGACGCCCGCCAACATTTTGCCGGTCGGCTTAAAGATTGCGACGCAGTGGCCCATCATCGGCGGGCTCGCGTGCTATGTGCTGAGCGTCGTCGTGTGGATCGTCGGCCTGTCGCGCGTGGACGTATCGATCGCCTACCCGATGCTTTCGCTCGGCTATGTCGTCAATGCGTTCGCCGCGTGGTACCTGTTCGGCGAAGTGCTGTCGATGCAGCGGCTCCTCGGCATCGGCATCATTCTGATTGGCGTCGTGGTGCTGGCGCGCGGCTAGTTCGCCGAATCTCGTCGGCTAGTTCGCCGAATCGAAGCGTCGGCCGGATCAATTCATTTTTTAAACGCATAGTCCAATGACTCAAACAACGCGGCCGTTTTTGCCTTTCGTGAAACCGGAGATCGACGAGGAAACCATTCAGGGCGTGATCGACGTGCTGCGCTCGGGCTGGATCACGACCGGACCGCAAAACCAGCAGTTCGAAGCCGAACTGTCGGCGTACGTCGGCGGCCGCCCGGTGCGGGCGTTCAACTCGGGCACCTGCACGATGGAGATCGGCTTGCGCATCGCCGGCGTCGGCCCGGGCGACGAAGTCATCACCACGCCGATGACCTGGGTGTCGACCGCGAACGTGATCCTCGAAGTGGGCGCGACGCCGGTGTTCGTCGATATCGATCCGGTCACGCGCAACATCGACCTGAACCTGCTGGAGCGCGCGATCACGCCGCGCACGAAGGCGATCATGCCGGTCTATCTGGCGGGCCTGCCCGTCGACATGGACAGGCTTTACGACATCGCGCGCGCCCACAAGCTGCGCGTCATCGAGGACGCCGCCCAGGCGTTCGGCTCGAGCTGGCGCGGCAAGCGCATCGGCGCGATCGGCGACATCGTGTCGTTCAGCTTCCACGCGAACAAGAACGTGACGTCGATCGAAGGCGGCGCGCTCGTGCTCAACAATGAGGACGAAGCAGAACTGGCGCGCAAATATCGCCTGCAGGGCATCACGCGCACGGGATTCGACGGCATGGACTGCGACGTGCTCGGCGGCAAGTACAACCTGACGGATGTGGCCGCGCGCGTCGGGCTCGGCCAGTTGCGGCAGATCGAGCGGTTCACCGAAAAGCGTCGCGAACTCGCGCGCGCGTACTTCGACGCATTCGAAGGCGGGGCAGCGGTCAGGCTCGGCGCCGGCTTGCCCACGCCGAATTTCACCGACAGCAACTGGCACATGTTTCAGATCGCGCTGCCGCTCGAGAGGCTCAGGCTCACGCGCGCGGAGTTCATGAGTGAAATGAAGGATCGCGGCATCGGCACGGGGCTGCACTACCCGGCGCTGCATCTTTTCACGCTGTATCGCGCGCGCGGCTTCAAGGAAGGCATGTTTCCTCATGCGGAGCGCTACGGCGCGTCGACGGTCACGCTGCCGCTCTTCACGCTGATGAGCACGGACGATGTCGAACACGTCGTGAAATCGGTCGACGAGATTTTCGAGCAGTTCGGCGGCGACCAGAAAGAGAATGGATAACTTACAGCGGGCAACCAAGGACAATCAGCGCAACATGAGTCATCTGGATTTTCCGGCGACGTCCCCCGAACTTTCGGTGATCATCCCGGTGTACAACGAGGAAGACGGCCTCGCCGCCCTCTTTCAGCGCCTGTATCCGGCGCTCGACGCGCTCGGCACGTCGTACGAGGTGATCTTCATCAACGACGGCAGCCGCGACAAATCGGCTGCGTTGCTCGCGCAGCAGTTCCGCGAGCGGCCCGACACCACGCGCGTCATTCTGCTCAACGGCAATTACGGCCAGCACATGGCGATTCTCGCGGGCTTCGAACAGTCGCGTGGCGAGATCGTCGTCACGCTCGATGCCGACCTGCAGAATCCGCCCGAGGAAATCGCCAAGCTCGTCGAGAAAATGCGCGAGGGTTACGACTACGTCGGCACCATTCGTCAGCAGCGGCAAGACAGCCTGTGGCGCAAGAAGGCGTCGCGCGCGATGAACCGCCTGCGGGAGCGCATCACGAAGATTCGCATGACCGACCAGGGCTGCATGCTGCGCGCGTACAGCCGCCATATCATCGATACGATCAACCGCTGCGGCGAGATCAACACGTTCATTCCCGCGCTCGCGTACACGTTCGCGCAGAATCCCATCGAAGTCGATGTCGCGCATGAAGAGCGCTTCGCGGGCGAGTCGAAGTATTCGCTCTACAGTCTCATCCGCCTGAACTTCGATCTCGTCACCGGATTTTCGGTGGTGCCGCTGCAATGGCTGTCGTTCATCGGCGTGATTCTGTCGGTGGGCTCGGCGGGCCTCTTCCTGCTGCTGTTGATTCGCCGCTTCATGTTCGGCGCGGAAGTCCAGGGTGTGTTCACCCTCTTCGCCATCACGTTCTTCATGCTCGGCGTGATCATCTTCGCGCTCGGACTTCTCGGGGAGTACATCGGGCGCATCTATCAGCAGGTGCGCGCGCGGCCTCGCTATCTCGTCCAGACGATCCTCGAAGAGCGCGACGGCCTGCCTTCCGCGATCAAGCCGCTTCAGGAATCCGTACAGCACGTGGCCGTCGTCACGCGTGAGGAAGACGGCCGATGAAGCCGCGCGCAGTCGTCTTCGCCTATCACAACGTCGGCGTGCGCTGTCTGCAGGTGCTGCTCGCGCGCGGCGTCGATGTCGCGCTCGTCGTCACGCACGAGGACAGCGCGAGTGAAAACATCTGGTTCGGCAGCGTCGCGCAAGTTGCGGCCGAACACAGCATCGACACGATCACACCCGCAGATCCGAAGGCGCCCGAACTCTACGACGCGCTGCAAAAGATCGCGCCGGACTTCATCTTCTCGTTCTACTACCGCCATATGCTGCCGGTCTCGCTGCTCTCGCTCGCGCGGCGCGGCGCGTACAACATGCATGGCTCGCTTTTGCCCAAGTATCGCGGCCGGGTGCCGACGAACTGGGCGGTGCTCAACGGCGAGACCGAGACCGGCGCGACGCTGCACGAAATGGCGGAGAAGCCCGACGCGGGCGCGATCCTCGCGCAGACGCCGGTGCCGATTCTCCCCGACGACACCGCGGCGCTCGTCTTCGACAAGACCGTCGTCGCCGCCGAGCAGACGCTCTGGCGCGTGCTGCCCGCGCTCCTGGCGGGCGAAGCTGCGCATCTGCCGAACGATCTCGCGGCGGGCAGCTATTACGGCGGGCGCAAGCCGGAAGATGGCCGCATCGACTGGTCGCTGCCCGCCCAGCGTGTCTACAACCTGATCCGCGCGGTTGCACCGCCCTATCCGGGCGCATTCACGGATATCGGCGCGGACCGTTTCATCGTCGCGCGGGCGCGGCTCGTGCCTGAAACCGGCGCGCCCGGATTTTCCTCCGAAAGACTCGGTGAGTTGCGGGGTTTGCCCCCGGGCCTAAGGGTGGCGGATAATGCGCTGTTCGGCGTCTGCGGCGATGGCCGCGTCATCGCCATCCACGAATTGCGCCATCGGACGCTCGACGCCGATTCGCAACCCGTGGACGAAGAGCGCCCCGTCGATCCCGCCGAATTCGGCCGCATCATTCAATCCTCTCGTCATTCATGAAAAAAGTTCTGATCCTGGGTGTCAATGGCTTCATCGGCCACCACCTGTCCAAGCGCATCCTCGAAACCACCGACTGGGAAGTCTTCGGGATGGACATGCAAACCGATCGCCTGGGCGAGCTCGCGAATCACGAGCGGATGCATTTCTTCGAAGGCGACATCACGATCAACAAGGAGTGGGTCGAGTATCACGTGAAGAAGTGCGACGTGATCCTGCCGCTCGTCGCGATCGCAACGCCCGCGACTTACGTGAAGCAGCCGCTGCGCGTGTTCGAGCTCGACTTCGAAGCGAATCTGCCGATCGTCCGTTCGGCCGTGAAGTACGGCAAGCATCTCGTGTTTCCGTCGACCTCCGAGGTCTACGGCATGTGCGCGGACGAGCAGTTCGATCCGGAAAACTCGATGCTCTCCTACGGCCCCATCAACAAGCCGCGCTGGATCTATGCGTGCTCGAAGCAGTTGATGGACCGCGTGATCTGGGGCTACGGCATGGAAGGGCTGAACTTCACCCTCTTCCGTCCGTTCAACTGGATCGGCCCGGGTCTCGACTCGATCTACACGCCGAAGGAAGGTTCGTCGCGCGTCGTGACGCAGTTCCTCGGCCATATCGTGCGCGGCGAGAACATCAGCCTCGTCGACGGCGGCGCACAGAAGCGCGCGTTCACCGACATCGACGACGGCATCGGCGCGCTGATGAAGATCATCGAGAACAAGGACGGCGTGGCCTCGGGCAAGATCTATAACATCGGCAATCCGACGAACAACTTCTCGGTGCGCGAACTGGCGCACAAGATGCTCACGCTCGCAAACGAGTTCCCCGAATACTCGGAGACCGCGAAGAAGGTGCAGCTCGTCGAGACCTCGTCGGGTGCGTACTACGGCAACGGCTATCAGGACGTGCAGAACCGCGTGCCCAAGATCGACAACACGATGCAGGAGCTCGATTGGGCGCCGCAAGCCACCATGGACGACGCGTTGCGCAAGATCTTCGAAGCGTATCGCGGTCACGTGGGCGAGGCCCGCAAGCTCGTCGAGCAGTCGTAAGGAAGAAGCGTGGCGCGCATCGTTCTCAAGATCGACGTCGATACGCTGCGCGGCACGCGCGAAGGCGTACCCAACCTCGGGCGCCTGCTCGACAAGTACAGCGCTCGCGCGACGTTCCTGTTCAGCCTCGGCCCCGATCATACGGGCTGGGCGCTGCGCCGGGTCTTCCGGCCGGGCTTCCTCAAGAAGGTTTCGCGCACTTCGGTGGTCGAGCATTACGGCGTGAAGACGCTCATGTACGGCGTGCTGTTGCCGGGGCCGGACATCGGCCGCGAAGCGGTATCGGAGATGCGCGCGATTCACGAGGCCGGCTTCGAATGCGGCATCCATACGTGGGATCACGTGTACTGGCAGGACAACGTGCGTGGACGCGACCGCGAATGGACCGTCGCGCAGATGCAGCAGAGCCATGCGCGCTTCATCGAGATCTTCGGCGGCCCGCCCGTCACCCACGGCGCGGCCGGCTGGCAAATGAACGGCTATGCGTTCGAGCAGATCGACGCGTGGGGCATGCGCTATGCGTCCGACGGGCGCGGCCACTCGCCGTACATTCCCGTGCTGGAAGGCCGCACGCTGAATCACATCCAGATGCCCACCACGCTTCCGACGCTCGACGAAGTGCTCGGTGTCGACGGCGTCGACGAAAGCAACGTTGCGTCGCGCGTCTTGCGCCATACGGCCGATAATCCGCACGATCAGGTATTCACCCTGCACGCCGAGCTCGAAGGCCAGAAGCTCGCGCCCGTGTTCGAGCAACTGCTCGCCGGCTGGCGCGCGCAGGGACACAGCTTCGCCACGATGGGTGATTACCATGCGGCGCTGGACCGTGCGTCGCTGCCCACGTACCCTGTGACGTGGGGCGAGATTCCGGGCCGCGCGGGCGAGCTGATCGTTCAGCCGGGCTGACGCGGCGCGTGGCCGATTACGGCCTGCCTCGCGAGCTTCGTCCTATTTCTCACCTTCAAACCAGAACTACCGGAGAAACCTACGTGTCAGTCGCAGTCGACCAGCCCGTTCCCGACTTCACCGCCCCCGCGACGGGTGGCGAGTTCACCCTGTCGTCCCTGCGTGGGAAGAAGGTCGTGCTCTTCTTTTACCCGAAGGACAACACCCCGGGCTGCACGACCGAAAGCCTGCAGTTTCGCGACCACTACGACCAGTTCAAGGCGGCAGGTGCGGAAGTGATCGGCATCTCGCGCGACAGCGTGAAATCGCACGACAACTTCAAGGCCAAGCTGGAGCTGCCTTACACGCTGGTTTCCGACGGCGACGAAGCCATCTGCTCGGCCTTCGATGTCATCAAAATGAAGAAAATGTATGGCAAGGAAGTGCGCGGCGTCGAGCGTTCGACCTTCCTCATCGACGCGAATGGCGTACTCCGCCGCGAGTTCCGCGGCGTCAAGGTGCCAGGCCACGTAGAGGCGATTGTGGAGGCTGTACAAGCGATTTGAGGCACGTTATATTGGTTCGCAATGAGCGCCTGTCCTCCCCATTCCCTCTGCCTTAGCGCGAGCCGCCGTGTGCCTGCCGGTACGGTCGGCATGGACCCGGGCTACGTGGAGTCGGCAAGGCAAAGGCGCTCTGAAGCAGAAGTCAGCCGCTGGTTCCGGTAGTCGGAACGGCGGCTTTTTCATTTGGCGCCGCACAAAAGCCAGGTTCATCGGCTCATGCGCGACGCCTTGCACGCGACCTCCAAGGAGCAGATCGAAACTTAGGCGAACCGGCGATTTCGACAACGAAGCGCGCCACCGGGCGCAAACTGCTGGATGCGTATCGCTTCGAGGGCGTACGAGCAGGATGCGACAGGCGGCGCACGATACACGACCCGATTCCTTTCGAGGGAACACTATGCCTTTGCCTACCGCCCCGGCCAAGCTCGGCCACCTCCTTCCGGCTGAAGAATACAAGGCCAAAGCCCGGCCTTCGAAGCAGTCGAAGAAACAAGCCGCGGCGAGCGATGACGACGCCTACGGCGCGGTCGAAACCGTCGCGGCTGAGCGTCCCGCCGCTACGAACGCCGCGCACACGCTGCGCTCGATCGCAAG
>Ga0207426_1002222_pt1 | contig 12999 bp, 14 predicted proteins | sample AraplaMF_Cvi_mMS_FD_184265 | JGI IMG/M metagenome (GOLD analysis project Ga0207426, IMG submission 184265) | Arabidopsis root microbial communities from the University of North Carolina, USA - plate scrape MF_Cvi_mMS (SPAdes) (version 2) | ecosystem: Host-associated > Plants > Roots > Endosphere...
GCGTCCGTAAGTATCGCTGGAAAGATCGCTAACCTGCACTGGTTGCACCAACTGCGGGAGGAGGCACATGCTTAGCTGGCGTCCGGCGCACGTCGTCGGCTCCGGAATCCGCTTCAATCCAGTCAGGCCGATTCGGAACACGCGGACCGAGATGACTCGTCAAGGCTGCGATCGCGCCTTGCTTCTGCGCGACGTTGTAACCACGCGCTACACGGATGGCCTGTCCGAGCACAGATGCACGCCGCGACGCTTCTTCCCGCTCATCTGCTGGCAGGTTGTTGAAATTTGCCACTCCATCATCGATGCCATCCTCGCGCACGTCGTGGCGCAGTTCCGTGGCCAGGTGAACAGCGGCGCGTTCGAATGCGATGTCATCACGTCCATCGGATTTTTCGAAGTTCCGGGCGACGATAACCATCATCGCGACCGATGACGGGCCGCCTTCAGGCCACTGCTCGTCACGCCACGCTTTCACATAGCGCGAGACGCGGCGCAACTGCGGGCCATGCTCGTGCATGTGATTTTCGAACCATCTTGCGACGTTATTAGGATCCGAATGAATCCACTCGCCTGAACGGTTGGCCAACACGACGCCTTCGAGCTCGTCCCACGTCTGCTCATCGGCACTGTCCATCGTCATTTGAGAATCGGCGCGGGCAGCCTCGAACAAGCTCTTACCGAAGACCGCGTGCTTCTCCATGATTTTCACGAACTGCTCTTCGGCCGCGGCGTACAGCGGTACGTCGATATGCGCGGAGCTGGAAATGCGGACCCGACTACAAGTCTTTTTCGATTTGTCCAGCGTCCAGCCGTTGTCAGCGCACAATTGGGCCAAGAGCCCTTCGACAAGAGCGAAATACGCTTTGGCCATAGCTTTGGGTGGGCCGTTTTCTTCCCAAACCCTCGTCGGAAGATACACGCCCAAATCCCAGTCCATTTCCTGCGGCGGATTATGTGCCGGGCGGACACACGTGTCATAGCGCCAGGACCCTTGCGTGCGAAAGCGAGGCGTGACTGGGCGGTCCATTTCTAGGACAGTGACTGTAGCATCTCGAATTCCTTCGCGCAGGTAAGAGCTAATCGAATCCTTCGCCTTTAGCAGTGCCTTGCGCTGATCGGCAGTCGGCAGGATCCTGTCGACGAAGGTCTCGCTCGTGCCGAGCGCAAAAAAAAGCTTACTCAGTTTCAGCATGGTTCATCCCCGCGTCGCAAGCAATCCGTAGTTGCTGACGACGATAGAACCGCCGCTGTCGGGCGGTGAATTAGCTCATTGGCAGTCGAAATAGCCGCGACGAGTTTTGTCGGCGCGTGTTGCGATCCGACTCTCTGCTTTGTGCTCGTGCGACGGAGCTTCACGACGAGTCGTGAACGACGTCAACCGCCGGTCGCATTTGCGGTTATATTTCTTGACCAAAGCAAAGATTACCGAATGTTATGCCTTCGTCAATGCCCTTGTCAAGCGTTTGATCGCAAGATATAGCGTGGTACCATCTATCCGACGCTACATATTGTGCATTTGAGCAAGATCGAGTGACCGAACCCTATCTTTTAAGTGATTTGTTAATTTGAAGCCGTCGTCTGCGGAAGCAATTGTTCGATGCAATGGCGTGATTCAAAAGAGTTGTCGAGCGACGGAAGGTGAGCAGATGCGACGGGACCATACAAGTGATTGAAGAAATGACCTCACATGCAACAGACGACGATTCAGTAGATGGGGCGTTTGAGAGCAAGCTTGCGGACGGCAAGTGTCGCATCCTGGCTCTCGACGGGGGCGGCGCAAAAGGTTTTTATACCCTCGGTGTGCTCAAGCAGATTGAGCTCATGTCGGGAAAGCACTTGCACGAGCATTTCGACTATGTGTACGGCACGAGCACCGGCGCGATCATTGCAACGCTCATTGCGCTTGGCTACTCAGTCGACGCGATACACGATTTGTACACGGAGCATGTGCCGACGATCATGGCGCGTTGGTTTCCGAAACACAAGACCATCGCCTTGGAGACGCTGGCAAACCAGGTCTTTGGATGTTACACACCGTCTGATTTCAAGACCGGAATCGGAGTTGTGGCGACGAAATGGATGATGGAAGAGCCGATGATTTTTAAGGGCAGCCAGGCACAACTTCATGGCCGGAAGGCGTCGTTTCAACCATTCCATGGCGTACCGATTGCCGACGCAGTCCAGGCGTCATGCTCCGCCTATCCCTTCTTTCACAGAAAGACGGTGAGGAAGGGGAACGGGGATCTTGTTGAATTGATTGACGGAGGTTATTGCGCCAACAACCCTGCACTCTATGCAATTGCCGACGCTGTTGCGGCCTTACGTGTGCGGGAACAAGACATCCGCCTGATCAGTATTGGGGTTGGCCTGTATCCGGAATCCAGACGCTTGGTTGCCCGTGCCATCAAGAAGATACCTGGCGTACGACTCGCGCAAAAGACTCTTGAGATCAACACGCAGTCGATGGACCAGCTCCGACACATACTATTCAAAGACATTCCTACTGTACGGATAAGCAAGGCGTTCACGTCGCCTGCGCTGGCGACGGATCTGACGGAGCACGATCTGAAAAAGTTGAACCTGTTGCGGCAGCACGGCTCGGATTCGTTCGCCGAGCATGAAGATACGGTCAAACAATTCTTGACGCCTGCAGTTGCGCAAACCTAGCCTAATCCGGGCATCCGCGTGGGCGCGACGCGTCCGCCGGCGCACCGAGTCGAGTCGACCAGCTTGTATTTCGCAGCATCGATTCGCAGTGCGAATCCAACGTCGCTCGCCGCTTGTCGGTGGCCGATGACGGATGATGAAAACAAGAACCTCGGACTTTATAGGACGCTCGACGAGGCTCGCTTGGACGTCAGCAATATCGCGGCGGAATGCCGACGGTGTTGGCATTGAGGCACACAACGTCAACAGCGTTTGCGCGAAGCATCCGTGTCAACCATTGTCAAACTCTCCCACCCAGTTGGGAGAAAACGACTCCCAGAGCTGCACGCACTCTGCTGCCAGCTCAAGAGCATCGATACACTCTGTGTTGCTCAGAACCGTATACTTCGACTTCATCACTTCCCCGCCTCCGCCATCTGTGAGCCAAGTGGATGTATCTCTTTCTTTCTCAGCTATATGTGGTTGGTAGCCGGAACGAAGTGAACGGGTCAACTTGCAATGCTTTGATCCGTTTGCGAGATCGGCGCAGATCCGTAGTGCTCGATGACTGTCGATGTATGAGTCAACCTGTCGTGCCGTGATGCCAGTTTTGTTGAGGTGAACAATCCAGTCCCTGACGTGATAACAATGAATGAAGAACGAGATCACATCGTCGTCGTAAGCCGCCTCGTCATGGCCCAACGAAGAGAAAATACCTCTGTAAATCGTCTCCATCCTATTGAAGTACCTCTTAGTTCTCGCAAGTTGCTCCAAAGCGTCACGTCCTCCTGCTCAATGTTTGAGGTCAGTGATAGTAGCCGATCAAAAACGAAGCTTGCTGTCAAATTCGCATGCGATAGATTGACTTGACGTCGTTTGGTAATTCTTAATTCCCTTCAATGAAGGCTACTACATCATCTGGCATGACCAAAGTGGTTGAGTACAAGTGGTTGGCCAAGGCGACTACGAGGGACCACTCTGCTTTGAGTAAGCGTGCTGCTGCCTCTTCATGCACATCGAATTTCTTAGAGAGGCCTGCGTAGGCTAGTTGCTGCCGCAGCAACTCGTGGTCGGGAGTCGCGCATTCGGGGTTTGCAGTCACTCCAAGCCCACTCTCTTCAGCCAGCCGCTCAGCAATCAGACCTGCTGCGAGTATGACGGCCAAGTCGATAGCAACCTCCTTATCTCTTGAAGACGAAGCGTCCACAGTCTTTCCCTTGGCCTGTAGCTTTGCTTTACTGAGAGAGACGTAAATCTCACCGGAGCCGTAAGCCCCGAGGTCGATAGGCCCGACAATGTTGTGGAAGCTGGAACGATGTGCTGCTACTGCGTGGCCAGCCTCGTGAAAGGCTGCTTCGCGCTTAATTGTCATGGAATTCTCAAACGTCTGAAAGCACCCGGTCCGTCGGGCATGTTGAACGGGTGTGGTAATTGGCGAGTTGCGTCGCCCCGGTCCAAAGCAATATGGTCCGAAAGCCGTAAGACTAAGCCGGGCCGGGCGCCATTGTACCAATTGAATGTCCGTAGACTTTCGATGCTGGCCCCTGCCGACACGGTAGCCGGGGCGACTACAATGGGTCGTGGCTGTGAGTTCGCTGATGTAGGCAGTCGCAGTATTGCCACGCGACGCCGCCAAGGTCCGCAATCCGCCCGACTGCTCACGTTAAACAAAACCTGCCTCAATGTCCGCAAAGGCCGATCTGCGTGATCTGCAAGCGTAGGGCGTCGGACAGGTGTTCGACCACCTTCTGCCGTTCGCCATGTCCTGCGCGCGGTAAATTGAACGGCCGTCTGACCTTGGTAAGCGACGTTGAGGTAGTGAAAATCGAGAGGCGCGGAGAGGGCGAACGGAGCCGAGTCCCCCGTCATCAGAGCAAAGATCGTGGAGGCGACCGTCCGAGTTACGACTGAATTGGCGAAATGTCTCCGCGCGATCAGCACAAACCCGACCGGCCTTTCCCTATAAACTGACGGAGAAGTGACAAAAATCAAAATGTGTGCCCAAACGATTGTCCCTCCAGACCTAAGATGATCGCTTGAGTCGAGAAAGCATAGCTACTGACGCTTCCAGTCGCGTTGCCTGTCACGGCCGAGTCGGACTTCGGTTGGGAGAGAAATCAACGACAAACGCTAATCCTGTCGCGGCGGCGCCCATCCAGAACAGCAAGCGGTAATCGCCGGTGTACCTGTTGAATATCGCAGAAGATGCGTAGGCCGACAGCGCTTGCGAGGCCGCAAACAACGTCGTGGCGCGGCTCCAAATTCTGTTCCGTTGCGCGGCGTTAGTCGGTGCGAGCTGCTTCACCCTTGCAAGTATCGGCGGAATGATGCCTGGCGGGAAGCTGCCGATGACGACAGCCAGCACCGCGATCACCACATAGTTGCTCGTCATCGCAAGGAATGCCAGCGCAAGGGTTTGCACGAACAGAATCGCGCGCAGGGCGAAATGGGCGCCAATCCGATCCGCCAGGAATCCATACAAAGGCGGCCCGATCATCGCCCCCACACCGTAGAGCACCCAGAATCTGGAGCCCAGCGCGGCACCGCCGTGAAGTCCGCGCACGATGAAATCGACTAGGAAGATCATGGCCGGCACGAGGCTGGCTGCCATCAGCGCGTATTGCGCATAGAGCCATCGTACGGCTGTGACGGAGACATCGAGCGACGCTCGATCGGCGGCCATCGCCGGCCCCGGACCGGTGGGCCAACCTCGCCAACTGGCCGCAGTCAGGATGGCCGACAGCGCGGCGAGACCAATCCACGTATCTTTCAGTCCAAGTTGCAAGAGCGCCGGCAAAACCGTGCCCGACGCGGCAATCCCGCAGCCCAAACCAAAGAACACGGCGCCGGTGGCCAAGCCCTGACGATAAGCCGGTACATGCGGAAGAATGGTCGCAGCGACGAGAACCATAATGACGCCACCGGCAATACCGGACGAAAGACGCCAGACGAAGAACCAGGACGTGGACACTGGAAACGCGCAGGCGAGAAACGCCAGCGTGACCAGAACCTTCATGGCGCGCAACGCGGTGACGTTGCCGATGCGTGCGGCTAGTATTCGGCCGAGCATGGCGCCGATCAGATAGCCAACAAGATTCGCGGCGCCGAGATAGACGACCGCCGATGCAGAGAACCAGTGTTCCTGAATGAGTACCGGCAGCAGCGGCGTGTACGCAAAGCGCGCCAAACCAATGCCGATCAGGCTCGCACAGAGCCCCGAAAAGATCGACGCCCAAACTGGCGATTGACCACTTCTTATCCTTGAGCGCGATATGTTCGACAAGTTGAACTCCATGGAATGGCCCGAGATTTGGCGCTTCAAAGGTTGACGACATCCGGTACGGCGGCGGCGAAGTCTTTTGGCGCCTCCTGAGGCAAGTTGTGGCCGATGCCTCCGATGACTTAGCGATGCTGATATTTGCCCCGTGAATTGCCCGGCATACGCCTGAACGGGCTGATGCGGAGCGCCGTTCGCATCGCCTTCCCACCGCGATCTTTGGCGCCTGCGCCAGGCGCTTTTCCAGGACGTCGTACTGAGGTTCGCCCTGCGCAAGGCCTAGTCGCCAGCGGTAATTGTGGATGACGATTGCAACGTGATCGGCGTTATCGAACGCTTTGGCGGTACGCGCGTAAGTGGCGTCGTCGAATGAAAGCTTCGGCGAGGCGTTTTGCCAGATCAGCCTGTTGAAGACGTTTCGATTCGCGGTGTAGCCTAGGACGCCGCGCTCCGTCGCGAAGTAGTACTGGAACCATGCTTGCAGTTCGGCCTGCGGTATCGAAGGCTAGCGGTTCGCCGCTTGACTGCCGATCAGGTATCCGCTGACGGAGACCATCCAAGACCGGAACGACCGCGCGATGCTGTCGATCTAGCTGACGTATTGCGCGATCTTTCATGATTTCTATTCGCACGAGGGGCACGTTTTCTCCACAAAGGGTTGATGAATTACCACCAAATGCAGACACTACCTCAAACCATTTGCATATGCTAGTATTTCGTCACGATGGCTCACCCGCGTCGATTTCACCGCATGCAGAATCCGCTAGCCGAAACATGACCAAGCCGAACTCGAGCGAATATGGGCCCTGTAGTTGCGCCGCGCTAGGCAAGGCGAATCGAAGAATTTCGCCAATCTTCGACGCACCGTTGGCGCCCACGGGTCTGAAGATCACTCAACGGGCGATTCTTACGCAAATAGGGCGTTCGGGGCCGGTCGGGATCGGCGGCACTTGCGCAAGCGCTGGTCATGGACGCGGGAGCGCTTGCTCATACGCTCAAGCCGTTGGAGCGAGACGGATTGGTATCGATCGCCGCGGAACCGGACGACCTTCGTCATCGCATGGCGAGTTTCACGCCTTCAGGCCGAGCCAAGCTCGCGGATGTTCCTCGCACGCATCACCACCAACGGGCCGTTACGCGCGATGGGCAATCTCGCCTCGTTCTCGGCGGCCGATCCGGCCTGGGCACAACGGGCGAAGAGCGCCCACGGCAATGCCGTCGAGAATCTCGCGGTGTTCGCCCCTCTCGTGCTCGTTGCAGCGGCGCTCGGCATCTCCACCGCAGCAACGGTCGTCGCGGCCAAGAGCTATGTGCTGGCTCGATTGGTTCACTATGCCGTCTACTCGGCCGACGCGCCGGTGGTTCGAACGCTTGCGTTCCTGACCCGAATTGGCGCCACCATGTTGTTCGCAATGGCGATCTTCGAACACGCCGTCTGACCGGAGTCGCCTCACGTGCGTTCTCACAAGATAGAAGACATGAACAGAATCGATGCATACCGACTCGATAACCCCGCGTGGGAGGCACTCACCGGGAAGCAAGCGCACCTCGCCGAGGGCGACGGACTTGCACGCCGCTTTTTTCCGTCGATAGCCCCTTTCGCCGCAGTGGGAGGTATAACTGGGCAAGCCTTGGAACGACTCGCCAAGCTGCTCCCGCCGGGCGAATCGGTTCTGCTCCAGGCGCTGACCGACGTAACTTCCACTGCCACTGCCGCGGGACTTCGTGGGGAAAAACTTTTCGATGTTCTGCAGATGACCGACCGGAGCCCCATCGAGCCCGACCGCATAGGGGATGTACAACGCCTTACCGCTGCCGATGCGGACGAAATGGTCGCACTGGCCGGCAGCACCAAACCAGGCCCCTTCGCGCGGCGCACCGTCGAGACGGGCAAGTACATTGGTTTGCGCGACAAAGGTCGCCTCATCGCCATGGCTGGTGAGCGGATGCGGCTGGATGGCTTCGTTGAGATCAGCGCTGTATGCGTGGACGATAGGTATCGCGGTCGCGGCATCGCCGCCCGTCTAATGAATATTTTGCGCGCGGAAATACGAAAGCGCGGAGACGTGCCATTTCTACATGTTCGCGCTGACAACGCGACGGCCATAGGGCTCTATCGCCGCTTAGGCTTCGAAGACCGTCGGACCTTCGCGCTATATCAATTGAGACCGGGTCGAGACGGACATACGCAGTCGCATTGACGGCGTCGAGATAGTCCACGTCGTCTTTGGGCATCACGTCTGTTGCCGATAAAAACACGCCTGAAGTGAGAACATTAGCGGGGCCATTGGGCGACCGGTATCGACGCACCAATGTCCGTCTTCGTAGTGGGGCAGGCCGCCGACCGTCATAATCGGGGCGAAGCGAGTGTCGCGGATTGACCGGTTGTGTAAGCTCGCCAACCGCCGCCTTAAGCTGCTGCCGTTCATGAATCCGCGATTCGACTGGTTGCCGCTTCGCCGGGACTCGTCTGACCGTAGTGGGTCGAGACTGTGCAAAAACAGGTAAGGTATCTCTAGTCGTCAACGACGAATGTCCAAGGTTAGTGCGCTCCGTACGCAGATCCACATTGCGGTCGGGCATGTGCGAGCCGGCGCCATGCGTGAGCCAATGCGCGGAGCCTCCCCAAGCAGATCGGCGCGCGCTCGCGCCCTCTCATACGCTCGCGCAAGCGCGCCGCTGCGCTCGCAAGCACACCGGTTACGATCGCGGCAGCGCCGCACGCGTGAGCGGTACGCACGTCTCGAAGCGTGCGTTTGATGGGCAGTGCTGTCGTCGCGGTTACGGGAGATTTATCTCGTCGCATCAGCGGTACGGCGATATGAGCCGGATGTGGTGTAAAAGATCGGGCCTTGGCCTCGTGGAAACAGGTTGGCTTCGTAACGGTACCCTGAAGTGGGATAGTTACTTCAGATCATCGCGGGAACTTTGTCGAGTCTCCAGCGCGGACCGCGTGCCCCTGTTTTTGGTAAGTTCGTCGGCAATCGGCCCGGCTATTTGCCATGATCAACGAATGTGCATAATCGGCCTTATGGAACGCTTCACAAAGGGCCGACTGAAAGTCATTCCGCGCGTGCGGACGTCGTTGCTGCCGGAGAACTATCGCGGGGCTCGCATGCTCGAGGACGACAATAAAATTGTCGTTTGTGGCACGTTCGCGCCGAGCACCGCGTTGTACACGACGTTGCCAAGCTGTTGACGGTAGCTGTCTCCCTGCCTTTCATTACTTCGATTCGCATTTCGACAGGGTCGATTGGATCACCAGCATATGCAGACGCTGTCGCATATTACATGCATATGCTAGTATGCAGCAGTGTTGGCCCGACAGGCCTTGCGATCGAATGCACCACCCGCTTGCTAAGCCGTGTTTTCAATATGACCAAGCAGACCTCGAGCACTTTGGCCCGTTTAGTGGCGCCAAGCTGCGCAACCCGAGCAGACGGAGCTTCCAAGTCTACGGCGTGGTTTTGGCGCTTACCGGCCTGAAGATCAATCAGCGTTGCGCAAGTAGGGCGGGGTTCGGATGTTTATCGCATCGCGCAGGGCGAGGATCACGAATGGCTAGGTTCGGAAGGAGGGGCGTGACCGTTATTCGCGTCGCTCGCGCTGGAGGGGCTTTGGGCATTGCCTATTCGAATTCTCAACGGTTGACTGAAAGCAACATTAGGGAGTATGTCCATGCGTTATAAGTTTCTAGGTCGAAACTGCGGCCTCAAAGTTTCCGAGCTTGCGTTAGGCGTTGCGCTTTTCGGCACCAAATGGGGATATGGTGCAGAGCCTGCGGAGGCCCGGCGGGTGTTCGACCGATTTGTCGAAGCCGGAGGAAACTTCTTCGACACGTCCGACAGCTATCAATTCGGGCAGTCCGAGTCCTTGTTGGGTGAGTTTGCCCAGCCCATTCGTGGTGACGTGATAATCGCCAGCAAGTACAGCGGTGGCGCGGCGAAAGAAGCATCGATGACCAAGACGGGCAATAGCCGGAAGACCATGATCTACTCCGTCGAGCAAAGCCTGCGGCGACTAAAAACCGACTATATCGACCTGTATTGGGTCCATCACTCGGACAACGTCACGCCATTCGAAGAAATCCTGCGTGGCCTCGATGATCTCGTGCGCGACGGCAAGATCCTCTACGCCGGTGTATCGAATTTTCCGGCCTGGCGGGTGTCGCGGGCCGCGCTGCTCGCGGACATGCGCAGCTGGGCGCCTTTAGTCGGCGTGCAATTCGAGTACAGCCTCGTTGAACGGAGCGCCGAGCGAGAACTGCTTCCGATGGCGGAGAGCCTTGGCCTCGCGGCGGTGCTGTGGTCGCCGCTCGGGGGCGGTTTGCTGACGGGGAAATATCGCATTGGCGAAAAGGGTCGTTTGGAAGGCATGGGCCGCGTCATCCGCACGGAAGAGACGGCGCATGATACGGAGATCGTCGACGCGGTGCTGCAAGCCGCCAAAGAGCTTGGCAGGACCCCTGCGGAGGTCGCGCTTGCATGGACTCGTGAGCGAGCACGGCGGGCGTCGACCGCCGTAATCCCGATCATCGGACCACGGACAGTCGAGCAGATCGATAATAATCTGCTGGCACTGAACATCGCCTTTCCAGACGAAGTCTACGATCGTCTGGAGAAAGTGAGTGCGATAAATTGGGGTGTTCCCTTCCAGGTCAATCGGGAAACGCTGCCAAGGATGCTCGGAGGGGACGTGTCGGGCGTCGATCTCCCCATCACGAAGGCTTCGTAAGCGCCTGGTCGCAAGGGAGGCAGGAATCATTTTGATCGCGGCGGGAAGGAACGGTTCGTTGCCGTTCAGAATATCGCTCCGGACAAGGGGCAAGTCGTCTTGCGAAACCTGTTTTATGACAGAACATCTGCCAGCAGCGGTTCGTCGCTTTACAACGCTTACGCCAAACGGTCGCGCCGCATACTCAGGCAGTATCTATGATTGTTGGAGACACTGCGGACGGAGATCTTCGTATCCTCGACGGTGCAAAAATAACCTGTTCCGAAGCCGCCTTGGAAGTAGTCAGCGTAGATCGCAGGGGGTAAGCTTGCATGTCGGCCCATGCGCTCAGCGCTAAAAATCGGCCGCTTCTCTGCTTATCTAACCCTCCCAAGCGTGTAACCTCGGAAGTGGTGCCAAGCTAGCGACCGAGTCGCCAAAGGGGGCAGGGAGCGCTAGCGGTTCCCTTCGGAGTTGTTGGGCGGCTGCATATGTTTGTCCGATTTCAATGGGCGTACGCCCATTGGTGAGAGCGCAGCGCGTGCCTGAGCAAAGAAAACATCTGGCCGGCCACGGCACAAGACCTCGAAGGCGGCCTTTGCATCTCGAAGCTGAGTCGCTAACCAAAGGTCCTCAAATTGCTCTCCCCACAAAGCCCGCTGCACGAGTTCCACACCACCACATTCCGCTGCGAAGTCAAGCACAGGCCAGAAACTGGGGTCGTCCATGACTGCGCGGCCGTAGGTTTGAGCCAAGGCGGCAAATACGGCTAGCTCGACCGTGCTTGGGCGGACCGGCAGTGGCGTTAAATCGATGTTCCGTGAAGATGCGCTCGCCGCGCTCCGCCATATGTTCGCAGCCTCGTTTATCTGCAATACGATGCGCGCGACTTCTTCGTCAGGAAACCCCTTGCACATAGCTTTTCGCTCATATTTCTGGATGCAAATGACGGACTTGGCTGACCGATTCAAGCAGCTTTGCGAGGCGAAGAATGGTCGATTCCGCGTGCCAGCAACCAACGATCTGAACGTTGATTGGGAGCCCGTCGCTACTCGTGCCGAACCGCATCGAGATGCCGGGCAACCCGGTCAGGTTAAGCGGCACAGTAGCACTTCGCAACCACGTAGGGTCCACAGTTTGACCGTCGATCTTGAGCTCGTTGACGCCATGTTTGTGGGCCGGCACGGGCAACACTTGCGTTACTAGTGCGTCGTATGTTTCAAAGAAATTGGCATATCCGTCGCGCAGCCGCTCGATGCTGTGTTCGGCGTCGATGTACTCCTCTATCGATACATCCGGCCGCGAGAGGAGAGCCTTGACCGATTTGTACAGTTCGTCGTGTGTGTGTCCGACAATCGCCTCTGAAATTTCCTGCTTCAACTCCATGACAAAAAGACGGTTGAACACGTCATTGGCGAAGTCGCGCTCAAGCGCAGGAATTCCTACCGGCTCAACGTGACATCCCAGTTGCATCAGCGCTTCGGCCGCCGCCTTGACTGTGTTGACAACCTCAGGATCGACTGGGCCTAGACCGGGCCCGGTCATCCAGCCCACGCGAAGCTGCTTTTGTCGAGATTGACATTTTCGCGCACCGAACAGGTCGTTGCTCGTCGCAAAAGCGTCCATCCCGTCTGCACCGGCCAACTGCGAAAAAGCCAGCGCGAGATCACGAATACTGCGACTCATTGGACCGGCGTGCCAGAAACGGCGCGGTGCGCGTGGCCAAATCCCCGTCATAGGCACCCGCCCGTGCGTCGCCTTGAGCGCGACGATACCGGTTTGCGCGGCGGGTCCCCGCAGGGAATTTCCAAGGTCAGTGCCGAGTCCGAGCGGCGACATACCTGCTGCAATGGCCGCCGACTCGCCGCCGCTCGAACCACCTGGCGTGCGCTCAACGTCCCAGGGGTTATTCGAACGACCACTAAGAAGGTTGTCACTTTCGAACGAAAAGGAAAACTCTGGCAGGTTCGTCTTGGCCAACAGGATGGCGCCGGCCTTTTTTAGCCGAGCGACGCTTGTTGCATCGGTAACGGGAACGCGCGCCTTAAAAACAAGAGAGCCGCGCTGGGTTAGCACGCCCGCAGTGTCAATGGAGTCTTTGACCGTAAAGGGAACACCGTGCAGCGGCCCAAGCTCACGCCCTCGCAGAACCGCAGATTCGGCTGCCCTTGCAGCCCTAAGCGCGCCGTCTGCAACGGCGACAATAGCGTTAAGTTTGGGATTGACCGCTTCGATCCGGTCAAGATGCGCCTGAACGACTTCGACCGGTGATATATCCCGTTTGCGAATCCGCGCAGCGAGGGCGGTTGCATCTTCGTACAGGATGTCAGATTTCATAGGAATCCGATATTCGAGACTCATTA
>Ga0207426_1002223_pt1 | contig 12988 bp, 12 predicted proteins | sample AraplaMF_Cvi_mMS_FD_184265 | JGI IMG/M metagenome (GOLD analysis project Ga0207426, IMG submission 184265) | Arabidopsis root microbial communities from the University of North Carolina, USA - plate scrape MF_Cvi_mMS (SPAdes) (version 2) | ecosystem: Host-associated > Plants > Roots > Endosphere...
TCTCGGTCGCGATCGCCGGGGTCTGCTTGAAGTGCGACACGGTGGAGACGATCACGGCGCCGATCTGCTCGGGCGTGATCCCGGCGTCGGCGATGGCCTTGCCGGACGCCTCGACCGACATGGTCGCCACGGTCTCCTCGGGGCCCGCCCAGTGGCGGGTCGCGATACCGGACCGCGAGCGGATCCACTCGTCGGACGAGTCGATGTGCTTGAGGATCTCTTCGTTCGGCACGACACGCGTCGGGCGGTAGCCGCCGACGCCCATGATCCGCGCGTACGGGGCGCCCTTCGAGGGCTTGATCTTCGAGGTCATGCGCTGCGGACTCCTATTCGGCCGGGGCGGATTGCTCGGCGATCAGCGTGCGGGCCGCGTCGAGGTCGTCGGGCGTCTTGAGGGCGAGGGTCCGCACGCCGGGCAGGGCGCGCTTGGCCAGGCCGGTGAGCGTGCCGCCGGGGGCCGCCTCGATGAGCGTGGTGACCCCGAGCTGCTTGAAGGTCTCCATGCACAGGTCCCAGCGCACGGGGTTGGCCACCTGGCCCACCAGCCGCTGCACCAGTTCCTGGCCGGAGGAGACCAGCGCGCCGTCCTTGTTGGAGACGTAACGGGTGTGCGGATCGGCGACCGACAGCTGGGTGGTCGCGGATTCCAGGGCCGAGACGGCGGGTGCCATGTGGTGAGTATGGAACGCGCCGGCCACCTTCAGCGGTACGACCCGGCGAGTGCCTTCCGGCTTGTTCTCGACCAGTGCGGCGATCTGCTCGGCGGTGCCCGCGGCGACGATCTGGCCGGCGCCGTTCACATTCGCCGGCGTCAGGCCCAGCTGCTCCAGATGCGGGATGACCACGGCCTCGTCGCCGCCCAGCAGCGCGGCCATACCGGTCTCGGTGACGGCGGCGGCCTCGGCCATCGCCTGGCCACGGCGGCGCACCAGCTGCATCGCGTCCTCGTCGGACAGCGTGCCGGCCAGCGCGGCGGCGGCCAGCTCACCGACGCTGTGGCCGGCCACCGCGCCGGTCCGCGTGGCGACGTCGTCGGCCGTGGCGAAGAGCTGACGGGCGGAGAGCAGGGCGGAGGCCACCAGCAGCGGCTGCGCCACCGCGGTGTCGCGGATCTCCTCCTCGTCCGCCTTCGTGCCGTAGTGGACCAGGTCCAGGTCGATGGCGGCCGACCAGGCGCGGAGCCGGTCCTCGACACCGGGGAGGTCGAGCCAGGGAGTCAGGAAGCCGGGCGTCTGAGCGCCTTGGCCGGGAGCGACGAGTACGAGCACCCTCACACTCTCTCTTGTGGGTGGTTCCGCCCGCCCGTGGGGACAGGGACGAAGAACCATCGGGGGAATTGTTGGTGTCCGACAAAAGTCTAGGGTTGGGCCTCACCGTCAGCCAGACGCCCCAGAATCAACGCGATACGGAGGGTGAACGCCGAGCGCACATCAGAGGGTGACCAGCCGGTGACGTCGGTCACACGTCGCAGCCGATAGCGCACGGTGTTGGGGTGCACGAAGAGCATCCGGGCGGCCCCCTCCAGACTGCTCGCCTGCTCCAGATAGACGCTCAGCGTCTCCAGCAGCGCCGACCCGGCTTCCTCCAGCGGTCTGTAGATCTCCTCCACCAACTGGTCGCGCGCGACCGGGTCCGAGGCCATCGCGCGCTCCGGCAGCAGATCGTCCGCGAGCACCGGCCGCGGGGCGTCCGGCCAGGCGGCACAGGCCCGCAGTCCGGCGGCGGCGGCCTGCGCCGAGCGGGTCGCGGCCAGCAGATCGGAGACCACCGGGCCGGCCACCACGGGCCCGGCGGCATACGGGCCGATCAGTGCCTTCGCGGCCTTCAGCGGATTGTCCGAACCGCCCGTGATCACCACCAGACGGGAGCCCAGCACACCGGTCAGGACCTGGAGCTTGGCGTGCCGGGCAGCCCGCCGGATCGCCTCCACGGTCAGTTCGCTGTCCCCGTCGGGCGCGGTGCCCAGCACCACACACACATGCTCGGGGGAGTTCCAGCCCAGCGCCGCCGCACGGGAGACCGCGCCCTCGTCGGCCTCCCCCGACAGCACCGCGTTGACCACGAGGGACTCCAGCCGGGCGTCCCACGCGCCGCGGGCCTCGGCCGCCTGGGCGTAGACCTGGGCGGTGGCGAAGGCGATCTCCCGGGCGTAGACCAGCAGCGCCTCGCGCAGCACGGACTCGTCGCCCGGGGCCGCGACCTCGTCGATCGCGGACTCCATGACCTCGATGGTCGTCCGGACCATCTCCACGGTCTGCCGCAGCGTGATCGCCCGGGTGAGCTCGCGCGGCGCCGTACCGAAGACATCGGTGCTGATCGCCTGAGGGGTCTCCGGATGCCGGAACCATTCGGTGAACGCGGCGATACCGGCCTGCGCCACCAGGCCGATCCAGGAACGATTCTCCGGGGGCATCGCGCGGTACCACGGCAGGGTGGCGTCCATGCGGGCGATGGCGGCGGCCGCCAGCTTCCCGGACGAATTCTCCAGGCGCCGGAGGGTCGCGGAGTGCGGGTGCGCGTCGCGCGATGCGGGTTCAGACACGGGACAAGCCTGCACTATCGGGGCGGGGAGGTGAGGGGGCGGGGCTACCGTGGGCCCATGATTCAGGTGCGGAGAGGCCATGAACGGTATCCGGGCGGGGACGCGGGGGCCGGGATCGAGTCGTGGCACGCGTTCTCTTTCGGGCCCCATTTCGACCCGGAGAATCTGCGCTTCGGCGCGCTGGTCGCCTGCAACGAGGAGCGGCTGACGGCGGGCGCCGGATTCGACGAGCACCCGCACCGCGACACGGAGATCGTGACCTGGGTGGTCGAAGGAGAGCTGACCCACCGCGATTCGGCGGGCCACGAGACCACCGTGCGCCCCGGTGATCTCCAGCGGCTCAGCTCGGCGGGCGGCGTCCGTCATGTGGAGCGCAACGACGGCGCCGGGCCGCTGTGCTTCGTGCAGATGTGGCTGACACCGCAGGAGGCCGGCGGGGAGCCGTCGTACGAGGTGGTGCGCGGGATCGCCGACGGCACTCCGTACGCGGTGCCGCGGGCCGGTGCCCTGCTGCATGTGCGCCGCCTCGCCGACGGGGAGCGCACCGCGGTGCCGGATGCCGCACGCGCCTATGTGCACGTGGTCCGCGGCGCCGTACAACTGGGCGACGCGCGCCTGGAGCCCGGCGACGCGGCGCGGATCACCGACGGGGAGGGGCTGGAGCTGCGGGGGCTGGCGGCGGCGGAGTGCCTGGTGTGGGAGATGGGGCCGGAGCCGGTGTACGGGTGAGCCGGCGCGGGCCCGGGTGACCGGTACCGCGCGGCACATCCGGCCTGGTCAGGCGGTCTCCGCCAGCTCGGCGAGCACCGCGTCGGTCAGCGGCGGCCAGGCCTCGATCGCCCACGGCCCGAAGGCCCGGTCGGCCAGCGCCACACAGGCCGCACCGGCGTCCGGGTCCACCCACAGGAACGTCCCGGACTGTCCGAAGTGCCCGAACGTACGGGGCGAGGACGACGCGCCCGTCCAGTGCGGTGCCTTGCCGTCCCGGATCTCGAAGCCCAGCCCCCAGTCGTTGGGCTTCTGGTGCCCGTAGCCCGGCAGCACACCCGCCAGACCGGGGAAGACGACCTGCGTCGCGCCGGCCAGCGTCTGCGGGGCGAGCAGCCGGGGCGCCTGGAGCTCGGCCGCGAACCGGATCAGGTCGGCGACCGTGGAGATGCCGTCCTTGGCGGGCGAGCCGGCCAGCTCCGTCGCGGTCATCCCGAGCGGTGCCAGCACCGCCTCGTGCAGATACTGCGCGAAGGGGATGTCGGTGGCCTTGGCTATGTGGTCGCCCAGCGCCTCGAAACCGGCGTTGGAGTAGACCCGGCGGGTGCCGGGAGCGGCCATCGCGCGCTGCTCGTCGAAGGCCAGCCCCGAGGTGTGGGCGAGCAGATGACGGACCGTGGACCCCTCGGGCCCGGCCGGTTCGTCCAGCTCGACGGCGCCCTCCTCGACGGCCAGCAGCGCGGCGTACGCGGCCAGCGGCTTGGTCACGGACGCCAGCGGGAAACGCTGCTCCAGGGGGCCGTACGCTCCGGTCACCGACCCATCGGCTCGTACGACGGCGGCCGCAGCGGTGGGCACCGGCCAGTTCTCGATCATCCGCAGGCTCTGCATGCCCACGAGCCTAACGTTCCCAAAATCCGGTCAAGTCTGGCCATGATCGGCGCTTGCCTGGAGTGCACTCGAAGTCTCTAGCGTTGAAGCCGTCGAGAGGCTTCCGGCGAAATCGCCGGGCGACGTCCGACGTAGGGGAGACGGGGCATGACGGTAACGCAGAGCGAACCGGCAGTGAGCGAAGCGACCGCGACCGGGGGGCTGGCGACGGCGGTACGCGACTGCGGCATCGCGCACTCGCATCCGCGGCCCACCGGCCGTGACCAGTACACGATCAGCGAGGTGGCGGAGCACACCGGGCTCAGCGCGCACACCCTGCGCTGGTACGAGCGCATCGGCCTGATGCCGCACGTGGACCGCACCCACACCGGGCAGCGGCGCTTCAGCAACCGCGATCTGGACTGGCTGGACCTGGTGGCCAAGCTGCGGCTGACCGGTATGCCGGTCGCCGACATGGTCCGCTACGCCGAGCTGGTGCGCGCCGGTGAGCGCACGTTTCCCGAGCGGGAGCAGCTGCTGACCGCGCACCGCGAGGACGTACGGCAGCGCGTCGCCGAACTCCAGAGCACGCTGGACGTACTCGACTACAAGATCGAAATCTATGCCGACGCCCGGCGGGCGTCCGAGAGGTTCTGAGGCTCCATGGGGAACGAGAAGATCGAGACGGTCGAGCTGGGCAACGGCGGCCCGCGAGTCGGGGTGCAGGGTCTCGGCTGTATGGGCATGAGCTTCGCCTACGGTCCGACGGACGCCGACGAGGCGCGGGCCACGCTGGAGCGCGCGCTGGAACTGGGCGTGACGCTCTTCGACACCGCCGATATGTACGGCATGGGGGAGAACGAGAAGTTCATCGCCCCGTTCATCCGGGCCCACCGCGACGAGGTCGTGCTGGCCACCAAGTTCGCGCTGGCCGTTGACCCGGACGACCCCACCAAGCGCGTCATACGCAACGACCGGGCCTACATCCGCCAGGCCGTCGAGGACAGCCTCCGGCGCCTGGGCGTGGACGAGATCGACCTGTATTACATGCACCGGCGCGACGTGAACGTCCCGCTGGAGGAGTCGGTCGGCGCCATGGCCGAGCTCGTCGCCGAGGGCAAGGTGAAGCACCTGGGTCTGAGCGAGGTGACCGGCGGCGAACTGCGTGCGGCGCAGGCCGTGCACCCGATCGCGGCGGTCCAGTCCGAGTGGTCGCTGTTCAGCCGGGACATCGAGGACGGTGTGGTGCCGGCGGCGGCCGAGCTCGGCGTCGGTCTCGTCCCGTACTCACCGCTCGGCCGGGGCTTTCTGACCGGTGCGTTCGTGCAGGCCGACAAGGAGCTGGCCGCGGACGACTTCCGGCGTCAGCAGCCGCGCTTCACCGGCGACAACGCGGCCGCCAACGCCGCACTGCTGGAGCCGGTCCGCGCGATCGCCGAGGCCCATGGCGCCACGCCCGGCCAGATCGCGCTGGCCTGGCTTCAGCAGCAGGCCACGACCCGCGGGCTGGCCGTCGTCCCGATCCCCGGCACCCGTAAGCGCAGCCGGGTCGAGGAGAACACCGCGGCGACCCGGATCCGGCTCACCGAGCAGGACCTGGCGCGGCTGGAGCCGATCGCCGGGCAGGTCGCGGGGGCGCGGTACGCGGACATGACGTTCACTTCGGCGGGACGGGAGTAGCGGGGCGGGGCGGGGCGTTGGTGCCCCGCCCCTTCGCCGCGCGCCCCAACGGGCGGGCGCTACGCCAGCCCCAGCGCGAACGCCCCGAATCCGGCGGCCAGGAGGGCGGCGGCGGCCCGGCGGGCCCCGGTGACACCGGTCCAGGGCGCCTCGAAGCGGCGGGTGGTGCGGCCGATGAGCAGCAGCGCGGCGGCGAACACCGGCAGCCAGACGAGCCGGGCCAGCAGCCAGCCGAGGCCGTCGGGCGACGCCGTGAGCCCGGGGAACCGCCCCAGGAAGGACGCCGGTACGGCCAGCGAGAGCATCGCCGTCTGGTGCCAGCACAGGATCGTCAGCGCGGAGAGGTTGACCAGCGCCACCGGGGCCCACAGGGCGGGCCGGCGCAGCAGCCGGGTGAGCCGGTCCCGGAGCAGCACCGCCGCGCCGGACTGGGCCGAGGCCAGCGCCAGGACCAGCAGCGACGGCGGGTGGGAGTTCGTCCGGTGCTGCCCGGGGACGCCGACCATGCTCGTCGGGTAGTGGCAGAACAGCAGCAGCGCGGCGAACAGCGCGGCGCCGCCGAGCAGCAGCGACCAGGCGGCGCGGCGGCCGAGCCGCCGCTCGCCCCAGGAGACGCCGAGCTGATAGGCGAACATCCAGCCGGGCAGCAGGTTGAGCAGGCTCAGCCACGACGGCATCGCCTCGGCGTACGGCCCGTAGCGCAGGAAGTCCACAACGGCCACGGACGCCGCCAGGGGGACCGCGGCCCAGGCACCCATCCACCGGGCGGCGCGCACACAGCACGGCGTCAGCGCGGTGATCACCGCGTACACGCCGACGAACCACAGCGGCTGGATCACCAGCGTCGCCCCGGTCCGCAGCGTCGCCTCCGGCACGCCCAGTCCGTACAGGAGGGGCAGCAGCATCGCCCATACGGCCGTCACCCCCAGCACCGGACGGCCCAGCCGCACCAGCCGGCCGCCCAGCCAGCACCGGGTGGACTCGCCCCGCCCCTTGGCGCGCCGCAACGACAGCACCGAGGCATGCCCGCCGACCAGGAAGAAGAGGCCGAGCATCTGGAGGACCCAACTGGCCGGTGCGAGCCCGCCGACGGCGGTCAGCAGGCTGGCGTTGTGCAGCGCGCCCCCGCCGTCCAGGGTGAAGCCGCCGATCAGCCAGTGGCCGACGGGGACGGCGAGCAGTGCCAGCGCCCGCAGACCGTCCAGCGCACGGTCGCGGTCCGCGGGCGTACGGTCCGCCACGGCCACCGCGGACGCGCCCCCGAAGAGCGGGCGTCTGTGGCGCCGGGCGGTGGTGCGCAGCCAGGACATGGTGGGTCTCCCTCTCCCGTGGACGGTCCGGAGGGAAACGTAGGAAGAGGGGAGGTGACGCGGCGTCACACCGCGGAGCCGACTCCCGGGGGCTACGGGGGTAGGGGGCGCCGGCCGCGTTCGTCCTCAGGGAGGAGAGACGCGAGCGAGGGCGGGCGCTACCGCTCCCCGGGCGAGACCAGCCCCGACTCGTACGCGAAGATCACGGCCTGTGCGCGGTCCCGGAGGTCCAACTTGGCGAGCACCCGGCTGACATGGGTCTTCACGGTCTGCTCGGCGACGATCAGCGCATCGGCGATCTCCAGGTTCGACAGCCCGCGGGCGATCAGCTCCAGGACCTCCGTCTCGCGCGGCGTGAGCCCGTTCAGCCGCAGCGCGGGCCGCCCCTTCCGCGCCACCGGCCCCGAGCGGGCGAAATCGGCGATCAGCCGCCGGGTCACGGACGGCGCGAGCAGCGCCTCACCGGCCGCCACCACCCGCACCGCGGAGATGAGATCGGCCGGCGGCGCGTCCTTGAGGAGAAAACCGGACGCGCCCGCGCGCAGCGCCTCGTAGACATAGTCGTCGACATCGAACGTGGTCAGCATCAGCACCTTCGGGCGGTGGGTGACCCCGGCGGGCGGCGCGAGCAGCTGACGGGCCGCCTCCAGCCCGTCCATCTCCGGCATCCGCACATCCATCAGCACCACATCGGGGTGCGTCCGGCGGCTCAGGGCCACGCCCTGCACCCCGTCCGGGGCGTCGCCCACCACATCGATATCGCTCTGCGCGGCGAGCAGCGCGGCGAAACCCGCACGCACCATGGCCTGGTCGTCGACGATGATCACGCGCGTGGTCATACGGAGTGGGCATCCTTTGTCGTGGAGAGGGGCGAAGCCTGGGAAGGCGGCGGGGTGAGGGGGAGCCGGGCGGCGACCCGGAAGCCGCCGTCGGGCAGCGGCCCGGTGTCGAGCGAACCGTCCACCAGCCGGACCCGCTCCCGCATACCGATGAGGCCATGGCCGGTGCCGGTGGTCTCCAGGGGCGCGGAGGGCGCGGACGGCGCGGAGTTGACGATCAGCACGGTCAGCCGTGCGCCGTCCGCGGCCACCGTCACCGACACCCGGGTCGGCGCCCCCGGGGCATGCCGCACCACATTGGCCAGTGCCTCCTGCACGATGCGGTACGCCGACAGATCCACCGCCGGTTCGAGCGCCACCGGATCCTCCGGCAGCGCCAACTCGACCGGCACGCCCGCCCGTACGGTCCCCTCGACCAGTTTTGCCAGCATGCCGATACCGGGCTGCGGGGTCTTCTCCGCGCCGCCCTGCTCCGCCTCCTCGCTGCGCAGTACGCCGAGCAGCCGGCGCATCTCCGCCAGCGACTCCCGGGCGGTCGCCGCGATCGCCCCGAACTCCTCCTCGGCGTCCCCGGGCAGCCCGCTGATGCGGTACGGCGCGCTGGCCGCCTGGACGGTGATCACCGACATGTGGTGGGCGACGACATCGTGCAGCTCACGGGCGATCCGGGCGCGCTCCTCCAGGAGCGTCCGGCGGGCGCGCTCGGCCTCGCTGATGGTCTCCTGTTCGATCAACTTGCGCTGGGCGTCGCCGCGTTCGCGCAGTGTGGCGCCCATCATCAGCACCACACCGGTGAGCACGAACATCAACACCCAGGTGTTGTTGCTGCCGTCGGGGGTGAACACCTGGGAGAGCAGACCCGCCACCCCGGTCGTCAGCCAGACGGCGGTCAGGGTGCGCCGGCGCTCGCGCAACGACAGCGCCAGCATCAGGGCGAGATAGCCGACGATCTCCATGGGCGGCCAGGGCCAGGCGCGGCCCGCGACGCCGTCGGCGCCGATCAGCGCCACGGCACCGACCACATCCGCCGCGAAGATCACCCACCAGGCCTGCAGCGGCCGGGTCACCGCGAGCAGCAGCGGCACGGTCTGCGCGGTGGCGAGTGCACCGACCAGCCCGCCCTCCAGGCCGTAGTCGTTGCCGAGGACATTGATGCTGGTCGGCAGCAGGGACACCGCGAACCCGAACGCGACCACATAGGGCAGGCGGCGCAGCCAGGGACTCCGGACGCTGCCCAGCAGCGGGGTGCCGGGCTCGGTCGGGGTGCCGAGCTCCACGGCCAGGACACGCAGCGCCTGTCGTGCGGCGCGCAGCACCCGTTGCCGGCCCGGCTCACGCCCAGGGCGCGGAGCCGGCCTACGGTCGGGGGAGGAAGCAGATCCAGTCATCGCGCCCTCTATCTAAGCGGAGCGCGACGGCCAAGGCGTCATACCAGGGGCCGGACTTCCGCCCCGTACCACGGTATGAGTCCCTGCCTGGTCAACGGCCCGCGCTCGCACGCTGATCCGGACGAGAGGCCTACAACTCGGCCAGCAGTTCGGCCTTCTTGGTGCTGAACTCGTCGTCGGTCAGCAGACCGGCGCCGTGCAGCTCACCGAGGTGCCGTATCCGGTCCGCGATGTCCGCGGGATCGCGGCGCGTCTCCCCGGTCCGGTGGCGTACCGGCGCGCCCTCCGGTGTCTCCTCCGGTTCGGCGGCGCGTACGGCTTGGAGCACCGAGGCCGCGAACGGCAGCGACTCGTGCACCGGGCCATACCCCAGCCCGAACACCACGGCGGCCGGATCCTGATCGGCCTCGCCCGTTTCCGGCTCGCGGGCCCCGCGCTCCAACAGGCGCAGATAGCCGTTGAGGATCTCCGGCGACCGCCATTCGACCCCGGCCAACTCGCCGACGGGGAAGGTCTGGTCGCCGCACTTCCACTTGGCCGAGGACGCACCCGTCCAGAACCACCGGAAGGCGACCGCGTGCCCGTCGAAGGACGCCTTGCCGTCGTATGCCTTGAAGTGCAGCGGGGGCTCCGGCGCGGCCACCAGATGGCGGTCGGCGGGCTCCTTCGCATCGGGGCCGAGCACCGTGCGCAGCTCGTCGGCGTAGTACTCCGCCAGCGTCTCGCGGTCGGCCGGGAGCACCAGCCGATAGGGGTCGGCGTCCTCCTTGAGCTGCCCGTTCGCCGCTTCCATCAGGGGATCGGCACCGTGCCGGGGCATGGCGTGCAGCACCACCGTGCCACGTCTGCCCTCGGTCACCTCGACGGAACTCAGCGCCTCGTACGGAATACGTCGCTCGCCGAGCGCCTGGAACAGCTTCGGCCTGCGGATCCCCCGTTCGAAGCGGATGAGTACGGAGTCCGTGTCGAACTCCCAGACGGCATGAAAACCGGCCAGCACATCACCCATGCGGCTCATCGTATGCGGGCGGTTACCCACTCGTCCCCCTTCCTGACGCGTCGGGGGGCACCGGCGAAGCGGCGCGTATCACTCCGGTCACCCGCGCTGCCTCCCGTCCCGGTGGACGTCACGGCAGTACGGCGCAGTTCCCGCGGGCACGGCCCGTCCCCGGGCGCCGGGCCGTGCCCGCGGCCCGTCGGCCGGTGCCTTCGCGGCCCTCAGACCAGCGCGGTGCGGCACTGCGGGTCGTCGGACGCACAGTCGACGGTGTCCGTCGCGCCGACCCCGACCAGCGCGAAGTTGCGCAGGCTGCGGGTGCCCGGCGCGAAGTACCCGGCGTGTCCGACGGCGCCGTCGGCCGACAGGATCCGGGAGCCGAAGGACGGGTCGACCGGGTCGGCGCCGTGGCCGAGGCCGCCGACCTCCAGGTTGGGGATGTCCTGGATCCAGTCGTCGGAGTCCCGCATCGCCCAGACCCGGGCCTGGGTGCCCAGCCGGGCGCGGTTCTCGGCCCGCATACCGGGGCTGCCGGCCACCGCGATGTCCTCGACGTTGGACGGCAGGTCCCGGGCCGCGACGCCGCACACCACGGAGCCGTAGCTGTGGCAGAAGAGCGAGACGGTGTCGGACGAGGGCAGCGAGTTCACCAGGGCGCGCAGCCGGATCGCACCGTCCGCGGCGAGCTTCCCGGTGGCGGCCTCGACGCCGATACCGGGCGGCGAGGTGAAGTCGGCCCAGGCGATCACGGCCGTACGAGCGCTCGGCCGGGCCTCCCGCTCGGCGCCGTAGAGGGCGCGCGCCATACCGACCGGGGCGGTGGTCGACCGCGCGGTGCGCTCGAAGGTCGTCAGATTGGTGTCCACGCCGGGCACCACGACGGACACCCGGTGGGCCGCCGGGAGATTGCCGAAGACCTCGGCGGCCCGGCCGCCGCCGGCCGGATCGAAGGCCAGGATCTGCCGGCCGGGGCTCATCATCGAGGCGAGGCGGTGCATCAGCCGGCCCGCCTCCTGGCGGCCGACGGGGGTGAGCCGCTGGTCGTTCATCCGGCGCTTCTCGACGCGCCGGGCGTCGTCGATCGCCATCCGGTTGGCGCGGTAGCGCAGCTTCACGGGGGCGCCGCCCATATTGCCCACGACCAGCGGATAACGGTCGGAGAGCTGCTGCTTCTCGGCCCGGCTGAGGGTGGCGAAGAAGGCCCGGAGCGCGGCCGGCGGACCCTGGGGGTCGGGCAGCGGGCGTCCGAGGAAGGTGGCGTGCTGCCAGGAGTTCCTGGCGGTGGCCAGCGGATTGGTGTCCTCCGTGCTGCCTCTGACCGCCGTCCAGCCCGTTATGGCGAGCATGACGAAGACCACCGCCAGAGCGAGGGCGGCACGCCAGGCCGTGGACTGAAGGAAACCGGAGGAGGGGCCGAGGCCCGAGAAGGAATTCACCGCGAGCCACCCTAGGAGACGTGAGAGGGCGCTCGCTGTGACCGTGAGTGATATCACGTTTCACGGTGGGTATTTCGACCAAAACGGACACGATCCATAGATTTCCGGTGCTCAGCCGTGCAGGGGTGGTCTCATGAGGTGCCGATCATGATCGCTTAGTGAAGGCCTTTCGTCACGGAGAGTGGTGGAAGGTGGTATCGCCGGAGCCGTCGGTTCCGCCTCGCCCGGTGCGTCCGCCGGGCCCGTCGCCGGGCGCTCAGCGCGCCCGCCAGTCGTCCTCCATCGCCGGCCCGATATGGTCCAGATACGACGTGGTCAGCTCGTGGATCGACGCCACGCTGCACTCCTGACCCTCGCCCCACACCTGGCCCGCCACCCGCATCACCCCGCCGAACGCGGCGACCAGCACCCGCGGCCGGGGATCGGTGTCCACATCCAGTCCCTCGCGCCGGGCGATCAGCCGCGCTATCTGCTCCTCCATCTCGGAGGAGCGCCGCAGATGCGCGGCAATCAAGGCGGGCGTCGACTCGATCATCCGGAACGAGCGCATGTACAGCTCCACCGGGATCACCGATTCGATGGCGTCGCCGATGTCGTCCCAGGCCGCCGTCACGGCGCTGCGCAGGGCGGTCAGCGGTGCCTCCGCCGCGGGCCGCTCGGCCAGCACTTCGAGGAAGCGGGCCTCGACCATCTCCTGGACGGCGAAGGCGACGTCCTGCTTGTTCGCGAAGTAGCGGAAGTATGTCCGCTGGGAGACATCCACCGCCTCCGCGATCTCGTCGATCGTCGTCGTCTCGTATCCCTGCTCCGTGAACAGTTCGAGCGCCGCGCGGATCAGCGCGTCGCGGGTGCGCTGCTTCTTGCGTTCCCGCAGACCCGCGGGTGCCGAATGCGGCGTCGGGGTCGCCATCCTGAGCCGCCTTTCCGTGGTGTTCTCGCTGCTCAGGTTACCTGTGAGCGAGGTGACAGTTACCGACTCATGAAATGCTTTGTCAACTGTCAGTGGCTGACATTAGCCTCGTGGTATGAGTTCTCAGACCCCGGTCGCCGAAGCGGCGCCGGACCTTCCCGTACCGGCTCCCCCCAAGGGGCTGCGCGGTCATCCGTGGCTGACCCTCTTCTCCGTCGCCATCGGCGTCATGATGGTCGCCCTGGACGGCACGATCGTCGCCATCGCCAACCCGGCCATCAAGCAGGACCTCGGCGCCTCGCTCGCCG
>Ga0207426_1002224_pt1 | contig 12982 bp, 6 predicted proteins | sample AraplaMF_Cvi_mMS_FD_184265 | JGI IMG/M metagenome (GOLD analysis project Ga0207426, IMG submission 184265) | Arabidopsis root microbial communities from the University of North Carolina, USA - plate scrape MF_Cvi_mMS (SPAdes) (version 2) | ecosystem: Host-associated > Plants > Roots > Endosphere ...
TCTCCTTCGACGAAACGCTTCGCCGCATCCGGCTCATCAATGGCATCAATACGACGGAAACCAACATCCTGCTGAAAACCAGCAAGACCGGTTTCTAGTATTCGTGTTCGTAAACGACGCCGGCTTCCCCTTCGCCGTCGCCACCCGCGCCGGCGCGCAACTTCACGCCACGGCCGACATCGAAATTGATGATTGCCTTCGCGCCGCCCTTGCCGGTGGTCTGCTGCAATTCGAAATAAGTCCGGTCATTCAGGTAGCGGCCAACGCTGACGGTGGTGCGGCCTTTGGCATCGGTGCTGATGTCGAAATCGTCGACGCCAAGCTGATTGCGCAGGCCCTGGAACAGCGATCCGGAGCGCCCGCCGGCCAACTGGGCGACGGCATCGGCAAGCTGAGCGATCTGAACCGGCGACAGCCTCGACATTGATTGACCGAAGATCAGTTGCGCCAGAACTTCGTCTTGCGGGAGGGCCGGAGACGACGAGAAGGTGATCGAGGGATCGGTTGCGAGCCCGCTGACATCGACCGTCAGCGTCGTGGAACCGGAAGTGGAGCTTGCCTCCAGCTCAAGGGCGGGGGTGAGGTCACCGGCAAAGGTGATACGGCTTCTATTGGTGAAATCGAGGCGTCGGTTGAGAATCGTCAGGCGACCGCGCCGCATGGTGAAGCCGCCGGAAACGACGGGCTCCGCCGCCGTTCCCCTGATCGTGACGCTACCGCCCAGTTCGGCATCGATACCGCGACCACGCACGAAGATCTGCGAGGGAGCGTCCAGCTGAAGATCGAGATTGAAGGAGTTGGATTTCGCGCGGGCACCCTGCTGCGACTCGTCGCGCAACTGGGCAAGAACCCCCTTGGGGGCGTTGACGTGCTTGACGTCGATTTCGCGCAGCGAGGTCGGCAGCCTCTCGGGGACGGTGATCGAGGCTCTTTCCAGATGCAGCCTGCCGTTCAGGGTGGGATTTGCGAGCAGCGGACCGCGCAAACCGATCGTGCCGTCGACGGTCGCCACCACGAGCGTTCCATCGACGTAGACCGCTCTGTCGAGCCTGACGTCGATGTTCGCAGGGAAGTTGGAGGCAGGTTGGATTCCGATGCTGCCGGATGCTGAGATGCTGCCACCGCTGGCAAGCTGGCCAGTCAGGCGCGAGATCACGGCTTCGTTTCCGGTGAACCGGATGTCGGCCGCCAGATTGTTGATCGCAAGGTTGCGGCGGACATCGACGATCCTTGCGCCACTGGTCGCAACCGTGCCGTTGATCGACGGTGCGGCCGCTGTGCCACCAATCTGCAGATCAAAATTGGCCCTGCCATCGGCAACGAACCCCTGGGCGGCAAGCTGCGCACCGAGCACGGCGAACGGCAGGTTGCCGGAAAAGCGCAGGTCCAGCGCGCGATTGCCTGTAATGCCAACGTTGCCACCGCCCCGCAGGGACAGCCCGCTCTCGCCCGTCACATTGGTGTCGATCGTCAGCCGGTTGTCTTGCAGTCTTCCGTTCGCAGTTATGCTGAGCGGCGAAAGCCCGGCGCTTCTGGTCTGGCTGGTGGCGGCGCCCCTCCAGTCAAGGTTGAATTCCACAGCGGGCACGGGCAGTCGGCCCGATGCCCTGACGGTGCCCGAAACATTGCCTTCGGCGGCAAGCCCCGGAACGAAAGCGTTGGCAAGCCCGGCGGGAAGATTGGAGATGTCGGCATTGGCCGTCAGCGACGGGGCATTCGGTCCAGTGATGACAAAGTTGCCGCCAGCTCTCATCGACACGCCGCTGCCGCTTAGGTTCGTCGTGAAGTCGACCCTGCCGTCCGCAAGCCTTCCGCTTGCATTCGCCGAAAGCGGCCGGATACCGGATGCCCTCGTCTGCGTGGTTGCGACATTCCTCCAGTCCAGCCTGAAATCGATGATCGGGTTGGTCGCTGTTCCCGACGTCCTTGCCGTGCCCGAGATGGTTCCTTCCGCCCCCAGGTTCGGGACGAAGCCATTAGCGAGGCTCGCGGGCAGATCCACGATATCGGCATCGACCGAGAGGCCCGCGACTCCGGCGCCTTGGAGGATTGCCGTACCCCTTGCCTTCAGCAGGGTGGTGCGAGTGCTGTTCAGCGTTGCATCAAAGGAGAGCCTGTTGTCGGCGAGGTTGCCGGTCGCGTTCAGCCGAAGGCCAGAAAGGCCGGCAGCCCTGGTCTGACGAGTCCCGGCGTTGTTCCAATCGAGCTTGAAATCGACGGCCGGCATCGGTAGCGATCCGGACGCGGTTGCCGTTCCCGAGATTGTTCCTTCGGCACCGAGATCAGGCATGAAGTTGTTTGCCAGCGCGGCAGGAAGGTTGCGAAGCGTGGCATCCGCCTGCAGGCTCTTCACGGCCGTACCTTCGACAGTAACCTTTCCTTTCGCCGTGAGGGCGGAGCCGCCATCGCCGTCGAGATTCGTCTCGAAATCGAGCGTGTTGTTGGCGAAGGTTCCCTTGGCGCCAAGTGCGAGGGCGGAAAGGCGTGCTTCCCTCGTCTGAGTGGTTGCGAGGTCCTTCCAGCTGACGTCGAAGTTTGCCGTCGGCTGTTGCAGCGTCCCGGAAGCGGACGCGGTGCCTGATATCGTACCACTGGCGCCGAGGTTCGGGACGAACGCGTTTGCCAGGCTTGCGGGAAGATTGCGTATCGTGGCGTTGGCCGTCAGGTCCTGGATTTTCGTTCCCGCCAGGGAGACGTTGCCGGAGGCGTTCAACGCCACCCCGCCGTCCGCCCTAAGGTCGCTCTGGACGGTCAATTTTTCATCCGCGAAATTGCCCGTCGCCGTCAAGTTGATGCCAAAGAGGCGGGCTGCCCTGGTGTGGCTGGTGGCCGCGTCCTTCCAGGAAAGGTCGAAGGTTGCTGTCGGTTTCGGCAACTTGCCGGAGGCCGATATCGTGCCTGATATCATGCCTTCCGCGGCAAGATTCGGCACGAAGCCGTTGGCCAGGGCAGCCGGAATGTTGGCGAGCTGCCCATCGAGCTTCAGCGTCTGAGCGTCGGCGCCTGCCACGGTGTAGGTGCCGGTCGCCTTTAGCGACATGTTGCCGCTACCGCGTGCGTAGGTGTTGAAGCTGAGAATATTGTCCTTGAGGTTGCCGCTCGCCGTCAGCCCAAGCGACGAGAGCTTGGCGCTTCTGGTCTGGCTCGTCGCGGCATTCTTCCAGTTCAGTTTGAAATCGAGCGCCGGGTCGGGCAGCTTCCCGGCCGCCGTGACGTTGCCCGAGATCGAACCTTCGGCGGCAAGATCCGGAACAAATGCATTCGCCAATCCGGCCGGGATGTTGACGATATCAGCATCCACCTTCAGCGACTGCGCGTTCGGGCCACCGGTCACGACATTGCCAGCGGCCTTCAGCGATACGCCGCCCTTGCCGCTGAGGTTCGTTTGAAAATTGAGTGTGTTGTCGGCAAAGGTCCCGTTTGCACCGATCGCCAGCGGCGACAGGCCGGCGCCCTTTGTCTGGCTGGTGGCGGCATCCTTCCAATTCAGGTCAAAGTTGGCAATCGGCGCTGCCGGTGTGCCGGTCACGACGACCTTCCCCGAAATTGTGCCTGCGGCATCGAGCTTCGGCACGAAACTGTTGGCAAGGCTTGCGGGCAAATTCCGGATGTCCGCCTTGATATCAAGAGTCTCGCCGACGGTACCGCTCAGGTGGACCGAGCCATCGCCGGTCTTCAGTTCCATCGCATCAAGCGTCACGGTGCCGCCACTGATCGACACTTCCGACGGCGACGCAAGCTCCACCGGAATGTTGCGCGGTTTCGCCGAGAAACGGTCGAGGCGAAGCAGCGTCGTGCCGGCGTTCACCTCGACATTCCCCGATGCGACCAACGGATTGGCATCATAGCTGGCGCCGAGATCGAAGTTCGTCCGGTTCTGTTGCTGCGTGAAACTCAGCTCCAGGCTTTCAGCCTTGTTAGGACCGGAAGCAAGTTCCTCCGCTTTGATCGTGCCAGTCGCGGCAAATGCTTTGAGGTCGGTGACCGCGACGTTGATGTCTGGCCTGACGATGGCAAAGGTGTCACGTTTCAGGCCGCTGCCAGATGCTACAACCTTGAGGGCGATCCTGCCGTTGTCGTTGGTGATATCGACCGATCCCTTCAGGTCGCCTTCTGCCTTCTGTCCGGCAAGTGCCGCGAGAAGGCTGATATCCGGGAAGTCGAACGTCGCCTGTCCGGTCGGCGCAAACGCCGGCGACAGTTCGACGTGGCCGGTCAGGCGATTGTTGCCGACGTCGGCGGCGATCGACGGCAGCCGGATGTTTCCGTCCACGGCCTGAACAGCGGTGCTGACGTTGATCGGCTGGTTGTCGATCGTGCCCTTGGCGGTGATGTCTGCTTGCGGCGCCTTCGGGTCCGCCGTTCCGGAAACGTTGATGTCGAGGTCTTTGACCTGCCGGCCGGCCATTACCAGTGATGGCCCTTTGATATTGGCCGCTATTGCGAGAGCCGAAACATTGCCTTTTGCGCTTAGCTGGTAGTTCAATTCGCCCGCTGCGCCTGCCAGCAGCGGCTGCATATCCGGAATACGACCCGAGAGGTTGGCATCGAGCCTATCTTCGTCGAGCACGACCGCGCCGGTCGCCTCGAGGGAGTTCGACTTGATGGAGAGGTTCGAGACGTTGAATTTCGAAGGAACGGTTCCCGCGACCTGGCCCTCGATCACGATTGGTGCGTTGAAACGCGTCGCGACCGCAGGCGGCAGCGCGGCTGGCTGGATGGTCAGCTTGGCATTGCCGGTCAACGCGCTGGCGCTCAATTTGTAGGAACCGTTGAGGGCTGCTGTTGCCGAAGCGCTTTCGATCGTGGCGCCGTTGAAGCCGAGCGCATCCGGCGAAATCTGCAATGGCAGGGTGATGGTAACGGGGCCTTGAATTGCCCGGTTGATGTCGGGATTGACGAAGGACGTATCACCGGCGGCGAGCGTAATCTGAACGCTTCCGGTGCGACCGGCGAGATTGAAATTGTCGCTCTTTGCCGTCAGCTTCACGTTGCCAATCGTCGCCTGGGGCAACATGGCGGAATCGAGGGAGGCGCTGGCGTTGAGGCGGGAGGCCTTGGCGTCGCCGGTCAGGGAAAGATTGATGCCGGAAATTAGAAACCGCGCTTCGCCTTCGGTCAGCGGCCAGCGGAAATCGACGGGTCCCGATGTTCCCAAGAGATTGGCGTTCAGGCTGTTCTTGCCTCGTGGATCCAGCGTGCCCGATGCGGCGATGACCATCGCGCCGGTTGCCAGATTGCCGGTCTGGATGTCGATCTTTCCCCTGTTGTCGAAGTTCGCGGCGACGTCGATGTTCGTCTGCCCGGCAAAGAGCGGACGGAAGGCCGCTGGCAGCAGCGAGCTGAGGTCGCCACCACCCTTGAGGTCGAGGTGGTGAAGGCTTTCCGGCGTCAGCGTGTGGTGCGCTTCGATCGAGGCGCGTTGCTGTCCGTCGAGTGCTGCCTGCAGCTGGCCTCGCCAATCCGAGATCGGTCCATCTCCGGTCAGGCTGATTTCCACCGCCGGGTTGCCGGGCAGTGCCAGGACACCTGCGAGCAGCCCGCCCTTTGGTTCCGTCAGTTTTGCCTTCACCCGCAACTGGTTGCGATCCGGCATGAAGGCGACATCGGCGATCAGCTTGGCATCCGGAACATCGTGACGGCGGACATTGATCGAGGCATTGCCGCCTTCATTGTCGGCACGCAGGCTGCCGTCCGCGGCAAGTGTGAAGGCCCGCCCGATCAGCGGTTCGGCGAGGTTGATCTCCGGCAGGGCGATCTTGTCTATGTCGAGCTTGATCGGCAACGAGAAGCCGCTGTCGCTTTGACCCTCTGCAGCCGGACGGGACGGAAGTGTGCGCACCGGTTGTCTGAGGATGTGGATTGCCGCGGCTTCGACGCTTGTGGCATGGAACCGGCCGGTTAGGAGCGCCAAGGGATTCCAGTTAATCGCCAGCCTGTCGACCCGAGCGAAGACGCCCCTGGTGTCGGAGAGCACGATTTGGCTGGCGCGCAGCCCGCCAGTCAGCAGCCCGCCGGGATCCTGAACCTTGATGGTCATATCCCGATTCGAAAGGCTCGAGGCGACCCTGTCGGTGACGATGCGCGCGCCAAAGGACGTGAAGCCGAAAACACCGATGGCGATGGCAAGAAGGACCAGCACGACACCAGCCGAATAGGCCAGCAGTCGCACGATCCAGTTCAAGATTTTCGCCAGTGTCTGCATGGCCGCGGACATTACTCCGTTTCTATGGCGGCTCAAGGCGCGCGAGGCGCCACGAGCCGCGAGCGGGTTTAGAATGACTGACCGATGCCAGCGTAGATGCCGAAATCCGTGCCACCCTCGTACTTGTTGAGCGGTACTGCAAAATCAAGCCGCAGTGGACCAAATGGCGTCGCATAGCGAACGCCGATGCCTGCACCGGCCCGAATGTCGGAAAAATCGGGCGCAATGTCTGCTGAAACCGTCCCGACATCGATGAAGGGCACTATCCCGATCGTATCGGTAACCTTTATCCGGGTCTCGAACGACGCAGTGACATAGGATGCGCCACCGGTCTCTTCATTGTCGGCGTTGCGGGGCGAGATCTCCTGGTAACTGAAGCCGCGAACCGAGCCGCCACCGCCAGCAAAGAATCGGCGTGTAGCAGGAATGTTCTGGAGATCGTCTGCCCCGACAAGGAAACCTGCGGCAAGCTTGCCGGCAAGAACGATGCGGTCCTCCGCTCCCAGCGCATGATATCCGGTGATCAAGCCCTCGAAGCTCGAGAAGAAGGTCCCGTTGTAGGTCTCGTAGCTTGGCGTTGCCTTGAGCATCCCCCGATAGCCCTCGGTCGGATCGAACTTGTTGTCGCGCGCATCGCGGTCATACTGGAAAGGCAGCGAGAAGGTCAGGTAGCTGTTGTTGCCAAAGGCATCGTCATCGCGTTCCCAGCTCACCTCGCCGGCGCCGGTTATCGTATCCAGGTCCGACAGCTCGTAGGAAAGACCGAGGGAGGCGGTGACGAGTTTTGCAGTATAGGCGTCGGGGTTTTCGGTTTTGGCAAGGACGCTGGCCCGCAAGGTCGCGGCCGGTACAAACGCGCCGGGTTTGGTGAAGGTAATACCGGCTGAATAGTCGAGATCGCCGATGTTGGTCGTTTCGCCCAAGCGGCCCACAGACCCTTCGATGCGCAGCGCCTCCGCCTCGCCGAAGAGATTGCGATGACCCCAATAGCCGTTGATGCCGAAGCCGTCCGTTGTCGAATACTGGGCGCCGATGCCGAGATAGCGCCGCTTGCCCTCCGACACCTCGATCGTCATCGGCAACGTGCCGTCTGGCGCCAGTTCGTCAGCCTCGTGGATGGTGACGCTCGAGAAGACACCCAATGCGCGCAGTCGTTCGCCTGCCTTTCGCAGCGCCTCCGGCGAATATTGTTCACCCTTGTTCAGCCGCGAATAGCGCTGGATGAAGCCCGGTCGAACGGCCTTTTCGCCCGTGACGCCGACATCGCCAATTGGGGCGACCGGGCCACCCTCGGCGGCGAGGACAATGTCAGCCGTGCTCGTCCTGTGGTCGGCTATGACCTTGCGGGTCGTCAACTTCGCCAGCGGCCGGCCTTCGCTTTTCAGCTGCTCGACGATTTTGTCGCCAGCCTTGATGATCGTCAGCGAACCGGCTGTCTCACCCGGAGCAAGATCGTAGTCGGCTGGATTGCGTCGTGCAGCATCGCCGCCGAACTGCACCTCACGGACCTTGAAGACGGGACCTGCGGCAACGCTGATTGTCACCGGTACTGGGCGCGAGCGATTGAAGGTGGGATTGGGCGGCAGGTCATCGATGTTTCGACCATCAACCCTGATCGTTACGATGCCGCCGTAGCGGGCCTTTTCAAAGAGGGCGGCAAGCAGGCGTTCGCGGTCGTCTCTGGCCTTGACGACGACGCCCAGATCGCCCGAGACGGGCCGATCCTTGTCGCCGACCAGACGGGAACTGTTTTCCAATGCTTCCTTGAGATCGGGATCGCTCGCGTCGGTCGTCAGTGTCACATCGTAGCGCACCGGATCGGGCACCTGGTCGCTGGCCGATTCGTCGTCCTTGCCCCACAACGTGATGCCGAAAAGCTTGAAGGCGAAAGCCTCTGAGACGAGAGCCGGCGAAAACGCAAATGCAGCCGCGACCACCAACATGGTGCCTACGCGCCGATACGCTATACCCGGTTTCGGTGCCGTCCCTCTAATCTGCATCCACCGCTTTTGGTTACACTAGAATTAAGCTTCGCGCCCCCCGGCCGGCGGCAACCTTAGCGGCAAAATTCCTCGACGTGTACCGTTTTAAATCGCTTAGCCGCTGAAATGGTGGAAAAAAAAGAAATCCCGGGCGCCGAACCCGGGATTCGAGATGATTTCGGACCGGCTCAATAGTCGCCGCGGCAATCGTCGATATACCGGCGGCCATACTCGTCGCGATAGTAGCACTGTCCCGGCTGCTCCGCGACGCGGCCGATAAGAGCGCCCGAAACGCCGCCGACCGCCGCGCCAACGGCTGCCCCGCGTACATTTCCCGTCACCGCGCCGCCGATGATCGCGCCGGAGGCTGCGCCGATGCCTGCCCCGCGCTCAGTCGGTGTACAGCTTGCGATCGACAGGCCGATCAAGGCGAATGCGACAATCTTCTTTATCAAAATATTCTCCTAGGTTGGTCGCCCTCAATAAGAGCTGTGGCCGTCCCTGATTCTTTTTTGTCATGCTAGCCGTCAAACTGTGGCGCAAAAGCAGCGACCCTGCCTTCGGCTTCCGCTTTCGCACAATTGGTGGTGCAATTGCGCGCAAATGCGCCACAACCGAACGCGCTGAATTTTAATTAGCCTCCCTAAAGTAGTGGTTGATCCCAAAGCGAAAACGTCAAATGATACCGTCCGCGCCTGGAGGAGGCGCGAGGAGGAAATCATGGCGAAAGTGAAACTGACGGTGAACGACCGGGCAGTCAGCGGTGACTGTGAAGAGCGTACGCTTCTTGTCCATTTTATTCGCGAAAAACTCGGCCTGACGGGAACGCATGTCGGCTGCGATACCAACCAATGCGGTGCCTGTGTCGTTCACATGGATGGCAAGTCAGTGAAGAGCTGCTCGATCCTTGCCGTCCAGGCGTCGGGTTCGACGATCACCACCATCGAGGGGCTTGCCAGCAACGGTGAGCTGCATCCCGTTCAGGCTGCCTTCAAGGAACACCACGGCCTGCAATGTGGATTCTGCACGCCAGGCATGGTGATGACGGCCGTCGACATGATTTCGCGCCACGGAGGCGATCTGGACGAGAAAACGGTCCGCCATGAGCTCGACGGCAATATCTGTCGCTGCACCGGCTACCACAACATCGTCAAAGCCGTTCTGTCTGCCAACGAGCAGATGCATGGCGCTGCCAAGCAGGCGGCCGAGTAGCTCTCAGGATTGTCTGGCTGACTGCCGAACACGATTCTCTTTGGCGGAATGCCAGGCCCGAAACCCCATTGGGAGGACATTATGGGTGTTGAAGGAATTGGTGCGCGCGTCGCACGAAAAGAAGACAAGCGGTTCCTGACCGGCAAGGGCCGTTACACGGACGACATGGTCGTGCCGGGCATGAAATTCGCCTATTTCATCCGCAGTCCGCATGCGCATGCCAAGATCACGAGGATTGATGCCGCCTCGGCAAAGGCAATGCCGGGCGTTATCGACGTGCTTGATGGCAAGCAGTTGCTCGCTGACGGGATCGGCAACCTCATCTGCGGCTGGATGATCCATTCGAAGGATGGTTCGCCGATGAAGATGGGCGCCTGGCGCCCGCTGGCGGTGGAGACCGTTCGTTATGTCGGCGATGCCGTTGCCATCGTTGTCGCAGACTCGCTCGCCGAAGCGCGCGATGCCGCGGAAGCCGTCGTCATCGACTACGAGGAATTGCCTGTGGTCGTCGAGGCAGTCGAGGCGCTGAAACCAGGAGCGCCGCAACTTCATCCGGAAGCTCAGAACAACCTGATCTTCGACTGGCAGCTCGGCGATGGTGCGGCAACCGACAAGGCCATTTCCGAAGCGGCGCACGTCACGGAAATCGAGATCCACAACAACCGCCTGTCTCCCAATGCGATGGAGCCGCGCGCTGCGCTCGGTATCTATGACGCTGCCGAAGATCACTATACCTGCTACACGACCAGCCAGAACCCGCATGTCGCGCGCCTCGTGATGAGCGCGTTCTACAATGTCGCGCCCGAGAACAAGCTTCGGGTGATCGCCCCAGATGTCGGCGGCGGCTTCGGCTCGAAGATCTACATCTATCCTGAGGAGATCGTCTGTCTCTGGGCTTCCAAGAAAACAGGCGTGCCGGTGAAATGGAACTCCGATCGCACGGAGGCCTTCCTCACGGATGCGCATGGCCGCGACCACGTCTCCAAGGTCAAAATGGCTTTCGACAGCGACCATCGCATCATCGGGCTGAAGGTCGACACCATCTGCAATCTCGGCGCCTATATGTCGCTGTTTTCGTCGGCGGTTCCGACCTATCTCTACGCGACGCTGCTGTCCGGCCAATACGATATTCCGGCCATCCATGCCAACGTGCGGACGGTCTACACCAACACCGCGCCGGTTGACGCCTATCGTGGTGCCGGCCGTCCCGAGGCGACCTTCCTGCTTGAACGGACGATGGAAACGGCGGCCCGCGAGCTTGGTATTTCGCCCGCCGAGTTGCGGCGGAAGAACTTCATCCGGGCCTTCCCGCATCAGACGCCTGTGATCATGAACTATGACGCGGGCGACTACGAAGCATCGCTCAATGCGGCGATGCAGGCGGCCGACTGGAACGGCTTCCCGGCGCGCAAGGCCGAGGCTGCCAACCGCGGCCTGAAGCGCGGTCTCGGCATGAGCTGCTACATCGAGGCGTGCGGCATAGCGCCCTCGCAGGCGGTCGGATCGCTTGGTGCGGGCGTCGGCTTGTGGGAGTCGGCAGAGGTTCGCGTCAATGCGGTAGGCACGATAGAAGTGCTCACCGGGTCGCACAGCCACGGGCAGGGGCACGAGACGACATTCGCGCAGCTTGTGTCGGATCGTCTCGGCGTTCCGCTGGAGAGCGTGTCGATCGTGCATGGCGACACCGACAAGGTGCAGATGGGCATGGGCACCTACGGCTCGCGTTCAGGCGCTGTCGGCATGTCTGCTGTGGTCAAGGCGCTCGACAAGGTCGAAGCCAAGGCCAAGAAGATCGCCGCCCATCTGATGGAAGCCGACGAAGGCGATATCGTCATCGAGAACGGTGAGGTGAAGGTTGCCGGTACAGACAAGAGCCTTCCCTGGTTCCAGGTGGCGCTGGCCGCCTACACCGCACACAACCTGCCGGGCGGCATGGAGCCGGGGCTGAAGGAAACTGCCTTCTACGACCCGTCCAACTTCACCTTCCCCGCCGGCTGCTATATCTGCGAAGTCGAGGTCGATCCGGAAACCGGCAAGACCGAGATCATCCAGTTCGTCGCTGCGGACGATTTCGGCAACATCATCAATCCAATGATTGTCGAGGGCCAGGTGCATGGCGGTATTGCGCAGGGGATCGGTCAGGCCCTGCTCGAGGGCGTGCATTATGACGAGAACGGTCAGTTGTTGACGGCAAGTTTCATGGACTACGCCATGCCGCGCGCCGACGACTTGCCGTCGTTCAAGGTGTCGCATCAGGTAACGCCGTCCCCGAGCAATCCGCTCGGCATCAAGGGGTGCGGCGAGGCTGGCGCGATCGGGTCTCCTCCGGCACTCATCAATGCCATCACCGATGCCATCGGCAACAACATGCTGACGATGCCCGCCACACCACAGAAAGTGTGGATGGCAGCGCGCGCGGTTCATTGAGGAGGAACGACGATGTATCAGACCAACTATCACCGCGCGTCCTCGGTCGATGAAGCCGTCAGGATGATTTCGGGAACATCCGAAGGCAAATATGTCTCCGGCGGCATGACGCTCATACCGACGATGAAGCAGCGTCTCGCCGCGCCGAGCGACCTCGTCGATCTCAGGCATATTCCGGCGATGCAGGGCATCAAGGTCGATGGTCGCAAGGTGACCATCGGGGCGGCCACATCGCACGCCGAAGTTGCTGCATCAGCGGCTCTGCGTGCGGTTTGTCCCGCCATCTGCGACCTTGCCGGCATGATCGGCGATCCGCATGTCCGTCATATGGGCACGATCGGTGGTTCGATTGCCAACAACGATCCTGCGGCGGACTATCCCTCGGCCATGTTGGCGCTGAATGCCAGCATCGTCACCAACAAGCGCGAGATTGCTGCTGACGATTTCTTTACCGGCTTGTTCGAGACGGCCTTGGAAGATGGTGAACTGGTCACCGCCATCAGTTTCGAGACGCCCGAGAAAGCGGGATATTCGAAGTTTCCAAATCCGGCATCGCGTTATGCGATGACGGGGGTCTTCGTTACCAAGGGCGCTGGTGGCGTAAGGGTTGCTGTCACCGGGGCGGGAGCCAACGGCGTCTTCCGCGAAACCGCCATGGAAACCGCCCTCAAAGCGAACTGGTCCGCCGGTTCGATCGCTGGCATCGATGTCAATCCTGCCGGACTGATGTCGGATTTGCATGCGAGTGCGGAATACCGCGCCAACCTGATCAAAGTGATGGCCAAACGCGCCGTCGCCGAGGCGGGCTGACACAAACGGTCGGATCGCGAGGCGGCGTGTCTGCCTCGCGATTCTTCGCTGCGTCTGGCCAAAACGAGCTTTTTCGAATTAAAATAATTCAAGGCTATGGGCCTTTTGCCGCAGTTGATGGTAAAGCGATGGCAAAGGGTTGACGTGCGTGCGTCGGTTGGCAACAAACGCTCGCACGACACTGGAGCATGACATGGATTTCGAAGCGTTTTTCAAAAGCGAGCTGGATGGCCTTCACAGCGAAGGTCGCTATCGCGTTTTTGCCGATCTTGAGCGTCACCGCGGCAGCTTTCCGCGCGCCACGCGACACACGGCGGACGGCCCGAAGGAAGTCACGGTCTGGTGC
>Ga0207426_1002227_pt1 | contig 12958 bp, 12 predicted proteins | sample AraplaMF_Cvi_mMS_FD_184265 | JGI IMG/M metagenome (GOLD analysis project Ga0207426, IMG submission 184265) | Arabidopsis root microbial communities from the University of North Carolina, USA - plate scrape MF_Cvi_mMS (SPAdes) (version 2) | ecosystem: Host-associated > Plants > Roots > Endosphere...
GCCGCTGCCCGGTGTGGGTGCGGTCCACGTGCGGCATCAGGCCGATGCGCTCGTACCAGCGCAGGGTGTGCGCGCTGAGCCCGGTGTGCTCCGCCACCTCGCTGATCGTGTACTGGTCCCGGCCGGCGGGCCGCGGGTGCGCGAGTTCGGTGCCGCAGCCGCGCGGCCTCGTCGGCAGCCGCCCGGCCACTGCCGGGCTCATATCCTTTTCGCGCTGTGTGACCGTCATGCCCCGTTCTCCCCTGTATCGCCGGATGTACCCCCGGCTCTCGCGCCGGATGTCCTCGACGTGCCCAACGCTAGAGACTTCGAGTGCACTCCAAGCAAGAGCGGATCACGGGCGGACTTGACCGGGATTTGAGGAGCCACGGCCCTCCCGGCGGGGGCGGACCGGACACCGCCTAGGCTCGTGGGCATGCAGAGCCTGCGGATGATCGAGAACTGGCCGGTGCCCACCGCTGCGGCCGCCGTCGTACGAGCCGATGGGTCGGTGGCCGGATCCTACGGCCCCCAGGACCACCGCTTCCCGCTGGCGTCGGTCACCAAGCCACTGGCCGCGTACGCCGCCCTGCTGGCCGTCGAGGAGGGCGCCGTCGAGCTGGACGAGCCGGCCGGGCCCGAGGGGTCCACGGTCCGTCACCTCCTCGCCCACACATCGGGGCTGGCCTTCGACGAGCAGCGCACGATGGCCGAGCCCGGCACCCGCAGGCTCTACTCCAACACCGGTTTCGAGGCGCTGGGCGATCACCTCGCCAAGGCGACGGACATCCCCTTCCCGCAGTACCTGCACGAGGCGGTGCTCGCCCCGCTCGGGATGACCGCGACGGAGCTGCCCGGCTCGCCCGCCAAGGACGGCGTGTCCACCGTCGCCGACCTGGTCCGGTTCGCCGCGGAGCTGCAGGCGCCGCGGCTGCTCGCGCCGGAGACGCTCGCGGAGGCCACGCAGGTGGCGTTCCCCGGTCTGACGGGTGTGCTGCCGGGCTACGGCCACCAGAAGCCCAACGACTGGGGGCTGGGCTTCGAGATCCGCGACGGCAAGTCGCCGCACTGGACGGGCAGCGCGTCCTCGCCCCGCACCTTCGGGCACTTCGGGCAGTCCGGGACGTTCCTGTGGGTGGACCCGGACGCCGGCGCGGCGTGTGTGGCGCTGGCCGACCGGGCCTTCGGACCCTGGGCGATCGAGGCCTGGCCGCCGCTGACCGACGCGGTGCTCGCCGAACTGGCGCAGTCGGCCTGACGGCGCGGCACGGCCCGGACGGCGCGCCCGGCGCGGGAAGCCGCCGCGCCCCCCGGGCCGCGTGCCGGTCTCACCCGTACGCCGGCTCCGCCCCCATCTCCCACACCAGGCACTCCGACGCCGTCAGCCCCCGCAGCTCCAGCCCCGCCCCGTCGCTGATCCGCGCCTCGTCACCGGCCTCCAGGCGCTCCTCGCCGAGCCGTACGGCGCCGCGCACCACATGCACATACGCGCGGGCGGCGTCCGGGACCGCGGTGCGCTCGCCCTCGGCGAGGCGGCGCAGATGCAGCAGCGCCCCGGCCCGGGCGACCGCGTACGGGGTGCCGTCGGCGATGCCGCGCACCACCTCGTACGACGGCTCGCCACCGAACGCGAGCGGCGCCAGCCACATCTGGACGAAGCGCAGTGGTCCCGTGCCGTCGTTGCGCTCCACATGCCGTACGCCGCCGGCCGAGCTGAGCCGCTGGAGATCACCGGGGCGCACCGTGGTCTCGTGGCCGGCCGAGTCGCGGTGGGTGAGCTCGCCCTCGACCACCCAGGTCACGATCTCCGTGTCGCGGTGCGGGTGCTCGTCGAATCCGGCGCCGGCCGCCAAGCGCTCCTCGTTGCAGGCGATCAGCGCGCCGAAGCGCAGATTGTCCGGGTCGAAGTGGGGCCCGAAGGAGAACGCGTGCAGCGACGCGATCCCGGCCTCCGCGTCCCCGCCCGGATACCGTTCATGGCCTCTCCGCACCTGAATCATGGGCCCACCGTAGCCCCGCCCCCGCACCCTCCCGCCCCGATAGTGCAGGCTTGTCCCGTGTCTGAACCCGCATCGCGCGACGCGCACCCGCACTCCGCCACCCTCCGGCGCCTGGAGAACTCCTCCGGCAAACTGGCGGCCGCGGCCATCGCCCGCATGGACGCCACCTTGCCGTGGTACCGCGCGATGCCCCCGGAGAACCGCTCCTGGATCGGCCTGGTGGCACAGGCCGGTATCGCCGCGTTCACCGAGTGGTTCCGGCACCCGGAGACCCCGCAGGCGATCAGCACCGACGTCTTCGGCACGGCGCCGCGCGAGCTGACCCGGGCGATCACCCTGCGGCAGACCGTGGAGATGGTCCGCACCACGATCGAGGTCATGGAGACCGCGATCGACGAGGTCGCGGCCCCGGGCGACGAGTCCGTGCTGCGCGAGGCGCTGCTGGTCTACGCCCGGGAGATCGCCTTCGCCACCGCCCAGGTCTACGCCCAGGCCGCCGAGGCCCGTGGCGCGTGGGACGCCCGGCTGGAGTCGCTGGTGGTCAACGCGGTGCTGTCGGGCGAGGCGGACGAGGGCGCGGTCTCCCGCGCCGCGGCGCTGGGCTGGAACTCCCCCGAGCATGTGTGCGTGGTGCTGGGCACCGCCCCGGACGGGGACAGCGAACTGACCGTGGAGGCGATCCGGCGGGCCGCCCGGCACGCCAAGCTCCAGGTGCTGACCGGGGTGCTGGGCTCCCGCCTGGTGGTGATCGCGGGCGGCTCGGACAATCCGCTGAAGGCCGCGAAGGCGCTGATCGGGCCGTATGCCGCCGGTGCCGTGGTGGCCGGCCCGGTGGTCTCCGACCTGCTGGCCGCGACCCGCTCGGCGCAGGCCGCCGCGGCCGGTCTGCGGGCGTGTGCCGCCTGGCCCGACGCGCCGCGGCCGGTACTCGCCGACGATCTCCTGCCGGAGCGCGCGATGGCCTCGGACCCGGTCGCCCGCGAGCAGCTGGTGGAGGAGATCTACAGACCGCTGGAGGAAGCGGGATCGGCACTTCTGGAGACGCTGAGCGTTTACCTGGAACAGGCGAGCAGCCTGGAGGGTGCCGCCCGGATGCTCTTCGTGCACCCCAACACCGTGCGCTATCGGCTCCGACGTGTGACCGACGTCACCGGCTGGTCACCCTCCGACGTGCGCTCGGCGTTCACCCTCCGTATCGCGTTGATTCTGGGGCGTCTGGCTGACGGTGAGGCACAACCCTAGACTTTTGTCGGACACCAACAATTCCCCCGATGGTTCTTGGTCCCTGTCCCCACGGGCGGCCGGAACCACCCACAAGAGAGAGTGTGAGGGTGCTCGTACTCGTCGCTCCCGGCCAAGGCGCTCAGACGCCCGGCTTCCTGACCCCCTGGCTCGACCTCCCCGGTGTCGAGGACCGGCTCCGTGCCTGGTCGGACGCCATCGACCTGGACCTGGTCCACTACGGCACCAAGGCGGACGAGGAGGAGATCCGCGACACGGCGGTGGCGCAGCCGCTGCTGGTGGCCTCCGCCCTCATCTCCGCCCGGCAGCTGTTCCCCGCGGCCGACGACGTCGCCGCGCAGGTCGGCGCGACAGCCGGCCACAGCGTCGGTGAACTGGCCGCCGCCGCGCTGGCCGGCACGGTCTCCGACGAGGCCGCGATGAAGCTGGTGCGCCGGCGCGGCCTGGCGATGGCCGAGGCCGCCGCGGTCACCGAGACCGGAATGGCCGCCCTCCTGGGTGGTGACGAGGCCGTCGTCATCCCGCATCTGGAGCAGTTGGGCCTGACCCCGGCCAATGTGAACGGCGCAGGCCAGATCGTCGCCGCCGGCACCGCCGAGCAGATTGCCGCTCTGGTCGAGAACAAGCCGGAGGGCACTCGCCGGGTCGTACCGCTGAAGGTGGCCGGCGCGTTCCATACTCACCACATGGCACCCGCTGTCTCGGCCCTGGAATCGGCGACCACCCAGCTGTCGGTCGCCGATCCGCACACGCGCTACGTCTCCAACAAGGACGGCCGGCCGGTCTCCTCCGGCCAGGAACTGGTGCAGCGGCTGGTCGGCCAGGTGGCCAACCCCGTGCGCTGGGACCTGTGCATGGAGACCTTCAAGGAGCTCGGTGTCACCGCGCTCATCGAGGCGGCTCCCGGTGGCACGCTCACCGGCCTGGCCAAGCGCGCCCTGCCCGGCGTGCGGACCCTCGCCCTCAAGACGCCCGACGACCTCGACGCGGCCCGCACGCTGATCGCCGGACACGCCGACAACGCTGCACCGGCCGAATAGGAGTCCGAAGCGCATGACCTCGAAGATCAAGCCCTCCAAGGGCGCCCCGTACGCACGGATCATGGGTGTGGGCGGCTACCGCCCGACCCGTGTCGTGCCCAACGAGGAGATCCTCAAGCACATCGACTCGTCCGACGAGTGGATCCGCTCGCGGTCCGGCATCGCGACCCGCCACTGGGCGAGCCCCGAGGAGACCGTCGCGACGATGTCGGTCGAGGCGTCGGGCAAGGCCATCGCCGACGCGGGCATCACGCCCGAGCAGATCGGCGCCGTGATCGTCTCCACCGTTTCGCACTTCAAGCAGACCCCGGCCATCGCGACCGAGATCGCGCACCGCATCGGTGCCGGCAAGCCGGCCGCGTTCGACATCTCGGCGGGCTGTGCGGGCTTCGGCTACGGCCTGACGCTGGCCAAGGGCCTGGTGACCGAGGGCTCGGCGGAGTACGTCCTGGTCCTCGGCGTCGAACGGCTCTCGGACCTGACCGACCTGGAGGACCGCGCGACGGCCTTCCTCTTCGGCGACGGCGCCGGCGCCGTGATCGTCGGCCCGGCGACCGAGCCCGCGATCGGCCCGACCGTCTGGGGCTCGGAGGGCGACAAGTCCGAGACCATCAAGCAGACCCTCGGCTGGGACGTCTACCGCCCCACCCCGCTCCCCGGAGGGGACGCCCCCGAGGGCCGCCCGGCTCCGGAGGAGATCCGGTACCCCGCCATCACCCAGGAGGGCCAGTCGGTCTTCCGGTGGGCGGTGTTCGAGATGGCGAAGGTCGCCCAGCAGGCGCTGGACGCGGCCGGCGTCAGCCCGGACGACCTGGACGTCTTCATCCCGCACCAGGCCAACATGCGGATCATCGACTCGATGGTGAAGACTCTGAAGCTGCCGGAGAGCGTGACGGTCGCCCGCGACGTGGAGACCACCGGCAACACCTCGGCAGCCTCCATTCCGCTCGCCATGGAGCGGCTGTTGGCGACCGGGCAGGCCAAGAGCGGCGACACCGCGCTGGTCATCGGCTTCGGGGCGGGTCTCGTCTACGCCGCGACGGTCGTTACCCTCCCCTAGGCAAGATCTGCGCAGGGCCGTACGTCCCCGGACGTGTCGGCCGTCGCACGGATCCTCACCGCAAGTAACGCAGTTTCCCCATAAAATGACCGAAGGAGCGCCATCATGGCCGCCACTCAGGAAGAGATCGTTGCCGGTCTCGCCGAGATCGTGAACGAGATCGCCGGGATCCCCACCGAGGACGTCCAGGTGGACAAGTCCTTCACCGACGACCTGGACGTCGACTCGCTGTCCATGGTCGAGGTCGTCGTCGCCGCCGAAGAGCGCTTCGACGTGAAGATCCCGGACGACGACGTCAAGAACCTCAAGACGGTCGGCGACGCGACCGACTACATCCTCAAGCACCAGAGCTGATCCAGCTCCCGCGCATGTCGCCACCCCGCGGTGGCGCCGTCGATTCAGACCCCTCTACCCGTGGAGTAAGAATTCCCGTGAACGCGACCAATCGCACCGTGGTCGTCACCGGTATCGGCGCAACCACACCGCTGGGTGGCGACAGCGCTTCGACCTGGGAGGCCATGCTCGCCGGACGTTCCGGTGTCGGCCTTCTCGAACAGGACTGGGCGGCCGAGCTGCCCGTCCGCATCGCCGGCCAGATCGCCGTGGAGCCCACCGAGATCCTGCCGCGCCCGCAGGCCCGCAAGCTGGACCGCTCGGCGCAGTTCGCGCTCGTCGCGGCCCAGGAGGCCTGGAAGGACGCCGGCTTCACCGCCAAGGCGGGCGAGGACGCCTCGGTCAACCCCGACCGGCTCGGCGCCGTCATCGCCTCCGGCATCGGCGGTGTGACGACCCTGCTCGACCAGTACGACGTGCTCAAGGAGAAGGGCGTACGCCGCGTCTCCCCGCACACCGTGCCGATGCTGATGCCCAACTCGCCGTCCGCCAACGTCGGCATCGAGTTCAACGCCCGTGCCGGTGTGCACACGCCGGTCTCGGCGTGCGCGTCGGGCGCGGAGGCCATCGGCTACGCGATCGAGATGATCCGCTCCGGCCGCGCCGACGTCGTCGTCGCGGGCGGCACCGAGGCGGCCATCCACCCGCTGCCGATCGTCGCGTTCGGCAACATGATGGCGATGTCCAAGAACAACGACGACCCGCAGGGCGCCTCCCGCCCCTGGGACGTCGACCGCAACGGCTTCGTGCTCGGCGAGGGCGCGGGCGTGATCGTCCTGGAGTCCGAGGAGCACGCCAGGGCCCGCGGCGCGACGATCTACGCGGAGGCCGTCGGCCAGGGCATCTCCTCCGACGCCCACCACATCACCCAGCCCGAGCCCTCCGGCAACGGCATCGCGGCGGCGCTGCAGAACCTCCTCGACAACACCGACCTCGAGCCCGCCGAGATCGTGCACGTCAACGCGCACGCGACCTCGACGCCGGCCGGTGACGTCGGTGAGCTGAGGGCGCTGCGCAAGGCCTTCGGCGACGACGTCGACCACATGGCCGTCACCAGCACCAAGTCGATGACCGGTCACCTCCTCGGCGGCGCCGGCGGTATCGAGACGGTGGCCACGGTCCTCGCGCTCAAGAACCGCGTCGCCCCGCCGACGATCAACATCGACAACCTCGACCCCGAGGCGCAGGCGGACATCGTGCGCGGCGAGCCGCGTGCGCTGCCCGAGGGCCGGATCGCGGCCCTGAACGACTCGTTCGGCTTCGGCGGCCACAACGTGGTCCTGGCCTTCCGCACGGTCTGACACACGGCACACGAGGGGCCCGCCCGGTGACTGTCACCGGGCGGGCCCCTCGTGTGTCTCAGCCCTCGAAGGCGGCGAAGTACGCGGCGCTGGCGTCCTTTTCGCCGTGGCCCTGCCGCTCGGCCCGGCGCAGGCGCTCCGCTGCCGCCGCCGCCAGATCCATCCGTACGCCGAAGTCCGCGGCGGCCTCCAGGATGAGCCGGGCGTCCTTGCGGGCCGCGGACACCGTGAAGCTCGGCGGGTAGGTCCCGGACAGGATCACCTCGGATTTCAGCCGGAGATACGGCATGTCGAGCGCCCCGCCGGCGACCGCGTCGAGGAAGGTGCGCGGGTCCACACCGAGCGCCCCGGCGAGCGCGAGGGACTCACCCGTACCGTTGATGACCGTCAGCACCCAGTTGTTGACGACGAGCTTGAGACGGCTGGCGGCCCCGCCCGCCGCGTCCTCGCCCGCCCACAGGGTCCGGCTCCCGACGATGCCGAAAACGCGCTCGGCGCGCTCCCTGACCTCCGGGGCTGCGGCCGCCAGGATCGTCAACTCCCCCTTCTCCGCGGGGGCCTTGGTGCCCAGTACGGGGGCGTCCACGAACCGCAGGCCGTGCTCGTCGGCGAACCGGGCGAGCTGCGGGAGGGCTTCGATGCCGACCGTGCTGGTCTGGAGCCACAGGGCGCCGGGCGCCAGCGCGTCCGCGGCCTGCCGCATCGCGTGCAGGACGGCCTCGCCGTCCAGGAGCATCGTGAGGACCACCTCGGCGCCCTCCACCGCCTCGGCGGGGGTGCCGGTGACCCGGACGCCGTCGGCGGCCAGCGGCTCGGCCCTGGCGCGCGTACGGTTCCAGGCGCGGACGTCGAGGCCCGCCGCGGCGAGGTTGCGGGCCATCGCGGCACCCATGATTCCGGTGCCGAGCACCGCTACTGACGGGGCGTCGGAAAGGTTGTTGTCGGCCATGACGGCACGCTAGGCCGTGGAGCGCGCTCCACGGCAACCGCCGCGGCGTGTCGGGACGGCTCCCCCGCCCTAGACGACCTGGTGGAGCCAGCGGACCGGGGCGCCCTCACCCGCGTAGCGGAACGGCTCCAGTTCGTCGTCCCAGGGCTTGCCGAGGAGCTTGTCGACCTCGGCGGCCAGTTCGGTCTCGCCGCGCGCGGCGCGGGCGGCGGCGGCGCGCAGCCGGTCCTCGGGGATGAGGATGTCGCCGTGGATGCCCGTGACGGCGTGGAAGATGCCCAGGTCGGGGGTGGAGCTGTAGCGCTCGCCCTCGGCGGTGGCACAGGGCTCCGCGGTCACTTCGAAGCGCAGCAGGTGCCAGCCGCGCAGCGCGGAGGCCAGCTTGGAGGCCGTGCCCGCCTCCCCCTGCCACGAGAACTCGGCTCTCCAGGTGCCCGGGGACGCCGGCTGGCGGATCCAGTCGAGGTTGACGCGCACACCGAGGACGCCCGCGGCGGCCCATTCGACGTGCGGGCACAGCGCGCGCGGAGCGGAGTGGACGTACAGAACTCCACGTGTCGTCACCGGGACCTCCAGTGCGGTTCGAGGTTCGCCTTCCCCAGCGGCCTCGTGCCCGTTCCGGTTGCGGCCGGGACAGTTGTCATTCTGCCCCAGTGATCACTTCGGCACCAGCATGCTGGTGACCTACAGTAAACACCATTAGGCGGAATTTGCCGCAAATGGGACAGGAAATGACGTGATGTAATTTGTCTGTGCCGACTGCACTTGCCACTTTGGGTCACCGCCCGGCAGGCACGGGGCAAAGCTACCGCGCGGTGCCGGTCGAGCGGGTGACGTACCGTCGGTACCCGAAGAGATATCACTCGCACGCCGGAGGGGACAGGGGATGACGCGCATCGATCGGCCTGTTCGCCCCCGGCGCATCCGCTTCGGCCCCCGCTCCTCACGCACCGTCGCCGTCGCGTCCGCCCTGGTCATCACGCTCACCGCCTGTAGCGCCGACGGCGGCTCGGGTCACCGCCCCGGCAAGCCCGCCAAGCCGGCGCCCGTGTGGCACACCGACCCCGGCTCGATCGCGGCGCTCGGCGACTCCATCACCGTCGGGTTCGACGCCTGTACGCTCCTGTCCGACTGCCCGCAGGTCTCCTGGGCCACCGGCACCGACCCCAAGGTCGACAGCCTGGCCCGACGGCTGGTCAAGCGGCCCGCCACGCACAGCTGGAACTTCGCCCGAACCGGTGCGCTGATGCGCGATCTGCCGGACCAGATCACCGCCGCCGTCGCCCGCAGGCCCGAGCTGGTCACGGTCCTGATCGGCGCCAACGACGCCTGCCGGCGCGACGTCGGCGCGATGACGCCGAAGGCCGCCTTCCGGGCCGACTTCGCACGGTCCATGAAGCGTCTGCGCAAGGCCCTGCCGCACACCCAGGTGTATGTGGCGGCGGTCCCCGACCTGCTGCGGCTGTGGTCCGAGGGGCGCAAGAACCCGCTCGGCAAACAGGTGTGGAAGCTGGGCATCTGCGGGTCCATGCTGCGCGATCCGGACGATCTGACGAAGGCGGCGCAGGACCGCAGGGCGGCGGTGCGCGAGCAGGTGGTGGCCTACAACTCCGCGCTGGCGGAGGTCTGCGGCAAGGATCCGCTGTGCCGCTTCGACAAGTCGGTCTTCGACTACCGCTTCTCCGGCCGCGAGTTGAGCACCTGGGACTGGTTCCACCCGGGCGCCCGCGGCCAGAAGGAGCTGGCGGCGCTGGCGTTCCGCACGGTCACCCGGGCGCGCCCGTAGGCCCGTCCGCCGCGTCATCCGCACGCGCCGGGACCGTGCCGACGCCGCCGGCACCTGCGCGCGGGCCCGGGACGACGGACGACCGGCGGCGGGCATAGGCTCACACGCATGACGACGCAGGTCAGCAGGGAACCCTTCGGCACGCTGGACGACGGCACCGGTGTCGACCGCTGGACCCTGGAGTCGGGACCGGGCGGACTGCGGGTGCGCATCCTCACGTACGGCGGGATCGTCCAGACGGTGGAGGCGCCGGACCGGGACGGGACGCGGGGGCAGCTGGCGCTGGGGTTCGCCGACCTCGCGTCGTACGCCGCGCACGGCGGGTCGTACTTCGGCGCGCTGGTCGGGCGCTATGCGAACCGGATCGCCGGGGCGTCCTTCACGCTCGACGGCCGGGCCCGCACGCTGACGCCGAACGACGGCCGCCACAGTCTGCACGGCGGGCCGGGCGGCTTCTCGCGGGTGGTGTGGGACGCCCGGGAGGTCGACGGCGGTGTGGAGCTGCACCGCGTCAGCCCGGACGGCGAGGAGGGCTTTCCCGGCGCCCTGGACGTCCGCGTGACGTACACGCTCACCGACGGCGGCGCGCTGCGCGTCGTCTCGTGCGCGACGGCCGACGCGCCGACCGTCGTCAACCTCACCCAGCACACCTACCTCAACCTGGGCGGCGACGGCAGCGGCAGCGCCGCCGGCCATGAACTGCGGCTGGCCGCCGCCCGGTACACGCCCGTCGACGACACCGGAATCCCGCTGCCCGGTGCGCCCGCCGAGGTCGCCGGTACCCGCTTCGACTTCCGGGCGGCACGCGCGGTGGCGGGCGCCTACGACCACAACTTCGCGCTGGACGGCGGGGTGTGCGCCGCGCCGCGTACGGTCGCGGAGCTGTACGACCCGCGCTCGGGCCGCTTCCTGGAACTGTCCACCACCGAGCCCGGCCTGCAGCTCTACACCGCGGAACATCTCGACGGCACCCTGACCGGCACCTCTGGCGTCCCCTACGGGCGGGCGGCCGGACTCGCCCTGGAAACCCAGCACTTCCCGGACTCCCCGAACCGGCCGGACTACCCCACGACGGTGCTGCGGCCCGGCGAGAGCTACCGGTCCGAGACCGTGTACGCGTTCTCGGTGCGGCCGCGGAGTGCGGGACACCCTTAAGGGCACAGGGCGGACAGGGTCATCCTGTGCGGCGACGCGCGGGAGCGGCGGAGAAGCAACGATGAGCAGTGACCGGATCCCCGGTCCTTCGACCGCCACCTGCCCCGGGAGACCCCACACCATGGCCCGCCGCCTCCGCGTTCCCCTTCTCGTGCTCTCCGGCGTGGCGTTGACCGCGCTGACGGCCGGCTGCTCGCTGTCGGGCTACGGCCCGTCGAAGGAGGCCCAGCGGACGTACACCGTGCACGACAAGGTCACCGCCCTCTCCGCGACGACGCACGGCGGGGACATCGAGATCGTGCCGGTGGACGCCGGCGGCTCGGTCAAGGTGACGGAGAAGTACGTGTACAACGAGAGCAAGCCCACCCCCGCGCACAGCGTCAAGGACGGCCGGCTGACGCTCGAGGCCGAGGACTGCGGCATGGGGCGCAGGTGCGAGGTGGGCTACCGGGTCCTGCTGCCGCGCAACGCCTCGGTCGAACTGCGCACCAGCGGCGGGGACATCACCGTTCACGGCGCAGCGGGCGGGATCACCGCGGAGACCAGCGGCGGCGACATCAGCGTCGCGGACTCCGCGGCCCGCACGGCGACGGCGCGGACCAGCGGCGGAGACGTGGACCTCGCGCTGTCCGCGGCACCCGACAAGGTGTCGGGCCGGACCAGCGGCGGCGATGTCACCATCCGCCTCCCGAAGGGCTCGTACGCGGTGGACGCCTCGACCAGCGGCGGCGACCGCAAGGTCTCCGTCCCGACGGACGAGGACTCCGCGCACGAGGTGACGGCGCGATCGAGTGGCGGTGATGTGTCGGTGGTTCGCTCATGAGGGGGCACCGGGGGCGTCCGCGCGCGGGAGCGCCCCCGTTCCCGGCCGCGTCAGCCGACGGTGACCTCCGCCGCCAGCCTGCGGTCCTCGACGCTGCGCGCCGCCTCGACGCGGTAGACGCCCTTGACCCGGCGCCAGCCGCCGCCCTCCGCCGCCCCGCCCTGCTCCTCGTCCCAGACCGCGAACGCCCGGTCCGGCAGCGGGATCTCGGCCTCGGCGCTCTCCCCCGGACCGGCCTCGACGACGGCGAAGCCGGCCAGCCAGCGGGCCGGGCGCTCCGGAGCGTCCGGGGCGGCGTCCGCGGTGGGCGCCAGGTAGATCTGGACGACCTCGCGGCCGGGCCGGTCCCCCGCGTTGCGGACCCGCACCCGCACCGAGTCGGGCGTGGTGTCCAGCGACTCGTACTCCCAGTCGGTGTAGCCGAGCCCGTGGCCGAAGGGGTACGCGGGCGCGGTGGCGGACCGCTGCCAGGCGCGGTAGCCGATGTACACCCCTTCGGAGTAGGCGAGTTGACCGCCGGCGGGGGTGACGTCGGTGACCGGGGCGTCGGCGAGCCGGGCCGGCCAGGTGGTGGGGAGCCGCCCGCCCGGCTCATGGGCACCGAGCAGGACGTCGGCGAGCGCCGCACCGGCCTCCTGGCCCGGGAACCAGCTCAGCAGCACGGCGGGGACCCGCGTGCGCCACGGAAGCTCCACCGGGGAACCGGAGTTGACGACCACGACCGTGTGCGGGTTGGCGGCGGCGACCCGGGTGACCAGCTCGTCCTGGCGGCCGGGCAGTCGCAGGTCGGCGCGGTCGAAGCCCTCGGACTCGACCTCGTCGGTGGTGGCGACGACCACCACCGCGACGTCGGCGCCGGCCGCGGCGCGGACCGCCTCCTCGATCTCCGCGTCGGCGTCGGGCCGCGGTTCGCCGTGACCGAGGGCGAAGTTCAGCCCGGCGAGGCCGTCGCCCAGGTCCGGGCCGCCGGGCACGAACCGCAGGCTGACCGCCACGCTCCCGCCCGCCGTCAGCTGTGCCGTCACCCTCTGCTCGACGGGGCGCAGGAACGCCTCGAAGGGGTCGCTGCCCCCGGGCGCGCACCGGCCGTCGAAGAGGACCGCGCCGCCGACGGTCAGCCGCAGCTCGCCGGTGCCGGAGACCGCGAAGGTGTGGCCGCCGGTGTGCCGCGGGGTGAAGCTGCCGGTCAGCTCGACGGCGCCCAGGTTCTGCCGGGTGACGCCCTCGGGG
>Ga0207426_1002228_pt1 | contig 12941 bp, 7 predicted proteins | sample AraplaMF_Cvi_mMS_FD_184265 | JGI IMG/M metagenome (GOLD analysis project Ga0207426, IMG submission 184265) | Arabidopsis root microbial communities from the University of North Carolina, USA - plate scrape MF_Cvi_mMS (SPAdes) (version 2) | ecosystem: Host-associated > Plants > Roots > Endosphere ...
GATCATGTCTACCATTAACCCTGCAGATATTGACCAGATTACCGTCCTGAAAGATGCGGTGGCTACTTCTGTTTGGGGTGCCAAAGGTGCAAACGGTGTGATCGTCATTACCACCAAGCATGGTAAAAAAGGTGTGCCTTCTCTCAATTTCTCTACTACTGTAGGTTTGGCTGGTGCTCCTAAGTTCTCCAAATTACACTGGATGAACACAGCTGAATATGTAGACCTGGAAAAAGAACTGGTAAATAAAGGATTTATTACCGATAGTAAGCAAAACTCTTACTACGACCCGCTGTATACTGCCAATCCAAGTGAAGTGCAGGAATGGCTCTTCAAAGCACAGAGGGGAGAAGTGACACAGGCCGAAGCCAATGCAGCAATCGAAGAAATTTCAAAACGTAACAACGAAGGACAGATCAGGAAGTACCTGCTGCGCGAAGCTATCTCCCAGCAATATAATTTGTCCATCTCAGGTGGTAATGAGGTTAATTCATATTACATCGCTGCCAACCATAACAGGGATAATCCTATTTACAGGAGCAATGGCGGTAACAATACCAATATCACTGCCAACATGAGTAATAAGTTCTGGAATAACAGGGTGACGCTCAACACGGGCATTCAGTACCAGTTTAATAACCTGGCTACGAACTTTGCAGCTATGGATGCACTGAGTTCTTCTACTACTTCTCTGCGCCCGTATGATATGCTGGTGAATAATGATGGTAGCCTGATCCAGCGTAATGTGATTTTCCGCCCTGAGTTTGCTGACAGTCTTACAAAACTTGGCTATTTACCCTATACCTATAATGCTATTCAGGAGCTAAACTATAGCAATACCAAAACTTCGACTACAACTGCACGTTTCAATTCAGGGATCAATGTAAAACTTACATCCTGGCTGAATGCAGATGTATCTGGGCAGTACCAGCGATTCAATAGCTATGTGAGTAGTATCAATACAATAGATAGTTATGCTGGTCGCATATTAATGAACAACTATACCACTATCTCTTCAACCACGAAAAGACCGGTGTATAATATTCCTTATGGCGGTACCTACTACATTGCACAGTCTTTAAACACAGAATATGCACTGCGTGGACAGTTATCTCTGAATAAAGCATTCCTGAGCAATCATCATATCAATGCACTGGTTGGTACCGAAATCCGTCAGGCTTATGCTAAGAGCGACAATTCAACCCGTTATGGTTATGACCAGGATGCAAATACTTTTGGTGCTGTGAACCCGACTGTTTATAATATGACTATGTACGGTTACACGCAGCAGTTAGGCAATAACCTGAGCGGTATTGGAGAAACAAGGAACCGTTACCTGTCATATTACGGTAACGTAGCCTATAATTACAAAGCGAAGTATGATGTATCAGGAAGTGTTCGTTTTGATGATTATACTTTGTTAGGTATAGAACGCCGCAAACGTGCAAAACCTTTCTGGTCTGTAGGTGCTAAGTGGGATGCGCAACAGGAATCATTCCTGCAGCCATATACCTGGTTGAGCAGCCTTAACGTGAGAGCAACCATTGGTACCGGTGGTTCTGTACCTTTAGCTGGTTACAGGGTGCCGGTGATTGGCCTGGGTAATACAGATCCTAATACCAACCTTCCTTACGGTTATATTACTAATCCTGCCAACCAACAGTTACAGTGGGAAACTACCCGTACCCTGAATGGTGGTGTGGACATCGGCGTGTTCAACAACCGCCTGACTGCAAGTGTAGATGTGTATCGCAAATGGAGTTATGGTATTGCAGTAAACCAACCTTATAACAGTACTTATGGCTGGTCCAGCTTATACTTTAACTCCGGTACGCTGACAAGCCACGGTATTGAAATTACCCTGGGTGCTACCTGGCTGCAGAAGAAAGACCTGACATTCAGTTCCAATTTTAACTTCGCATACAGCAATAACAAAGTGACTGATAACCGATACTCAAATCTGCCAGTGACTTCACTGTTAGGCGGTACCGCTGTACTTAACGGCTATCCAATCGGTCCTTTATTCGTTTATCGTTCTGCAGGATTGGATAATACCGGTCAAACGCAGATCTATGACAAGGATAATAAGATCATTAAGAGTACCGACAACCTGCCTGCTTCATTTAGCATGGCAGACCTGAAATATGTAGGTGTAAAAAATTCTCCCTATTTCGGTGGTTTCAACAATACCTTCAAGTATAAGAATTTTGACCTCCAGGTACAGATCTCTTATTACATGGGTGGTAAGTTCGTGAAACCATCTATAACCGGTTATCCACAGTATTCTTCTTTCTATGGACAAATCGGTCGTCAGAAAGACTTCGCTACAAGATGGCGTCAGGCAGGTGATGAGGCGAATACGATCGTTCCTGGTCTGGATAATATTAACTACAACAGCTTTAGCCGTTATCAGTATTCTGACAAGCTGGTGAGAAGTTCTGACAATATCCGCCTGCAGCAGGTCTCCCTGGGATATAACTTCCCTAAGTCCATGCTGCCGACAAGAGTTATCAAAAGCCTTTCTATTTCCGGCAATGTGCGTAACCTGGGTATGATCTGGGCGGCGAACAAGGAGAAGTATGATCCGCAGTACCTGAATTCTAACAACAATTATTACAGTGCTCCTCCGGTAACCAGCTATTTGTTTAACATTAATGCATCATTCTAATGAAAAAAGTAATTTTCTATATGGCGGTTGCACTGTTAGCCACAGGTTGCCGCAAATACGTGGAGATAGATCAAATAGGTGTAAGAACCCTTACTTATACCAGCGACTACAGGGCACTGATGGATAACAGCGGTGAAATGGAAAGCGTATTTGGGTTACAAATTTATTCCAACGACGATACCCGTATACTGGATGCTAATAAGCAAACCCAGCTCACAGATATCTATTATAAGACTTACCAGTGGCAATCCCAGTATTATGGAGATAACCAATCTGATGCTGACTGGGATAGAATGTACCATACTATTTATAACTGTAACCTGACCCTGGAAGGTGTGCTGACCAGTGAGAAAGGTACAGATGCTGACAAAAAGCAGATCTATGCAGAAGCACAGGTACACCGTGCATTCACTTACTGGGCGCTGGTAAATATCTACGCTAAGCAGTATGACAGCGCTACAGCATCTACAGACCTGGGCGTACCGATGGTGGTAAGCTCCGACCTGTATGCAAGCCTGAAAAGAGGTTCTGTACAGGCAGCTTATGACATGATCCTGAATGATCTGCTGACAGCTGTAGATGCATTGCCTGACCTGCCTGATTATAATACCCGTCCTTCTAAAGCTGGTACTTATGCCGTACTGGCCAGGGTATACCTTGCGGTAAGACAGTTCGACAAAGCGCGTAGCTATGCTGAAAAAGCACTGGCATTGCAGAGTGGCCTGCTGGATCTGCGTAACTATCAGACCAGCACTGCCGGCTTCCCACAGCGTCTGAAAGATCCTGAAGTGATCTTCTCCAAAGTGACAAATGGTACTTACCAGGGTATTCAACTGGATACCGCATTATTGTCCTTACTGGGTACAAGCGATCTTCGTTTTAAACTCTTTGTAAGACCTGGTAGCTCTTTCCGCCCTTCATTTACCGGGTACGGTTACTGGAGATATTCCTACACCAATGAGTTTAGTAAAATGTACCTGGGACCAAATGTTCCTGAAATGATGCTGATCGTAGCAGAAGTTGCTGCTCGTGCAAACGATGCAGGTACTGCTGTGACCATGATCAACAATATTCGCCAGAAACGTTTTGCTACTGCTGATTATGTTCCGGTGAGTGCCGCTACAGGTGCAGAGGCAATGCAGCTGGTGCTGGCAGAAAGAAGAAGAGAATTCTTCGGTACAGGTCTCAGATGGTTCGACCAGAAACGCCTGAACAAAGATGCCGCTTATGCGATCACTGTAACACGCGACTTCAAAGGAGTTACCACCACCTTACAGCCAAACAGCAATCGCTATGCCTTCCCGATTGCCAACAAATACATTCTCTTAAATCCAGAGATTCAACAAAATCCAGAGTAACAATAACCAACCATAATAAGGTGTAGCCGGGGGAGAGTGTCACAGCTCTCTCCGGTACGCCTTAAAAACAACCCAACAAATGAAGTATACATGGATCAGTGCGCTGGCTATGATGCTGGCGGTGCCAGGTGTAGGCTTTAGCCAGACAGATAGCAGCAGGTTACAAAAAAGTGGTGTGCCCGTAGCTGGTGATACCCTGACCATTCATTACAATCCCGCTGGCGGTCCGCTGGCAGGAAAGGATCATATCCGCGGTATGGTATACACTTTCAGAAACTACAAATGGGGGCTTGACGATGTGAACCTGCAGTTACATAATGGCATTTACGATGCAAAATATTACGTGCCGGAGAACTGCGCGTTCGTAGCTTTTAAGTTTTACGTAGAACAGGATGGGCAGATCGCCGCGTATGACAATAATAATGATTTGGGCTTCGTAGAAACCACGCTTAATAAACAGGGAGCGGCACTGCCTGGTGGAGCACTGGCATGGGGTACCTTCCGTAAACCATCATTCGGTCATGCACCACAGGGATACTTCGAGAAATTTAATATCGGTGATGAGGCATTGGAAATGTGGATCCGAAAGGAAATGAAATACTATGGTCAGAATATGCCTTATTATTTCGACGTTTATAAAGATATGCTGAAGATGACACTGGGTGAAGAATACAATGAGAAGATTGAAAGAAACCTGGTGCGCCTGGCTGGTTTGCCTAACATCGATGAATCGAACTATGCTCAGATCTACAGCACTTTCAAAATCGACCTGAAAGACGAGCGAAAGGCGGATTCTGTAAAGGCAGTCATCCTGGCTAAGTATCCACATGGTCAGATGGCACGCCAGCTGGAATTTAATGCGGCATTCAACAACAAGGACAACAATGAGAGGCTGACCAGACTGGATAAATTCCTGAAGGATTTTCCTATCGCTGACATGCAAAAGGATTCCAGTGCTGACCAGCGTTTTATGTACTACACCACCTTCAGGGAACTGGCTACAGGTTATGTAGAAGGAGGTAAGATCAATCAGCTGATAGCCCTGTTGCCACAAATGGACTTTGCCACCCTGGTAGAAGTCTATCGCTGGAATGTAGAACGTCATCTTATGATGAATGGCATGCCACTGGATAGCGTATATCCATTAGGTAAAGCCATCATTGCCGAAGCACTTCCCAAAGTACATGATGGTTCTTACAACGAAGCCCTGCGTTTCACGCCGCAACAGGCAAATGAATTTGCCCAGACCCAGATGGATAAAAAACTGGGTATGCATGCACGGCTGCTGGATAAAATGAAGCGTTATGAAGAAGCACTGACTTACATCCGTATGATCTCTCCTGATAACCTGTATACCAGTGCAAAACTGAACGACGCACATATCGACATCCTGGAACATACTGGGAATGCAGCTCAGGTAGACGCAGTACTGGAAACAGGTGTACGTAATAATGCCGCTACCCCGGCAATGATAGAAAGACTGAAGAAAGAATATGTAGCCAAAAATGGTAAGGAAGATGGATTTGATGCTTACATGGAAAGCCTGAAACCTGCTGCAGATGTAGAGAAATTCAGAGCTGAAGTAAGAAAGGGCCTGATGAATGTGAAATACACGCCGTTCAAATTAAAAGACCTGGCTGGCAAAGTAGTGAACAGCGCTGACTTTAAAGATAAAATCGTAGTGATCGACTTCTGGGCTACCTGGTGTACGCCTTGTAAAGCCGCCTTCCCGGGTATGCAGATGGTAGTCGATAAATATGCGAAAGATAAAAATATAGCCTTTTATTTCATTGCTACACAGGCTGCAAGCGACAAGTATAAAGAGGATATTAAAAGCTATATCAGCAAATCAGGTTACCGCTTCAACGTGTTACTGGATGATATCTCTGACAAGGGCAAGCAGGACAAAGTATTCAGAACTATTTCACCTATCTTCAAATCATCTGGTATACCTCGTAAAATCATCGTGAAGAACGGCGAGATCCGCTGGAGTTCAGAAGGTTACGGAGGTAGTGCCAGCAAACTGGTAGATGAACTGACCTACGTAATTGACCTGTTAAAAAATGAAAATTGATGAAAGGGAAATTAATGCTGGCAGCGCTGCTGGGAATGCAGGTAGCAGTTGCACAGAAGAAAACGATCGATACCACCGCGTATAACGAATGGAAAAGGATTGGTACACCATCTTTATCTTACGACGGTCAGTGGATGCTTTACCGTTATAGCCAGGATGAAAGCCGTTTTCAATACCTGGTGAATACCGCCAGCGGGAAAACGAGTGTATTTGAAAATATGAACAGCCCGGAGTTCTTAGGTAAGGGAAAATGGATGAAGTTCACCAGGAATGATTCTACCATACTGCGACGTCTGAAAGACGGACACGAAGAAGCCTGGACCCGCAGCAGTTATTTTATTGGCAATGATAACAGCACTACCCTGAGCTACAGCGAAGGCAATAAACAGGTAGTATTAGATATCAATACCGGTGACAGCGTAGTACTGAACAACGTAAGCAGGTGCAGTTTCTTTGATGGCAATGTTATTTATGTCAAAGACAATCAACTGTTCACCGGCCCTTTAAAAGGAAAGCACACAGTATTGTTTTCCGGCCCGATCGATGATCTTAACTTTAACATGGAGAAGCGTGCAGGTACCATCTTATCCGACAGGAAAGTATACTATTTCTCTGTAAAGGATAAAAAGGTAAGTTTTGTATTTGACTACAGGGATGTGAAAGCACCGGCAGGGTATAAGGTCAACGAACAGGCAAACATGATCACTGCGGGTACCAAACAATTCGTACTGGATGTATCGCGGAGCGAAAGACCAGCGATGCGTCCACCCGCACAAAATACGGGTTTCACGCTGGAATTGTGGACATGGAATGAGCCGGTGACGCAGAAGTTACAGCGCAAAGGAGTATACGACAAGAACATGATGAACCAGGCAAAGTTCATCTACAAAGTGGATACAAAAACGGTTGTAGAAGTGGCGCCTGAAATGTCAGGTATGATATTGGCACCATCCTGCGAGTCATTTGATTATGTCATTTCACTGGATCCTGCTCCTTATAAAGTAAATATCGACTATCGGTATAACAGCAATGTGGACATTTACCTGGTGAATGTACATACGGGTGAAAGAAAACTGATTGCAAAGGATTGTTACGAAAATCCGACCTGGAGCCCGAATGGTAAGTTTGCGATTTACTATGATACACAAAAGAAGATCTGGGAAAAGATCGATCTGAGTACAGGTAATTTCATCAATATCTCTGATCAGATTGGTTTCCCTGTGAATGATGAAGAATGGGATCAGCCGGGTCGTAATCCAGCCTATGGTCTGGCAGGGTATACTGATGGTGGCAACACAATTGTACTCTATGACCGGTATGATATGTGGGGAGTAGACCTGGCAGGTCAGCGTAAACCATATTCCCTGACTGGTCAGTATGGCCGTCAGCACAAGGTGGTGCTTCGCCTGCAGGGGGCTGAGTATATGGAGAAAATAGACCTCTCTAAGCCAATCCTGTTACGGAGTTTCAATGAAGAGACAAAATCTCATGGTTTGTACAGGTTACAGTCACTGGCGAAAGTAGAAAAGCTGGCAGACAATCCTGATTACGATGTGAAAATCCATTCAATAGCAGGGGATGGGCATTCCTGCCTCTTTTCAAAAGAGAGCTACCAGATCAACCCGGATGTATGGTATGGTGATGTAGATTTCAAAAAATCAAAGCAACTGACGGATTGCAATCCCCAGCAAAAAGATTTTAACTGGGGTACTGCAAAGGTGGTGAAATGGAAAACTTTTGACGGAAAAGATGACGAAGGTTTGTTGTATCTGCCGGAAGGTTATGATTCAACTAAACAGTATCCAATGATTGTTGATTTCTATGAGACTCATTCTCAGGATCTTCACGATTATATTGTACCGGAATACAGCTCAAGTACGATTAATATCAGTACTTATGTCAGCAATGGCTATTTAGTATTTCGTCCGGATGTGCATTATATCATTGGAAAACCGGGAGAAAGTGTGTACAATTGCGTCGTGAGTGGCGTAAATGCCCTGATTGATAGAAAAATAGCTGATAAAGAGGCGATTGGATTACAGGGACATAGCTTTGGCGGCTATGAGGCGGCTTACCTGGTAACGAGGACGGATGTTTTTAAGTGTGCGAATATAGGCGCTGGCGTGGTGAATATGACCTATAACTATACGGCGATGCGGCAGAATGGTGCACCTTGCCTGTTTAAGTTTGAGTCTGAGCAGTATAGGATGGGTAAGAGTTTGTGGGAGGATAAAGAAGGATATATAAATAATTCAGCTATTTTTAACGCTGATAAGATACATACACCAATAATGATCTTCCATAATGATAAAGATGGAGCGGTACCTTTTACGCATGGGTTGGACCTCTTCCTGAGTATGAGAAGATTACAGCGTCCGGCCTGGTTACTAAATTATAAAGGAGGTAATCATACACTGGAGGATTTGCCAGCACAGAAGGATTTCACGATCCGGCTGCAGGGTTTCTTTGATCATTATTTGATGAAGAAGCCGATGCCAAGATGGATGAGTGAAGGGATCAGTGTGGATGAAAGAAATGTAGATCAAAAGTACTAGTATATAAATTTTTGATTTTGATTTTGGTTGATAAAATGAACCGCCGCTACCTTTCAAGGTAGTGGCGTTTTTTTTATATAATCGATGAGCGTGCGTGCATTTTTGATAGCATAGGCATTGCCATCGTTATTGAAAAATACCCAGATGTGATGCCCCGCCTGCTGCCATTGTACGATTTTGTGTGCATACTGTTTCAGAAAGGCAGCTGAGTACCCGGAAGCATAATTACCTTCGGGTCCGTGAAAGCGGATGTAGATATCTTTGGCCGTGATAAATTCACCGGATGGGAAGCGGTTTCCGGAATGGGCAATAACAAAGGCAATTTTATATTTTTTTAGTAAGCTGAGAGCTTCCGGCTCCAGCCAGCTTTCATGACGTAGTTCCAGTGCAAAACGGTAACCTTTCCAGGTTGTAAGTACATCCAGGAAATTTTTCACTCTTTCTTCATGAAAATGCAAATTCGGAGGGAGTTGTAATAATACAGGCCCCAGCTTTTTGATGATGGTATCAAATACATCAAAGAAGCGGGGAAGGGTCTGTTCAGGATCCCTGAGTTTTTTAGTATGCGTAACGTACCTGCTGATCTTTGGGCAGAACCGAAAACGGGTATTTACTGTTTTCGCCCATTCCTGCACCGTAGTGACCAATGGAAGCCGGTAAAAACTCGCATTGATTTCTGCAGTAGCAAAGAACTGTGCATAGTAAGAAAGGTAGTCTGCTGCCTTTACCTCGTCAGGATAAAAGCGTTTTTTCCAGTGCTTATAATGCCAGCCGGAAGTTCCGATATAAATATGCCCTGGTTTCATAATTCATCAAAGTATTCCATTACAACATTTCCTATGGCCTTCACCAGTTTCTTATCTTCAACCAGATCCATTTTCCAGCCGCTTTTTGCATACCGGAGTATACCCAGGTTTTCATCATTCAAAGTTATATCTACTTCATAACAAATACCTTTTTCGCAGGTCTGTGATACAGGTACTCCTTCGCCTTTGTATTTAATCCCGTTGTATTCAAATGCAATGGGAATCGGTTCTTTTTCCAGCTGGTCAATAATTTCTTTCAGGAATTTGACGAGGTGCTTTCGCTGGGTAGGGCCGGAGATATTCCATTTTCCTTTATCGGCTCTTTTGTGTGCCATTTTGAATTTGAGACCGGTCATGGAAGTGGCGTAATCATTTGCATTCAGCTTCGTCACATTCTGGTGGGCGAGAATGTACCAGTGATAGCCAGTGCCTACAGGTACACCTGAACCTTCGGGGGCATGGCCTGTTCTGCGCTTGGTAACCGCATAGGATATCTCCCAGAGATCCGGGGTGATCTTGGTTTCTTTCCAGTCTCCCTGGTCATAGTGCCAGTGGTGGCCTCTGCCGATCTGCACACCGGTATACTGCTTCCCTTCAAAAGTTTTTACACGGTTGTAGGAGGCGGACAGATCTTTTGTTTTTTTTCGGGTCTTCGTAGCCATATAAATTGATTTTGTTTTGGCATAATCTTTTTACCTAAAAAAATCATGCCTTCCTCTGTTATTGCATATATGAGTTACGACCCAGAAGCGCATCGGCTACGGGTTCACTTTTTGTCGGGTGCGATATATGATTATATTGATGTGCCTGAAGAAGTGTATTTGCAGATGAAGTCAGCAAAGTCAAAGGGGATCTTTCTCAACAGGAAAATAAAAGGGAAGTATTCATTTGATAAAATAAATTAAGGGAAGGCCTCTGTCAGGAAGCCTTCCCTTTTTTCATATGCTTGCCATTAACCGATCAGTTTCTTTGCCTCAGCCACTACATTCTCTACAGAGAATCCTAACGCTTTGAGCACTTCTTCTCCCGGTCCGGATTCACCAAAACGATTCAGGCCTAAGACCTTTCCTTCAGTACCCACATACTTGTGCCAGCCAATAGGCGTGAGGGCTTCGATAGACATTCTTTTTACAACCTTTTTAGGCAGTACGCTTTCCTTGTAAGCGGCATCCTGCTCTTCGAACAGTTCCCATGATGGCATGCTCACTACCCTGCTGCTAATACCATCTTTGCTCAGTTGCTCCTGTGCCGCCAATGCCAGGGATACTTCAGAACCGGTAGCGATGAGGATCAGTTTTATTTCCTCGCCATTATCCTGCAGTACATACGCTCCTTTGGCCACGTTTTCAGCCGAAGGGAATTTTGACTGGTCTAATACAGGCAATTTCTGACGGCTTAAGATCAGTGCCACAGGACCTTCTTTTCTTTCCAGCGCCAGTCGCCATGCCTGCACAGTTTCATTTGCATCTGCAGGGCGAATGGTCACCAGGTTCGGCACAATGCGTAATGCAGCTACCTGTTCTATGGGCTGGTGCGTAGGGCCGTCTTCACCAAGACCTACGCTATCGTGTGTGAAAATATATGTAACAGGCGCTTTTGTAAGTGCAGCAAGGCGGATAGACCCTTTCATATAGTCGGAGAAGGTCAGGAAAGTACCCCCGTATACACGCACCCCTTTATGTGCAGCCATGCCATTCAGAATAGATCCCATACCATGCTCACGTACGCCAAACCAGATATTGGTTTCTTCGTAATGATCGGGCTGGAAACTTAGTTTGGTATCCAAAGGCATATCATTGGACGAAGCAAGGTCGGCACTACCACCGAATATATAAGGAATCGCTTTTTTCAGGGCCAGCAGTGCTTTACCATGTGCCTGACGGGTAGCCAATGCACCATCAGCAGGTGTAAACACAGGCAGGCTCTTTTGCCATCCCTCCGGCAGTTCATCGTGTGAACTTAATTCCAGTTCTTTTCCTTCGGCAGGGAAAGCAGCTTTATATGCATCAAACTGTTTGTTCCATGCTTCCTGCAATTTGGCACCTTCTTTTGTGCGGAGCAGCATATGCTCTTTTACTTCAGCAGGTACATAGAATTGTTTGTCAGGATCAGCACCATAAAACTCCTTCGTCTTGCGCACATTTTCTTCGCCCATGGCGCTACCATGTACTTTATTCGAATCAGCCAGCGGACTACCATAACCAATGATGGTACGCACGGCAATGATAGAAGGTTTGTCAGTTACAGCCTGTGCTTTTTTCACAGCAGCTTCAATGGCATCCAGGTCATTGCCATCTTCTACGATCTGCACATGCCAGTCATAAGCTTCATACCTTTTCAGTACATCTTCAGTAAAGGCGAGGTTGGTAGGACCATCCAGTGAGATCTTGTTATCATCATACAGACATATGAGTTTACCGAGTTTCAGGTGACCTGCAAGCGAAGAGGCTTCAGAAGCAACGCCTTCCATCATATCACCATCGCTGGCTATTACATAAGTAAAGTGATCTATTACCTTATGATCAGGCCGGTTATATTTTGCTGCCAGGTGAGCTTCTGCCATAGCAACACCGATGGCATTGCCAAGACCCTGGCCCAACGGACCTGTTGTCACTTCAACGCCTGGTGTGAACATACTTTCAGGATGTCCGGGCGTTTTGGAATGTAATTGTCTGAATTGCTTCAGATCCTCCAGGCTGAGCTCATAACCTGTGAGGTGGAGCATGCTGTATAATAATGCAGAACCGTGCCCTGCAGATAATATAAATCGATCGCGGTTAAACCATTTCGGGTCGCTTGAATTGTAGCGCATGATACGGTTGAATAACACATATGCCATGGGAGCTGCGCCTAATGGTAAGCCTGGGTGGCCGGAATTGGCTTTTTGTACGGCATCGATAGACAAAAAGCGAATGGTATTAACAGAAAGAGTGTCTATTGAGGTAGACTTTACGGTTGCTGAAGTGTCAGACATAAAATTAATTAATTGTAAGTGAGTGTATGTGTAGTTTATCTACAGGTTGGTAAGAAAGGGCGTCATTATTTTTCAAATACGACGGCATCTGCTTTTGCGCCCAGTTCTTCCAGTGAGGCACTGATGTCTTTTACCATTTGGTCAGGGCCACATACATAAAATTGTTTACTAAAATCTTTGATCTGTTCTTTTAAATATTGTGTGTCTATTTTCCTGTGGTCAAAGCCCTCTTTTTGTTCTTTCGTGAGGGTGTAGCAAACGTTTTTGCCAAGGATCTGGTTCAGCTCTGATTCATAAATGATATCAGCAGCAGTTTTGTTCGAAAAAAAGAGATAATTATCGGTTATTTTTTGGTCCTTGTACAATTGACGGAGGATGGCGATGAAAGGAGTAATACCTGCGCCACCGGCAATAAAGTAACCAGGACCTTTGTAGGAGATAGCACCCCATACATCGTGAATGTGGATCGTATCTCCCGGACTTAGCCCGTGTAATCGTTTTGTGAC
>Ga0207426_1002229_pt1 | contig 12935 bp, 10 predicted proteins | sample AraplaMF_Cvi_mMS_FD_184265 | JGI IMG/M metagenome (GOLD analysis project Ga0207426, IMG submission 184265) | Arabidopsis root microbial communities from the University of North Carolina, USA - plate scrape MF_Cvi_mMS (SPAdes) (version 2) | ecosystem: Host-associated > Plants > Roots > Endosphere...
CGGCGTCCCCCGGTGGTCCACCTCCTCGATCCTGCTGATCCGCCCGACCGCCCCGACGTGCGGCAGGTCCACCAACTCCACCTCGCCGGGCGGCAGTCCGGTGCCCTCCGCCGCGGTGCCCAGCTGCATCCCGGCCGCCATGACGAGGTCCGCCAGGTCCTCGGACTGGTCCTCGGGAACGGAGATGCGCAGCACCACCGTCGTGGCGCTGAGCACCAGGGGGCCGCTGCCCGCGCGGAGGATCCTGACCATCCCCGCCGCCCGCAGCGCGCCCTGCGCGTGCGCCTCGCGGGCGGCGTGCCGGGTACTGCGGATCAGCGCGTCCACCCGCTCGCGGGAGAGCTGCGGGGCCTTCTCCACCTCGGACTCGATACGGCGGCGGATCGACGCGTCCCGGGTGCTCGGGTCGAGGTCGAGATGCCACCAGGAGTCGGGGAACCTCAGTGTGTAGCCCGTGGGCGCGCCCGCGGGCTGCTCCGTGACCGGCTGCGTCATGACGCCTTTCCCTTCCGCACGACGTCTCCTGTCACGCGTCCTTCTTCGATTTCTCCAGCGAGTCGGCGCTGTCCTCGTCCGTCTTCGTGAAGTTCTCGGCGATCTTGTCCGTGTTCTCGGAGAACGTCTTCACGTTGTCGTGGACCCGCTCGTGACCCGCCACCCATGCCTTGTCGAACCCGTCGAGGGCCTCGGCGAGGCGGGAGTCACCGGCGGCGCTCTTGAACGAGCCGGACTCACCCGTGGCGTGGTAGAGCGTCGCGGAATCGCCGATCAGATCCCCGATGTTCTGGAGTTCCCTGGCCGTGTCCTTCAGGTCCTGCACGGGCACGCTGATGCGCCCCATCGGTGTCTCCTCTCCTGCTCCGGCCGTCCGGCCCCGCCCTCACCGGGAGGACGGGGCCGGACGAGGCGGGGCACGTCAGCCGATGGAGCCGGACGTCTGGTCGTCGGTGTCGACGAACGCGTCGGCGACCTGCTTGATGAACTCGCTGACACCCTGGAGGCCTTCGATCGCCTTCTCGGTGCCGTTCTTGTACTCCTCCCAGTACGGGCGGAACTTGGTCTCCGAACCGGGGGTGGCGTAGGCCGCCTCGACCATCTCGTCCATCTTGGTGTTGGCCTCGTGCAGGCTCTGCTGCATCAGTTCCTTCTGGTTCTGCAGCCAGGTCGACGCCTCCCGCATCTCGTCCGGGCTGATCTGGATGTTGCCGCCGGCCATGCCGATTCCTTCCCTCGCTGCGTATCGCCGCGGCCAACTGGGCCGCACACACGGGGCTGTACGGGCCACCCGCCAACCCGGTTCACGCCTGTTGCGGAACGGTGACGAAATCGCGGGCGACGCCGCTGACCAGCAGGGCAGCCTTCATGAACGATCCGTACCGGGCGCCGCCGCCCGCCGTCCTTCGCCACCCGGGAGCCGTGGCCCCGCGGGCCCCGGAGCGGCGGCACGACCAGAAGTCTTCAGCCGCGGATCCGGCGCGAAGGTGGTGCGGGACGGCTGCACCTGTCCGGTCCGGCCCGGACGACAACAAGGCCCAGGTCACTGACCTGGGCCTCAACTGCGGTACGGAGGACGGGAATCAGACCCGTGCTCTGAGCTGGGGAAGCAACGGGGTGTGCAGGGATCGTCGCGCGCCTGGCCTGCGCAGAGGTGGGCGGCGAGGCAGGCGGAGAAGGGCAGTGGGGCCCGCGTCGGCCGTGCGGTACCGCCCGTGGGGGTACGCGGAGGGCACGGGCCCCGGCGGACGGCTGGTGAGGGAGCGCTCTTGCCGGGGTGCCGGGCTCTGCCGGCCGGGCGCCGGCACCCTTCGACGGCGGGGAGCCGCGGCTAGAGGCCCGGCGTCCGGTACTTCAGCCGGGACACGTTCAGGGGCGGGCAGGTGCGGTCCCGGACCCAGGCGGTGCCGGCCGCGACGACGCCGACCATGGCGAACGGCCCGACCAGGACGTTGACGATGCCCTGGAAGTACTCGAACGCGTAAGCACCCATGAAGTTGAGCCCGGTGGCTGCCAGGGCCGCTGCCAGGAGAAGGAGAGGAAGGGCCTTGGTCACGGCCCGCAGGGTCTCTTCGTGTGCGGGGTCGTGCTGGGCCCGGAGCTTCGTGGCCACGGTGCGCCGGATGAGGAAGAAGGCGCCGACCAGGCACACGGCCCAGCCCACCCACATCAAGGGGACGCCGGGATTGGGGTAGTGGTGGACCTCCACCAGCGGCGGTCCGTCCGGCTGCGTGAGCATGAGTTCACTGTTGCGGTCGAGGAGGCCGCCGGGTGTTCCCGCCAGCCAGAGGACGACGGCGGCCACGGCGGGTAGGGCCGCGCCCTTGGCCGCCGCGAGGGCGGTCTCCTTGAGGTACGGGCGCGTGGGCAGCAGACCGCGTTCGACCGCCCAGGAGGTGGCCAGCGCGTCGATGTCGCCGCCGATGTAGTCGGTGACCGACCGGCCGTCGAAGGCGGCGGCGGTCAGGTCGGCTGCCAGCTCTTCGGCCATCTCGTCGGTCGTGTCCGGTTCCAGTCCGAGGCGGCGCCATGTCTCCATGGCCTCGTGTATCGCGTCCTCGACCGTCAGCGTCATGATTCCTCCCGCGTGATCTGGCTGGTGATGGAGCCGATGCTCGTGGCGAAGGCGTTCCAGTCGCGGCTCCACGAGCGGAGCATCCGCATGCCCGCTTCGCTGGGCTTGTAGTAGGTGCGGGTGGGTCCCCCGTCCCCGCTGCGGCGTTCGATCTCGACCAACTCGCGTTTGCGCAGCCGCGCCAGCGCCGGGTAGATCGAGCCGTCCGCGACGTCGAGCCCGGCCTCTGCGAGCCGGACGGTCATCTCGTACCCGTAGACCGGTCCTTCCGCCATCAGGGCCAGCAGGCACATGTCCAGCACCCCCCGTAGCCACTGGGCGCGTGGGGTGGATCTTTCCTCCATGGCCAGTACCGTACACAGCATGAGTCATGCACTGCAAGCTAGTGCGGTGCAAGCTAGTGCACTGCAAGCCAGTGCGGTGCCCGAGGGTGCCGCCGCCCGGTCGCCGGGCACCCGGTCGTCTTCGCCGGTGCCGGCAGCCACGTGCGCCTCCTCGTCCCGCGGGTATCCGTGCGCTTGGCCTTCGGCCGTCTCTGTCTTCGGGCAGAGGCGGGGTCCCCCTCAAGGACCAGGGAGTTCCTGTGACGGGACGGCGATAATCGGCGTCATGCCGTCCAGCGCACCGCCCGCCATCGAGAACCGTCCGGCCCGAAGCCCCTTCGCGGGTCCCGGGGAGTGCGGGTGGCGGGTACGGAGGGCGGTGGGCGAGGCGGTCCTGGCCGGGATGCTGGTGCTGCTCGTCCCCCAGGGCGTGTCGCAGCTCGGCCTGGAAGGCGGCCCGCAGGCCATCGGTATCGCGGTGGTACTGGTGCGGCGCCGGTTTCCGGCGGCCTGTGCGGTTGCGCTCGCCGCGCTGACGGGGCTGCAGCCCGCAGTGGCGCTGCTGACCGCGGTGGCCGGCTACACGGCGGTCCGGCAGGCGGAGACGGTGCGGCGGTGGGCCGGGCTGCTGCTGGTGGCGGCTGCTGCGGCGATGGCGACGAGCACGGCCTTCGGGGCCCTGTCGGGGGTGAGCAGCGGCACGTTCGGGCTCGCGCTCGGTGCGGTGCTGGCTCTCACCGCGGTCATTGTGCCCGGGCTGGCGGGCGTGGCCCGGGGGCAGCAGGACCGGTTGGTGCGCGCGTGGCGGGAGCGGGCGGCCGCCGCCGAGAAGGCGCGGCGGCTGGCGGACAGCGAGTCGCGGATGCGTGAGCGGTCGCGCATCGCGGCGGAGATGCATGATCTGGTGGGGCACCGGCTGAGCCTGGTCTCGCTGCATGCGGGCGGGCTGGAGATGGCGCTGGACAAGGCGGCGCCCGAACTGCGGGACGAGGCCGCTCTGGTGCGCAGTGCCACCCGTGACGCGATGCAGGAGCTGCGGGAGGCGCTGGGGGTCCTCGGCCCGTTGGGCAGGGACACCGGTGCGGAGGCGCTGACCGACGCGACGGGTACCCGCGCGGACGTCGAGGCGCTGGTCGAGGAGTCGCGCAGCGGCGGCATTCCCGTCGAGCTGTGCTGGGCGGGGGCGGATCTCGACGCTCGGCCGGCCCGGGTGCGGCGGGCGGTGCACCGCGTGGTGCGCGAGTCGCTCACCAACGTCCACCGGTACGCGGCCGGGGCACAGGTGACCGTCGACGTCCGCCACACCGGCGAGCGGGTGACGGTCCGGGTGCGCAACGGCGTTCCGCCCGCCCCGCCCGCCGCCTCGACGGGGCTCGGCTCCGGCCAAGGGCTGACCGGGCTGCGGGAGCGGGTGGCGCTGCTCGGCGGAGCCCTGGAAGCGCACCGGGAGCCCGGTGGCGGCTTCGCCGTGGTGGCCGACATCCCCGCCGAGCCCGGCCCCGCAGCGGAGGCCACGGACGCGGCACCGGACGGGCAGGAGGGGGCGGCCCTCGAAGAGCCCGGTGGCGGCCTGTCGGTGATGCCGCGACGGCTGGCCGGAGCCGTCACCGGACTACTGGGACTGTTGGGAATAGGGGTGGTGATGGGATTCGGGATTGTGCTGGTGGCATCCGCCCTGCCCGATGCGACCCACCGGGACGTGGAAGAGCCCCGACTCGGGATGACGAGGGAGCGGGTGGAGGACATCGTGGCAGCGGACAGCGACGAGGTGCGCGCGGCCGCCGCCGGACGCGAGCCGCCGCGGCCGGGTTCCGCCACGGACTGCCTGTATCCGCGCCCGGATGAGGAGCCCCGGGGCAGGCGGCTGGAGATGGTCCGTTACTGCTTCCGGTCCGGCACGTTGATCGCGATCGACCGTTTCACGGTCCCTTTGGTGACAGAGAAAGCGACCGAACCGCCCCGGAGGAACACGACACATGACTGACCAGGCCAACTCCGTGCGCCCCTGGGCAAATTCCGTGGTCCGGGTGCTGCTCGCCGACGACGAGCAGATGATCCGGCACGGCGTCCGGGTGATCCTCCAGCACGCCGACGGCATCGAGGTGGTGGGCGAGGCGGCCAACGGTGCCGAGGCCGTCCGGCTCGCCGCCGAGCACCGGCCCGACGTGGTGCTCCTCGACGTCCGTATGCCGGTACACGACGGGCTCGCGGCCGTCGGACCGCTGGTCGCCCTGGCTCCCGCGCCGAAGGTGGTCATGCTCACCACCTTCGGCGACGACGAGAACGTCACCCGCGCCCTGCGGGCGGGCGCCACGGGCTTCCTGCTCAAGGACGAGGGGCCGCAGGAGCTGATCCGCGCGGTACGGGCCGCGGCCGCGGGGGACGCGGTGCTCTCCCCGGGCGTCACCGGGGCCGTGATCCGCCGGATGCTGAGCGGCGGCCCGGCCGGTGCCGCGGCCGCCGCCCCGGACAGCAGGGTGGCGGGGCTGACGGACCGGGAGCGGGAGGTGCTGGTCATGCTGGGCGAGGGGCTGTCGAACCTGGAGGTCGGCGCGCGGCTCGGTATCGGTGTGGGGACGGTCAAGACCCACGTCGGGTCGATCCTGGGGAAGACGCAGTGCGAAAGCCGGGTGCAGGCGGCGCTGCTGGCGCACCAGGCCGGGCTCATGCGCTAGCTCCGGACGGGGAGCCGTCGGGTCTGCCTTCGGGCCGAGGACCGTGGGACCTCTGCCTTTGGTCAGAGGACCCGTGGGCCGTGCGGATGACCCGGCCGCGGCGGCTCTGACCTGCGGAAGAGGGGGGATCCCCGCCCTGGGGGCGACGCCCACGGGGGTGCGCCGCGGCCACGATGGTCGGGAGTCCCGCACCCCTTCCAGGAGCAACCATGTCGCAGTCCGCCACCCCGACCCTCGGCCTGAGGGCACCCTCCGGCGCCGCCGCCCGCGCCACGGCACTGACCAAGATCTATGGCGAGGGCGACACCCGCGTCGTGGCCCTCGACGACGTCTCCGTGGAGTTCGGGCGCGGGCGCTTCACCGCGATCATGGGCCCGTCCGGCTCCGGCAAGTCGACGCTGATGCACTGCATCGCGGGGCTCGACTCCTTCTCCGGGGGCTATGCCTACGTCGGTGACACCGAGCTGTCCGGCCTGGACGACCAGCAGCTCACCAAGCTCCGCCGGGAGAAGGTCGGCTTCGTTTTCCAGTCGTTCAACCTGCTGCCCACGCTAAACGCCATCGAGAACATCACGCTGCCGATGGACATCGCCGGCCGCAAGCCCGACCAGGCGTGGCTGGACCTGATCGTGGCGACCATCGGCCTCTCCGGGCGGCTGGCGCACCGCCCCTCGCAGCTCTCCGGCGGCCAGCAGCAGCGCGTCGCCGTGGCCCGCGCGCTGGCCGGCCGGCCCGAGATCATCTTCGCGGACGAGCCGACCGGCAACCTCGACTCCCGTTCCGGCGCCGAGGTCCTGAACTTCCTGCGGGATTCGGTCCGCGAGCTGGGACAGACGGTGGTGATGGTCACTCACGACCCGGTGGCCGCCTCCTACGCGGACCGGGTGGTCTTCCTCACCGACGGGCGGCTCACGGACGATCTCGCCGCCCCCACCCCCGAGACCGTGCTCGACCGCATGCGGCACTTCGACGCCACGGACCGGACGAGCTGACCCGCTCCTCCCGCACGGCATCCCTCCCTCATCGCCTCTCCCCCTCCCGGCATCTCTCCAGGACTGGTTCCGACCATGCTGCGTACCGCTCTGCGCAACGTCTTTGCGCACAAAGCCCGATTGATCATGACCGCGCTCGCGGTCATGCTGGGTGTCGCCTTCGTCTCCGGCACCCTCGTCTTCGGTGACACCACCGTGAACGCCTTCCGCAAGGCCTCCGGCGAAAGCCTCAAGGGGGTGGCCGTCGCCGTACGGTCCGCGCCGCCGTCCAGCGGTGCCGGGACGGCGGACGGCCCGGACGGCAAGCCGGCCAGCGCCCTCGACACCGCGCTGGCGGACAAGATCCGCGCGCTGCCCGGCGTCGCCGCGGTGCACCCCACCGTCGACGGCGACGCCACCGTGGCCGGCAAGGACGGCCTGCCGGTCAACACCGACAAGGCCCGGCGGAACCTGGCCACCAACTACCTGCCCGGCAAGGACGGCCGCCTCGCGCTGACGGCAGGCCGCGGACCCGCCGCCGAGGGCGAACTGGCGCTGGACGCCGAGACCGCCGAGAAGGCCGGCTACCGGATCGGCGACACCGTCCGCTTCGCCGTCGACGGTCCCGCCCTGACCAAGAAGCTGGTCGGCACCGTCTCCACCGACGATCCGCGGGTCGTCGCCGGGAGCACGCTCACGCTCTTCGACACCAGGACCGCACAGAAGCTCTTCCTCCACCCCGGCCAGTTCCACGAGATCGCGGTCGTGGCCGAGGACGGTGTCGACGCCGGCGAACTGACCGACCGGGTGCGGGCACTGCTCCCCGAGAAGGGTGCCAAGGCCACCAGCGGCCCGGCCCTGGCCGCGGAGGAGGCCAAAACGGCCACCGAGCAGACCACGTCCCTCACCAAGGCGCTGCTCGGCTTCGCCGGCATCGCGCTGTTCATCGGCGCCTTCATCATCGCCAACACCTTCACCATGCTCATCGCTCAGCGCAGCCGGGAAATCGCGCTGATGCGGGCCGTGGGCGCCTCGCGCCGCCAGGTCGTGCGCTCCGTCCTCGTCGAGGCCGCCCTGGTCGGGCTCGGCGCCTCCGCCGCCGGCTTCGCCGTCGGCCTCGGCCTCGCCACCGTCATGCGCCCGCTCGTCAACCTCAGCGGCGCCGGACTGCCCGACGGGCCGCTGGTCGTCTTGCCCGCGACGTGTGTCTGGTCGCTCGTGGTCGGCGTCCTCTTCACGGTGCTCGCCGCCTGGCTGCCCTCCCGCAAGGCCGCGAAGGTCGCCCCCGTGACGGCGCTCAGCAGCATCGACCAGGCACCGCCCGTCCGCGCCCTGGTGGTCCGCAACGTGCTCGGCACCCTGTTCACCGGAGCCGGGGTGCTGGTGATGCTGAACGTCGCCAGCTTCCGATCCAGCGACCCGCGCAACCTGATGACGGCGATGTTCGGCGCCGCGTTGCTGCTCGTCGGCCTGATCGTGATGGCACCGCTGCTTTCCCGGCCGCTGATCGCCCTGGCCGGCAAGGTCACCACCCGGCTCTTCGGCGTCACCGGCAAGCTGGCCAAGGAGAACTCGCTGCGCAACCCCCGCCGCACCGCCGCCACCGCCTCGGCCCTGATGATCGGGCTCGCCCTGGTCACCGGTCTGACCGTGGTGGGGCACTCCGCCCAGAGCGCTCTGGTCGCGGAGGCGAACAAGGGCATGACCGCCGACTACAACGTCTCCAACAGCGACTCCGCCGGGCTCGACACGGGCGCGGCCGCCAAGATCGCGCGAGTGCCCGGGGTCGCCGTGGCGGTCCCCACCGCCGTGGGGTTCTTCGACCACGCGGGCAAGCCCATCTCGATCACCGGCACGGACCCCACGACGTACGGCGGGACCGCGAAGCTCGGCTTCCGCGCCGGCTCGCTGCGTGACGTCGGCCCCGGGAAGATCGCGGTCTCCGACGAGTTCGCCGCCGAGGCCGAGCTCGACGTCGGCAGCACTCTCGACGCGCGCCCCGTCGCCGACGGCGCCGCGAACCAGCGGAAGAAGAAACTGACGGTCGTCGGCGTCTACGCCAAGACCCTCACCACGAACGACGCACTGGGCACGCTCACCGACGTTCTCCCGTACACCGAGAACAACAAGCTCGACAACGTGCTGGTCGAGGCCGAGCCCGGCCAGACCGCGAGCCTGGAGAAGAAGATCCGTGCCGCGCTCGGCGACAGCCCGCTCATGGAGGTCGAAAGCCACGAGCAGGTCATCAACGGCGGCGGCGGGGCCATCAACTTCGTCCTCAAGATGATGTACGGGCTGCTCGGCATAGCCGTCCTCATCTCGGTGCTCGGCGTCGTCAACACCCTGGCCATGGCGGTCTTCGAGCGCACCCGCGAGATCGGGATGCTGCGGGCCATCGGCCTCGACCGCACCGGAATCAAGCAGATGGTCCGGCTGGAGTCGGTGGTGATCTCGCTGTTCGGCGCGGTGCTCGGCATCGGCGCCGGCATCTTCCTGGCCTGGGCCGGAAGCGGTATGGCGAGTTCGTCGATGAGCGCGTACGAGACGGTCCTGCCGTGGCGGGACCTGGGGATCCTCCTGGCGCTGGCGCTGCTGATCGGCGTCCTGGCCGCGATCTGGCCGGCCCGCCGGGCGGCCCGCCTGAACATGCTCGGCTCGATCCAGTCGAGTTGAGCCCGGGCGGCCTCGGCCGCCGCGAGCAACTCCTGGCGCGCGTCCGCACGCAACCGGACCGGGCAGGGACGTTCGGTGACGGCACCGCCGGACGTCCGGGCGTCGCCGGAAAGACGGGACGACCCACCAGGCCCAGGTCCGAGACCTGGGCCTGGCCCGTTGGAGCGGGTGACGGGGACCGAACGCGCCCTCTGAGCTGGGGAATCGGAGGGCCCCGGGCGGCCGGATGGCGTCTGACGCGGGCAGACGCTGCTCCCTTGAGGGTCCCGAGGCCTTCGTGACCGCGGGACGGACGTCTTCGTGATCACGGGATGAGCGGGCCGCTCCACGGCGGACGCCACCCCCTTCACCTCGCTGAAGGTCATTTACGGACAGCCCCTAGGGTGAGACCACGGAAGTGTGGGGAGCGCGATGGAGCCGTTGGCAGCTGGAGACCCGCGGGCCGCCGGACCCTACCGGCTGCTGGGCCGACTGGGCTCGGGCGGGATGGGCCGGGTGTTCCTGGGCGAGTCCGGGACGGGGCGGCGGGTCGCCGTGAAACTCGTACGGGAGGACCTGGCGGCCACGCCCGGCTTCCGCGACAGGTTCCGGCGCGAGGCCAAGCTCGCGATGCGGGCGGGCGGTTTCTGGACCGCGCCGGTCGTCGACGCCGACCCGGACGCCGGCATGCCATGGATCGCGAGCCAGTACGTCGACGGCCCCTCGCTCGACACCCGCGTCATTCAGCAGGGCCCCTTGGACGAGGGAGAGGTGCGCGGGCTCGGCTCAGGACTGGCCGAAGCGCTCGCCTCGTTCCACAGAAGCGGCCTGGTGCACCGCGACCTCAAGCCCTCCAACGTGCTGCTCGTCGACGACGGGCCGCGGGTCATCGACTTCGGCATCTCCAAGGCCCTGGAGACCACCGCCGGCACCGATCTGACCAAAGCCGGGACCGTCATGGGGACACCTGGCTTCATGTCGCCGGAGCAGGCACTGGGACAGCCGGTCGGCCCGCCCTCGGATGTCTTCTCCCTCGGCTCACTGCTCGTCTACGCCGCCACCGGCGCCGGAGCCTTCGGCGACGGAACCTCCCACGCGCTGCTGTTCCGGGTGGTGTACGAGGCGCCCGATCTCAGCGCGGTGCCGGACGGTCTGCGGGGCCTGGTGCAGGACTGCCTGCACAAAGCTCCGCAGGGCCGCCCCACCGCCGATGAACTCCTCGCACGCCTCGCGGACGCACCGCGGGCGACGCTCCCCGATCCGCGCATCGCTCCCGACACCGTGCGGCAGAGCGTTTCCGCCGCGGATGTCCCGGCGGCCACCGGGCCGCGGCTGGGGAGCGGCCCCACGCCCGCGGCCGAGCCGCCCGTCTCGCCACCGCGTCGGCACCGGCCAGTCGATGAACCGCCGGCCCTCTCCCCCTTCACGGTGGACACCTGGGGCCTTGCGGAGTTCCGGCGCCGCCTGCGACGGCCGGCCGTGTCGGCGTTGACGATCGCCGGCATCTTCTGCTGCTTCGGGCTGGTCGTCGGCGAGACCCGGGCCGCGCTGGTACCCGCATTCCTCTCGACGCTGCTGCATGTGCTCTACGGGCTGAAGGTCTCGTTGCCGGTCAGGGCCAGGGCGCTGCGGGTCGGCGCGGACGGGCTCTCCGTGCACCACGGCCCGCACACGCTCTCGGTCCCCTGGCGGGACGTCGCCTCCGTCACCCTCACCGGAAAGCGGAACAGGCGCAGCATCGCCCTGACAGCGGTCCTGCAGGAAGGAACGGACGCCCGTATCCCCTCCCCGCTCCGCGCCGGTACGGGGGTGCTGAAGTGCACCGTCGTTTCCCCCGCGAAGGACGAGACGAGCACCCGCCTGGACGGCCTCGATACCGCCCTGCGGCATTTCGCGGGCAGCCGCTACACACCTCCCGCCGCTTCCGGCAAGGCCCGAAAACCACTGTGAGCAGCACAGCGCTCCGCGGCCCCGAGAGCTGAGGCCCGCCGGCGGCCGCTGATCCACCTGCATGCCGGGAAGCAGTGACGCGCCGCCGCTGTGCTCCGTGGTCACGCCATCGATCAATGCTCCGGCCTGCGATGGACCGGCCATCGGTGGTCAGCGCTGGTCGCCCCTGCGTGCCCTTTCGCGGCCCGCACACGGCCCGAGGGGAAGCCGTTGCCCCCCTCGGTGCGACCCATTGGACGCGACGGTCGCTGAGCTTTGGTCAACAGACCGCGTGCGTCGGCCAGTTGGCGGCCGGCCCCCCGGACGGCGCCACCACGATCAGTAATCGATGCTGGACATTCCGTCACTCCGATGGGGTGCATCGGATGGCGGTTCCGACCGCCCCCTTCCTAGCCTGGGCGGGTGCGCTCGATTCGCAGAGAACGCACGAACCACTCAGAGAGGTCACAGCATGTCCCGCACCAAGCTCCTCGCCCTGGCCGCTGCACCCGCGTTGGCCGTCACCCTGGCGTCCCCCGCACTGGCCGATGACGAAACCCCCCACCCCCGCGTCGTCACCGCAGAGAGCCCGGTCCGGTCCATCGGGGCCAACCAGACCGAGACCGTCACGGTCACCTGCCCCAGGGGCACCTTTGCCGTCAGCGGCGGCTGGCTCGTGTCCTCCGCCAGCATCGACGTGACGGGCAACCGCGCGGTGAGCGACAGACGGTGGACGATTCGATTCGAAAACGAGGCGAACCAATCCGGCCGGGTGCAGGCCTTCGCCCGTTGCGCGACCTGACGGCGAGCACTCGCCAGGCCGGGCGGGAACACCGAGCAGCGTGACCGCCTGAACGCCGCGACCGCTCTCCCTCCCGTCGCATGAGGGGAAAGCGGTGCGGACCCGGTGCGCGACGCCCGGCCCGGCCCAGACAACGAACAAGGCCCAGGTCGCCGACCTGGGCCTCAACTATGGAGCGGGTGACGGGAATCGAACCCGCGCTCTGGGCTTGGGAGTCAACGGGGCGCGTACGCGCCATCGTGGCTCTGACCTGTGCACACGCGTGCCGTGGGCGGAGGGAGGAGGGTCGGTGGGGACCCGTACTGACCGTGATGCACGGCTCGTTGGGGCATGCGGAGGGCACGGGCCTCTTTCGGGAGGCGACTGCTCGCCGTCAAGATTCCCTTGCACGCAGGTGGAAGAGAGGGGTACGTGGGAACCCGCGGTGGGATTGCCGGTGCACCGTGTGCAGGGCCGGCGTGCTCGCCACCCGGCTTGTAAAGGTTCGTCGGGGTTGCCTCAGGCAGGGCCGGACGGATCCCCCAACGTGAGGGCCACATCGCGGCGCGCACGAACTGCACCCGGTGCGGTGCGGTGCGGTCAGGCACAGATGGTGCCGGCCCGTGCCTGCGGCGCCTGGGCGGTGGCCGAGGAGGGCGGCGCATTTCCGGTCGAATAGAGGCGAGCGCCGGTGCTGAATATCTCATGCCGCAACTGCAGAAATGGCCACGGGGGCGGTAGTTGTTTTTTACCCTCTCGAAAGCGTCGGGATCATGTGCCGCGCACGGCCGCCAGTACCGTGCTACCGTCGATCTCAGTTGCAGTTGTGGTTCCCAAGACTTCAAGCGTGCTCGCTGTCGTACATGGCGGAGCGCTTTCGTATTTCCGGTGTGTGTTTCCGGACGGGTAATCAACGCAGCGATACGGAGCCCGCACGGTGTGGGCTCCGGGCACTGCCCCGAAGGAGATATGACATGGCTACTGGCACCGTGAAGTGGTTCAACGCGGAAAAGGGTTTCGGCTTCATCGAGCAGG
>Ga0207426_1002233_pt1 | contig 12914 bp, 16 predicted proteins | sample AraplaMF_Cvi_mMS_FD_184265 | JGI IMG/M metagenome (GOLD analysis project Ga0207426, IMG submission 184265) | Arabidopsis root microbial communities from the University of North Carolina, USA - plate scrape MF_Cvi_mMS (SPAdes) (version 2) | ecosystem: Host-associated > Plants > Roots > Endosphere...
GATTTCGCGATCACCTCCTCCACCGTACCGTGCGCCAACAGATGGCCGTAAGCGATATAGGCGATCTCGTGGCAGCGCTCGGCTTCGTCCATGTAGTGGGTCGAGACCAGCACGGTGAGGCCGTCGGCGGCGAGCGCGTGGATCTCGTTCCAGAAGTCGCGCCGCGCCTTGGGATCGACGCCGGCGGTCGGCTCGTCCAGCAGCAGCAGCTTCGGATTCGGCAGCGTGCAGGCTCCCAGCGCCAATCGCTGCTTCCAGCCGCCGGAGAGTTCGCCCGCCAGTTGCTCCTCGCGTCCCGAGAGCCCGATCCGCTTGATCATGTCCCGCGCCGCCCCGCGCGCGTCGACAAGACCGTAGAGCCGCGCGACGAATTCAAGGTTCTCGCGCACCGAAAGATCCTGGTACAGGCTGAAGCGTTGGGTCATGTAGCCGACCTGACGCTTGATCTTCTCGGCGTCGCGCAAAATGTCGTAGCCGAGACAGGTGCCCTCCCCGCTGTCGGGCGTGAGCAGCCCGCAGAGGATACGGATGGTCGTGGTCTTGCCCGATCCGTTGGGGCCAAGGAAGCCGTAAATCGAGCCGCGCTTCACCTGCATCGACAGATCGTGCACGACCTCGCGGCCGCCGAACGATTTGGTCAGCCCCTTGACGTCGATTGCGATGCCGTTGCCGCCGTTCATCGCCTGTCCGCCACCGGGGTCTTGGGATTGAGATAGACGTCGATCGGCTGCCCGACACGCAGCGCGTCGGGCCGCGATGGCCGCGCCTGGATCAGATAGACCAGCTTGTTGCGCTCATCGAGACTGTAGATCACAGGCGGGGTGTATTCGGCCGAGGTCGCGATGAAGTAGATCTTGGCGGTGAGATCGGCCGCGCAATTGTCGCAGGACACGCGGACAGTATCGCCGATCGCAAGCTTCGGCAGCGCGGTCTCCGGCACGAAGAAGCGCAGCTTCATGTTGCCGGGCGGCATGATCGACAGGACCGGGCGCTGCGCCGCCACCATCTCGCCCTCGCGGAAATAGATCTGCTGGATGGTGCCGGCAACGGGCGCAAAACCCTTGCGCCGCGCCATCCGCGTCTCCGACGTCGCCACGCGCGCTTCCGCGACACGCAGGGACGACACGGCGGAGTCGAGATTGGCCTGCGTGCCCGAGCCAGTCTTGCTCAGCGAGGCCGCGCGATCATAGGTCTGCTGCGCATTGGCAAGCGTCGCCTTTTGCTGGTTGAGATCGGCGAGCTGGAGGTCGTCGTCGACGGAATAGAGGGCATCGCCGACCTTGACTTCATCACCCTCGCGCACATTGAGCTTCGTGACCCGACCGGCTTCATCAGGGCTGACGAAGATCATGTCGGCCTCGACCCAGCCCTGGAAGCCAGGATCGCGCTTGTCGTTGCAGCCCGCAAGGCCGGTTGCGAGTACGAGCGCCAATGCAACTACGGAAATTATCCGCGACGACCTCATGTCGTGCTCCGTTCGCCAAAAATCAGATCGAGATGGACGCGCAGCATCTCCTGCGCGTCGAGCGGCGCGTGCCGCGCAAACAGGCTCTGCCAGATCACTGCGATCATCGCCGGCGCGACCAGGATCTGCGGATAGCGCGCGAGGTCCTTTTCCCGGATCTCGCCGCGGGCGATGCCCAGTTCGATCAGCGCGCGCATCGCGGCGATCCCGCGCGAGACCACCTCGCGGTAGTAGAAGTCTGCGACGGCCGGAAAGCGCGGCCCCTCCGCCACGATCAACCGAACCAGGTCGCCGCGCCTGGTGCCGATGACTTCCTTCAGGAATGTGCCGGTGAAGGCCTCGATGAGGTCGCGCACCGATCCCGTCGGCGGCGGCAGCGCTGTCAGCCGCTCCACAACGGGCACGATGACGATGCGCACCAGCTCCTCGAACATGGATTCCTTGTCCTTGAAGTGCAGGTAGATCGTGCCCTTGGCGACGCCGGCGCGTTTGGCGATGTCGTCGAGTCGCGTTGCGGCAAATCCACGGGCGATGAACTCCTCCATCGCGGCGTCCACGATCGCCGCGCGCCGCTCCTGCGCCCGCGTCGCGCGGTTCGATGCAGGCGCCTCTTCGCGGGCTGAGGACGCTGGCATCTCACGCTGTGCAGACTTGTCGACGGGCTTGCTCGGCTTCCTCATGAGCGGACTGATGACTGACCGGTTAGTCATAGTCAAGCAGGACCGAGCTGAGCGAGCGTTCGAATTAGTATTGACTAATACATTAGTGTCTGCTAATTGATTGGCATGATCGAAGCTGCTCCAAACCCTGTCACCACCGTCATGCGCGCCCTCGCCGACCCGACCCGCCGAGCCGTGTTCGAGCGCGTGTTCGAGAGCAAGGAGATCACCGTCGCCGAGCTGACGCGCGGCAGCGGCGTGACCCAGGGCGCGATCTCGCAGCACCTGAAGTCGCTGAAACAGGCGGGCCTCGTCGCCGAGCGCGCTGAGGGCCGCAACGTCTATTACCGTGCTGCGCCGCAGGGACTCGAACCGCTGGTCACCTGGATGGACCATTACGGCGTGTTCTGGCGCGAGCGCTTCCAGAATCTGCGTGACCTCTTGAAGGAGATCGATCCGTGAGTGCTGTTGCTTCCAAAGTCCAGACCCAGGACATCGTCATCGACGAGGTCTTCCCTCACGCCGCCGCGACGATCTGGAAGGCGCTGACCAGCGCCCAGCTGATCGCGCGCTGGCTGATGCCGCCGACCGGTTTCGAGGCCGTCGAAGGCAATACTTTCACCTTCAAAACCAATCCGGCCGGCGCGTGGGATGGCACGATCCATTGCCGCGTCCTGGAGGTCGTGCCGAACCAACGCTTCGCCTATGCCTGGAAGGGCGGCGACTCCAGCAATACCGGATACGGCTCGGCGCTCGACACCGTCGTCACCTGGTCCCTCACGCCGGTCGAAGCAGGGACGCGCGTGCGCGTGGTGCATTCGGGCTTCGTGACGCCGACGAACGACACGGCTTATCGCAACATGAGCGACGGCTGGGTCAAGGTGCTGCAACGGCTCGATGCCATCTCCGGCGAAGACAAGTGAGGAATCATCGCGATGGACAAGCCCTATACCGGCGGCTGCGCCTGCGGCGCGATCCGCTATTCGATTGCAGGTGAGCCCTTCTTCAGCAATCATTGTCAGTGCCAAGACTGTCAGCGGGAAAGCGGCAGCGGCCACGGCTCGTACGCGACGTTCGCGCGAACCGGCGTCACGGTCACTGGCGAGGCCAAGCATTGGGACATGGTCGGCGACAGCGGCAATGTGAAGACGCGCGGCTTCTGCCCGCTGTGCGGCGTCGCGGTTTACATGACCTTCGCGGCGATGCCCGACATCTTCACCGTCCGCGCCGCAAGCCTCGACGAGCCCGCCCGCTACAGGCCGCAGGCGGTGACCTACACTGCGCGAGGCCATGTCTGGGATCATCTCGATCCAAGCCTGCCGAGGTTTACCGGCATGCCGCCTGGATGAGGCGCTAGCCGAAATCAAGCACCATGCGGCCGTCGATCTTGCCGGCCTTCATCCGGTCGAAGACCTCGTTGATCTGCGCGAGCGGCACCTTCGTCACCTCCGCCTTCACCTTGCCGTCCACCGCGAATGCGACGGCTTCGTCGAGGTCGCGCCGCGTCCCGACAATCGAGCCGCGCACGGTAATGCGCTTGAGCACGACGTCGAAGATCGGCGTCGGGAATTCGCCCGGCGGCAGGCCGACGAGGCTGACGGTGCCCTTGCGGCGCACCATCTTCAGTGCCTGCGCAAACGCGGCCGTCGAGACCGCCGTCACCAGCACGCCGTGGGCCCCGCCGCCGGTTGCCGCAAGAACCTTGTCCACCGCACCAGATGTGAGAGCGTTGACCGCGAGATCGGCACCGGTTTCGCGCGCCAGCTCCAGCTTGTCCTCGGCGATATCGATGGCCGCGACCTTGAGCCCCATCGCCTTGGCATACTGGATCGCGACGTGGCCAAGCCCGCCGACCCCTGAGATCACCACCCACTCGCCGGGCCTGGCCTCAGTCTCCTTCAAGCCCTTGTAGGTCGTGACGCCCGCGCACAGGATCGGCGCGATGGCGGCAAAATCGACCGTTGCCGGCAGCTTCGCAGCAAAGGCGGCTGAGGCGATGACATATTCGGCGAAGCCGCCGTCGACGCTGTAGCCGGTATTGTGCTGGTGCTCGCACAGCGTCTCCCAGCCGGTCTCGCAATATTCGCAAGACATGCAGGCATCGTGCAGCCAGGCGACGCCGACCGCATCGCCCACTTTCAGAGTCTTCACTCCGGGCCCGAGCGCAGCGACGACGCCAGCGGCCTCGTGCCCGGGAATGAAGGGCGGTACCGGCTTCACCGGCCAGTCGCCGCAGGCTGCATGCAGATCGGTGTGACAGACGCCGCAGGCCTTCACCTTGACCAGAACCTCGCCGGGACCAGGCTGCGGCACCGGCACGTCCTCGATCACGAGGGGCTTGCCGAACTGCTTGACGATTGCGGCTTTCATGGTCGGCATCGGTCTGCTCCTTGCACTATGCGGAGCAGACTAGCGAGGCCTGACGGCTCACCCTTGATTGGAGTCAAACCGCACAAAGTTTGCGCAGCCCCTCGCGCCATCGTGACAGCGCGATGACGACGCGACGCGACGTGCGAACAGCGTCAGCTGTGGAACTTCAGCCCGTCGACGATCTTGTCGATCACCTTGCGCTCGGCGCGCATCGCGATCCCGACGAGGTTGAGATCCGCGCGCGCCACAGCCCTCACCGCCTCGCGATTGGCGGCATCGTGCGTGGTGCTGAACATGTCCTCGGTATAGACCGCCGGCTTGACGTTGCGCGTGAGCGCACGGTCCAGCGCACGCGACAACGCCGGGCCGTCGGCGCCGTAGATCAGGATCGGCTGTCCGATCAGCGCGTGATAGTTCGTGCCTGATGCGTCTTCATAGGCTTCGCCGATGCACTCGGGAAACGCCGCGGCGATGCCGCTGGTGAGGAAGGACGCGACGTTGAGCTTTTGCCAGGCTTGAAGATCGGTGCGGATCACGACGGCGATCTTGGTGTCGAACTGCATGCATATCCTCGACTGTCATTTCGGACTCGATGCTACGCATCGCCGAAATGACAGCAAGAGGAATCAACACTTCACGTCGCAGGCGAAGCGAGGGTTAGTCAGCGAAAGCAGCCGTGAGACTGATGCCCCCGCTTTTGCCTGTCTCACCTGTTTGGCTGGCCACGGGGTTGCCGGCCTCGGGCTGGTCGTGCCAGGCGCCTCTGGCATCCGTGAACACTTGAAGCAGGTCCTGACCACCTTCCTGATAGTGCCGGATCGCCGCCGTGCCGACGGTCTTTCCCTCCAGGATCAGGGATTCGCACTGCCACCAAAACTCCGCGTTCGTCCCGAGATTGATAGTTCCCGTCATCTGATTGGGGTCACCGGCTACACCATTTGCGCCCTGCCAATTCCAACCAGCCGACTTGGTGCATACCCAGTTGATCGTTCTCATTTTCGCTCCCGGTTCGATGCTTCTCAATTTAAGGTCGCACACTATGATGGCGCAATCCAGCATATTCGCGACCAAAAGTTGAAATGCACGAATAGAACTACCGAAGCGGTCGTCGGAGATCGCATCGTGGTCTTGTCGCCGCCCGTCGAGCGATATGGAGTCTCTGTTGTGCAGTCGCACTTCAGAGCGCGCGCAAAAGAGCTCCCCGGGAGATGGCAGGGCTATCGCATATGACGCCCGAGCAGCAGTTGCGCAAGCGCCTCGTCCTTCGAGACGACCGCTTCGCGGTCTCCTCTCCATGAACCGCCTGTCAGACGTAGTCTGATGGGCGGTTCATGGTTCCATGTGCAGCGTCCGCTTCCGGCGATGGGGACTCAGGATGAGGCTATGCAGCATTGGCGCTCGTTGAAACTGGTGCCGCGCACCAAGTCCTCATCCTGAGGGCCCGCCAACGGCGGGCGTCTCGAAGGATGGCAACAGGCGAGATCGCTGCCATATGCGATTGCCCTGCGGGAGACGGGGACACTACCCCTTGGCGTCGCAGGCCCAGGCGCGAATCACGCATTCCTTGCCGCCGAATTTGTAGCATTCGCGCGTGGCGGCGTTGAGCGAGGCGGAGATCTTCGGCTTGACCGCATAACCATACGCGCCGCAAGGGTTGGCGAGATCGACCGACATCGCCGCGCAGGCGCGCTTCATCGTCACGGTCGTGCAATCACCCTTGCACTGCTTCTGCGCCGCGGCACGTGCCTCGTGCTCGTGGCCATAATCAAAGGCCTGGCCATAAGCGCCGCATTTGCCGACCGCGAACGCGCCGGCAGCATGGGCTTCGGTGATGTAGCGAGCGCCGGAAACACAAACGGACAGCACAAAGAAAAACATCGCGCAACGGCGCGCGACGGCGTTCGAAGACATGGAAAAACCCCTCCCCCGAGGCAATGGAGGAACTTTAAGCCCGGGTCGTTTCCAGATGGTGAACGCGGGATTGAAATAGAGCCGGACGGGAGATCTCGTAGGCTGGGCAAAGCGAAGCGTGCCCACGAATTGCAGCTTGGGTTGAGAGATGTTGGGCACGGCGCTACGCGCCTTTGCACACCCTACGGCACCGTCGTTTTCGGCACCGTCATCCGCGTCTTGCCGCTTCCAGCGCCTGCGGCGTGTCGATGTCTAGGAAGGCGCTCTCGCCGTCAACCGGCACTTCGGCCACGGCCTCGGTGTGCTTGGCGATCAGATGGCGCGCGCCGACGTCGCCATCGAGCGCCATCAACTCCTTGAAGAAGCGGCGCGACCACAGCACGGGATTGCCGCGGCGGCCTTCGCTGACGGGCACGACGATGAGATTGCCGCGGTCCGGCGCAAAGCCGTCGATGAGACGGTCGATCAGGCCGGCATCGATCAGCGGCATGTCGCCGAGGCAAACCACGGCGCCGTCGCAAGTCTCGGGGACGGCAGCGATGCCTGATTTGACCGAGCTGGCGATCCCGCCGGCGAAATCCGGATTCTTGACAAACCGCACCTTCAGGCCCTGCAGCGCCTGCTCGACCAGCTCGGTTTGATGGCCGGTGACCACGATCACCTCGGACGCTTTCGACGCCAGCGCCTGCTCGGTCGCGATCCGCACCAGCTTCTTGCCATCGAGTTCGGCCAGGAGCTTGTTCGGGCCGCCCATGCGCGTGGAGCGGCCGGCCGCGAGCACGATGGCGGCGACCCGGCTGTTACCTTCGATCTCCGGCGTGGCGCGCGGCTGCGGACGCGTCACGATCTCCATCAACAGGCCGCCGACGCCCATGCCCATCAGCTCGGAACGCGTCACCTTGATGCCGGCGAGCAGCCGCATCAGCACCCAGTCGAAGCCGTTCTCGACCGGCGAGCGGGCGCAGCCCGGCGCGCCCAGCACCGGCACGCCTCCCACGCGCGCGATCAGCAGGAGATTGCCGGGATCGACCGGCATACCGAAATGCTCGATCTCGCCGCCGATCCCAGTGACCGCCGCCGGGATCACATCGCGGCGATCGGCAATGGCGGACGCCCCGAACACGATGACGAGCTCGGCCCCGAGCGAGAGCAGCTCCTCGATCGCGGCTGACAGGGCAGTTTCGTCATGCTGAACCCGTCGCTCGGCGATGATGCTGGCACCGGCGGGCGCAAGACGCTCGGCGGTGACGCGCAGCGTCTTGTCGATCACCTTGGAGGAAAGGCCTGGCAGCAGCGTCGAGACCACGCCAACGCGCTGGATGACGTAAGGCGCAATCTTCAAGACGTCCCGGCCCGCCGCCGTCACCGCGGCATCGCGCAACGCGCCCTCGACGCCGAACGGGATGATCTTGACGGTGCCGACCATCTCGCCTTCGACCACCGGCTTGTAGGCGGCAAGCGTCGCAAACGTGATAGCTTCGTCGATGTTGTTGATGCGGTCGACCGCGGCGCGGTCGATCACCAGCACCCCCGGGCGCGCGGCGAACAGATTGGCACGGCCGGTGAAGGCGCGCTCGACATGGATGCCATCGCCGCCGACGGCCAGCGCGATGCTGGCGGCCGCAGCATCCTCGGAGACGTCGCCCGCCTCCATGCGGACCACGACGAGGTCCTTGATGCCGGCGCGCTCCAGCGCCTCGACCTCGGCGGCGCCGATCGTCGTGCCCTTCTTCAGCACCAGCGGACCCTGGCGCAGTGTGTGGACGGTCACCCCGCCGATCGCATCCCTGGGGCTCGCCGGTCCGAACTTCATGCGGCTACTTCTTTTTCCTTGGGCGGCAGGCGGAGCACTGCGGTGATTTCCGCCATGATCGATACCGCGATCTCCGACGGCGAGACCGCGCCGATCGCAAGCCCGATCGGCGCGTGGATGCGCGCGATGTCGCTCTCCTTCGCCCCCTGCGCCCGCAGCCGGTCGCCGCGCTTGGCATGCGTTTTCCGCGAGCCCAGCGCTCCAATGTAGAAGCAGCTGCGCTCGAAGGCATGCAGCAGCGCGGGGTCGTCGATCTTGGGATCGTGCGTCACCGCCACGAAGGCGGTGTAGGCATCGACATTGAGCGGCGGCAGCGCAATGTCCGGCCATTCGGCCACCAGCGGAATATCGGGGAAGCGCTCGCGACTCGCAAAGGCCGTGCGCGGATCGACCACCGTGACGTCGTAGCCGAGCGAACGCGCGAGCGGCGCCAGGGCCTGGCTGATATGGACCGCGCCGACGATGACGAGCTTCGCGGTCGGCGCATAGACGTTAAGGAACAGCTTCTTGCCGCCGGCCTCGACACTGGCGCTCTTGCCCATGCGGAGCTGCTTGTCCAGCTCCGCCCGCAGCGGATCCCCGGCGAAATCAGCTGATTTCACCAGGCGCTGCTCACCGCTCTCGGTGTCGGTGACGAGGATCGCCGGCCGGCGCGCGGCCCGCTCTGCATTCAGTTCGTGCAAAATCTCGAGCTTCACGGCTAACCGACCTTCTCGACGAAGACGCGGATGGTGCCGCCGCAGGACAGACCGACGTTCCAGGCGGTCTCGTCGGCGACGCCGAACTCCAGCATCCTCGGCTTGCCGCTCTGGATCACGTCCATGGCCTCGGTGACCACGGCGCCCTCGACGCAGCCGCCGGAAACCGAGCCCAGAAATGTCCCCTCGTCGTTGATGACAAGGCTGGAGCCCGCCGGGCGCGGCGCCGACCCCCAGGTCTCCACCACCGTGGCGAGCGCGACGCCACGGCCGGCCTTCTGCCAATCCTCCGCCGCCTTCAGAATGTCCTCGTCGCGATCGAGCATGGTTTGCCTCTCAGGCTGCGGAGCGGATCAGGTTGCGATGATGGGGCGGCAGCGGCCGCGAGAGTGTCGTAATCAGCTCCTGGATCGAGCTCAAATTATGTACCGGACGGAATTCGTCAACGTGCGGGAGCATCATTTTGATGCCCTGGGCCTTGGCCTCGAACCCGCCGAACCGCAGCAGCGGGTTTAGCCAGATCAGCCGCCGGCATGACCGGTGCAGCCGGTCCATCTCGAAGGCCAGCTTGGAATCGGCCTCCCGCTCCAGCCCGTCCGAGATCAGCAGGACGATGGCGCCTTGGCTCAGAACCCGCCGCGCCCACAATTTGTTGAAATTGTGCAGCGAGGCCGAGATCCGGGTGCCGCCGGCCCAGTCCTCGACCGAGGCCGAGCAGCTCGCCAGCGCCTCGTCGGGATCGCGCTGGCGCAGCGCGCGGGTGACATTGGTGAGCCGGGTGCCGAACAGGAACACCGAGACGCGCTTGCGCGCATCGCCGACGGCATGGAGGAAATGCAGGAACAGGCGGGTGTACTCGCTCATCGAGCCCGAAATATCGAGCAGCGCCACGATCGGCGCCGGCTTCTCGATCCGGCCGAGGCGATGGATCTCGACGATGTCGCCGCCGGTCCGCAAGGAGGCGCGCAGCGTGCGGCGCAGGTCGAGGCGCAGCCCGCGAGCATCAGGCCGGTGGCGGCGCGTCAGGAGTTCGGCCTGCGGCAGCCGCATCCGCTCGACGGCCCGCAGCGCCTCGGCGATCTCGGCGGCGCTCATCTGCGCAAAATCCTTCTTCTGAAGGATCTCCCTGTCGGACACCGAGAGCCGCAGATCCTGCTCCTGCTGCTGCGGCGTCTCGGTCATGCGCGGCTGTGACATCGCCTCCTGCACGCGGCGGGAGCCGGCCTGCGGCTTCTTCTTGGCCTCGTCCGGCAGCGGCACCGAATCCAGCATGTGCTTCCACTCTTCGGAGGCACGGAAGAACAGGTTGAAGGCCTGCTTGAAGATCAGTGCGTGCTCATGACGCTTGACGAAGATCGCCTCCAGCGTGGTGAAGACGTCGGCGCGGTTGCCGATGTCGATCACCTGGAGCGCGCTCATGGCATCGATGACGGCGCCCGGACCGACCGGCATGCCGGCCGCGCGCAGCGCGCGGGCGAAGCCGACGATGTTGTCGGCAAATTGTTCGGTCTGCTCGGGAGCAAGGTGGTTGATGGCCATGGTCTCGTTCCATCCCCTCGTCATTCCGGGGCGCGCCTCTTGGCGCGAGCCCGGAATCCATTCATCCACCGTCACTGCTGCGCAATGGATTCTCAGGTGCGCAATTGCGCACCATAGTTCGCGCTGACGCGCGCCACGGAATGACGAGCTACCTTCGACGCTCGCGCGTCAATTCTCGCTCGTCGCTTCCTTCAGCACCTTCTGCAGCGTGTCGCCCTGCATGCGGGTGATGTCGTCCTGGTACTTGAGCAGCGCGCCCAGCGTGTCGCCGACCACTTGCGGGGTCAGCGAGCGGGCATCGAGTTCGGACAGCGCTGTGGCCCAGTCGATGGTCTCGGCGACGCCCGGCGACTTGTAGAAGTCCTGGTTGCGCAAAGCCTGCACGAAGCGCACGACCTGCTGCGACAGTTTGGCGGAGATGCCGGGCACACGCGACTTGACGATCGCAAGCTCGCGCTCGGCCGCGGGATAATCGACCCAGTGATAGAGACAGCGCCGCTTCAGCGCGTCGTGGATCTCGCGGGTGCGGTTCGAGGTGATGATGACGATCGGCGGGTGCGGCGCCTTGACGGTGCCGAACTCGGGGATCGTCACCTGGAAATCGCTCAGGATCTCCAGCAGATATGCCTCGAACGCCTCGTCGGCGCGATCGAGCTCGTCGATCAGCAGCACCGGCGGGCCCGCGACGTCGGGCTCGAGCGCCTGGAGCAGCGGACGCTTGATCATGTAGCGGTCGGCGAAGATGTCGCTCGACAACTGGTCGCGGTCAGTGTCGCCAGAGGCTTCCGCCATCCGGATCGCGATCATCTGCGCGGCGCTATTCCACTCATAGACCGCGGACGAGACGTCGAGACCTTCGTAGCACCCAGCGCGGCCGACAAGACTTTGGCGATCTCGGTCTTGCCGACGCCGGCCTCGCCCTCCAGGAACAGCGGCCGGCCCATCCGCAACGAGAGGTAGGTCACCGTCGCCAGCGACCGCTCGGCGAGATAGCCACGCGAGGTCAGGAGTTCGAGCATCGCGTCGACCGATGCCGGCAAGCCAACTGAAGTATTGGCCCCGGAAGTATTGGCCGCTGAAGTCATGAAAAAGCCAGTCTCGCTGTGCCCTCACCGAGGACAAGTTTGGACCGAGGCGTGAGGTTACCTCACTCCTTGGCGTTGGCGGCGTCGACGGCGCGCCGCGTCAGCACGCCGATGAGATGCGCGCGGTATTCGGCGCTGCCGTGAATATCGCTGTTGAGGCCCTCGGCCGGCACCTCGATTCCGTCGAGCGCCTTGGACGCGAAGCGCTTCTTCAGCGCTTCCTCGAACGCGGTGACGCGAAACACGCCTTCGGAGCCGGCGCCGGTGACGGCAACCCGCACATCCGAGGGACGCCGCGCCACGAACACGCCGACCAGCGCATAGCGCGAGGCCTGGTTGCGGAACTTGATGTAGGCGGCCTTCTTCGGCAGCGGGAACATCACCTTGGTGATGATCTCGTCGGCCTCGAGCGCGGTCGTGAACAGCCCCTGAAAGAACTCTTCCGCCTTGAGGCGGCGCTTGTTGGTGACGATGGTCGCGCCCAGCGCAAGCACGGCGGCCGGATAGTCCGCGGTCGGATCGTTATTGGCGAGCGAGCCGCCGATCGTGCCTTTGTGGCGCACGGCGGGATCGCCGATCTGGCTGGCCAGATTCGCCAGCGCCGGGATCGCCTCGCCGACGATCGCGGAGCCTGCGACCTCTGCATGCTTGGCGGTGGCGCCGATCACCAGCGAACGGCCCTTCATCTCGATCGTGTTGAGCCCCTCGATATGGGAGAGGTCGACCAGATGCGGCGGGCTCGCGAGGCGCTGCTTCATCACGGGAATCAGCGTGTGGCCGCCGGCGATGATCTTGGCGTCTTCGTTCTTCACCAGGAGGTTGGCGGCCTGCCGCACGGTCCCGGGGCGATGATATTTGAATTCGTACATCTGAATGTCCTGATCGCGGGATCGTTGCGCGCTTTAGGCGAGATCGGATTTCGCCATCGCCTTGGCGCCGGCGGAGATCGAGGCGACGATGTTCTGGTAGCCGGTGCAGCGGCACAGATTGCCTTCCAGTTCTTCCCGGATGGTATGGTCGTCGAGCTCATTGCCCTTGCGGTGGACGATGTCGATTGCGGTCATGATCATGCCCGGCGTGCAAAAGCCGCACTGCAGGCCATGGTGCTCGCGGAAGGCCTCCTGCATCGGATGCAGCGGCGCACCGTCGGCGGCCAGCCCCTCGATCGTCTTGACCTCATGACCGTCGGCCATCACCGCCAGCGTGGTGCAGGACTTCACGGCCTTGCCGTCGACATGCACGACGCAGGCGCCGCACTGCGAGGTATCACAGCCGACATGGGTGCCGGTCAGGCGCAGATTCTCGCGCAGGAACTGCACCAGGAGGGTGCGGGGATCGACGTTGGCCGTGACTGGATTGCCGTTCACGATGAGG
>Ga0207426_1002237_pt1 | contig 12889 bp, 12 predicted proteins | sample AraplaMF_Cvi_mMS_FD_184265 | JGI IMG/M metagenome (GOLD analysis project Ga0207426, IMG submission 184265) | Arabidopsis root microbial communities from the University of North Carolina, USA - plate scrape MF_Cvi_mMS (SPAdes) (version 2) | ecosystem: Host-associated > Plants > Roots > Endosphere...
ATCCTGGCGATGGTGACGATTGCGAGCCCCTATGCCATCTGGGTGCTGAAGCAGGCCTCCGACAAGCTGCCGGTCGAGCTGGACGAAGCCGCGGTGATGGACGGCGCCACCACGCTGCAGATCTTCCGCCTGGTCTATCTGCCGCTGATGATGCCCTCGCTGGTCGCGATCGGCACCTATGCGGTGCTGCTGGCCTGGAACGAATATCTCTACGCGTTCCTGCTGCTCTCGAACGACCGCGAGATCACGCTACCGGTCGCGCTCGGCAACTTCCTCGCCGCCGACGACTCGCCGTGGGAGCTGCTGATGACCACCGGCTTCATCTACGCGCTGCCGCCGGCCGCGGTTTATTACGCATTCCGTCGTTATATGGTGGGCGGACTGACAGCGGGTGCGGTGAAGTCGTAGTATCCCCGTCATTGCGAGCGCAGCGAAGCAATCCAGAGTATTTCCGCGGGGACAGTCTGGATTGCTTCGTCGCTACGCTCCTCGCAATGACGGCGGAGCTCACAACGGCGCGGCGCTCTCGCCCTGCGAGCTCGACAGCTTCGAGGCCAGCGACGCCACCACGATAATCACCGCGATCAGGCCGATCACCAGCGTGCAGATCGCGTTGATCTCCGGCTTCACGCCGAGCCGCACCTCCGAATAGATCCGGATCGGCAAGGTCGCCGAGCCGGGGCCGGTGGTGAAGCTCGCGATCACGAGATCGTCGAGCGACAGCGTGAAGGCCAGCATCCAGCCGGCGACGATCGCGGGAGCGATCAGCGGCAGCGTCACGGCGACGAACGCGCGCACCGGATTGCAGCCGAGATCCATCGCGGCCTCCTCCAGCGAGCGGTCGAGCGAGCCGAGGCGGGACTGCACGACGACGGCGACAAAACACATCGTCAGCGTGGTGTGGGCGATCGTGACCGTCCAGAAGCCGCGCTCGGCATTCAGCGCCACGAACAGCAGCAGCAGCGACAGGCCGGTGATCACTTCCGGCATCACCAGGGGCGCATAGAGCATGCCGGAGAACAGCGTGCGGCCGCGAAAGCGCTCGCCGCGCGACAGCGCCACCGCCGCGAGTGTACCGAGCAGCGTGGCGATGGTCGCGGAGGAGACCGCAACGCGAAAACTCATCCAGGCCGCCTCGATCATGGCGCGGTCGTTGAAAAACTCGTGGTACCAGCGCAGCGACCATCCGCCCCACACCGTCACCAGCCGCGAGGCGTTGAAGGAGTAGATGACGAGGATCAGGATCGGCAGATAGAGAAATGCCAGCCCGAACGCGAGCGAGGCGACGTTGAAGCGGGACAGGCGGGAGACCTTGTGCATCGGCTCAGCGCCCCTGTTCCAGCTGCCGCTTCTGCAGCCGCTCGTACAGCAGCAGCGGCACCAGGAGCACCACCAGCAGCACGATGGCCGCGGCGGAAGCCACCGGCCAGTCCTTGTTGGTGAAGAACTCGAGCCACAGCGTCTGGCCGATCATCAACGAGTCGGAGCCGGCCAGAAGGTCCGGAATCACGAATTCGCCGACGATAGGGATGAAGCACAGCAACACGCCGGCACCGACGCCGGGCAGCGATAGCGGAAAGGTGACGAGCCAGAACACCTGCCAGGGCGGCGCGCCGAGATCGGAGGCAGCCTCCTCCAGCACCGGCTCCATCTTGGCGAGCGTGGCGTAGAGCGGCAGGATCATGAACGGCAGATAGGAATAGACGATGCCGATATACATCGCGGTGTCGGTCGAGAGCCACACCACCGGCTGGCTCACGAAGTGCAGCGCCAGCAGGATCTGGTTGAGCAGGCCGTCATGCTGGAGGATGTTGATCCAGGCATAGATGCGGATCAGGAACGAGGTCCAGAACGGCACGATCACCAGCACCATCGCCACCGACTGCCAGCGCTTCGGCAGCCGCGCCATGCCGTAGGCGATGGGATAGCCGATCAGTAGTAGCAGTGCGGTTGCGGTGAGCGCGACGGCGAGGCTGCGCACATAGGCGTAGACATAGATGTCGTCGGAGCCGAGCAGCTTGAAATTATCCGTAGACAGCGCAGCAAAAGCCGCCCTCAACGCCTCCCACCCCGCGGTCAGGTCGAACACCGGATCGTAGGGCGGCTGCGCAATCGCGGTCTGCGACAGGCTGATCTTCAGCACGAAGGCGAACGGCACCAGGAAGAACAGTACCATCCAGACATAGGGCGCGATGGCGGCAAAGCGCGCCGGCCGCGCGAAGATGCGGCGTCCGCTCATGACGGCAGCACCACGCAATCGTCAGGCGTGAACCAGGCGACGACCTGCTGGTTCACGCTGTAGGCATCGACGTCGAGGCGCGCGCTGTTGGCGACGGAGGCCTCGATCATCCCGCCCGTGTCGAGCTTCACCTTGTAGGTAGTGGTGCCGCCGAGATAGCAGATGTCGGCGATCACGCCGTCGAGCCGGTTCAGTGCAGCCTCGCTCACGGGACCGCGGCGCGACAGCTTGACCTTCTCGGGACGGATCGCGATGGAGAATTTTCCGGCGCCGAGCGGCTCGCGCGGCTCGGCCACCACCAGCGTGCCCGCATCACGCGTGCCGACGACCAGACGATGGCCGTCGCGCAATGTGGACTCGCCATCGAACAGGTTGATGTCGCCGACGAACTCCGCGATCCAGCGCGAGCGCGGTGCTTCGTAAAGCTCGCGCGGCGGCGCGACCTGGGCGAGCTTGCCCGATTTCATCACGCCGATCCGGCTTGCCATCGTCATCGCCTCTTCCTGATCGTGGGTGACGATGATGAAGGTCATGCCGAGCCGGCGCTGCAGCTCCATCAGCTCGCGCTGCGTGCTCTCGCGCAGCTTCTTGTCCAGCGCCGCGAGCGGCTCGTCGAGCAGCAGGAGTTGCGGCCGGCGCGCCAATGCACGCGCCAGCGCCACGCGCTGGCGCTGGCCGCCGGAAAGCTGATCGGGCTTGCGCTTCTCCAGCCCCTCGAGCTTCACCAGCGCGACCATCTCGGAAACACGCGTGGCTATCTCGGCACGCGCCATGCCGGCGCGCTTCAGGCCGAAGGCGATGTTGTCGCGCACCGACAAATGCGGGAACAGCGCGTAATTCTGGAACATCATGTTGATCGGCCGCTCGTGCGGCAGGGCCTGCGCGATATCCTGGCCGCCAAGCAGGATGCGCCCCTCGTCGGGCGCCTCGAACCCGGCAAGCATGCGCAACAGCGTGGTCTTGCCGCAACCGCTCGGCCCAAGCAGTGCAAAGAACTCGCCGGCCTTGATGTCGAGCGAAACGCCGTCCACGGCGCGGAATGAGCCAAACGTCTTCGCGACATTCTCGATGCGCAGCAGCGGCTGACCCGCCGCGGGAAGCGCATCGCTGCCGGCCGCCGCGGCGTCTGTTCTGGGTAACTCGTCCGTCATAGTCCCTGCCAACCCCGATTCCGCCGCACGCTAGCGGCCGAGCGGGCTTTGCTCAACCGGTTCGGAGTAACTTACGTTGGAGTTCGTAGCCCGGATGGAGCGCAGCGTAATCCGGGACAGTTCATCGGCTGCAAAACTTTCCCGGATTGCGCTTCGCTCCATCCGGGCTACGCCATGAACGACGCCAGCGCGTCGCGGTCCGCAGCCGGCATGGTCAGGCCGAGCTTGGAACGTCGCCAGAGGATGTCCTCGGGAAACCGCGCCCATTCGTGAGCCATGAGGTAGCGCACCTCGGCGCCGGTCAGATCGGGGCCGAAGGCAGGGCCGAGCTCTTCGCGCGTCTTCCCTTCGCCCAGCACCGCAGCCAGCCGCGAACCATAGGCGGCGACGAGGCGCTGGGCTTGCGGCTCGGCGAGAAAGCGCCAGCGATCGCGCGCGAGATCGACCTCATGGTCGAAACGATCCCAGGCGAAATCGCCGCCGGGCAACGCTGCGCTGGCCGTCCAGGGCCGCGACATCGGATAGAACGGGGTCAGCCGGGTCACCGCGCGCTCCGCACGCAGCCGCGAGGTGGTGACGTCGCCGCCGAACATCGTGATCAGCGGCGCCTTGCGCCGGCGCGCGTGGAACAGCGTGGTCCCGTCGCGACGCCGCGCGGACGGCGGCGTCAGATTGACACCGGAGACCGCGCGCACCACGTCGGTCGGCGCGACGCGCTCGCGGAAATAGCGGCTGGCGGCGTCGCAGAGATAGCTGACATCGGCGCCCGGCATCGCCACGATCGCGGGATCGCCGGTGAAATCGTGCGTGACGGTGCCGACCAGCGTGAAATCCTGCGCGAACGGGCTCGCGAAGATCAGCCGACCGTCGCCGTTCTGGAAGACATAGACATTGTCGGGCTCGAACAATCTCGGCACGACGATCTGGCTCATCTGCATCGCCGCCAGAGCTGGCTGCGGCTGCCGCAGCACGGTTTCCGCGACCATCGGCGTCCAGGCCCCGGTCGTGTTCGCGAGCGCGCGGGCCGTAATCGTGCGGCGATGCCCGCGATCGACCAGCGCAAGCCGCCAGGTGTCGGTGCGGTCGGCCCGCACGCAGCGTGCTCCGGTCCGGATCACCGCGCCGCGCTCGGAGGCATCGAGCGCTGTGAGCACCACCAGGCGGGAATCGTCGACGACGCAGTCGGCATATTCGAAAGCCATGCCGAGCGGACGCTTCAGCGCATTGCCGACCGGATGATGCGTGATGTCGAGGGTCCGGGATCGCGGCAGACCGCTCCGGCTGGTCAGGCCGTCATAGAGATAGAGCCCGGCGCGCAGCAGCCATGGCGGGCGTTCCTCGGCATGCGCGGGGATGACGAAGCGCATCGGCCGCACCAGATGCGGCGCGATGGCGAGCCAGGTCCGCCGCTCCGCCAGCGCGCGGCGCACCCGCCAGAAGCCGCGGCGCTCCAGCACCGCGAGATCGCCATGGATCAGCCGCGGCGTCGCCGATGAAGCTGCCCCGCCGAGATCGCCCTGCTCCAAGAGAATGACGCGAAGGCCGCGGCCGGCCGCATCGCGCGCGAGGCTGACACCGTTCAGGCCGCCGCCGATGATCGCAAGATCGTAATCCGCCATGAAGCCGTCGAATCGGAGCGAGACGAAGCGTCTCCGATGATTAGCCGGTCTTGAGCGCAAGCTCCATGACTTCGGCACGGCCGACGAGGCCTGCATATTTGCCGATCGGCAGCGGCTTGCCGAGCAGATAGCCCTGCACGCCGTCACAGCCTTCCTTGGCCAGGAACGAAAGCTGATCGACCGTTTCGACGCCCTCGGCGATGATCGACATGTCGAGGCCGTGGCCAAGATCGATCACGGCGCGCACGATCGCGGCCGATTGCGGATTGCGGCCGAGATTGATGATGAAGGCGCGGTCGATCTTGATCTTGTCGAACGGGAACGCCTGCAGATAGCTCAGCGAGGAATAACCGCTGCCGAAATCGTCCATCGAGATGCGCACGCCCAGCGCCTTCAGCCTGCGCAGCAGGGCGAGACCGCGGTCGAAATCCTCGATCAGCACGCCTTCGGTGATTTCCAGCTCGAGCCGGCCGGGCGCCAGGCCCGTCTCGATCAGGATCGAATGAACGAGGCCGACGACGTCGCCGTGCATGAATTGCGCCGGCGAGAGGTTGACCGCGACCTGAAGCGGCTTCGGCCAAGACGTCGCCTCGCGGCAGGCCTCGCGCAGGATCCATTCGCCCATCTCGACGATCAGGCCGCTCTCTTCCGCAATCGGGATGAACTCGGCCGGAGAGACCTGGCCGCGCACGGGATGCTGCCAGCGCGCCAGCGCCTCGAAGCCGATGATATCGCTTTCGGCGACGCTGTGGCGCGCGACGCCCTGCGGCTGGAAGGCCAGCGAGAGCTCGCCGTTCTTGATCGCCATCGAGAGGTCCTGGTGCAGCACGCGGCGATCGCGGATCTGCTGGTCCATCTCGGGCTGGTAGAGGCTGATCGTGCCGCGCGACTTCTGCTTGGCGCGGAACAGCGCCGCGCCGGCATTGGCCAGCAGCGAAGCGCCGTCGGCGCCATTATGCGGGAAGATCGACATGCCGGTGGTGACACCGGCGCGGACGGCACGGCCATCGATGTGGAAGTCGCGGGAGACGGCTTCGCCGACATGCTGCGCCAGCGCAAGGCCCGCCTCGGGCTGCTTGCCGTCGATGATGAGGCCGAACTCGTCGCCCGACAGCCGCGCCACCAGGCCGCCGCGCGCGACGTCCTGGAGCCGCTGGGCGACCTCGATCAGCAGCTTGTCGCCGAGCGCATGGCCGAAGACGTCGTTGACCTCCTTGAGGCCGTCGAGATCGATCGAGAGGACCGCGAATTCCTCGCCGGTGCCTTCGCAGGCTTCGATCATCTGGTTCAGCGCCTGCAGGAAGGCGGCGCGGTTCGGCAGGTCGGTGAGGCCGTCATGATAGGCCATGTGCGCCATGCGCGACTCGGTCTGCCGGCGGTCGGTGACGTCCTCGTGGGTCTTGATCAGATATTGCGGCTCGCCAGCATCGTTCACCACGGTGGCGCGGCGGGTCAGGAACAGGCGCAAGCCGGCCTTGGTCGAGATCGGATGCTCCTCGGAGATCATCCCGCGCTTCTTGATCGCGGCCTCGTCGCGCGCGATGATCAGCTTGGCTTCCTTGGGATTGAAGATGTCCGACGCGGTCAGGCCGGTCGCCTCCTCGCGCCTGCGATTGAGGATCGTCTCGGCGCTGCGATTGGCCAGCAGGTAACGGCCGTCCCTGACCTGCTCGACGATCAGGGCCACCGGGATGTTGTCGACCACGAGCTCGAGGAACTTCTTGGTGCTCTCCAGCTCCTGCGACAGCGAGCGGCGATCGGTGATGTCCTCGAACACCAGCAGCAGGAATTCGGGCTTGTTGCTCTCGTTGCGGACCACGATGCGGATCGAGGCCACCATGCGCCGCTCGCCGCTGCCGCGCTCGACCTCGAATTCATTGCGGTACTGACCGTCCGGCGCGAGCAACGCGGTGCGGTCGGTCGCCTCGATGCTCGCCGCCGAGTTAGGACCGAACAGCTCGCGCGCGCTCTTGCCGACCACCTGGTCGCGCGAAAAGCCCCAGAACCGCTCATAGGCGCTGTTGGCGAAGATGTAGCGGCCGTCCTCGATGCTCTTGGCGGCGACGCAGGCCGGCACGTTGTCGAGCACCGTCTCCAGGAACTGCTTGGTCGAGGCGAGCTGCCGCGACAGGATGCGCTGCTCGCTGACGTCGAGATGGGTCGCCACCGAGCCGCCGTTCGGCAGCACGAAATATTTGACCAGGATGGCCCGGCCGTCAGGCAGTTCGGTGATCAGGCCGTTGGGGCTCGCCGCCTTCTCGTAGAAATCCTCGTCGGAGACGGCGAGAACGCCGCGCTGGCGCCTGAGCTCGAGGATGTCGTAGCCGGTCATGCCCGTCCACAAATCCGAGCGCGCGAGGCCGTAGATCTCGAGGTAGCGGTCGTTGCAGAAGATGACGCGCCGCTGCGCATCCGTCATCACCACACCCTGATTGAGGTTGTTCATGGCGGACGAGATGAACGCGTTGCGGCGCAGCTGCGAACGTCTGGTCCGGCGCAGCGAGGAATGGATCCACAGCGCGACGGCGGCGAGGAAGGCGCAGACGACGATGCCGCCGATCAGGGCTTCCCAGACCACGTTGGGATCGAGCCGCCCGATATAGCTCGGCGGCGAGAAGCTGTCGGCGAGGGCGAAGGCGCGCGCAGGCGCGACCGCGCTGGCAAGGCACACGACGGCCTGCACAGCAATCGGAAGCGTGCTGCCCACGTGCCAGTTCTTGTCAGCCATCAGCCACCCGCGATTTCAACGTCGGATTGTCTGGCCTCGCGGGTTTGGATCGGGTAAACGCCTGTACGTGCAACGGAAAAATGTGACGCGAAATACGGCAATTGCCCTGACATGATAAATGCTTCCTTAACGGAAGGCGGCCGCACGGCCCGTTTTCCAGGCAAATCCGCGCCTTCGGCCTCTCGATCGAGCGTCCGACACAACCATGGATAGGGTCGACTGCGTCGTCATCGGAGCCGGCGTCGTCGGGCTCGCGGTGGCCAGAAGGCTCGCCCAGGCCGGGCGTGAGGTCATCGTGCTCGAGGAGGCCGAGGCGATCGGCACCATCACCTCCTCGCGCAACAGCGAGGTGATTCATGCCGGTATCTACTACCGCGCCGGGAGCTGGATGGCGCGCATGTGCGTCGACGGCAAGCATGCGTTGTACCGCTACTGCGGCGAGCGCGGTATCCCGCACAAGAACTGCGGCAAGCTGATCGTCGCGACCAGCGCGAAGGAAACCGAGAAGCTGCAATCGATCAAGGCACATGCCGAGGCCAATGGCGTGCTCGACATGCAGCTGCTCACGGGCGAGGCCGCGCGCGCGCTGGAGCCGGCGCTGGCCTGCGATGCCGCACTGCTGTCGCCCTCGACCGGCATCATCGACAGCCACGCCTACATGCTCTCGCTGCGCGGCGAGGCCGAGGAAGCCGGCGCGGCTTTCGCGTTTCACACCCCGCTGATCCGCGCCAAGGCGGCCGCCGGCGTGATCGAGATCGAGGCCGGCGGCGAGGCGCCGATGACGCTGCAATGCGACCTGCTCGTCAACGCCGCGGGACTGTCGGCCACAACGGTGGCGCGGCACATCGACGGCATGCCGATCGACCGGATTCCGCACGCCTACCTCGCCAAGGGAAACTACTTCAGCTGCAACGCCAAGGCGCCGTTCTCGCGCCTGATCTATCCGGTGCCCGAGCCCGGCGGGCTGGGCGTGCATTTGACGCTGGACATGGCGGGACAGGCGCGTTTCGGGCCTGACGTGGAGTGGATCGAGACGATCAACTACGAGGTCGATCCGTCACGCTCGGAGCGTTTCTATCCGGCGATCCGCAAATACTGGCCGACGCTGCCCGACGGCGCGCTGATGCCGAGCTACTCCGGCATTCGCCCGAAGATCGTGCCGCCGACAGTGGCCACGCAGGACTTCCTGATGCAGGGCCCGCGCGATCACGGCGTCGAGGGCCTGATCAACCTGTTCGGAATTGAATCGCCCGGATTGACGTCGTCGCTCGCGATCGCCGATCACGTCGCCGAGCTTGCCAACATCTGATCGAACGGAAATGACGCAGAGAGTCGCGCAAATGGCTTCGCGCAGTGCGCACCTTTCGGCAGGGATAAGCGCAACAGCTCTCATCCCTGCGTGAAAGGGTACGGTCAAACTTGACGCTGTTACGGGGGTTACTAGTGGAGCGTGTCGCCGTGCTTCAGTCGTTCGATCTGGTCCTTGACCATCAACTTGCGGCGCTTCAACTCAACAATTTGCAGGTCGTCTGTTGAAAGGTGCACGAGAGCTTCGTGCAATTCGTTTTCGAGAAGTTTGTGCTTCCGTTCCAATTCAACCAGATGTGCCTGAATTGTCATTCGAAACCTCCTCGGTAGGGTAGAGCCTTAGGATTCGATCCGGACAACGAAGTCTACATCACCGATTCGTTCTGTCGATGGGTATCCGTCGTCGCAGTGTCATTTTTGGAAATTCATATGTAACGAAGCGTGAGCACGGAACCGCCCCATAAAAATCCGTGATATCAACATGCTCGCGCGATGCTGTTGCGAATCGACGAAATATCTTGCGGAAGATCCGTGAACGGCGCCCCGAGATCGCTTGCGATCACCGCGCGCAAGGACGATAATTTCCACAGGGCATCCACAGCCTTAATTTCAAGCTATCGGTTTTCGGCCACCGCAGACATGACCAATGAAGACGAGCGTGAGCTCGAAGCCGAGCTCACCCGGTTGCAGCAGGAACACCGAGATCTCGATGCGGCGATCGATGCACTGCATCAATCGCCCGCCCCCGACCTGTTGCGGTTACAGCGGCTGAAGAAACGCAAGCTGTTGTTGCGCGACCGCATCGCGTTCATCGAAGACCAGATCACGCCCGACATCATCGCCTGACCCAGCGGCGCCTTTTGCAGCAGTTCGCCGCGGATGAATCCGCTTGACTCCAAAAGAACAAAATAAGAACATTTGACCCTAACGCTCCCTGAAACGCCCAAGGACGACAGCGAGGACAACGCAGATGTCGGCAACCGCCCTTTTCGACAACAGCCATTATGAACAGGCCTGCGACCAGGCGATCGCGATGTGCGACGGCAATCTGCGCAGCACCATCAAGGCGCTGATCATGGCCAATGAATATCTCGAGGCCGAACTCGAGGAATTGCAGGCCGCGATTTCCGCCGGATGCATTCCGGAGACCTCACGCAACAAAATGCGGAGCAAGAGCAGCGCCGCCTGAGTTCGAAAGCGCGACGGAGGTCGCGCTTTCGTTTTTGAGCATCGGAGCAACGCCATGTCGGACGTGACCTATTACGTTGCATTGCCCTTCCTGATCGACGACGACGGATCGCCCGTCGCGGGCGCCGCGGAGGAATGCCAGAGCTCGACCGCCGCGTTGCGGCGCGCCGAGGCGCTGTCACGCGGAGCCGGCCACATCGGCGCGGTCGCGTTCAGCCGCAGCGGCGATCCCATGACCGGCGAATTCGGTGACGCCACGCTGTTGCGCAAGTTCGGCAACGTGCCGGAAGATCTCGCCACGCTGTAGGGTCAGGTGCTGACGAGCCTGATCCGCGGCTCGTGCCGCCGGCGCGCCTTGCGCACATACATCGCGGCATCCGCTTCTTCCAGCGCGCGCCCCGCATCGGAATGTGCGCCGAGCAGTGCGACACCGGCTGACGCGCCAGCGGTCACCTGCTGACCGCGAAAGACAAACGACAGATCGTCGACCGCCTGTTCGAAGACGGCAGCCTTCGCCTTGGCGTCGGTCTCGTTGAGATTCCACAGCAGCAGCGCGAACTCGTCGCCGCCGAGCCGGCCGACCACGTCGGACGCGCGGATCTGGCGCGTCAGCGCCGAAGCGATCGCCTTGAGCACTTCGTCACCGGCGGCATGGCCGAAGGAGTCGTTGATCGGCTTCAGGCGATCGACGTCGAGCACGATCAGCGCGCCGCTGGCGCGGTAGCGCTTCATGTAGGCGATGGCGCGCTGGAGCTCGCGCTCGAAGCCGCGCCGGTTGGGAATGTCGAGCAGGAAATCGGTGTCGGCGGCGGCTTCCAGTTCCGCGACCCGCCGCTCCGCCGCCTTGAGCTTGCTCCGCAGACCGCGAATGATCCCCCTGGCGTCGTCGGCGGCGGCGGCCGGCGCGACGCGGCGTGCCGGCGAGGCAGGTCGCTTGGCAAGTCCCTTGGCAAGTCCCTTGGCGGATCGTTTGGGGGAGGCTTTGGACCGGCTGGCGCTGACTTTTCGACCCTTTTTGGCCTTCGTCGCGCCTGCCCTTTTTGGTTTCTTCATGGGCATCCTGCTCAATGAAGGCTTGCGGGGATTCACCAAGACAGGATAGTCCATTCCCTTCTCCTTGCCACCGCCTTGCGAGCCACCGGCCGGAACCGTTAATCTGGCCTATCTTCCTGTTTTCCGAGCACAATTGACGTCATGACCGCGCCGATCGCCATCATCATGGGAAGCCAGTCGGACTGGGAAACGATGCGGCACGCCGCCGAGACGCTCGAAGCGCTCGGCATTGCCGCCGACACCCGCATCGTTTCGGCACACCGCACCCCCGACCGGCTGTTCGCCTTCGCCAAAGGCGCCAAGGCCGCGGGCCACAAGGTCATCATCGCCGGCGCCGGTGGCGCGGCCCATCTGCCCGGCATGGCGGCAGCGCTGACGGAACTCCCGGTGTTCGGCGTTCCCGTCGAGTCCCGGACGCTCAAGGGCATCGATTCGCTCTATTCGATCGTTCAGATGCCCGCGGGCATCCCGGTCGGCACCCTCGCCATCGGCAAGGCCGGGGCGATCAACGCGGCGCTGCTTGCGGCCGCCGTACTGGCGCTGTCCGATCCGGCCCTGTCCGACCGCCTCGCCGCCTGGCGCAAGGCGCAGACCGATGCCGTTGCCGAGCGCCCGGAGGACAAGGCGTGACTGATGCAAAGCAGGTGACGCTGAAGCCCGGCGACACCATCGGAATTCTCGGCGGCGGACAACTCGGGCGGATGCTGGCCATGGCGGCGGCGCGGCTCGGTCTGCGCTGCCAGGTGTTCTCGCCCGATCCGGACTCGCCGGCCTTCGACGTCGTGCTGAACGCGACATGCGCCGAATATGCCGATGTCGAGGCGCTCGAGATGTTCGCCCACGACGTCAACGTCATCACCTACGAATTCGAGAACGTGCCGTCGGCCGCCGCGATGGTGCTGGATGCGCGCCGCCCGGTGCTGCCCAACCGCAAGATCCTCGAGACCACGCAGGACCGTCTCGCCGAGAAGGACTTCGTGACCAAGCTCGGCATCGGCACCGCTGCCTATGCCGACGTTACCTCGGTCTCGTCGCTGCGCGAGGCGATCGTCCGGATCGGCCTTCCCGCCGTGCTGAAGACCCGCCGCTTCGGCTATGACGGCAAGGGCCAGGCGATCATCCGCGAGGGCGACGACATCGCGAAGGTGTGGACCAGCCTCGCCACCAAATCGGCAATCCTGGAAGCCTTCGTGCCTTACGAGCGCGAGATCTCCGTGATCGCCGCGCGCTCGGCGACGGGCCAGGTCGAGTGCTTCGACGTCACCGAGAACGAGCATCGCGATCACATTCTCAAGATCTCGCGCGCGCCCGCGCAGATTCCGGATGCGCTCGCCGAGGAAGCACGCAGCATCGCCGGCAAGATCGCCAGCGCGCTCGACTATGTCGGCGTGCTCGCCGTCGAGATGTTCGTGCTCGCCAACGGCAATGGACCGAAAGTGCTGGTCAACGAGATCGCGCCGCGCGTGCATAATTCCGGTCACTGGACGCTCGACGGCGCGTCGGTCTCGCAGTTCGAGCAGCACATCCGCGCCATTGCCGGCTGGCCGCTCGGCAAGCCGGTGCGTCACGGCGAGGTCGTCACCATGACCAACCTGATCGGCGA
>Ga0207426_1002239_pt1 | contig 12881 bp, 10 predicted proteins | sample AraplaMF_Cvi_mMS_FD_184265 | JGI IMG/M metagenome (GOLD analysis project Ga0207426, IMG submission 184265) | Arabidopsis root microbial communities from the University of North Carolina, USA - plate scrape MF_Cvi_mMS (SPAdes) (version 2) | ecosystem: Host-associated > Plants > Roots > Endosphere...
CGAGCGCGCTTCGGCGATATGCTCGATGATCCGCGGACGGTCTTCCGACTGGCGCTTCTTCAATTCTTCCCCGAGCGCGACAAAGCCGGCCTGGGTCATCGGAACCTTTTCCATCTCTTCTCTCGTCCTTCGATCCCGCGCCCCACGACAAAGGAGGGCGCGGCGACCTTGATTCGTCAGTATGTCCGGGGGCTGAACACGCCGCCGCCGGAGCGTTATGTGGGTCTGGCGCCGGAACAGAACAACCACAACGGCCGGACAGTTCCTCCGGTCATTGTGGCTTCATTGCCAATCACTTAGCGGAAGGCTCGCCTTCCGCTCGTGATCAGGTTTCCGAAAAGTAGCTCTGCAGGGTACGAACCTCAAGGTCTCCGCCGAGATAGGCGCGGATGCCCTGCGCGGCCGCCACGGCCCCGGAAAGAGTGGTGTAATACGGCACTTTATGCAAGAGGGCCGCGCGCCGCAGCGAACGGCTGTCGGCAAGCGCCTGCGGGCCTTCGGTGGTGTTGAAGACCAGCTGGACGTCGCCATTGGTGATGGCGTCCACGATATGCGGCCGGCCCTCCAGCACCTTGTTGACCTTCTCGGTCGGGATGCCCTGGTCGGTCAGGAAGCGGGCTGTGCCCGAGGTCGCCAGCACCTTGAAGCCGAGCGAATGCAGCTCGCGCACGGCCTCCGCGATGCGCGTCTTGTCGCTCTCGCGCACCGAGACGAACACCGTGCCCTTGCCCGGCACGCGCGTGCCGCCGCCGAGCTGGCTCTTGGCGAACGCCACTTCGAAGTTGCGGTCGATGCCCATGACCTCGCCGGTCGAGCGCATCTCGGGGCCGAGCACCGTGTCGACGCCGGGGAAGCGCGCGAACGGGAAGACCGATTCCTTCACGCCGACATGCTTGAGCTGCGCCTTCTTCAGCTTGAAGTCGGCGAGCTTCTCGCCGGCCATGACCCGCGCGGCGATCTTGGCAACCGGCGTGCCGACCACCTTGGCGACGAAGGGCACCGTGCGCGAGGCGCGCGGATTGACTTCGAGCACGTAGATCTCGCCGTCCTTGATCGCGTATTGCACGTTCATCAGGCCGACGACATCGAGGCCGAGTGCGAGCTCGCGGGTCTGCCGCTCCAGCTCGTCGATCATCTTGGCGTCGAGCGAATAGGGCGGCAGCGAACAAGCGGAGTCGCCGGAGTGAATACCGGCTTCCTCGATGTGCTCCATGATGCCGACGATGAAGGTGTCCTTGCCGTCGGAGAGGCAGTCGACGTCGACTTCGGTGGCGTCGGAGAGATAGCGATCGAACAGCAACGGGTTCTTGCCGAGCACCGTGTTGATCTGGCCGGTCTTGTCGTTCGGATAGCGCGCCTTGACGTCGGCGGGCACCAGCTCCGGCAGTGTGCCGAGCAGGTAGTCGTTGAGCTGGTTTTCCTCGCGGATGATCTGCATGGCGCGGCCGCCGAGCACGTAGGACGGACGCACCACCAGCGGCAGGCCGAGATCGCCGGCGACAAGGCGGGCTTGCTCGACCGAATAGGCGATGCCGTTCTTCGGCTGCTTGAGGCGGAGCTTGTCGAGCACGCGCTTGAAGCGGTCGCGGTCTTCAGCGAGGTCGATGGCGTCAGGCGAGGTGCCGAGGATCGGCACTTCGGCGGCTTCCAGCGCGCGCGCCAGCTTCAGTGGCGTCTGACCGCCGAACTGCACGATCACGCCGTGCAGCGTGCCGTTGCTGCGCTCGGTCGCGATGATCTCGAGCACGTCTTCCGCGGTGAGCGGCTCGAAATAGAGGCGATCGGCGGTGTCGTAGTCGGTCGACACCGTCTCCGGATTGCAGTTGACCATGATGGTCTCGTAGCCGGCATCCGCGAGCGCGAAGCAGGCATGGCAGCAGCAATAGTCGAACTCGATGCCCTGGCCGATGCGGTTCGGGCCGCCGCCGAGGATGATGACCTTCTTGCGGTCCGACGGCGCGCTTTCGTCCGCGGTCTTGCCGGCGAAGGGCGACTCGTAGGTCGAGTACATATAGGCCGTGGGCGAGGCGAACTCGGCGGCGCAGGTGTCGATGCGCTTGAACACGGGACGGACGCCCAGCGCGTGGCGCTTGGCGGTGACATCGGCATCCGCGGTCTGCGCGAGCACGGCGAGTCGCGCGTCCGAGAAGCCCATGGCCTTCAGCGTGCGCATGCCGAAGGCGTTGCCGGGAAGACCGTTCTTCTTGATCTTCTCTTCCATGTCGACGATGCCGCGCATCTCGGCAAGGAACCACGGGTCGATCTTGCAGGAGTTGAAGATCTCCTCGTTGGTCCAGCCGAGCCGCATCGCCTGCGCGACCTGCAGCAGCCGGTTCGGCGTCGGCCTGCCGAGCGCGGCGCGGATCGCGTTCTTGTCGTCGTCCTGGCCGAGGCCCTCGATCTCGATCTCGTCGAGGCCGGTCAGGCCGGTCTCTAGCCCGCGAAGGGCCTTCTGCAGGCTCTCCTGAAAGGTGCGGCCGATCGCCATGACTTCGCCGACCGACTTCATCGAGGTCGTCAGCGTGGTGGAGGCGCCGGGGAATTTTTCGAAGGCGAAACGCGGGATCTTGGTCACCACGTAGTCGATGGTCGGCTCGAACGAAGCCGGCGTCGCGCCGCCGGTAATGTCGTTGGCGATCTCATCGAGCGTGTAGCCGATCGCGAGTTTTGCCGCGACCTTGGCGATCGGAAAGCCGGTGGCCTTCGAGGCCAGCGCGGACGAACGCGACACGCGCGGGTTCATCTCGATCACGACCATGCGGCCGTCTTCGGGATTGACACCGAACTGCACGTTGGAGCCGCCGGTCTCGACGCCGATCTCGCGCAGCACCGCCAGCGAGGCGTCGCGCATGATCTGGTATTCCTTGTCCGTCAGCGTCAGGGCAGGGGCGACCGTGATGGAGTCGCCGGTGTGCACGCCCATCGGATCGAAGTTCTCGATCGAGCAGACGATGATGCAATTGTCCTTCTTGTCGCGCACCACCTCCATCTCGAACTCTTTCCAGCCGAGGACGGATTCTTCGATCAGGACTTCGTTGGTGGGGGACGCATCCAGGCCGCGCTCGATGATGTCGAGGAACTCTTCCTTGTTGTAGGCGATGCCGCCGCCGGTGCCGCCCATGGTGAAGGACGGACGGATGATCGCGGGCAGGCCGATCTCGGACAGCGCCATCATGGCCTGGCCGAAGGCGTATTCCTGGTAGCGCTTGCGGCGATCGCTCTCGCCGAGCGTCCATTGCCGGTCGAGCTCTTCGAGTGCTGCGCCGGACAGCTTCTCGCGTTCGGCCTGATACTTGTCGCGGAACGACTTCTTCAGCTCGGACGCGTTGGCGAGCCGGGACTTCGGCGTCTCGAGCCCGATCTTGGTCATCGCCTCGCGGAACAGCTGGCGATCCTCGGCCTTGTCGATGGCATCGGCGGTGGCGCCGATCATCTCGACGTTGAACTTGTCCAGCGTGCCCTGGCGGCGCAGCGACAGCGCGCAGTTCAGCGCGGTCTGGCCGCCCATGGTCGGCAGCAGCGCGAAGCCGCCGGGAATGACGTGCCGTTCCTTCTCGATGATCTTGGCGACGATCTCGGGTGTGATCGGCTCGATATAGGTCGCATCGGCCAATTCCGGATCGGTCATGATGGTGGCCGGATTGGAATTGACGAGGACGATGCGATAGCCCTCTTCCTTCAGCGTCTTCACCGCCTGCGTGCCCGAATAGTCGAACTCGCAGGCCTGGCCGATCACGATGGGACCGGCGCCGATGATGAGGATGGTCGAGATGTCGGTACGTTTGGGCATCACCGCTCGCGGGCTGGAATCTGGGCACAAAAAAAGGGCGCGCTTGCCGCGCGTCCCCTTGTGCGAGAGCGCGGGGTCTCCCCTCGCGCGCGGGTGGGTCTTAGACCAGTTTTCGGGGCGGCGAAACCCCGAAAAACGCCCATCAACCGGCAATTTTGACGGGTTTTGGCCGGGCCTGCCAGCCACGGGCGAGATGCACCAGAAGCGAGGCCGCGACGCTCGTTCCGCCGATCCAGCCGAGGTCGTTTGGCGACAGGGCGGCCAGCACCGCACCGCCCAGGGCGCCCCCGATGGCGAAACCCAGATACATCGCCGACGCATTGAGGGAGAGCGCGATCATCGAGGCCTGCGGCTCGATCCGGATGATGCTGGCAACCTGGGCCGGATAGAACGCCCAGCCCGAGATGCCCCAGAGGAAGATCGCGCCGAGCACGGCGTAATGGGCCTGATCCGGCATCAGCTTCAGGATCAGCGAATGCATGATCAGGGCGCTCGCCATGCCGGCAAGCCCGAGCGCCGCGGTCGCGAGCGTCCCCAACCGGTCGGCGAGAATGCCGCCGAGCATGTTCCCGATCGCGGCGGCGCCACCAAACACCAGCAGCGCAAGGCTGATTTGCGAGGCATCGAAGCCGAGGCCGCGCAGCGGGACCGCGAAATAGGTGAACACGGTGAAGCCGCCGAGCGCCCATAAAACCGTGATCAGAAGCGCGATCACGACATTGCTGTGACGCGCCACCGCCAGCCGTTCGCTGAGCGAGGCCGTGTTGCGCGGCAGGCCACGGGGCAGGCCGAGCAACAGGCCTGCGAGCGCAACGGCGCCGATCAGGGCGACCATGGCGAAGGTCGCGCGCCAGCCGAGCAGGGCGCCGACGAGATTGCCGAGGGGAACGCCGATGACCGTTGCAACCGTGAGACCTGAGGTAACCAGCGCCACCGCGCGGCCGCGCCGTTCGGGCGATGCGACGGCCACGGACACCGCAAGCGCGGTCGGCATGCATAGCCCGGAGCCGAGCGCCATCAGCATCCGCGAGGCCAGCAGCAGGGCGTAGCTGGATGCGACCATTGCCACGAGATTTCCGGCGATGAAGGTCGTCAGCGCCAGGGCCAGCACGGTGCGGCGGTCGATGTTGTTCAGTGCCACCGCCAGGATGGGCGAGCCGACGGCATAGGTGAGGGCGTAGGCGGTGACCAACTGGCCGGCGGCCGAGACGGAAATCGACAGATCGGTGGCGATCGACGGCAAAAGCCCTGCAATGACAAAGCTTTCGGTGCCGATCGCGAAGGCCGAAAGGGCCAGCCAGAATACGCTCATTGCGAACAATCCCTATGTTCAACGTCTATTGAACTATCGAAAATTACGAGCGAGAAGTCAATTGGTTCAAGAACTATTGAACATTGCCGCTATGACGCTATTGTCCAGAGATCATGAGTCGAACACCGCTTCACCCCACCCGTGATCAGATCGAGTTGCCGATGGTCCTGGATTGCCTCAGCGATCCGATCAGACTGGCGATCGTTTACCAGCTTGCCCAGCAGGAACGTGTCAGCAGCGAACTCTGCTGCGGCGACTTCAATGCGCTCAGCGGCAAATCCAACCTCACCTATCACTTTGCCAAGTTGCGCGAATGCGGCGTGATGCAGACGCGCGTCGCCGGCACCAACCGTTTCATGCGCCTGCGCCGTGAGGATCTGGAGGTGCGCTTCCCTGGTCTGCTCGATGCGGTGATCCGCGCCGCGACGAAGGACGCGGGGCGGCTGCAGTTGCTGTCGGAGAGTGAAGTGGTTGGAGGGGAGTGAAGTTCTGGGCGGACAGTCCGTCTTCGCTTCCGCTGCGCTCCAGCTACGCCGGACACGCTTCGCCCCTGCGGGTCTTGCGTGGCCGCGCCACGCGTTGCCCCGCAGGGGCGAAGCGTGGAGACCCGGCCTGGATTTGAACCAGGATGAAGAGCGATGCACTGCTCTCGCGTAGACGCTTCCGCCACCGGGCCGCCGCGATCATGTCCGATCGAGGTGCGACAAGCCACCTCAGCCAATGGTTATGCTTAACGCACCAGAGGCGGCCGCGCGATGAAGGTCATGCGCCAGCGATTATGGCCGATATTGGTGTGCGCGCGCTGGACTGCGAAGCCGGCGGCCACGAGTTTCGCCGTGATCTCGTCCTCGCTGTAGCGCTGCAGCCCGATGCGCGTGCGCAGATGACGATAATCCGACAGCGCGGTGCTGATCAGCCCGATCAACGCGTCCTTCAGGAAGCCGTGGCGCAGGCCGAAGCTGAGCAGCGCCATCACGTCCCTGCCCATCCCGACGTTGGGCTGAAGGATATCTCCGAGCACCAGCTTGCCTGAGGGCGTCAGCAGCCGCCGGATATTGAGGAGGGCGGTATCGAGCTCGTCCGGCGTCATGTATTGCGCGACCGAGTTCATCACCACGAGGTCGATGGACTGGTCCTGCATCTTTCGGACGTCATCGAGCGAACGGACACGGATTTTTGTATTGGGGGCAAACCGCGCGATTAGCCGGCCGCGCACGCCCGGAGCGGGCTCGGCAAGGATCAGCGTGCCGCAGGCGGTAGCCACCTGGCTCGCGGAAAGTGCTTCCCCACATGCATAATCCAGCACCGTCGCCTCGGGCGAGCCGATGTAGCCGATGATGTCCCGCGCGATGATCTGGAAGTGCAAATCCCGATGCAGCTTGCTGACATAGATCGTATGCGTGGAGTCGTAATAGTCGATCCAATCGTCCATGGTATCCCGCCCCGGCGGTTCCTATCTAGGAACCGGCGCCGCCCTCCTTGCGTTAGGGGGGCGACGGCGCGCCGTCAATGTCCGCGTCCTAACAGGAAGGTTTCCCGTGAGCAAAGCCCCGAACAAGGTCTCGCCCGACCTCGACACTCCCACCGATCTGTCCTCCCAGGCGGTCAAGAAGGTCTCGGAGGCGCTTAACGTGCTTCTGGCCGACGCGTTCGCGCTCTACCTCAAGACCAAGAATTTCCACTGGCACATCAGCGGCCGGCATTTCCGCGATTATCACCTGCTGCTGGACGAGCAGTCGGACCAGATCTTCGCCACCACCGACCAGCTTGCCGAGCGCGTCCGCAAGATCGGCGGCGTCACGCTGAAGTCGATCGGCCAGGTCGCCAAGCTCCAGACCATCAAGGACAACGACGAGGACTACGTCCCGCCGCGCGAGATGCTGCGCGAGTTGATGGAGGACAACAAGCACGTCGTCGCCGCGATGCGCAAAGCGCACGAGGTCTGCGACGAAGCCGGCGACGTCGCCAGCGCCAGCATCCTCGAAAACTTCATCGACGAGACCGAGCGCCGGACCTGGTTCCTGTTCGAAGCCACCCGCCAGGAAGGCGGCAACGAGGCGTAACGCCGAGCTGCTGTAGGGTGGATTAGCCGAAGGCGTAATCCGTCACGTCTCTCTCTCCGCGGAAACAGAAGAGGTGGATTACGCTTCGCTAATCCACCCTACGGGACTGTGCCCGGGGGCTACCGCCACAACCGCATCAGAGCGCCGTGCCTGCCCGTCACCGGATCGGCCGGCGGCATGGCAACCTCTGGAATCGTCTTCAGCGCTTTCGCGTGGTTCTCCGGCGTGGCGCGCGTGATCTCCATCTTGCTATCAGGCGGATAGGCGCCGATCACGCAGAAATCGCGGCTTGCCTCGATGCACTGATGCCCGGTGCCTGCCGGCAGGACCGCAACATCGCCGGCCTTGATTTCCAGCACCTCACCATGATCGCCGCCGAAGCGCACGCGAGCGCTGCCGCGCGCGACGCCGAGCACCTCGTGCACCGTCGCATGGTAGTGCAGGAAGTCGTAGACGCCGTTGCGCCACGTGCCGCCCCAGCCGTGCGCCTCGAACAGGTGTTCGATCGTCTCTTCGGGCTGCTCGGAATCGAACTTCACCGCGCCCTGGTAGACCAGGAAGGGGAGACTGTTGTTCGGCACGAGCCCGTCGTCCTCGAATACGATGACAAGCGGCTCTGCGTTGTCGCGGACGACGGACATGGGATTGCTCCTGCACAAAAATAGCAGGAATCAACGAGAGGGTTGAGATGACGTTCCTGATCTCGCTGTCATTCCGGGCTCGCGCTTCGCGCGCCCCGGAATGACGAAGAGAAGTGCCCTACGCGCTCTTCTTCTGCCGCATCAGATCGGCAAAGCGCTGGAACAGATAGTGAGAGTCGCGCGGACCGGGCGAGGCCTCGGGGTGATACTGCACCGAGAACACCGGTTTGCCGTCGAGCTGGATGCCGCAGTTCGACCCATCAAACAAGGAAATATGGGTCTGCGTTGCGCCCTTCGGCAGCGTGGTCTCGTCCACCGCAAAGCCGTGGTTCATCGAGGTGATCTCGACCTTGCCGGTGGTCTCGTCCTTCACGGGATGATTGGCGCCGTGATGGCCCTGATGCATCTTTTTGGTCTTCGCCCCGACGGCGAGGCCGAGCATCTGGTGCCCGAGGCAGATACCGAAGGTCGGCGTGCCCGACTTGATGACGTCCTGGATCACCGGCACCGCGTACTTTCCGGTCGCGGCCGGATCGCCCGGACCGTTCGACAGGAAAACGCCGTCCGGCTTCAACGCGAGGATGTCTTCGGACGAGGTCGTCGCCGGTACCACCGTCACCTTGCAGCCGACGCCGGCCAGCAGGCGCAGGATGTTGCGCTTGATGCCGTAGTCGACCGCGACGACGTTGAACTCCGGCTGGTCCTGGCGGCCGAAGCCCTTGTTCCACAGCCAGGGCGTCTCGTCCCAGGTGAAGCGCTGACCGGAGGTGACCATCGGCACGAGGTCCATGCCCTCGAGGCCGGGCCACTCGCGCGCTTCTTCCTTGAGGCCGTGCAGGTCGAACTCGCCATTCTTGGCATGCGCGATCACGGCGTTGGGCATGCCCTTGCTGCGGATCAGCGCGGTCAGTGCGCGCGTGTCGATGCCGGAGAGGCCAATGATGCCACGCGCCTTCAGCCACTGGTCGAGATGCTTGGTGGCGCGGTAGTTCGAGGGATCGGTGATCGCGGTGCGCAGGATCACACCGCGCGCACCCGGCGTCGCAGCCATGTTCACCGTCTCGATGTCTTCGTCGTTGGTGCCGACGTTGCCGATATGCGGGAAGGTGAAGGTGATGAGCTGGCCGGCATAGGAGGGATCGGTGAGGATCTCTTCATAGCCGGTCATCGCGGTGTTGAAGCAGACTTCGCCAACGGCGTGGCCTTCGGCACCGAGACCAAAGCCTTCGAGCACCGTGCCATCGGCGAGCACGAGGAGCGCGGTCGGTTTATGGTCCGGCCAGGCGGTATCGTTTTCATGTTGTGTCATGAGCCCGCTTCATAAGCCCCCCGCGCGCGCCCGTCAAAGCGGGAGATGGCCGATTCACATGCGTTTTTGCATATTTGACAGGTCTCCTCAGGCACTTAAGCTTGGCAGAACAATTTCCGGCAATTCCTGGGGCTTGCGAGGCAATAATGGACCACACCGCGCCTATTCTGCTGGTTCCGGGCCTGGCGTGCTCGGCGCGGAGCTATGCCCCTGTTATCCCGGCGCTCTGGCGGTTCGGCCCGGTCATGGTTGCCAACCATATCCGCGATGACAGCATGGCGGCGATTGCTGCCCGCGTCCTGAGCGAGGCCCCGCCGCGCTTCGTGCTCGCCGGCCACTCCATGGGCGGCTACATCGCTCTGGAGATCATGCGCCAGGCGCCCGAGCGGGTTTTGAAGCTCGCACTGATCAACACCCAGGCCCGGCCCGACACGCCCGAGGCGATCGAACGCCGCCGTGGGCTGATGGAGCGCGCCAGGCGCGGTGAGATGCGCGCGGCACGCGACGAGATGTTTCCCGACATGGTGCATCCGTCACGACGCGACGACGCCGCGCTGCGCCAGTTCGTTCACGAGCAGGGCGATGACGTCGGTGTCGAAGGCTATCTGCGCCAGCAGACCGCGATCATCGCGCGAGTGGATTCACGGCCGACGCTGGCGACGATCAAATGCCCGACGCTGGTGCTGACCGGGGATCAGGACAACACCATTCCCAACGCGCTCTCGAAGGAGATGGCCGAGGGGATCGCCGGCGCGAAGCTGGTGGTGCTGGCCAATTGCGGGCACCTGCCGCAGCCGGAGCAACCCGAGGCGACCATACGGGCGCTGACCGAATGGCTGGGACCCCCGGTTGTATCGGGCGGTCGAACGGCCTAGATCAGGCGTCAAATATTCGAAGGGATCACGGCGATGCTGCGCGACGACATCAACACTGCGGTCAAGGAGGCGATGAAGGCCAAGGACGAGCGCAAGCTGTCCACGCTGCGCATGGTCAACTCGACCTTCAAGAACGCGGACATCGAGGCCCGCGGCAGCGGCAAGCCGCCGCTGTCGGATGCCGACCTGCTTGCCGTGCTGCAGAAGATGATCAAGCAGCGCCAGGAATCGGTCGAGCTCTACGACAAGGGTGGTCGGGCCGAACTCGCCGCGCAGGAGCGCGAGGAGATCGCCGTGATTTCGGCCTACCTGCCGAAGCAGATGTCCGAGGATGAGGTGAAGAAGGCGATCGCGGACGCAATTGGCGAGACCGGTGCCGCCGGCATGAAGGACATGGGCAAGGTGATCGTAGTGCTGCGCGCGAAGTATGCGGGCCAGATGGACTTCGGCAAGGCGTCCGGCCTGGTGAAGGCTGCGCTGTCGGGCTAGCCGTCATTCCGGGGCGTGCGAAGCACGAACCCGGTTCATCGTGCCATCGGCTCTGTTGAAAATGGATTCCGGGTTCGCGCTTTGCGCGCCCCCGGAATGACAAGAAGAACAAGGGAGCCCGCCGATGACCGCCATCAAGCCGTTTCGCATCGCCATCAGCGACGACATCCTCTCCGACCTCAAATCCCGTCTCGCCCGCACGCGCTGGCCGGAGGCGGAACTGGTTGATGACTGGAGCCAGGGTGCGCCGCTGAAATGGGTCCAGGAGATCTGCGCCTATTGGGCCAACGGCTATGACTGGCGCGCGCGTGAGGCCAAGCTCAACCGCTTCGCGCAGTTCACTACCGAGATCGACGGGCTCGACATCCACTTCCTGCATGTGCGGTCGAAGGAAGCCAACGCGCTGCCGCTGATCATCACCCATGGCTGGCCCGGCTCGATCGTCGAATTCCAGAAGGTGATCGCGCCGCTGACCGATCCCGTCGCGCATGGCGGCAATGCCGCGGATGCGTTTCACGTGATCTGCCCGCCGCTGCCGGGTTTTGGCTTCTCCGCAAAACCCAAGACCACCGGCTGGGGCGTCGACCGCATCGCCGCGACCTGGGCGAAGCTGATGGATCGGCTCGGTTACGCGCGTTACGGCGCGCAGGGCGGTGACTGGGGCTCGGCGGTGACGACCTCGCTCGGCGCGCAGGATCCGGCGCATTGCGCCGGCATTCACATCACGCTGGCCTTCAACGCGGCGCCGAAGGTCGAGGGTGATCCAACGCCGGAGGAGAAGCGCGCGCTCGCCGGCCTCAAGCATTACGTCGATCTCGACTCCGGCTATTCCAAACAGCAGTCGACGCGGCCACAGACGCTCGGCTACGGGCTGACGGATTCACCGAGCGGGCAGGCGGCCTGGATCCTGGAAAAGTTCTGGGCCTGGACCGATTGCGGTGGCCACCCCGAGAACATCTTCGACAAGGACGAACTGCTCGACAACGTCATGCTCTATTGGGCGACGGAGACGGCAACCTCGTCCGCGCGGCTCTATTGGGAGAGCTTTGGCAAGCGCCGCGCGACGCCGAAGGTCAACGTTCCCACCGGCGTTGCGGCGTTCCCCAAGGAGATCATCACGCCGGTGCGGCGCTGGATGGAGCCGAACTTCTCCAGCATCACCCATTGGAGCGAGATGGAGAAGGGCGGACATTTCGCCGCATTCGAGCAGCCGGAACTGTTCGTGCGCGATGTCAGGACGTTTTTCGCGACGTTGCGGTAAAGCCGTTTCCATCGTCATGCCCGGGCTTGTCCCGGGCATCCACGTGCTTAAAGTAGCGGCCAAGCAAGAAGAATTTGGATGGCCGGGACAAGTCCGGCCATGACGCCGAGACTGGAAACGCCCGCTCATGCTGACCGAAGCCGCAACCTACGACGAGCTCTATCGCAACTTCCGCTGGGATGTCCCCGATCGCTTCAATATGGCGGAGGCCTGTTGCGACCGCCATGCCGACGGCACGGGGCGCCCGGCGCTGGTCTATGTCGACGAGAACGGCGCGACGACGCGCACGTCGTTCGACGAGGTCGCCGAGATGTCGCGCCGCTTCGCCAATGTGCTGAAGGCGGATGGCCTCGACCGCGGTGACCGCGTTGCGGTGTTCCTGTCGCAGTCGCTGGAATTGCCTGTCGCGCATATGGCGGCGTTCCGCTCGGCGATGATCTCGATCCCGCTGTTTGCGCTGTTCGGCGAGGACGCGCTGGAATTCCGCCTCTCGAATTCAGAGGCCAAGGCGATTGTCACCGACGAGGGCGGCTGGGAGAAGCTCGCAAAAATCCGCGATCGCCTGCCGGACCTGAAGAACGTCTACATTGTTGGCGAGCGCGCGCCTGCGGGCACGACATTATTCTGGGATGCGGTGAAGGCCGCATCGCCCGACTTCACGCGGGTCGATACCTCATGCGACGATCCCGCGCTGATCATCTACACCTCGGGCACCACGGGCAATCCGAAGGGGGCGCTGCATGCGCATCGCGTGGTGCTCGGTCATCTCCCCAATGTCGAGATGTGCCACAACTTCTTGCCCCGGCCGGGTGACCTGATGTGGACGCCGGCGGATTGGGCGTGGATCGGCGGTCTCGTCAACGGCCTGTTCGCATTTTGGTATCACGGTATCCCGCTGGTCGGTCATCGCGCGCGAAAATTCGAGCCGCAGGCGGCGATGCAAATGATGGCCGATCTCGGTGTCCGCAACGTCTTCCTGCCGCCGACGGCGCTGAAGTTGATGCGGCAGGCCGGCGTGAGGCATTCCGGCGTCAAGCTGCGCAGCATTTTCACCGGCGGTGAATCGCTCGGCGGTGAACTGCTCGGCTGGGTGCGCGAGACCTTCGGTAGCGATGCGCACGAGGTGTTCGGCCAGACCGAG
>Ga0207426_1002240_pt1 | contig 12877 bp, 12 predicted proteins | sample AraplaMF_Cvi_mMS_FD_184265 | JGI IMG/M metagenome (GOLD analysis project Ga0207426, IMG submission 184265) | Arabidopsis root microbial communities from the University of North Carolina, USA - plate scrape MF_Cvi_mMS (SPAdes) (version 2) | ecosystem: Host-associated > Plants > Roots > Endosphere...
CGCCGTCGCGCACCGCCACCGGCAGTCCGCCGACCGCGGCCGCGATGACCGGGGTGCCACAGGCCTGGGCCTCGATGGCGACCAGTCCGAACGATTCGCTGTACGAGGGCATGACCAGCACGGAGGCAGCGCGGTACCAGTCGGCGAGCTGTTCCTGGCCGACCGGCGGGCGGAACTGCACCAGATCCGCGATGCCGAGCCGGGCAGCCAGCTTCTGGAGGCCCTCGGGCTTGGCCAGACCGCTGCCACTGGGCCCGCCGACCACGGGCACCACCAGACGGGAGCGCAGCGAGGGGTCCCCGTCCAGCAGGGCGGCGGCCGCACGCAGCAGGATGTCAGGGGCCTTCAGCGGCTGTATTCGGCCGGCGAAGAGCGGAATGATCGCGTCCTGCGGCAGGCCGAGGCGGGCGCGGGCGGCGGCCCGGCTCTCGGCGACGTCGTCGCCGGTGGGCCGGAAGCGGTCGAGGTTGACGCCGGGGTGCACCACCGCGATCTTGCCGGGCTCGGCCTCGTAATGCCGGGCGAGCTCGTCCGCCTCCTCGGCCGTGTTGGCTATCAGCCGGTCCGCGGCCCGGACGATCTGGGTCTCGCCGATGACCCGGGCGGCCGGCTCGGGGGTGTCGCCCACGGCCAGCGCGGCGTTCTTGACCTTGGCCATGGTGTGCATGGCGTGCACGAGCGGGACGCCCCAGCGCTCGCCGGCCAGCCAGCCCACGTGGCCGGAGAGCCAGTAGTGGGAGTGCACCAGGTCGTAGTAGCCGGGGCGGTGGCCGGCCCAGGCCTGCATCACGCCATGGGTGAAAGCGCACAGCTGGGCGGGCAGCTCCTCCTTCGCCAGGCCCTCGTACGGGCCGGCGTCCACATGCCGTACGAGGACGCCGGGGGCGAGCTCGACGGCGGGCGGGAGGGTGCCGGTGGTGGCGCGGGTGAAGATCTCCACCTCGATGTTGATCGAGGCGAGCTTCCTGGCCAGCTCGACGATGTAGACATTCATGCCGCCGGCGTCGCCGGTGCCGGGCTGATGCAGCGGGGAGGTGTGGACGCTGAGCATCGCCACCCGCCGCGGACGGCGGGGGCTGCCGGGCAGCCGCAGCCGGGCCTGGCCCGGGAACTGGCCATGGGGACGACTGCGGAGCCGGGACACGTATTGGCTCACGTCGAGCTACCTCCTAGGCGGGGCGGCGGCGCGCCTCCGACCCCGTCCAACAACAGACCGCGGCCATCCATTTCCGTTCGGCACGCGCTCCGCGTACTTTGCCAAAGCGTGACCGAGTGGGGGCGGGCGGGAGCCCGATGGGCCTTGGGCGGGAGCCGGTGAAGCCTGAGCGGGAGGCGGCGGCCTCGGCGCCGTCAGGCGGCGCTCCCGTAGGCCCTCGCCGGGGCGGCGGCACCTCGGCGGGCCGGGCACCCGCGGCCACCCCATACTCTCGATGCCATGGCCCGCCGCCCCTCCGTCCCCGCCGCCGCCCCGGCGAGCGCACCGTCCCGCCCCGTCGGCAACGCCACCCGCGGGACCACCAACCCCAACCGGCTGCGCCGTATGGACCGCTGGATCGCCGCGGAACACGGCGCCGTGCTGCGCCGCGCCGCCGACCCCGTCGCCGTCGACCTCGGCTACGGGGCCGCGCCCTGGACCGCGGTGGAGCTGCTGGGCCGGCTGCGGACGGTCCGGCCGGACGCCAGGGTCGTCGGCATCGAGATCGATCCGGCGCGGGTGGCGGCGGCGCGGACCTATGAGCGGCCGGGGCTGGACTTCCTCCACGGTGGCTTCGAGGTGCCGCTGCCGGGTCGGCGGACACGGGCGCCGGTCCTCATCCGGGCCGCGAATGTGCTGCGGCAGTACGGCGAGGACGAGGTGGCCGCCGTGTGGCGGCGGCTGTGCGCACGGCTGGCGCCCGGCGGGCTGCTGGTCGAGGGCACCTGCGACGAGATCGGGCGGCGGCACGTCTGGGTGGCGCTGGGCCCCGAGGGGCCGCGCACGGTGACCTTCGCGGCCCGCCTCAGCGCCCTGCAAACCCCCTCTGACCTGGCCGAACGCCTTCCGAAGGCCCTGATCCACCGAAATGTGCCGGGCGAGCCGGTCCATGCCTTCCTGCGGGACTTCGACCGCGCCTGGGCCACCGCCGCCCCGCTCGGCGCGCTGGGCGCCCGCCAGCGCTGGCGGGCGGCCGTGGCGGCGCTGGCCACGGACTGGCCGCTGACCGGCGACCCGCGGCGCCGCCGCCAGGGAGAGGTCACCGTGCGGTGGGAGGCCCTGGCCCCTAGGGAGTGACCGGGGCCGCGCACCTAGGGGGTGAGCGCGGCCGCGCCTTACGCGGTCAGCAGCGGGTCGCCGAGCTTCCCCAGCTCCCGGATGCGCCGCTCCGTCTCCGAGCCGCCCGGGGCCGTGTACGTCACCAGCGCCTGGTCCGGGTCGGTGCCCAGCCGGAAGCTCTCGAAGGTGACGACGAGCTCGCCCACCTGGGGATGCAGAATCCGCTTGGTGCCGCGCAGGCACTCGTGCACCGACTGCGTCTCCCAGATCCGCCGGAAGTCCGGGCTGTGGGCGAGGAGTTCATTGACCACCTCGCAGATCCGGGGGTCGTCGGGGTGCCGACCGCTGTCGGCGCGCAGATTGCCGACCACCTCCACGGCCTTGTCCTCCCACTCCGGGTGCAGGGCGCGGGCCGCCGGGTCGAGGAAGACCAGCAGGGCGGCGTTCCGCCGGTCCGGGGCGAGCGCCTCCAGGTCGAAGGCGATCCGGCCGCCCAGCGTGTTCCAGGCCAGGATGTCCAGCCCGCGGCCGACGACCATGGCCGGGACGGTGTCCGCCATCGCGTCCAGGACCTGCTGGATCTCGGGGCGTACGGTCTGCCGGGGCGCGGGGCAGGGCGCGCATTCCGCTCCGAAGCGCCGGGGTACGGCGATATTGCGCAGATAGGTCACCTCGCCGCCGGACAACCGCAGCGCCCGCGCGATGGCATCCAGGACGGAGTCGGAGATGGCGGGCGCCCGGCCCTGCTCGATCCGGGTGTAGTAGTCGACGCTGATGCCGGCGAGCTGGGCGACCTCCTCGCGCCGCAGCCCGCGCACCCGGCGCCGGTTCACGCCGCCGGGCAGGCCCAGGTCGGCCGGGTCGAGCGCGGCGCGGCGCGCCTTGAGGAACGAGCTGATCTCGATTTCCGCGTACAGCATCGGTCCAGTATGCGGCGCACGGCCGGTTGGGTGGTTCCCGCCGTCCCAGGTTGTGACGGGCCTGGTCCGCTCCCCGTACGGACAGCAATGTGGTGCCCGGACGCCTCCGGGGCGCCCCGGAGGCGCACTCCGGCACGCCCCGGAGAAGCCCTTCGACAACCCCTGAGAACTCGCAGAAGGAGCACCTCATGCAGCGCAGGATCCTCGGCGGCACCGGCATCTCGGTCAGCGAGTACGCGCTCGGCGCGATGATGCTCGGAGGCTGGGGCAACACCGATCACGACGACTGCGTACGGATCGTGCACCGTGCGCTGGACGCCGGGATCAACCTCGTGGACACCGCGGATGTGTACGCCGCCGGCGAGTCCGAGGAGATCGTCGGCAAGGCGCTCAAGGGCCGTCGCGAGGACGTCGTCCTGGCCACGAAGGCCGTCAGCTCCATGGGCCCGGACGCCAACCACGGCGGCAGCTCCCGGCGTTGGATCGTGCGGGCGGTGGAGGACAGCCTGCGCCGTCTGGGCACCGACTACATCGACCTCTACCAGATGCACCGCCCCGACCCGACGACCGATATCGACGAGACGCTCTCCGCGCTCTCCGACCTCGTCCGCGCCGGGAAGGTGCGGGCGATCGGCTCCTCGACCTTCCCCGCCGAGCAGATCGTCGAGGCCCAGTGGACCGCCGAGCGCCGCGGCCACCTCCGCTTCCGCACCGAGCAGCCGCCGTACTCGATGCTGGCCCGCGGGGTGGAGAACGCGGTGCTGCCGACCGCGCAGCGCTACGGCATGGGCGTGCTGACCTGGGGCCCGCTCAGCGCCGGCTGGCTGTCCGGCCGCGACCTCTCGGCCAGTTCACGGGCCGGTCTGGAGAGCCAGAAGTTCGACCTCTCCATCCCCGGGAACGCCCGGAAGGCCGAGGCGGTCCACGCCCTGTCCGAGGTCGCGGAGGAGGCAGGCCTGCCCCTGCCCCATCTGGCCACCGCCTTCGTCCGCTCCCACCCGGCCGTGACCTCCGTGATCATCGGCCCGCGCACCCTCGACCAGCTCGACAGCATGCTGGAAGGCTCGGAGGTGACCCTCGGCGCGGACGTCCTGGACCGCATCGACGCCATCGTCCCCCCGGGCACCGACCTCAACCGGGCCGACGCCTACTACCTGCCGCCGGCGGTCGCGGATGCCTCGCTGCGGAGGCGGTGACCGTGACGGAGCGCCCCGCTCGGCGGCGGCCGTCAGCGCAACGCCCCTGACGAAGAGGCCGCCCAGACGGCGCGGTGCTGTCACCCCGGCAGCACAGCAGACACAGGTTCTCGGGACCGGCGGACGGCGCTGCCGTCATCTCGCGGTCCGTTGCACCGCGTGGCTGGTCGGCAGGCCGGACGGACCCAGCACCGGTGCGGTGTGCGGCGCTGTCACCCTGGGCCGCCGGCCGAGGGGAGGCCGGTACCGCTGGAGTTGTCCGACGGTGCCTCGCCCAAGGCTCTGCTGAGCGTTTTCAGTGCCGCGATCACCGCGTCGGCTTCCGCGTCGGGCAGTGTGGGCAGCATCTGCCGCAGAGCCGGTTCGGCGTCCCTGTTCCGGGCTTCCCTGGCCTGTGCGCCGGCCTGCTCGGCGATCTTGGCGACGGTGCGGCGCCGGTCGGCCGGGTCGGCTCCCAGCTCGACCAGGCCCCGCTTGTGCAGGGCTGCCACCACCGTGGACACCCTGCTCTGGGCGAAGCCGGTGCGCTGGGCGACGGCTCCCACCGGCTGCGGACCGGCGAGGTACAGGCATTCCAGGACCAGCAGCTCGGTCGGCCCCAGGTCGGAGGTGTCCTTCATCGCCGCGGTCGCGGCAGCCGTGAGGCGTCTGGCGAGTTGGTGCAGCTCAGCGAGGTTCATGGGACTGGTCGGCGGCGTCACGCACATCCTCCTTCAGGAACATCCTCGATGATACATCTGAAGTAATGCATCTCAAGAGATGTATCTTGGGTGATGAATTCGCACAGGCGCAGCCCTGACAGCGCCACCACATGCCGAGGAGGAAACATGGTCCGGCCGATAGCCCGGGTGCTGCTGTTCCCGTTCGCGATGGCCGTCCTGCTGGTCGGCATCTATACCGCCGCGATGCACGCTCCGGCCCCGCACCACCTGAAGGTCGCGGTCGCCGGAGCGCCGGCGCAGACCGAGCCACTGACCGCTTCCCTGCGCCGGGACCTGGGCGACGCGTACGACATCAGCACCGTCACCTCGGCCGAACGGGCCCGGCAGCTGGTCGTGCAGCGGGCCGTGGCGGCCGCCTACGTCCTCACGCCTTCGCCCGGTGACCGCGACACGGGCGCACCGAGCAATGCCTTCGCCCAACCGCCGCACCCGGACGGCCCCGTGCTCTACGTTGCCTCAGCCGCCGGTGCCGCCCAAGTGCCCCTGGCTGCCGTGCCGTTCACGAACGCCGCCGTCCAGCAGCACCAGTTCCTCCAGGTCCGCGACCTGGCCCCGCTCAGCCCCGATGACACCAGCGACACCAGCACCATGTACGCCGCCATCGGCTTCACCCTGGCGGGCTACCTCTCGGCAGTCATGCTCTCCACCGCATTCGGCACCGCGCTCACCCGGCGGCGCACCGTGGCCGCCCTTGCCGCCTTCGGCGCCGTCTCCGCGCTCACCGTCTGGCTCATCACCGGACCGCTCCTGGGTGCCGTACACGGCCCGGCCCCCGCCATCCTCGTCACCGGCTGGCTCACCGTGGTGGCCGTCGGCCTGGCCACCGTGTTCCTGTCCCGCTTCTGCGGGCGCATGACCGCACTGCCCGCCGTCGGGATCTTCATGTTCCTGGGCATGCCCGCCTCTGGAGCGGCCCTGCCCATCGAGACCATGCCCGCCCCGATCCGCGCCCTGCACGACCTGCTGCCGATGACCTCCACCTCCGGCAGCCTGCGCCAGATCATGTACTTCGACAGCGACGGCATCGGCCGCTACTGGCTCACCCTCGCCCTGTGGGCCGCTGCCGGCCTCGCCCTGACCCTCGCCTACGACGCCGTCAAGGCCCGCCGCGCCGGTCGCCGCAACGACACCGCCGCCCTGCCCCGCCAGACCGCCGCCGAACCCGCCCTCTCCCACTGATCGCGCTCCGGCACACACCCACCCAGCACCCCAGAGAGAGGCCTCATCCGTGACCGACGTGCCGCTCCCGTTTCCCCATCACGGCCACGACACCGACCCGGCCGGTCCGACCGGCCCGCCGGGAGACCCACTGACGCTGCTCGCCACCCGAACCGACCTGGCCGATGTCGACTTCACCGGACTGGACCTGCGCTCGGTACTGCGTCGCGATCCGCGTCCCCGGACGTTCACGCGCTGCGTCTTCACCGAGGCCAACCTGCGCGGTGCCCACCTCGCCGGAGCCGTCTTCACCGACTGCTCCGCAGCGGCGGCCGACTTCACCGGCGCCCTGCTCGACCAGGCCCGCTGGCAGGGCGGCAGCGCCGCCGGCGCCAAATTCACCGACGCCGACTGCGGCGACCTCACCTGCGACAGCGCCGACCTGGCCAACACCAAGTGGGGCGGCGCCCTGCTCGCCGACGCCACCTTCACCGGCTGCCGCATGATCGGGGCCCGCCTCACCGGCCACCGCGGCCTGGGCCTCCAACTCGCCCGCTGCAACCTGGCCGTCGCCAACCTCAACGGCCTGAGCCTGCGCGGCGCCCACCTCGTCGGCATCCGCTTCACCGAAGCCGACCTCGGCGGTGCCGACTTCCGCGACGCCACCCTCGAAGACTGCCGACTCGCCGAAGCCAACCTACGAGCCGCCAACTTCACCGGCGCCGATCTGCGCAGCGCCGACCTCGGCGAACTCACCATCACCATCGCCGCACAGTTCCGCGGCGCAGTCATCTCCCCAGACCAAGCCGCCCAAATTTGCGACGCCCTCGGCCTGAACGTCCTCGGCTGATCCCCGGTGGAAGGGCAGCGCAGATCACCCCGGTGATCACATGCACCGCATCCGCCGGCGGTGGCGGACGCTTCGCTGCCGAGGCGGTGAGGCAGGTGGGGCCGGGGCCGGCCCCACTCCTGTGGGACCGGCCCCAGGCATAGCGGGCGACGGCCACAGCGGAGGGTTGACTGCGGCCATCCCGAACGGCGCGGCTGGTCAAGCCGTACGGGTGCGAGGAGGGAGTTGCCCATGGGGCTGATAGAGGCGGGCGAGACTCCGGAGCAGGCTGCGGCTCGGGAGGTGGAGGAAGAGACCGGCTGGCGCCCCGGCCCGATGAAGCCGTTGATCTATGCCGAGCCGGCCAACGGAATCACGGACTCCCAGCATTACGTGTTCCGGGCAGACGGCGCGACTCACATCGGCCCGCCCACGGAGAAGAACGAGTCCGACAGGATCGAGTGGGTTCCTTTGGAGCGGGTGCGCGGAATGATCGACCGGCGAGAGGTCGTCAGCAGCGGTTCACTCGTCGGTCTGCTGTATGTCCTTATGGACGAGGTGATCCGCGGCCCGCACGAAGCGTCCGCAGAGCCCGCCCCCGCGGATGTCATGCGGCCTTGAGGCGCGCCACCTCCCGCGCCCGTTCGGACAGTTGGCGCACGGCGGGAAGCCGACGATACGGGCGCAGCCCCACTCCCAGAGTGGCGAAGTGCTCGTCCCCGCGAGCACTGGAAGTCCCGGCGTAGTCGTCCAGGAAGCGGTCCCACGCCTCGCAGGACTCCTCCACGTGGCGCAGGGCGAGGAGGCGTCGGGCGAGAAGTCCGTTGGCGTGCAGTCGTCCTTGGCGTTCCGGTGCCGGCCGGTAGCGGTTGGACCGGCGCAGCGCCCTGACCGATTCCGGGCGGTCGCCCAGCTCCCACAACACGTGGGCCACGTGGAATTCGTAGGCAGCACGGTCGTAGCCGCCGATGTGGTCGTTACGGCCGTCGGCCCGCGACAGGGCCTCTTCGGTCTCCCGTAGTCGGGTGAATGCCTGGCGGCGGTCCTTCACCATCGCGGCGCCGTGTGCCTGTTGCCCCCGGAGGAACGCGGTCAGGCGGGGGCCTGCGACGGGGGCGGCTGCGGCGGCCGAGTCGGCAAGTTCAAGTGCTTTCGCGCCGTGGCCGAGGTTCGAGGCCTGCAACGCCATGCCCCGCAGGGTGCGGCAGTAGGTGACGTGGTCCTCGGCGGCGCCGGCCAGCTTGAGCGCCTTGACGTAATACCGCTGTCCGATGCGGTGTTCCCGTTCGTACATGGCCATCCAGCCCGTGAGGTAGACGAGATCGGCGGCGGCCGACCGCATCGCTTTCCGGGCTTCGTCCGTGCCGCCTGCTTGCAGGTAGGGGCCGACGGTGTTGACGAGAAAGGCGGCGGCCATCGGCCGTGCGTGCGCTCCGCCGAGATCGTCGAGGATGTCCGCGACGTTCTCCGTCATCTTCCGGACCGTCTGAATGTCGCCCATGCCGATCCGTACCGTACGGCCGGCGGGCGTCGCTTCGGCCCTTCCGGTGACGGCATCGAAGCGCGGCACGACCAGCGCTGCCGAATACAGTCCGGCGCCGAGTACCGCGCGCCGTGAAGGGTCCATGTCGGCCCGCCCCAAATCCATCACTCCCGCCGCGACGTCCGCTGCTTCGCCCGGGTCGGCGCTTTCGCCGAGTCCGGCTTCGACCAGCGTTACGGGGCGCTGCAAAAGCCGTGAGAGCGCCTCGGCGACCGCGCCGCGCGCCTCCACCTTCGGTACGGACCCCTTCAGCCAGTGGGACACCGACGATTTGTCGTAGTGCAGCGTCACCCCGAGCTCTGCGGCGGCCCGGTTCACTGCCCGCGCGAGCTGCGCGTTTCCGATCCCTCCTTCCCGCATGAGGTCTGCGAGCGCGAGGTTCGGAGTTCTTGATCGTGGTGCCATCTCGTGGACCCCCGAGCGTTCAACCAGTTCAACCGTCTCTCCACTCTGCTCCCTTACCCGGTGCGCAGTAAGGGAGTTGAGTGAATACCGGCCGTCGGAAGGTTTCTCCGTCGGCTGCTTGACAGCCCTGTTCGCGCCTGCCCCTGAGAGGTTGGGCGCACGAGGCCTCCCCCGACCGATGAGGAGACACCCCGTGATCTCACACATCACGATCGACCAGCGGGACATCGCTTACGACTCCCGCGCTCAACAGGCCGCACTGTCGGTGACCGTCCACCACCGCGACGGCGCAACGGAACCGTCCTTGCTCGTCATGGACCCGGGGCAGGTGGAGCTGTACGCCATCCAGCTGGGGCAGGCGATTGCCAAGCGGAAGTCCGCGCAGGAAGAGGCATCGCGATGAATGACCTTCCCGAGGTCGGTGACGAGGTGGAGGACAACGGCCGCCGGACGATCGTGACCGACATCCACCAGGGCGTCTATCTGTTGCGGTGTGGTTCGCGCGTATGGCCTGCTGTGGACCCTGTGGGACTGCGGATCATCCGGACGCGGGCACAGCGGATCGCCGACGGTGACTTCCGGTGAGCGACGCACGCACGCACGCACGCAACGTCGAACGACAGGGCGTGCGGCCGGGGCGCGGGCGCTCACGCCAAATGCAACGCCGCCAGCAACGCATCCACCAACGGCCGGTCCCGCTCCTGAGTGAGGCGGGTGCGGGCCTCGTCGGGGGAGAGCCACTCCAGGCGGTCGACCTCGGTGTTGGGGGTGAAGGCGCCGGCCAGGGCCTCGGCGGCCCAGTAACGGACCTGTTTGGGGCGGCCGTTGGCGTCGTAGTAGGAGGTGGGCAGGGGGGCTCCGGGGCGGCAGTCCATGCCGGTTTCCTCGGCCACCTCGCGTACCGCGCCGGCCAGGGCGCTCTCGCCGCGCTTCAGCTTGCCTTTGGGGTGCGACCAGTCGTCGTACTTGGGGCGGTGGACGAGGGCGATCTCCAGCCCGTCCTCGGTCGGGGCGCGGCGCCACAGGACGCAGCCCGCGGCCCGTACCGGCTTTTGAGGGGACGTCACCTCGGCACCCCTTTCCGTGCGGTCATGGGGCCACCTTCTCAGCCCGGCCGCGCCCCGTCCGCGCGTTCATGGCCCGCGTCGCCTCCTCAGCCTTTGCGGTCCGGTGTCCGGGGCAGCCAGACGCGGCCGAAGGCGAAGCGGGCCGCCTCGACCTCGTGGCGCTGGTCGGCGTGCAGCACGCCCAGGGCGTAGGCGGTGGCCGGGGCGATCCGCGGGGTGCGGGCCGCGGCGGCGGCTGCGGCGGCGGCCTCCGCGGCGTCCCGGTGCCACTCCAGGGCCCGGCCGGCCTCCGCGAGCCGGAGGTCGCTGGTCTCCGGCGCGATCACCTCCCGGGCGTAGCGGCTCAGCCGCACCAGCATCCGGACCTGGTGCCAGGGCGCGTCCTGGCGCTGGTCGGCGGCCAGGGCGGCGGCGTTGTACGGGTAGCCCGCGCGGGACAGCGGCAGTGCGGCGACCGCCTCCGCGAGCCGCCGGTGCGCCTGCTCGGCGAGCGGCGGGAGCGCCTCGTCGGCCGGGAGCCCGGCGGTCGTGCCGGCCAGCGGCGCCTCGGAGGCGAGCACCGCCACGGAGTCGGCGACGGCGTGGAAGCGGGACGAGCCGAGGGCCTGGAGCGCCGCGGAGTGGGCGCGGGTGCGGGCGAGGGTGAGCTGGCGGTCCAGCAGCGCCCCGGCGCGCGCCGCACCGGCCGACAGCGCGCCGTCGGGGTCCGGGTCGGAGGACGAAGCGGCGGAGGAGGAAGGGGAGGGGGCGGTGGCGGCAGTGGAGGAGGGGGTCGGGCGGTCGGACCGTTTTCCCCGTTCTCCGCGGGCGGTCCGGTCGCTGCGCTCCGGGCCCCGGCCGGTCAGCCGCTGGAGGGCCGTCATCAGCCGTTCCCGGCGGGCCGCGCAGGCCTGTTCGCGGGCCAGGGTGCCGGACAGCCAGCCCAGTTCGGAGCGAAGCTGGTCGGCCCAGTCCTCTTCGGTCAGCGGCCGGAAGGTGTGCAGGGTGGCGCTGATCCGGCGGGCGGCGCGACGCAGCTGCCGGGCGGCCTCACCGGCGCCCTCGGCGTCCGAACCGCTCTCCCGGTGCAGCCGCAGACTGCGCAGGAAGTCCGCGGACTGCTGGTGCAGATAGTCGGCGAGCACCTCATCGGCCGTGTGGGAGGCGAGCTCGGCACCTAGGTCGGGGGTGCCGGGGTCGGTGCCGTCGTCGCCGGTGCGGGCGGCCGTCACGGGGCCGTACGCGGTGTCGTCCGGCCCGTACATGCCGTCGTTCCCCCCGTACGGCCCGTCCACCACCGCGGCACGGGCACCCGGCGCCCGGCCGGGCTCGTATCCGATTCCGAGGAGACCCGCCGGCCCTCCGGTCGACTGGTCATGTCGCTGGGCCACGCCGGCGCCTCCGGGCGTCAATGAGCATTTCCTGTACGTTGCGCAGCGGCGCGCCGTCCGCGTCCACCGCATGCCGGGTCCAGTCCCCGTCCGGGCCCAGGTGCCAGGACGAGGTGGCATCCGACGTCCCCCGCTCCAGCAGCCGGTTGAGGGAGGCGCGGTGCGCCGGGTCGGCGACCCGTACCAGTGCCTCGATCCGGCGGTCCAGATTCCGGTGCATCATGTCGGCGCTGCCCAGCCACACCTCGGGCTCCCCGCCGTTGCCGAAGACGAAGATCCGGGAGTGTTCGAGGAAGCGGCCGAGGACGCTGCGGACCCGGATGGTCTCGCTCAGGCCGGTGACACCCGGCCGGATCGCGCAGATGCCGCGCACCCAGATGTCGACCGGCACCCCGGCCTGGGAGGCGCGGTAGAGCGCGTCGATGACGGCCTCGTCGACCATCGAGTTGACCTTGATACGCACGTAGGCGTCGCGGCCGGCCCGCTGGTTCTCGATCTCCTTGTTGATCCGCTGGATCAGGCCGTCCCGCAGGGACTTGGGGGCGACCAGGAGGCGGCGGTAGGTCTCGCGGCGGGAGTAGCCGGAGAGCCGGTTGAAGAGGTCGGAGAGATCCGCGCCGACCTGGGGATCGGCGGTCAGCAGCCCGAGATCCTCGTAGAGCCGCGCCGTCTTGGGGTGGTAATTGCCGGTCCCCACATGGGAGTAGCGGCGCAGCATCTCGCCTTCCTGGCGGACCACCAGCGAGAGCTTGCAGTGCGTCTTGAGGCCGACCAGCCCGTAGACGACGTGGCAGCCGGATTCCTCCAGCTTCCGCGCCCACTTGATGTTGGCCTGCTCGTCGAAGCGGGCCTTGATCTCGACGAGGACGAGCACCTGCTTGCCGGACTCCGCGGCGTCTATCAGGGCGTCCACGATCGGCGAGTCACCGGAGGTGCGGTAGAGCGTCTGCTTGATCGCGAGCACGTCCGGGTCGCCCGCGGCCTGCTCCAGGAACGCCTGGACGGAGGTCGAGAAGGAGTCGTAGGGGTGGTGCAGCAGGACGTCGCGGGCTCGCAGGGCGGCGAAGATGTCCGGCGCGGACGCCGACTCCACCTCGGCGAGGTCACGGTGGGTGCCGGCCACGAACTTGGGGTACTTCAGCTCCGGCCGGTCCAGCGCGCCGATGCCGAAGAGGCCGGTCAGGTCCAGGGGGCCGGGCAGCGGGTAGACCTCGGCATCGGAGATCTTCAGTTCCTGGACGAGCAGGTCGAGCACGGCCGGGTCGATGGACTCCTCGACCTCCAGGCGGACCGGCGGTCCGAAGCGCCGCCGCATCAGCTCCTTCTCCAGCGCCTGGAGGAGGTTCTCCGCGTCGTCCTCCTCGACCTCCAGGTCCTCGTTGCGGGTGACCCGGAACATGTGGTGCGCGCGCA
>Ga0207426_1002241_pt1 | contig 12874 bp, 11 predicted proteins | sample AraplaMF_Cvi_mMS_FD_184265 | JGI IMG/M metagenome (GOLD analysis project Ga0207426, IMG submission 184265) | Arabidopsis root microbial communities from the University of North Carolina, USA - plate scrape MF_Cvi_mMS (SPAdes) (version 2) | ecosystem: Host-associated > Plants > Roots > Endosphere...
GCGGGTACGGCGGGCGAACTCGACGATGTCGTCGACCTTGCCGAGCTTGCGCGCGCCGGCGCAGGTGTCGAGCGCGCGGCTGTCGTTGCGGTCGTCGAACACGCCGAGCACGTGGATGTCGGAATCGTCCTGCGCCTTCAGCGCCTCGACCAGCTGCTCGCCGTTGCTGTCGGAGCCGACGATGATGGTGCGGCGGTCGAGCCGGCCCTCACGTCCCCAGGCGCGCACCAGCGAGCGCAGGATCAGGCGCTCGCACAGCAGCGCGGCGAGGCCGAGGAAGTAGAAGGCGGCAAGCCAGAGGCGCGACATTTCGCTGCCGAACTTGGCGAAGAAGGAGATGCCGATGAACATCAGGAACACGAACGACCAGGACGAGATCATCCGCGTCATCTGACGGAGTTGGCCGCGAAACAGCTGCACCTCATAGATGTCGGCAGCCTGGAAGCAGACCACGGCGGCGGCAGCGACGGCGAAGATCTCGGCGGGATAGACCCAGCTGAAGGCGCCCGCGAGCGGCATGACGTAGCCGAGATAGACGGCGATGCCGACCATGCTCAGCAGCACGAAATCGGCCACGCGCACGAAGCCTGCAATCACGATCGGCGAATAGGCGCGCGCGACCTTCTGGTTGACGACTTCGAGCGCGGCTGGCGTGAGCCGGCGGCGGCGTTCGACAAAGGGCTGTTCAGAGGTGCTCGCGGCGGCGGTCGCCGCGGCATCGAGCATCGAGCGTGCGTTGAGCGGTTCCACGGGCGTCCAAGTCCAATCCGAAACCCCTGGGCTGCATCCTTGCCCCGGGCGAGCATCCCCTGGCTCATGGACTAACGGACAAATCGGAAGATTCTCTAAAGCCGGCCTTAAGGATGGTTAGTGATTGGTAAATGCGTCGCGGTAGCCCGCGAGCACGCCGTCGACCATTGCCTGCTGGGAAAAATGCGCGGAGATGCGATCGCGCAAGGAAACGGCGCGCTGCGCGGTTCCCTGGGGATCGTCGAGTGCGGCGGCGATCGCGCCCGCCATGGCCTCGGCGTTGCTCGCCGCAAACAGGGACGGGCTCTCCGGGCCGAAGATCTCGGGGATGCCGCCGACGCGGGCCGCGATCATGGGAATGCCGGCAGCGCCGGCCTCGATCACGACATAGGGCATGGAATCGCCGCGCGAGGGCACGACCAGCAGCCGTCCCTTGGAGAAGCCGTAGCGCGCCTTGACGTGCCCGATGAAGCGGATCGCGTTGGTGAGGCCGAGCTTCTCGACCTGCGCCTTCAGTGCCGCGGTTTCCTCGCCGTCGCCGCCGAGCGTGAGCGTGACCTTCTTGCCGCCTTCGTGCAGGCGAGCGACAGCGTCGACCAGCAGGTCGGCGCCCTTGATGTGCCTGAACTCGCCGACATAGGCGAGATCGGTGGCGTCGTCGGCGAGGGTGACGGGTTCGAATTCCTCCGGCGTCACGCCGTTGAAAACGCAATGCACCACGCCCTTGGGCTTGCCGACGATGCGCTGATAGGTGTCGCGGGCAAAGGCGCTCTCGAACAGGAACAGATCCGTCGCATCCATCAGCGTTCGTTCGAGCCGGGCGTAAAACTCGCCCTTGAGCGTGTTGAGCGGGTAATGCAGCGAGCCGCCATGCGGTGTGTAGATGCGGATGGCATCATCGGAACGCCGCCGCATCCGGACGAAGGCGCCGGCCTTGGCGCCGTGGCCGTGCATGACATCGGGCTTGAGCTCGCCGATCAGGCGCCGCATCCGCAGCCACACCAGGACATCCTCGGGCGAGGGTTCTCGGCGGATCGCAAGGCGATGCACGCCGAGCTTCAGCCGCGGCGCGAGTTCGGCCAGCGCCTTGTCGGCGCGTTCGCCACCGGTGAGGCTGTCGGCGAGAATGCCGACGTGATGGCCGCGGTCGACCTGGCCGTTGGCGAGATCGAGGATGTGGCGGATGATGCCGCCCACGGGCGCGCGGACAGCGTGCAGGATGCGAAGCGGCCGGTCGGGTGAGGGGGGCATGATCAGAACCAGCGCGACGGCGAATGCTCGAACGACTTGCGAAATATCGTGATCGATTAAGGGGGCTCGTGGTTAACAAAGGATGACGAGCACTTCCGCGCCGGTCGGCGCGCGGCGCGATTAACCCAGCGGCAACCTTAATGGAGTGTAATCGCGCCCATTGAGGTAGAGTCGCAGCATTGCCCTGCGGGAGTGTTCGATGCGTTTAGCGTTCTGGCGTGCCGGCAAGGACAAGGCTGTGGTCGAGCGGGCTATTGCGAAGCCCAAGGCCGAAGCGAGGGTGGCTGAAGTCAAGCCGGCGGAAGTCAAGGTGGCCGAAGCTTCGCGCAAGTTTGAAGCAAAGCCCGCCTCGATTGCTCCGAAGCAGGCGCCAGCCGAATCCGGCGATATCGATCTGCACGCGCTCGGCGCCGCGCTGGCGCGCCAGCGCGGCTGGATCATCGTGCCGACGGTGCTCGCGCTCGTCGCATCGATCGCCGCCGTGAATCTCGTCACCCCGCGCTACAAGTCCGAGTCCCGCATCCTGATCGACGGCCGCGAAAACGTGTTCCTGCGCCCGAGCAGCGATCGCACCGAGGAGCGGCAGGCGCTCGACGCCGAAGCCGTCACCAGCCAGGTGCAGCTCGTGCTGTCGCGCGATCTCGCGCGCGAGATCATCAAGAAGAACAAGCTTGCGGAACGGCCCGAATTCGATCCGGTGCTGCAGGGTGTTTCGCCGCTGAAGTCGCTGGCGGCGCTGATCGGCATCGGCCGCGACCCGTTCTCGATGACGCCTGAAGAGCGCGTGCTCGATGCCTATTACGATCGCCTGCAGGCCTACGCCGTCGACAAGTCGCGCGTGATCGTGGTCGAATTCCAGTCGGCCGATCCTGATCTTGCTGCGCGCGTCGCCAACTCGATCGCCGACGGCTATCTCGTGCTGCAGCAGAGCGCGCGCCAGGAGCAGGCCAAGAATGCCAGCCAGTGGCTGGCTGGCGAAATCGAGAGCCTGCGCAAGAAGGTTTCCGACGCCGAGGCGCGGGTCGAGGACTTCCGCTCGAAATCGAGCCTGTTCGTCGGCACCAACAACACCACGCTGTCGAACCAGCAGATGGGCGAGCTCAACACCCAGCTCAACAATGCGCGTGCGCTGAAGGCCGATGCCGAGGCAAAGGCGCGCCTGATCCGCGAGATGCTGCAGAGCGGCAAGCCGATCGAGTCAACCGAGGTACTGAACTCGGATGCGCTGCGCACGCCCTCCCAGCAGCGCGTGGCGCTGCGGGCCCAGTTGGCTGAGCAGTCCTCGACGCTGCTCGGTAATCATCCGCGCATCAAGGAATTGAAGGCGCAGCTTGCCGACCTCGACAACCAGATCCGGGATGAGGCGGCCAAGATCGCCCGTTCGCTGGAGAACGACGCGCGTTTCGCGAGCGGACGCGTGCAGGAATTGACGCTGAGCCTCGAACAGCTCAAGAAGCAGGCGACCTCGACTAACGGTCAGGACGTCCAGCTCCGTGCGCTCGAGCGCGAGGCCAAGTCCCAGCGCGATCTGCTCGAGACGTATCTGGCCAAGTACCGCGAAGCCAACACCCGCGAGACCATCGACACCGCGCCGACCGACGGCCGCGTCATCTCGCGCGCCATTGTTTCCAATACGCCGGCTTATCCGAAGAAGCTGCCGATCGTGCTGATCGTGACGATCGCGACGCTGCTGCTCTCGTCGGGCGTCGTCGTCACGGGCGAGCTGCTGCGCCAGACCGCGCCTCGTTCGATGGCCGCGCCGGCACCGGCGATGCAGGCGGCCGTTCGCCGTGAGCCGGTGGTCGAGCCGCTGGATGAGTCAATCGACGAGCCTGTTATCGGGCCGGTCGAGCCTGTCCTGGCCAACCCGGCGCCGCTTCAGCCCGAGATGGCTACTGAGCCCGATGTCTCCGAATTCGCCGAGATCGAGCGCCTCGCCGAGAGCCTGCGCACCGCTGGTCCGGGCGTGAAGAAGGTCACGGTGCTAGGCACCGCGGCAGGTGAAGCCATCACGCTGTCGACGCTGACGCTGGCCCGGTATCTGGCGCGCGATGCCCGCGTCGTCGTGGTCGATCTCGCCGCGTCCTCGCCGACCATCGCAGCCATATCCGTCGATCCTTCCGCGCCCGGCATTGCCGAACTGATGCAGGGCGAGGCGTCGTTCGCGCAGGTCATTACGCGGGACAAGCTGTCGCGTCTCCATTTGGTCATGGCCGGCCGTCCCGGCTTCGATCGCAGCCTGTTGCAGTCGCCGCGCGTGACGCTCGCGATCGATGCGTTGCTGCGCGCTTACGATCACGTGCTGCTCGATGCCGGCAGTGCCTCCGACCTCCCGGCCGAACTGCTGACGGCACATGCCCGCGCCGTCGTGGTGCCCGATGCGTCGATGGAGCAGGACGCGCGCACGCTGATGTGCGAGCAGCTCCGCGCCGTCGGCTTCAGCGAGGTGACGATGCTGAGCCAGCCGGTGCCGGCTTCGAATGCCGCCGAAACACCGCGCGTGGTTGCGGCGTAGCCGCGAAGCCAGCTCTGTCCATACGATCGGAATCGTAGGGTGGGCAAAGGCGCACTTGCGCCGTACCCACGATCTCCATCAATAATTTCGAAAGACGTGGGCACGCTTCGCTTTGCCCACCCGACGATTTGACTGTCCAGGGGAGATTCCTCTCAGGAGGTCGTCATGCCCGGGCTTGTCCCGGGCATCCACGTTCTCGGTGTGGCGCGGCAAGACGTGGATGGCCGGGACAGGCCCGGCCATGACGACGCGGATAGATGTTGGGTAAGCCGATAAGGCGTTGCGAAAACCCAGGCGATCTTACCCGAACGCCTGCCGCAGCCGGCGGGCCAGGTCGAACAGCATCTGGTTCTGCTTCACCAGCCGCTTGCCGTGGTTGAGCGAGGACATCGCCATCGCCGCGAGCTTGCCGCGGGAGGTCAGCGGCACGAAGCTGTCGAAGATGTCTTCGTCGTCCTTGCAGAACATGCGCTTGTATTCGTCCGAGCCGATGCCGAGGTCGAGCGAGCGATAGCCGCGCTCGGCGTACCGGTCGATGATGTAGCGCATCAGGATCAGCCCGGGGCTGTAACGGGCGTGCTCCGACATCGTGTAGGTGTTGAACATCATCGAGAAGCGCTGGCCGTCGGCGACGCCTGCGAAGATCGCGATCACCTCGTCGTCGCATTCGAGCGCGTGGATGTCGATGGCGCGGCCCTCGCCGCGCGGTGCCAGGCAGGCGCTGCGGATGAACTGTTCGACGCCGGTCTCGGCGAACACGTTCGGCAGTTTCTGTTCTGCCATCCGCGCCGGCTTGACGCGGAAGAACCAGTCGAGCAGGCGGGTGACGTCCGCATCCGTGGTGGCGAGGTGGTAGCGGTAACCGGCGAGCGCCTGGAGTTTCTTTTCCTTGCTCTTGAGCCGGCGGCGGAACGAGTTGCTGATGCGCGAGGCGGGCGGGCCGCCGGGCTCCATCACCAGCAGCGGACAGCCGTTGATCGCGCTCTGCCGCGGCAGCAACGCAAACGGGTTTTGCTGGTCGTGCCAGCGCAGCGGCTGCTGCGTCAGCGAGAGCACGTCGACGTGGTCGTGCAGCGGCGCAAGCAGCGCGTCGAGATCGGCGGTCGTGACCTCCGCCGCGAACTCGGCGTTCCACAGGCCCATGTTGAACGTCGTGTGCTTGCCGCCCATGAAGCAGGCGGTGCGCACGCCGTGGCCGTGGCGCAACGAGAGCGGCAATAGCAGAAGCGGGTGGCGCTCGGCATCACTGGCAATGACGATGAAGGGGCTGGCGCCTTCCTGGCCGCCGACGCGCTGTTGCCACGGGCTGAGCATGTCGAAGCGCTGATAGGGCGTGAAGAGGTGGCCGCTCTCCTCGAAGACGCGCCAGACCGCCTCGGCCGCGCCGATATCGGTGACGACATCGACATGCGCGATGCGGCTCGCTTTCGACCGCGCCGGGGCATCTGCCGTCCGGCTTTGCATCGCCGCAGCCATGGTCATTCGCGAAACCTGTCGAGAAACAAAAATTTACGTATTTCGGCCTGTGGCCGACCTTTGCAAAGAAATGTCAACAAAGGGTAATGACAATGGCTCAGCGAGCGAGCCGCGGCGAACGCGAAGGTGGGATATTGGCATCCGACGACAGATGGTTGCAGCGGCTGCGGCTCGAGATGGCCTGGTTCACCGGCCAGGCCGCGCTGCGAAGCCGTGGTGCCGGTGCCATTCTGCGGTTGACCCATGTTCGGCCGCGGCGGCGCGGTGCGTTCCAGCCATTGCGCAGGGACGAGATCACGCCGCAATTCCTCGATCGCGCGATCCGCGCGCTGAAGCGTTGGGATTATGACTTCCTTGGCATGGACGAAGTCTGCCGCCGCGCGGTGACGCTGCCGGAAAGGCGGCGCTTCGTCGCGCTGACCTTCGACGGCGCCAGCAAGGATCTCGTCAGCTTCGCCTACCCGATCCTGACGCAGCATGCCGTGCCGTTCACGATCTATGTTCCCACCGCGTTTCCCGATGGTGTCGGAGAGGCCTGGTGGCTCGGGCTCGAACAGGTGATCGCGCGCGAGAGTCGGATCAGCCTGATGATGGGCGATAGGGAGCAGCGCTTCAACGTCACGGGCAGTGCCGAGAAGCAGGCGCTGTTCTCGTTGCTGGCAGGCTGGCTGCTCTCGCTGCCGCCGGCGGATCTGTCGGCGGCGATCGCCGATCTGTGCACGCGCTACCGGATCGATCTCGCCGCGCTTTCGCGCGAGGCGTCGATCAACTGGGAAGATCTGGCCAGGCTCGCCGCCGATCCGCTGGTCACGATCGGCAGCGCGACCGTGAACTATCCCGTTCTCGCCAACATGAAGGACGCATCGGCGCTGCGCGAGATGACGATGGGCAAGGCGGTCGCGGAATCCGCGTTTCGCCGCGAGATCGGCCATCTGGCCTATCCGTTCGGCGATCGCGACTCGTTCCGGCGCAGCCATGTCGTCATGGCGGAGGAGGCCGGTTTTGCCAGCGCGGTCTCGACGATCCCGGGCATCGTCGATGCGGAGGGGCGCACCAATCTGCGCGCGCTGCCGCGGATTTCGTGGGACGGACGGATGCGCTCGCTGCGGATGCTGCGCGTGCTGGTGTCAGGCGTGGCCTTCGCGCCGGTGAAGCCGACCGGCAGCCTTACGAGCCAGACTTGACGCGATCGGGCCGCTGCATCCAGCTCACGATCGGCATCGCCGGCAATACCCAGCCCATGCCGACCACCACGTAATAGATCGCCTGCCGCCAGCCGGACTCCGCAATCCAGGGCATCTGTGCGGCCGCCATGCCCAGCAGGGACCAGACGGTGGCGAGCACCAGGAGCAGGATGGCGCCGAGGAACTTGCGGGTGCGGATCGTCATGGCGGGTGACTTGCGGCCTTCGCGTAACTTGCACTGCGGAAGCGGGGGACTATAAGGGGCACGCGGTCCGGTTCAAGCCTTCAAGTCCTGGTTTTGCCCCTGAAATGACGACGATTTCCGCCTCCAGCAATCCCCATCGTGCCGTGCGCTGGTGGCTGATTTCCGTGGCCGCCTTGATCGCGCTGATGGTGCTGGTCGGCGGCGCGACCCGGCTGACGGAATCCGGCCTCTCGATCGTCGAGTGGAAGCCGGTCACGGGGAGCGTTCCGCCGCTGACGGAGGCGGCCTGGACCGAGGCGTTCGAGGCCTACAAGAAGATCCCGCAATATCGCGAGCTCAACGCCGGCATGAGCTTGTCCGAGTTCAAGGAGATCTTCTGGTGGGAATGGAGCCACCGGTTGCTCGGCCGTTTCATCGGCATGGCTTATCTGCTGCCGTTCCTGTTCTTCCTGTGGCGCGGCGGCCTGTCCGGTGAGTTGAAGCGGCGGCTGTGGCTGTTGTTTGCGCTCGGCGGCCTGCAGGGCGCGGTCGGCTGGTGGATGGTGGCCTCGGGCCTCACCGAGCGCGTCGAGGTCTCGCAATATCGCCTCGCAACCCATTTGATGCTGGCGCTGCTGATCTTCGCCGGCATCGTCTGGACGGTGCGACGCCTCGCCGAGCGGCCGCCGATCATGGTGTCGGCGCGGCTGCGCGTCACCAGCGTGGTGCTGCTGGCCGTGACGCTGGTGCAGATCTATTTCGGCGCGCTGGTCGCGGGCCTGCGCGCCGGCCGCGCCTATAACACCTGGCCGCAGATCGACGGCGCGTTCATTCCCTCGCCGGACCGGCTGTGGTTCGAGACGCCGTGGTGGCGCAACATGTTCGACAATGTGCTCACCGTGCAGTTCGAGCACCGCATGACGGCCTACGCGCTGTTCGTGCTGGCGGCGCTGCATGCGTGCGACGCCGTGCGCGCGCGCGCTGGTGCTGCGGCCGGTGGCGCGGTCTGGCTGTTCGCGGCCGTGAGCCTGCAGGCGGTGCTCGGCATCCTGACGCTTCTCAACCAGGTGCCGATCGGCCTCGCGCTGGCGCATCAGGCGGTGGCGATCGCGGTGCTGACGCTAGCGGTGATGCAGATGGAGCGGCTGGCGTCACGACAGAGCGCGGAAGCGCAGCCGCGCGTGGTTCCACTTGGTCAGGCCGGCTGATCGGATCAGCAATAGCCGTAGATGCCGCACGAGTAGGGCAGGCGCCAGAAATAATCGACCTGCTTCCCGCCGTAGTACGAGCCCTGGTAATCGTAATCCCAGGGGCGGCCGTAATAACCCGGCAGCGTGTGCGAGCCCGGCAGCAGCGGGGTGCCCGGCAGGTTGCGGATGTAGCTGCCGATGCCGTAGGCCGGCGAAATCAGCGCATCCGGATCGGTCTCGACATAGACCTTCGGCGGCTCCTGCTGCGTCACCACGGCGCGCCGCTTCGGCGTGGCCGGCAGGTCGGCGGCAACAGCGGCTGACGCGGCGACCATTACTGCCAGGGCAGGCACCATCCAGCGCAGCATCATCAGCTCCGAATCAAAGGGCGATCAAAGACGATGTATGCGGCAGGTATGGTTAACGATCGTTAACCGGCGACCAATTCCGAGCCGACGCGCAGCGGAATTCCGCAGCCCGGATGGAGCGAAGCGCATCCGGGAGTCGTGCCACGCGGCGGGTGGCACGATGCGATGGTTGGTCCGGACCCGGATTGCGCTTCGCTCCATCCGGCTACGCCGGGAAGCTTACGCCCCCAGCGCCTGTTCCAGATCGGCGATGAGGTCTTCCTTGTCCTCGATGCCGATCGAGAGTCTGACCACGTCGGGGCCGGCGCCGGACTTCACCTTGGCGGCGTCGTCGAGCTGGCTGTGCGTGGTCGAGGCCGGGTGGATCACCAGCGAACGGGTGTCGCCGACATTGGCGAGGTGCGAGAACAGCTGCAGCTTCGAGACCAGGCTGACGCCGGCATCGTAGCCGCCCTTCAGGCTGAACGTGAACACGGCGCCCGCGCCCTTCGGCGCGTATTTGCGCGCGAGCTGATGATACTTGTCGCTGGGAAGACCGGCATAGCTCACCGACGCCACGGCCGGATGCGCGGTGAGGAATTCGGCGATCGCCTTGGCGTTGTCGCAGTGCTTCTGCATGCGCAGCGGCAGCGTCTCGATGCCGGTGAGGATCATGAAGGCGTTGAACGGTGACAGTGCGGGTCCGAGGTCGCGCAGGCCCAGCACGCGGCAGGCGATCGCGAAGGCGAAATTGCCGAACGTCTCCTGCAGGCGGATGCCGTGATATTCCGGCCGCGGCTCCGACAGCATCGGGTATTTGCCGCCGGTCGACCAGTCGAACGTACCGGCATCGACGATGATACCGCCGAGCGAATTGCCGTGACCGCCGAGGAACTTCGTCAGCGAGTGCACGACGATGTCGGCGCCGTGGTCGATCGGGCGGATCAGGTAGGGCGAGGCCAGCGTGTTGTCGACGATCAGCGGCACACCTGCCTTGCGCGCCACCGTCGAGATCGCCTCGATGTCGGTGATGCTGCCGCCGGGATTGGCGATAGACTCGATGAAGATCGCCTTGGTGCGCGGCGTCACCGCGCGCTCGAAGCTCGCGATGTCATCCGGATCGGCCCACACCACGTTCCAGCCGAAGCTCTTGAACGCATGCGTGAACTGGTTGATCGAGCCGCCATAGAGTTTTCGCGCGGCGATGAATTCGTCGCCGGGCTGGAGCAATTGCTGCAGCACGACGACCTGCGCGGCATGACCCGACGACACGGCAAGTGCGGCGGTGCCGCCTTCGAGCGCTGCGACGCGCTCTTCAAGCACGGCGTTGGTGGGGTTGCCGATGCGGGTATAGATGTTGCCGAACGCCTGCAGGCCGAACAGGGAAGCGGCGTGGTCGGCGTCGTTGAAGACGAACGACGTCGTCTGATAGATCGGAGTCGCGCGCGCACCGGTGGTCGGATCGGGCTGTGCACCGGCATGCACGGCGAGGGTCGAAAATCCCGGAAGGCGATCGCTCATGGGGGCGTCCTGTTCTCGTGGTCTGAAAATCGCGCGGCATGCTGATCAGGCGTCGCGGCTGCCGTCAAGCCGCCGCGTCACATCGGAACGATTTGTGAATGAACTTGCTACGGATTGTCGCGTCCGCGAAGCGAACGCGCTGCGACTGTCAGCTCTGGTCGGTCTTGTTTTTCGCAGCGCGATCCGAGGCCGCGGTGTCGCCGCCGCCGACACTCATCCGATTGAGGGATAGACGCATGCCTTGCGTCGGCGCAGGCGCGCGCTTGGAGCTGAGCGTACGCGAATTCACGCCCATCCAGGAGATTTCGGACGACAGGCGGCCATACTCGATCTTCGGGCAGCGATTCATCACGACCTTGATGCCGACAGATTCCGCCTTCGCAGCCGCCGCATCATCGCGTGCGCCAAGCTGCATCCAGATCACCTTCGGCAGCGGATCGAGCGTGAGCGCCTCCTCGACCACGGGCATGATGTGGCTGGAGTTGCGGAAGATGTCGATCATGTCGACGGGACGGCCGATGTCGGACAGTGATGCGACGAACGGCTTGCCGAGCAGCTCCTTGCCGACGTGGCCCGGATTGACCGGGATCATGTCGTAGCCGCGCTGCACCAGATATTTGAACGCGAAATAGCTCGGCCGCACATTGACCGGCGAGGCGCCGACCATCGCGATCGACTTCACGCTGTTGAGGATGCCGCGGATGTAATTGTCGGGATAGGTGTCGTGGTTCATCACTTGTCTTTTCTTGTTGTCACTCATCCCGCCATGCCGGCTCGCGCTTCTCGATGAAGGCGCCGATGCCTTCCTCGGCGTCGCGCGCCATCATGTTCTCGGTCATCACCTCTGCCGCATAGCGATAGGCGTCGGCAAGGCTCATCTCGGCCTGGCGGTAGAACGCCTCCTTGCCGAGCTTGACGGTGTAGGCCGATTTCGACGCGATTTGTTGCGCCAGCTCGATCGCGGCGCCGAGCTCGGAGCCGGCGGGCACGACGCGGTTGACGAGGCCGATCTCGCGGGCGCGGTCGGCCGTGACAGGTTCGCCCGTCAGCAACATCTCCATCGCCTGCTTGCGCGGGACATTGCGCGACAGCGCCACCATCGGGGTCGAGCAGAACAGGCCGATGTCGACGCCGGGCGTGGCGAACTTCGCATCCTCGGATGCGATCGCGAGATCGCAGCTCGCGACGAGCTGGCAGCCGGCGGCCGTCGCGATGCCTTGGACGGAGGCGACCACCGGCTTCGGCAGATGCACGATCGCCTGCATCATCGCGCTGCAGGCATTCATCATCTCGGCGAAGAAGGCGCGGCCGCGATCGGGGTCAGAGCGGCGGGCGGTCAGCTCCTTCATGTCGTGGCCGGCGGAGAAGGCGGGGCCGTTGGCCGCGATCACGACGCCGCGGATCGCCTTGTCGTCCCGGATCTCGTTCAGCTCGGCATGCAGGCTTGCGATCATCGCCGCCGAGAGGCTGTTCCGCGCGGCCGGGCGGTTCAGCGTCAGGATCGCGATGGGGCCTGCGGTCTCGCGCAGCAGGATCGGCGGTTGCGGGGAGGGGGCGCGGGCGGCCTGGCCGGACATTGACGCGACTTCCGTGGGATGATTGCAATGGGATGACGGTGATAACCTAATGTAACAAGCGAAGTGAAGCGAGGGTGGGGAACGGCATGGCGGCAGCGAAAATGAGCGTGGCGGAGCTCGAGCGGTTTCTCCGCGACGAGTTTCCCCAGGCCTTCAGCGGCGACGACATCACGATCGAGAGCGCCGACGGCCAGACCTGCCTTCTGCGCCAGCGCTTCAGCGAAAAGATGCTGCGGCCGGGGGGAACCGTGTCCGGCCCGACCCTGATGGCTCTGGCCGATTTCGCGATGTATGTGGTGCTGCTGTCCGCGATCGGCCCGATCGGGCTCGCCGTGACCACCAACCTCAACATCAATTTCCTGCGCAAGGGCCAGCCCGGGCAGGACGTGCTGGCGGAGGCCCGGCTGCTCAAGCTCGGCAAGCGCCTGGCGGTCGGGGAGGTCAAGCTGCTGTCGGGAAGCTCCCCCGATCCGATTGCCCACGTGACATCGACCTATTCCATTCCAACTATTTGAGGTTTTGGCAGGTAATATCGCACCTTATTTTTAAGGCATTGATTTTACGAGAGTAATTTGTGCTGACGGGCATTGACCGTAACGCGTCTCTTCTCTAGAAACCCGCGCAGTCCGGTGCGGTGTTCGCGCCGATGCTCCCGTCCACGGAAACTCTGACATGAAAACCTTTTCGGCAAAGCCGGCTGAGGTGACGAAGAAGTGGGTGCTGATCGACGCCAAGGGTCTGGTCGTCGGCCGCCTCGCCACCATCGTTGCCATGCGCCTGCGCGGCAAGCACCTCCCGACCTACACCCCGCACGTTGATTGCGGCGACAACGTCATCATCATCAACGCGCAGCATGCGGTCCTCACCGGTCGCAAGCGC
>Ga0207426_1002242_pt1 | contig 12867 bp, 11 predicted proteins | sample AraplaMF_Cvi_mMS_FD_184265 | JGI IMG/M metagenome (GOLD analysis project Ga0207426, IMG submission 184265) | Arabidopsis root microbial communities from the University of North Carolina, USA - plate scrape MF_Cvi_mMS (SPAdes) (version 2) | ecosystem: Host-associated > Plants > Roots > Endosphere...
TCTCGTGCTGCTCGGCGCATCGGGCTGCGGCAAATCGACGATGCTCAACATGATCTCCGGCTTCGAGCAGCCGACGCAGGGCCGCGTGCTCGTCAACAACAAGGTCGTGAAGGATGTCGAGCCGGCATGCGGCATGGTGTTCCAGCAGTACGCGCTGTTTCCGTGGAAAACGGTGAGCGAGAACGTCGCGTTCGGCCTGAAGATGCGCGGCATGGGCAAGGCGCAAAGGCGCGAGGCGGCGCGGCGTCATATCGAAGCGGTGGGTCTGAAGGGCTTCGAGGACAGCTATCCCGGCAAGTTGTCGGGCGGCATGAAGCAGCGCGTGTCGATCGCGCGTGTGCTCGCCAACGACCCGGACGTGATGCTGCTCGACGAGCCTTTCGCCGCGCTCGATGCCATGACGCGGCAAGTGCTTCAGGAACAACTACTTTCGCTCTATGAAAAGAGCGGCAAGACCATCGTCTTCATCACGCATTCCATCGACGAGGCACTGATGCTCTCCACGCGCATGATCGTGATGGGCGCGAAGCCGGGACGCATCGTGCAGGATATCCGCAACGATTTGCCGTTGCCGCGCACGGCCGAAGTGCAGCTTTCGCCTGCGTATCTGGAGATGAAGAAGTCGATCTGGGAAACCGTGCAGGCCGAAGTCATGAAGGGACTCGAAGGCGCCGCGTGAATCCGCGGTATGCATCGCTGCTTCTGCTCAGCATCGGTTTCTCTTATGACGAGGGCGAAGTGCAACTGGCGCGGCACACTGCGTCCATGATCCGCATGAGAAAGGAAGCGCAACAGTGAATACCTATGACGTGGTGGTGATCGGGGCCGGCGTGATCGGCAGTTCCGTCGCGTTCCATCTTCAGAAGCTGGGCGCGAAAAGCGTGCTCGTGCTGGATCGCGCGACCATCGGCGCGGGCACGACGTCGCAATCGTCGGGCATTCTGCGCACGCATTATTCCGTGAAGGAAAACGTCGAACTGGCGCGCAAGTCATGGGCGGTGTTCAATGACTTCGCGGCCTATCTCGGCGACGACGAAGCATCGTGCGGCCTCGTGAAAAGCGGTTATATGATTGTCGCGGCCGAGGGCGACAAGGTCGAGCCGTTGCGCGCATCGCTCGAACAGCAGAGACAGCAAGGAATTCCGCTTGAATTGCTGAGTGCGCAGCAGGCGCACGAACTCATGCCGATTGCACGCTTTTACGATGCCGCGCTGATCGGCTTCGAACCCGAGGCCGGCTTCGCGGACGCCTATCTCACCGCGACGAGTTTCGCGCGCGCCGCGCGACGCGGCGGCGTGACGATCCGCGAAAACGTTACGGTGAACCGGCTGCTGATCGAACACGGCAAGGTGCGCGGCGTATCGACGAGCGTGGGCGATTTCGCGGCGTCGACGGTCATCAGCACACAGAACATCTGGACGCCCGAACTCGCAGGCTGGACGGGCAAGTCGCTGCCGGTCTCGCCCGAGCGTCATGCGGTGCTCGCCCTCGAATGCGAAGGCGCGGCCTACACATACGCGATGCCGGTGTTCAAGGACCTCGCATCGAGGGGCATGCTGTATTACCGCAGCTACGGCGGCAATCAGATGCTGGTGAGCGAAGGCACTGCCGGCGAAAAGCTCGACACCGCCGACACCGAACAAGGCGATATCCCGATGGACTATGTCGTCGAAGTCGGCGCGCAGGTCGCCGAGCGCTTTCCGGCGTATGAGGCGGCGGGCATCGCATCGTCGTGGACGGGTGTGTATGACGTCACGCCCGACTGGAACCCCGTGCTCGGCGCGTTGCCGGGTATCGAAGGGCTCGTGGTCGGCTACGGTTTTTCAGGCCACGGCTTCAAGCTGTCGCCCACCGTGGGCAAGGTGCTGGCGCAGGCCGCGCTCGGCTTGCACACCGATGTATCGCTCGCGCCGTATTCCGTCGAACGTTTTGCGACCGGCGCATTGCTGACCGGGAAATACGGTGTCGGCGCAGTGTCCTGAAGCGCGCGTGCCGGACGGCATCGAAGTCCGGGCGTTGACGTCGTTCGAGACGCAGCCCTGGCGCAACGGCGGCGGAACGACGCGGCCCCTCGCTTACGACCAGGATGGCGCGTGGCGCATCAGCCTCGCAACGGTCGTGCGTGACGGGCCTTATTCGCGCTTTGCGGGCATGACGCGTTTGTCGCTCGTCATGCAAGGCGCGGGCGTCACGCTACGCCATGGAGATGTGCAATGTCGCCTGAGCAGCGGCGCCGTCGCGGATTACGACGGCGATGCGGCATGGGACGCCACCTTGCACGATGGACCGGTGCTCGCCCTCAATGCGATGGCTGCGCGTGGCGTCTGTCGCGCGAGTATCCGGCCGCTGACTGAAACGATGACCGTGCCATCGGGATGCTTCGTAGTCGCGTTGACGATCGAGGCGGAATGCACGTTCGCCGTCGAAGGCTTCGAGGCCACGCTCGATGCCGCGCATGTCTTATTGCGCGGCGAACGAGGACCGCCGCTTCATCTCGCGCCGCATCGCGGCTCGCAGGCTGCGCTCGTCGTCATCGAGTTCATTGACCCTCGCTCTTGAGATTCGAACCAGGGAACGCAACCATGAAGATCATGGCCGCAGTGAAGCGTGTCGTCGACTACAACGTGAACGTCCGCGTGAAAGCGGATCAGAGCGGTGTCGAGACGAGCAACGTGAAGATGTCGATGAATCCGTTCGACGAGATCGCCGTCGAAGCGGCCACGCGCCTGAAGGAAGGCGGTCACGCCAGCGAGGTTATCGCGGTGACATGCGGTCCGGCGCAGAGCACGGAGACGCTGCGCACGGCGCTTGCCATCGGTGCGGATCGCGGCGTCCACATTCTGACGGACGTCGAATTGCAGCCTCTCGCGGTCGCCAAGTTGCTGAAGGCGGCTGTCGAACGTGAACAGCCGCAACTGGTGATTCTCGGCAAGCAGGCCATCGACGACGATGCGGGCCAGACGGGCCAACTGCTCGCTGCGTTGCTCGACTGGCCGCAGGCGACATTCGCCAGCAACATCCGGATCGGCGCGAATACCGCCACGGTCACGCGTGAAGTGGATGGCGGTCTCGAAGTCCTCGAGCTTACGTTGCCTGCCATCGTCACGACGGATTTGCGCCTGAACGAGCCGCGCTACGTCACGCTGCCCAGCATCATGAAGGCGAAGAAGAAGCCGATCGAGACATGGAGCCCTGCGGATCTGGGCGTCGATGCTTCTGCACGCCTGAAGACGCTCAAGGTCGTCGAGCCGGCGGCGCGCAAGGCGGGGGGCCGCGTGAACGACGTCGCGGCGTTGATCGACAAGCTCAAGAATGAAGCGAAGGTAATCTGAATGACCACTCTCGTCATTGCCGACCACGAAGGCGCGCGGCTCAAGGCGGCCACGCTCAATACCATCAGCGCGGCGCGCCAGTTGAACAACGGTGTGCACGTGCTGGTTGCAGGTCACGATGCGCGCGGTGCGGCGGATGCCGCGCGCATCATCGAAGGCGTGGACCGTGTCGTTCTCGTGGATGCGCCGCATCTTGCGGACGGTCTCGCGGAAAACATCGCAGCACAGGTGCTGATGCTTGCGACGTCCTACACGCATGTGCTTTTTCCGGCCACGGCGGCGGGGAAGAACGTCGCGCCGCGCGTGGCTGCGAATCTCGATGCGTCGCAGATTTCCGATGTGATCGCCATTCACGATGCCGATACGTTCGACCGCCCGATCTATGCTGGCAATGCGATCGCCACCGTGCGATGCGATGACGCGATCAAGGTCTTGACGATTCGAACCACTGCGTTCGATGCCGCACCTTCGGCGAGTGCGCCGGCGCCTGTCGACACGAAGGCGGCTGTTGCAGGGACGCAGCGTGCGCGTTTCGTGCGCCGCGAGGTCGCGGTGAGCGAGCGGCCCGAGCTCACGTCGGCGCGCATCGTCGTGTCGGGCGGCCGCGGTATGGGCAGTGCGGAAAATTTCGCGCTTCTCGATTCGCTTGCGCAAAAGCTCGGTGCGGCGGTGGGGGCTTCGCGGGCGGCCGTCGATTCGGGCTTCGCACCGAACGACTGGCAGGTCGGACAGACCGGAAAGATCGTCGCGCCGCAGTTGTATGTCGCGGTCGGCATCTCGGGCGCGATTCAGCATCTGGCTGGCATGAAGGACTCGAAGGTCATCGTTGCCGTCAACAAGGATACTGAAGCGCCCATTTTTAGTGTCGCGGATTACGGACTGGTCGGCGACTTGTTCGAAGCGATACCGCAGCTCACGCAGGCGTTGTAGAAAACCGCCAACCGTCATGGCCGATTGCGCGAGCTTCGCTTCGGCATGGTCGCGCTTCGACGACTTTGTCGAAGCGCGCATGGAACGACGATTGCTGCCCGAATGACACTGATTCCATGGGGGCGCGATCATGAGCTATCGACCCGAGGAAACCGACAGCTTTACGCCGTTCGCCGCCGGCCTGATCACCGGTCTGGCCGCCGCTGCCGCCGCGTTGATCGCGCGTCGGGCGGCCGCTGTCATGAGCGTGGGCGCCGGTCATTCGGCCAAACATCGCGCGCTGGACTTCGCTGCCGGCATCATGCAGCCGAAGTATCCGCTTCAGGCGATGAGTACATGGCTGAACGGATTTCACTTCTACGCCGACGACATGGGCCGGCAGGTGGAAGCGCATCACTTCTGCATTCATCTGCGTCACGATCTGCATCAGTGCGTGATCTTCGATTCGAACGCACCGGGCGCGCGGCTCATCGGCATCGAATACATCATTCCGGAAGAGCGCTTTCTGCAGCTCCCCGAGGAAGAGAAGCGGCTGTGGCACAGCCACCACTACGAGGTGAAGTCGGGCGTCCTCGTGGCGCCAGGCATTCCTGAACTGGCCGAACGTGCGTATTTCAAGGACCTCGTCACTACATACGGCAAGACGTTCCACAACTGGCAGATCGACCGGGACGATTTCCCCTACGGCGCGCCGCAACTCATGATGGGTTTCACACAGGACGGACAGGTCGATGAAGCGGCCGTCGCCGCGCGCGACAAGCGCCTCAAGGTGTCGCACGAGAACAGAAAACGCAAACGCTACGACATCCCCGTGGGCGATATCGCGCCGGGCGCGAACGCGTGGGAATCCGGCACCTCGCTCCAGACGAGGCTGGAGGAAGTGCCGTTCGATCCACGGCGATAAGCGAAGCGCGTGCTCAAACGCCGGCGTCACCGCTTTCGCGGGTGGTCGGGCCCTCGCCCGGCTTCGTTTCCGTCAGATCGCCCTCGCGCACTTCGGCCTCGCGTATCGTCGTGCCTTCATCGTCGGTCTCGGAGATATCGGTGGTAAAGGTTTCATCGCCACCTTCGGGCTTTTCCTGCTCGGGATTCTGTGCAGACGTGCTCATGACGCGCTCCTAATAAGATGTTGATGATCGGCTCGATGCCGATTCATCTGTCCTCCCAGTCAGCAATTGGAGTGCCGAGCTTCGCGCGCTGAACAGGGAGGCCCTGCTCGATCGCCCCGCCTTGTATCGCAACGTGTCCCCTGCGCAGACGGATAAGGACGCATACACAACGCCTCGTTTTCGACACGTGCGGGATACGTTCGCAGGCTTCAATACGCTCATCGCGCGCGCCCTTGAGCGTCGCCGGGAAGAGGGCACGACCGTCCTCCCGTAACGGGTGCTGCAGGCGCCGCGGCGCAGCATCGGCTGGAGTCTCACAGCCCTGCTGCTTGCGAACGGACACACGGTGCGGGCGCTCGCGACACACGCGAAGTCACTTTTGCCGCTGAAGGCGCAGCGCCTATCTTTCTCCAGGAGTTCTCATGTCGGATAACACAAGCCTCCCCCAGTCACCCGCGCGCCGTCGTTTCGTGGAAGCCGCGGCCGCCGGCGTTGCTGCCGCATCGCTGAGTCAGCTCGCTTTTGCCTCGACCACTTCATCAATCACTTCACTTGGAAGTTCAGCGACCGACGACAAGGAAGCGATTCGCCCACTTCGCGTGCACGTGCCCGAAGCGCATCTCACCGATTTGCGCCGACGCATCCGGTCGGCACGCTGGCCGGAACGCGAGACGGTCTCCGACGACTCGCAAGGCGTGCCGCTCGCATTGATGCAGGAACTCGCGCGTCACTGGTCGACGGATTACGACTGGCGCAGGTGCGAGGCGCGAATCAACGCGTACCCCAACTTCGTGACCGAAATCGATGGACTGGACATTCACTTCATCCACGTTCGCTCGAAGCATGAGAACGCCATGCCGCTGATCGTCACGCACGGCTGGCCCGGTTCGGTCATCGAGCAGTTCAAGATCATCGATCCGTTGACCAACCCTGTGGCTCACGGCGCGAGTGCATCGGATGCCTTTCATCTCGTCATTCCTTCTTTGCCCGGCTATGGATTCTCGGGCAAGCCGACGCAAACCGGCTGGGGCCCCGAACGGACCGCGCGCGCCTGGGTGACGCTCATGAAACGGCTGGGATACGACAAGTTCGCGGCGCAGGGTGGCGATCTGGGCGGTGTCGTCGCGAACGTGATGGGCAAACAGGCGCCGCCCGAGTTGCTCGGCATCCATGTGAATTTTCCGGCGACGGTGCCCGCGGACATCGTCAAGGCGCTCGCCGCAGGCGATCCCGCGCCCGCCGGCCTCTCGGATGACGAGCGTCACGCGTACGAACAGTTGAGCAGCGGCGCCAAGAAGCGGCGCGCCTACGCGCTCGAACAAGGTACACGTCCGCAAACGCTTTATGGATTGTCGGATTCGCCCATTGGCCTCGCGGGATGGCTGCTCGATCACGGCGACGGGTACACACAGCCGGCGGCGGCGCTGACGTCCGCCGTCTATGGGCGCGCGATCAACGGTGAATCGTCCGGAGCGATGACGCGCGATGACGTCCTCGACGACATCACGCTCTACTGGCTGACCAACACAGGAATCTCCGCTGCGCGGTTCTATTGGGAGTCGCACATCAACTTCACTGCCGCGGCGGATGTGTCGGTGCCCGCTGCCGTGAGCGTCTTTCCGCGCGAGAACTATCAGGCGCCGCGGAGCTGGACGGAACGCGCCTATCACAACCTCATCTGGTACAACCGGCTCGACAAGGGTGGACACTTCGCCGCGTGGGAACAGCCGGACTTGTTCGCCGAGGAAGTCCGGGCGGGATTGAGGCCGCTGCGCAAGTAGACCGTTTCGGGTGACTCCGTCGCCCACAAGTCGATACGGCGAAGCGCAAGCGGTCTTCCTGTCGAGCCCGAACGATCCGGCCACGCGTGTGCAAGCCATCGAGGCTTGCGCGCGCACATCCGATTCCTTGCTTCTGCTTCGCGTCCGGCGCAGCGCCAGCCCTACTTCCCGTCTCGAACAAGGACGGCCACGCCTTTCGCAGCGGGCCGAAGGTCGATGCTTTGGTTCAGGCTCATCCCTTGCCGAGCGGCGGCCGACCGGGGAACCCGGCCAGGTTGCTCAATTGGGCCAGTTCGTTAGCCGCCTCGCGCAAGAGCACCGAATATTCGTGGATCTTCTCGACCGTGAGCCGCACACGCGGACCGGCCAGGCTGATGACGCCGACGCAGCGTGTGCCGCTGACCACGGGCGCCGCCACCGCTGACATGCGCGGGGCAAACACCTCGTCGATCATCGCGTAGCCGCGCACGCGCGCAGCGTGCAGGAAACCGAGCAGTGCCTTTAGCGTCGTCGGCGCACTGGGCCCGAACTCGTTCGGCTGTCCAAAGCCCTGCTTCAACACCAGCGCTGCCGCCTGTTCGTCGGTCATCGTCATGAGCCATGCGTGGCCGGTCGACGTGCACGATAGACGCGCCGCCTGCCCCATGTCCGGATCGTAGCGAAAGCCGGTGCGCTGGCCATCCGCCTTCCCCACCCAGATGATCGCTTCGCCGTCGACGAGCGACAGTCGCGCCAGTTCGCCGGTCCGCGCAGCGACGCGCTCGATGATCGGCTGGGCGATATCGGCGATGCCGGTCAGGCTCAGGAATTCCAGTCCGTTCGAGGTCATGCGCATCGTCAGGATGTAGCGGCCGTGCTCGACGAGCTGCCTGACGTATCCGCATTCGACGAGATCGACAAGCAGGCGGTGGCACGTGCTGCGCGGCAGGCCCAGGGCATCCGCAATGGCAAGGAGCCCGGCCCCTTCGCCTTGCGACGCAAGGAAATCGAGAATTCGCAAGCCGTTCTTAAGCGACATTTCCGCGTGCTCTCATGATATGAAATGTAGTTCCGGTGCGGAACGCCCCCCTTTTATAGCGCAAACAATAACACTTGTTCGTGACAGAAACGAACGCTTCACATATCGAAAATGGGGGGAGACGAAATGTCAGTTCTTGCTGACTCAGACATCGCGGCGAGCGAACGAACCGCACAGACTCAAATGATGGCGCGTCGCGCGGTGGCGGGCGCGACCGTCGGTACGGCGCTGGAATGGTTCGACTTCGCGTTGTATGGCGTGGTCGCAGCCACGATTTTTCCGAAGCTGTTTTTTCCGTCGCTCGACCCGACGGCTTCGCTGCTCGCGTCGTTGGCGAGCTTCTGGGCCGGGCTGGCCGCGCGCCCGCTCGGCGCGGTGATCTGCGGCGTGCTCGGCGACCGCTGGGGACGCCGCAACCTGATGCTGCTCACGGTCTCGGTGATGGGCGCGTCGTCGTTTCTGATGGGGCTGCTGCCCACTTACCAGCAAGTCGGCATCCTTGCGCCGACATTGCTCGTCTCCTTGCGCATCGTTCAGGGTTTCGCGCTCGGCGGGGAATCGACGGGTGCGCAACTGATGGCAGTCGAACATGCGTCTGCCGAACGGCGCGGGCTGTATTCCGGCCTGCTGGGCATCTGCTCGCCGCTCAGCCAGATCCTCGCCAATCTCTCCTTGTTCACGCTGTCAGGCCTGCTTTCGCTCGAGGACTTCGAATCGTTCGGATGGAGAATCCCGTTCCTCGCGAGCTTCGTGCTCGTGTTGCTGGGCATCTATATCCGCATGAAGGTCAGCGAGACGCCCGCCTTCGAAGCGCTCAGGAAGAGTGGACAACGCCCGCGCGCTGCCAATCCGCTCGGCATCGTTCTCAAATTCCATTGGCGCACGGCGCTGCGCCTGACGCTGTTCTTCTGCGGCCCGGCTGCGCTGTTTTATCTGATCGTCGTGTTCTCGCTGAGTTACCTGACGAAAAATCTCGGCGTACCGAAGCAGACCGGCTTCATGCTGTTGATGATCGCCAATGTCTGCGCCATCGTCGGCGCGCTCGCGGGCGGCTATCTGAGCGACCGGATCGGACGCAAGCGTGCGCTCCTGATCGGCTCGTTCTGCACGCTGGTGTGCTGCCTCATCTACTTTCCGATCCTCAACCACAATTCGATCGCCATGACGGCGGCCGTGATGGGTGCCTTTCTGGGCTTCACACAGTTCCAGAGCGGCATCCAGCCGGTGTGGTTCGCCGAATCCTTTCCGACCGAAGCGCGCTATACGGGCTCCGCACTGTCGTACTCGGGAGCCAACCTGCTCACTGGCGGGCCGATGCCTATCGTCGCCGTGGCGCTGCTCAATGCCTTTCACGGATCGCCGTGGGCGATCGTCGCGGTCTGCGGCTCGTTGAACCTGCTCTCTTTCCTCATGATCGCGGCGTCCCGGGAAACCAAAGGCACCGCCCTCGAACGCTGCGCTACACACTGAAACCATGACTCGCAAGCTCTATATCCTCAACGGCTCCAACCTGAACATGCTCGGCGTACGGGAGCCTCAGCTTTACGGCAGTACCACTCTCAAGGACATCGAACGGAACTGCCTTGCGTTGGCCGACGCGCTCAAGTTCGACTGCGTCTTTCGCCAGACCAACAGCGAAAGCGACCTGATCGACTGGATTCAGGAAGCGTTCACGCAGGACGCTGCGTTGATCATCAACCCGGCCGGTTTTTCGTTCGGGCGGATTCCGGTGCTCGACGCGGTCAAGCTGATCGGCCGGCCGGTGGTGGAAGTCCACATCACGAACATCCACCGGCGCACCGAAGAGTACCGTCACTCGACGATATCCGTGGCGGCCACCGCCGTGATATGCGGAGCGGGCGCGAACGGCTACCTGCTGGCGATCCGCGCGGTTGACGATCTCTGGGCCAATCAGGGTTGAACCTGTCGCTCAGTCCAGGGCGCACGCGGACTCTGCGAGGAGTCCGCTTTCACTGACATGCGTGGGCTGAGCATCGGGTGAATTTCGGACCCGAACGTCGGAAACGGCGGCAAGCGCCGGTCCGCGCCCAGCGCAACGCCATGACGGCCCGCAGCGAACGTCTCGCCGTCACGGCCAGATACACATATCGGCGTGCAAGCCAAGTACGGATGCCGGGCATGGACCGGCGCCGCATCATCTTCCTCCCGACGTACTCTCCAGGTCATCCCCTCCCGCCGCGAGAGGTGCGTGTCGTAACCACGTCGCTCTATGATCGGGTTCGATGCGTGTCGAATGCGAGAAGCCTCGTGACATCGAGCCTCGTCATCGTCGGCCACGCCGACGTCGCGTCCTCCGGAACGTCCGCCAGAAGTACATCCCGGCCATAACGGCTCAGGGGTCTCACATCGGCCGCGACCTCCAGTCGTCTTGCGATACGGCACCCGCATTCGACAAATACTTCGACGCTACCGCAGCGCTCGGACATATTCATTCGGAGAGACAAATTGAGCTACACCGCGCCGCTGAAAGACATGTTGTTCGTGATGGATGAACTCGCCGACATAACGCGCATTTCCACGCTGCCCGGTTTCGAAGACGCCACGCTCGAAACCGCACAGGCCGTGCTCGACGAAGCCGCGAAGTTCAACGGCGAGGTTCTGGCTCCGCTCAACGCCGAGGGCGACAAATACCCGAGCACCTGGCATGACGGCCAGGTCACGACGACGCCCGGCTTCAAGGAAGCATTCCGCCAGTACGGCGAAGGCGGCTGGCAAAGCGTCATGCATCCGACGGAGTTCGGCGGACAAGGGCTGCCAAAACTTATCGCCACGCCGTGCATCGAGATGCTGAACGCCGCGAACATGTCGTTTGCGCTCTGCCCTCTCCTGACCGACGGCGCGATCGAAGCGCTGCTCACCGCAGGTTCCGACGAGCTGAAGCAGCGTTATCTGCCCAAGCTCATTTCGGGGGAATGGACTGGCACCATGAACCTCACCGAGCCGCAGGCGGGCTCCGACCTCGCACTGGTGCGCGCACGCGCCGAACCGCAGGGCGACGGCACATACAAGGTCTTCGGCACGAAGATCTTCATCACATACGGCGAGCATGACATGGCGGACAACATCGTCCATCTCGTGCTCGCGCGCACGCCGGGCGCGCCCGAGGGTGTCAAGGGCATCTCGCTCTTCCTCGTGCCGAAGTTCATGGTGAATGCGGACGGCTCGCTCGGCGAGCGCAACGACGTGCATTGCGTATCGATCGAACACAAGCTCGGCATCAAGGCGAGCCCGACTGCCGTGCTGCAATACGGCGATCATGGCGGCGCAGCAGGCTATCTGATCGGTGAGGAAAATCGCGGCGTCGAATACATGTTCATCATGATGAACGCCGCGCGATTCGCGGTCGGCGTGCAGGGTATCGCGGTCTCCGATCGCGCCTGCCAGCAGGCGGCCGCCTATGCGAAGGATCGCGTGCAGAGCCGTCCCGTCGACGGTTCCGCGAAACATGCCGTCGCCATCATCCATCATCCGGATGTGCGCCGCATGCTCGCGACGATGCGCGCACTGACCGAAGGCGCCCGCGCGCTTGCCTATGTCGCGGCGGCGCACTCGGACATCGCACATCACGCGATCGACGCCGAAACGCGCGCGCGGCATTCCGCCATCTACGAATACCTCGTGCCCGTCGTGAAGGGATGGAGCACGGAGATGTCGATCGACGTCACGAGCCTCGGCGTGCAGGTGCACGGAGGCATGGGTTTCATCGAGGAGACGGGCGCGGCGCAGCATTACCGCGATGCGCGCATCCTGACGATCTACGAAGGCACGACCGCGATCCAGGCGAATGACCTGATCGGCCGCAAGACGATTCGCGACGGCGGCGCGACGGCCCGCATGATCCTCGCTCAGATCGACGAGACGCTTGCCGCGCTCGGACGGCATGACGGCGCGGCATTCGATGCGATGCAACGGCGCCTCGCGGCCGGACGCGCTGCACTTGCGAGCACCATCGAGTTCATCCTGCGTAGCGCGAAAGACGACCCTAGAGCGGTGTTCGCCGGCGGCGTGTCGTATCTGAAGCTCGCAGGTATCGTGCTGTCGGGCTGGCAGATGGCGCGCGCACTGCTCGTGGCGCATTCGAAACACGCCGACGATCCCGCGTTTTACGGCGCAAAGATCGCGACCGCGCATTTCTTCGCCGACCATCTGCTGCCGCAGGCCGTTGCGCTCGAAGCGTCGATCGTCAGCACGAAGAGCGATCAAGGCGTGTTCGCGCTCGACGAGGACCAGTTCTGAACGAGCGGCTACATCGTGACGATCCGGGCGCGGTCCCCCGACGCAGAACATCGCGCGGGTCAACGCCCGAAGCTACCGCCAACCGGACTATATGAACATGCGGATCGCATGCGGGCCCGGACCGAACGCGGCATCCCGATGCGTCAGGGCGACTGCCTTCGATCCCGAACCGAACGAAGCATTGCGTCGAGCAGCGCTTCGGCCGATGCCGCGCCGGACACCGCAAACGACTCGTCGAACACAAACAACGGCACACCGCCGATTGGCTGAGACGGCTTCTGCGATCGCCGGTCCATCGCCCGATGGAACCGGCCGTACCAGCCTGCCAGATGCTCGCGCACGCTACCACGCTCCATGCCGCATTCGACTGCGCGCTCCTCCAGCACGGCCAGGTCGCCGATATCCTCGCCCTTCATGAAATAGGCGGTGAACAGGCTTTC
>Ga0207426_1002245_pt1 | contig 12849 bp, 12 predicted proteins | sample AraplaMF_Cvi_mMS_FD_184265 | JGI IMG/M metagenome (GOLD analysis project Ga0207426, IMG submission 184265) | Arabidopsis root microbial communities from the University of North Carolina, USA - plate scrape MF_Cvi_mMS (SPAdes) (version 2) | ecosystem: Host-associated > Plants > Roots > Endosphere...
CGCGGTGCCCGGCCCGGGAGAACGTGGCCCCTGCCACCCCGCGGAACCCCCGCCGCCCGGTCGGCGTCCTGGTCTGTGTACCCACCCGTCGCGCAGGAACGAGGAACGCATCATGGGCATCGTCAGCTGGCTCGTACTGGGGCTGATCGCGGGCATCATCGCGAAGGTCCTGCTGCCGGGACGGGACCCGGGCGGCATCGTCGGCACGACCCTCATCGGCATCGTCGGGTCCTTCATCGGCGGCTGGCTCTCCACCAAGTTCCTGCACCGCCCGATCCCCAAGGACTTCGGCGAACCGTCCATGTGGATCGCCTCGATCGCCGGGGCCCTGGTCCTGCTGATCGCCTACCGGCTGCTCTTCGGCAACTCCCGGGAACGCCGGTGACCGGGCCGGGGTGCGGCCGGCCGCAGGTAATGGAACCGCAAAGGCGGGCCGATCGTTGAGCCCGGCATGACCGCTATGACTCCTGGCTCGAACCTCCCGCTCAACGCCGTGCGGGTGGCGGTGGACGTCACCGCCCCCGTGCGGCTGGACGTGTCGGGCCTGCTGCTCGCCGCCGACGGCAAGGTGCGCTCCGACGACGACTTCGTGTTCTACAACCAGCCCAGCGGACCGGGCGTGACGCACTCCGCCGCGGCCGGCGGCGGCGACACCATCACCGTCGACACCGCCGCCGTCCCCGAGGGCATCGAGAAGATCGTGGTCACCGCGAGTCCGGACGCCCCCGGCGCGACCTTCGCCGGCACCGAGCCGACCGGCACGGTCCGCAACGCCGACGACGGCAGCGTCATCGCCTCCTTCACCCCGCCGCGGCTGGGGCCCGAGACCGCGCTGGTGGTCGTCGAGATCTACCGCCGCGGCGGCGTCTGGAAGGTCCGGGCCGTCGGCCAGGGCTACGCCAACGGCCTGGCGGGGATCGCCACCGACTTCGGCGTCACCGTGGAGGAAGCGGCCCCGGCCGCCGCCCCGCAGGCACCCCCGGCTCCCCCGGCACCGCCCGCTCCCCCGGCCCCCGCGGCCCAGTGGGGACCGCCGGCGGGCACCCCGGCCCCGGCCGCCCCGCCGCCGGCCGCCGCACCCCCGGCCCCGGCGGACGCCCCGGCAGCGGCGTCCGCCCCCGGCACCGGCAAGATCAACCTCGACAAGGGCCGCGTCAGCCTCCAGAAGAACCAGACCGTGTCGCTGGTCAAGGGCGGCCGGCCGCTGCTCACCTCGGTCACGATGGGCCTCGGCTGGGAGCCCGCCTTCCGCGGCAAGAGCATCGACCTGGACGCCTCGGTCATCGCCTACGGCCCGGACCGCAAGAAGATCGACAACTGCTTCTTCGGCAAGCTGATGATCCTGGGCGGCGCGATCCAGCACTCCGGTGACAACCTCACCGGCGAGGGCGCCGGCGACGACGAGGCGATCACCGTGCACCTCGGCGGGGTGCCCCCGGAGGTGACCGGCCTGGTCTTCGTCGTGAACTCCTTCTCCGGCCAGAAGTTCTCCGATGTCGCCAAGGCGTACTGCCGCCTGGTGGACACCCAGAGCGGCGCGGAGCTGGTCCGCTTCGACCTCACCCACGCCGAGCCCCGTACCGGCGTGATGATGGCGAAGCTGATCCGTCAGTTCTCCGGCGAGTGGGAGATGACCGCGATGGGCGAGTTCGTCGACGCCCGTACGGTGCGCGGGATGGTCAAGCCCGCCGCGCAGGCCCTGTGAACCGCTGACCCCCGCGTCCCCGACGGCCTCCGGGCGCGTCGGGGACGCGCGGGCGGCGCCCTCCCTGGTGCGGGACCGGTCCAGGACCGAAAATTGTGGCGTCCGTGCCCGCCCCTCGCGGCGTCCGTGCCGTCCGGCGCACCGCCGCCCGGTCCCCGTCCCGCCCGCCCCGACCGTCCCCTTTCCCGCCACGCCCTTCGCCCCGCACCGTCACGGCCGCCTTGGTCCGGCCCGTCACGGCGCGTCCCCACGGCACACATGAGGAGCGTTCGATGACGCAGCATCCGCCGCCTGCCCAACCCGCCGACCCCCCGGACGGCCCAGCGTCCCCGGACCTTCCCGACCGGGTCGCCCGGGTCTACGGCGAGTTCGACCTCAGCACCGTCCCCGCCTTCGCCGGCGGCTTCATCAATTTCGGCTACTGGACGGGGCTGCCCGGCCCCGCCGGCCGCCCGCTGACCGAGGACGACCGGGTGCGCAGCGAGCAGGACCTCTACCGCCTGGTGCTCGGTGCCTTCGACCGGCCGCAGGGCCGCACCGCCCTGGAGGTGGGCTGCGGACGCGGGCTGGGCTCCGCGCTGGCGCTGCGGGAGTTCGGCCTGGGCAGCGTCATCGGCATGGACGCGCACCCCGACCAGATCGCCCGTGCCCGGGAGGCGAACGCGGCGCTGCTCGCCCCCCGCGCGGGCTCCCCGGGGCGGCTGGAGTTCCTGCGGGGCGCGGCCCAGGACATCCCGCTCCCCGACGGCTGCGTCGACTGCCTCTTCTCCGTCGAGGCGGCGCAGCACTTCCGCGATCTGCCCGGTTTCGCCCGGGAGGCGGCGCGAGTCCTGCGCCCGGGCGGCCGGCTGGCGCTGACGACCTTCTTCGCCCGCACCCCGGAGGCCGCCCGGGCGCTGCCGGCCCTGCTGCCCCCGTACGCCGACGGCCTGGACGTCCCGCACGTGATCGACGAGGCCGCCGCGGCGCTGACCGCGGCGGGGCTGCGCGAGGTCCGGGTGCGGTCCATCGGCGACGGCGTCTGGGAGTGCTACGACCGCTACATGGCCCAGCAGCCCGCCCTCCGCGACGAGTGGCCGCGCCGCTATCTGACGGCGTACGAGACCGGGCTGCTGGACTACTACCTGCTCACGGCCGGGGCGGGCTGAGACACCCGCCGGCCGCCGCCGGGGCGGTGCTACCGCTGACGGCGGTGCCGCTTCCAGGGGCCGGTGATGGCCAGCATGATGCCGGGCTCCTGGATGTTGGCGAACAGCGTGCGGCCGTCCGGGGAGAACACCGGCCCGGTGAACTCGCTGAACTCCGGCTCCTCCGCGGTGCCGATGTTGAGCTCGTTGCGGGCGATCGGGTAGGTCCGGCCGTCGTCGGTGGCCCCGAAGAGGTGCTGTACGCCCTCGCCGTCCTCGGCGATGACCAGCCCGCCGTAGGGCGAGACGGTGATGTTGTCGGGGCCGTCCAGGGCGCCGTCCTTCGACGGCTCCTTGTTGACGCCGAGCAGCACCTTCAGCGTCAGGGTCCGCCGCCGCGGGTCGTAGAACCAGACCTGGCCGTCGTGCTGGACCGGGCTCTCGTCCCGGGCGTACGACGACACCACGTACGCGCCGCCGTCGGCCCACCACAGGCCCTCCAGCTTGCGGGCGCGGGTGACCTCACCGGCCGTGAACTGCTTGCGCACCGACACCTTGCGGGCGTCGCGGTCGGGGACCTCGACCCAGTCGACGCCGTAGACGGTGCCGGGCTTGGTGGCACGCGAGAGGTCGTCGACGAACCGGCCGCCGGAGTCGAAGCACTTGAAGGCCTCCAGCACGCCGGCGTCGTCGGCGAGGGTGCGCAGCTGTCCGCGGCCGTGGCGGAAGCCGTGCGGCGGGGTCCAGCGGTAGAACAGGCCGTTGGGGTCGGAGGCGTCCTCGGTCAGGTAGAGGTGGCCGCGCCGGGGGTCGACGACCACCGCTTCGTGGGCGTAGCGGCCCAGCGCCTTGACGGGGCGGGGGTCGCGGCCCGCCCGGCGGTCGTGCGGGTCGACCTCGAAGGCGTAGCCGTGGTCCTTGGTCATGCCGTGCTCGCCGGCCTTGTCCTCGCTCTCCTCGCAGGTGAGCCAGGTGCCCCACGGGGTGGTTCCGCCCGCGCAGTTGGTGGAGGTACCGGCGATCCCCACCCACTCGCCGACCGGCGTACCGTCCTTGGCGACCTCGACGACGGTGCAGCCGCCGGACGCCGCCGGGTCGTAGACCAGCCCCTCGGCCAGCGGCACCGGGTGCGGCCAGTCGGCGCGCGGGCCCTTCAGCTCGTGGTTGTTGACCAGGAAGGTGGTGCCGCGGTGGCCCGGGAAGGTGCCGGTGCCGTCGTGGTTGGAGGGGGTGGACTCACCGCTGTCGAGCTTGGTGACGCCGGTCCGGGTGATGATCCGGTACGAGAATCCGGCGGGCAGCGCGAGGATGCCCTCCGGGTCCGGGACCAGCGGGCCGTAGCCGGCGCCGTGGCCGTCCGCCGCGCCGTCCTGTGCGGCGTCCGGCAACTCCTCGCCGATGGCTCCGGGCGCGGTGGCCAGCACCCCGACGCTGCCGGCCAGCGTGACCCCCGCGCCGGCGAGGGCGGAACGCTTGGCGAAGTCTCTGCGGGTGAGCGGCATTCTCATCTCCTGGATGGCCGGTGTCTTCTCCCCTGTGCCTGCGCCGCACACGCTCTCGTGCGTCGCCGAACTCCAGTTGAACGCCGCGCGACATCCAGGAAGCAGTTGGGGCCGGTCCGGCGGACCGCGGCCGGACGGGCCGTGATCCGCCGGACCGGCCCCGGGGGCGGCGATCTGCCCCGGCCGTGTCCGGTGTCCGCGTCAGCCGGACTGCCGCGAGCGCGCCTTGAACGCGGCCTTGCGGGCCTCCTTGGCGGCCTTCTTGTCCGGGTGCAGCCGGCCCATGGCCTCCAGGACGTCGGCGGTGGCCGGGTGGTCCACCCGCCAGGCCGTGTCGAAGAACCCGCTGTGCTGCTCGGTCAGGCCCTGCACCAGGTCGCGCAGCTCGTCCGCGGCGTCCTCGTCGGCGCTGTCCAGCTGCGCCGCGATGGTGTCCACCGTCAGCCAGAAGATCAGCTCCTGGGAGGGCTCGGGGATGCCGGGCAGCGCGCGCTCGGCGAGCCAGACCCGGGCCAGGCCGCCGAGCTGCCGGTCGTCGAGCACCTCGCGCAGTGCGGCCTCGGCGTCCGGCGAGACCAGCGAGAGGGTCTGCTGGGCGGCCAGCCGGCGCCGCGGGGCACGGTCGTCGTCGCCGCGGGCGGCGGTGAGCAGGTCCCGGGCGGCGTCCAGGGGCGTACGGGCGGCGAGCCACTGCTCGGACTCGGCCTGGGCGAGCGCCTCGGGGTAGTCCGGCAGCGCGTCCAGGAGGACGTCGGCGCCCTTGTCGGCGAGGTCGCCGACGGCCGGGGCGTGCACCCCCGCGTCCAGCATCCGGGCGCGCACCCCGTAGACGCCGAGCGGGGTGAGGCGGACCAGGCCGTAGCGGGAGACGTCCTCCTCGGACAGCGGCTCGGCGCCGGAGCCGTCCCCGGAGGCCCCCGGGGAGAGGACCGTCTCGCCGTCCTCGTCCAGCTCCTCGATGAGCGCCTCGTCGACGGGCCGGTAGGCGACCAGGCCGATCGGCTCCAGCACCCGGAACTGGTCGTCCAGGCGCATCATCGCCTCGGAGACCTCTTCGAGGACGTCGTCGGTGGGCTCGTCCATGTCGTCCGGGACGATCATGGAGGCGGCGAGCGCGGGCAGCGGGACGTCCTGGCCGGGGTTCTCGTTCAGGGCCGTGAGCAGGTAGAGGTTGCCGAGGATGCCGTCCAGCAGCTCGGCCTCCTCCTCCGGGTTCCAGTCGATGGCGTCCAGGTCCAGTTCGCCGCCCTCGGTGAGCTGGTCGGCGAGGTCGGCGAGGTCGGGGGCGGCCGCGTCGGCGAGCACCGTCTCCATGCCGCCGAGCCAGATGTCGAGGATGTCCTGGGGGCTGCCGGAGGTGAGCAGGCCGAGCTCCTCGCCGGGGGTGGCGGTGCCGGCGGCGGCATCGTCGGGGAGGTCGTCGCCGTCCTCGCTGTCGGCGGTCTCCTCGATCTCCACGAGTCCGGTGTCCACGGCCAGCTGCCAGGCCTCGGCGGTGTAGGCGGCGCCGTCCTCGTCGCCGGCCAGCCCGAGGTGCTCGGTGGCGGCGGCCAGCGGCTCGTCGAGGATCTGGCCGCCGACGCCGACCGGGACGCCCCGCTCGGCCCAGCGGGCCAGCTTCGCGGCGCGGGCCAGCAGCGGGGTGCTCAGCGCGTCCCTGGCCAGTTCCGCTTCGGAGTGCAGCCGCACCGGCGGCAGGGTGGGGCGGTCTGCGGACATCGGGTGTTCAGCTCCTCGGACGGACTACGGCTGGGGGTACCTCCCCGCGGTGGCTGGGGAGTGCGCCGACCAAGCGTAGACGGAATTCGCCGTAACTCGGACGCTTCACCCACGCGCCCCCTCCCGGTCATCGGGAGAAAGCTTGACAACTCCCCTCCGTGCACAAGAGATTGACGCGCGTAGCGTGCTGGTTACCGACCCGTAAGCACGCTGCACGACCACCCCCCATCACCCTCGGAGGCATGCATGCCGTCCCGTCGTTCGCTCCGCACACCGGTCGCCGTCAGCGCGGTGGTCTGTGCCGCCCTGGCCGGCGGACTGCTCACCGCCACCCAGTCCGCCTCGGCGGCCGGTGCGCGCATCCACGACATCCAGGGCAGCACCCGAATATCCCCGCTGGCCGGACAGCAGGTCAGCGAGGTGCCCGGCACGGTCACCGCGATCCGGTCGTTCGGCTCGGCGCGCGGTTTCTGGGTGCAGGACCCGCACCCGGACCGCAACCCGGCCACCAGCGAGGCGGTCTTCGTCTACACCGGGAAGGAGACGCCGAAGGTCGCCGTCGGCGACGCGATCACCTTCTCCGGCACGGTCAGCGAGTACTACCCGGGCGGCAAGGACGCCGGCCTGCAGTCCGTCACCGAGATCACGGACGCCACCTGGAAGACGGACTCCTCCGGCGCCCCGCTGCCGGCCGCCTTCAAGCTCAACCCGGCCTCGGTGCCGAACCGTTACGCCCCCTCCGCGGGCGGCAAGAGCATCGAGTCCCTCAAGCTGCGCCCCGGCTCGTACGCCCTGGACCGCTACGAGTCCCTGGAGGGCATGCGCGTCGCGGTCGCCGACGCCCCGGTCGTCGGCGCGACCAACACCCACCACGAGCTGTGGGTGACCGCCGAGCCCCGCCACCACCGCACGGCCCGCGGCGGCACCCTCTACCGCTCGTACGCGGACCCCAACGGCGGCCGGGTGAAGGTGACGTCGCTGATCCCGTTCGCCGAGCGCCCCTTCCCGGTGGCCGATGTCGGCGACGCGCTGACCGGCACCACCGCGGGCCCGCTCGACTACGACAACTTCGGCGGCTACACGCTCCAGGCCACCGAGCTGGGCGCCCTCGCCGACCACGGCCCCGCGCCGGAGACCACCCGCAAGCAGAAGTCCGACGAGCTGGCGGTGGCCACCTACAACGTCGAGAACCTCGCCCCCACCACCCCGCAGGCCAAGTTCGACCGGCTGGCGAAGGCGCTGGTGCACAACCTGTCCTCGCCCGATGTCGTCGCGCTGGAGGAGGTCCAGGACGACAGCGGCGCCAAGGACAACGGGGTGGTGACCGCCGGGGAGACGCTCAAGAAGCTGACCGACGCCATCAAGGCGGCCGGCGGCCCCGCGTACGAATGGCGGCAGATCGACCCGGCCAACGACCAGGACGGCGGCCAGCCCGGGGGCAACATCCGGACGGCGTTCCTGTTCAACCCCGACCGGGCGTCCTTCACGGACATCAAGGGCGGCGACGCCACCACCCCCGTGAAGGTGGTCGACGACCACGGCAAGGCGACGCTGTCCGCGTCCCCGGGCCGGATCGCGCCCGCCGAGGAGGCGTGGAAGGACAGCCGCAAGCCCCTCGTCGGGCAGTTCTCGGCCAAGAGCCGCCCCGGCAGCCGGGTGTTCGTGATCGCCAACCACTTCAACTCCAAGGGCGGCGACCAGAGCCTGGACAGCCGCTTCCAGCCCCCGGCCCGGAGCTCCGAGACCCAGCGCACCGCCCAGGCCCGGCTGGTCAACACCTTCGTCAAGGACCTGCTGGCCAAGGACCCGAAGGCCGGTGTGGTGGTGGCCGGCGACCTCAACGACTACGAGTTCTCACCGGCGCTGAAGAACCTCACCGCCGGCGGCGTGCTCACCGACCAGGTCCGCCGGCTGCCCGCGGCGGAGCGCTACGGCTATGTCTACAACGGCAATTCGCAGGTGCTGGACCACATGCTCACCAGCCGTCCGCTGACCCGGGCCGACTACGACATCGTGCACATCAACGCCGAGTACGCGGACCAGGCCAGCGACCACGATCCGCAGGTCCTGCGCATCAAGCCGTGATCCTCGGCCTATCACCCCGTGTGACCCTCCTGTCACCCGCCTGGCCCACGCCGGGGGGCCGACTGCCGCGGGGGGTGCGGTACTGGGCATGTAAGAACCATTCGGCGAGACATAGGGAGTCATCATGCCGAAGTCCCAGAACCGTAAGTCGGGCAACAAGGACCGTGCCGCCGAGAGGCGCACCGACCAGCGGAAGCCGAAGTCGTCGGAGGAGTCCGCAACCGAGCGGACCCAGGACCTGAAGCGTTCGCGGAACGGCCTGACTGGCGCGTGATGGGCCTGTGATGCCCGAGCGGCCGTCGCACCGGAAGGCGCGGCGGCCGCTTCCGCATTCCGGCCCCGCACCGGACGGAGCGCTGTTCGAGGAACCAGCCGGCACAACCAAGTGGACGTGACATATGAGGCGCCCCCAGACCCCCGGCAGGGAGACCATGCCCGCCCCCCTCGCACCCCCGGTCGCGGCATCGCCCTTCGGCCGTACCGCGACCGCCATGATCACCCCGTTCACCGCCGACGGGGCGCTCGACACCGACGGCGCCCAGCGGCTCGCCACCCACCTCGTCGACGAGGGCGGCTGCGACGCACTGGTGCTGAGCGGCACCACCGGGGAGGCCCCGACGACCTCGGACGCCGAGAAGGAGGCCCTGCTGCGGGCGGTGATCGAGGCCGTCGGCGACCGGGCACGGATCACCGCCGGGGTCGGCACCAGCGACACCCGGCACTCCGTCACCCTCGCCCGCAGCGCCGAACGGGCGGGCGCACACGGCCTGTTGGTGGTCACGCCCTACTACTCACGGCCCACCCAGGAGGCCGTCGCCCACCACCTGCGGACGGTCGCGGACGTCACCGGACTGCCGGTGATGCTCTACGACATCCCGGGCCGCACCGGCATCGCGCTGACCACGGACACGCTGCTGCGGCTGGCCGCCCATCCGCGGATCGCGGCCGTCAAGGACTGCGGCTACGACCTGCTGAAGTCGGCGAAGGTCCTGGCCGCGACGGACCTGGCCTACTACGCGGGCTGCGACGAGCAGATCCTGCCGCTGCGCGCGCTCGGCGGCGCCGGCTGCGTCAGCACCGCCGCCAACGCCGCGCCGCGGGCGGTGCGCGCCGTCCTGGACGCCTTCGACACCGGCGACACGGCCGGGGCGGCCCGCCGTCAGCTCGCGCTGGTCCCGCTCGTCGAGCAGCTGACCGGCGGCCAGGCCCCCGGCACGGTCACCGCGAAGGCGCTGCTCAACCACCTCGGCCTGCCCGCCGGCCCGGTCCGCGGCCCGCTGCTGGCGGCGGACGCCGACCTCACCGGCCGGCTGGTGGACGCGCTGCGGACGACCCTGGACCGGACTGCGGACGCGGATACTGCTGCGGCGCCTGCGGCTGTCCCTGGCTAGCGGGGAACGCTGCGGGGGCCGGACCGAAGCCACCCGGTGCGCCCGGCTGCCCGTACGGCGCGCCGGCGGCCGGGCCCTGCGCTGCGGCTCCCTCGCCCCGCTCCGGTGCGGGCGGCTCCTCCTCGTCCGCCATCAGGTCCCGCACCAGCAGCGTGGCACCGGCCACCGCGCCCGGCATCAGCACGACCGCGACGAAGGGGATCAGGAACAGCAGCACCACCGGGGTGCCGAAGCCGACCGCGAGCCCCTTGCGGCCCCGCAGCAGCCGCAGCCGCTCCCGCACCGGCACGTCCCGGCGCTGCATGGCCACCGAGGTCAGCTCGACGGCGAGGAAGAAACCGGAGACGCAGAAGCCGACGGCGGGGATCACGGTCTGCCCGAGGAAGGGCACGAACCCGAGGACGAACAGCAGGATCCCGAAGCCCGCGGCCCGCAGCAGCACATGGACGCTGTCCCGCAGGGCGATCCAGATCTCCTGCCACAGCGGCCGGTCCGGGGACGGCGGGCAGTGGCCCTCGGACTCCTCGACCTTCTCCGACAGCGACTCGTAGAAGGGGTCGCCGATCAGCAGCGTGACGGCCGTGAAGGTCAGCACCGACAGCATCAGCCCGCCGGCGATCAAGAGCGCCACGAACACCCCGCGCAGCAGCCCCTGCCAGGGCGCGCCCCAGCCGTCGGCGAACGGCGTCGCCCAGGCGGCGATGTCGCCGGACCAGAGGGCGAGCACGGTCAGCACCGCCGCGTACAGCACCAGGGCGATCAGCGCCGGGATCAGCCCGAAGCCCCACCACCGGCCGTGCTGGGCGACCCAGCGCTGCCCCTTGCCCAGATACCGCATCCCCGCTACAAGATCACGCATGGCACACAGCCTATCGGCGTCCGGGCGGCGCGGGGACCGGGGCGGCGGGGGCGGCAGCCGAAACGGCCCGGCGGGTCTCCCGCCGGGCCGCTGACGCTGCCGTGCCGGGCCGGCCGCACGACCGGCCCGGCCCATGGCCTCAGTTGTGGCTGTGCAGCACCTCGTTGAGGCCGCCCCAGGTCGCCTTGTTCGGACGGGCCTCGACGGTGCCGGTGGTGGAGTTGCGGCGGAAGAGGATGTTGTCCGCGCCGGAGAGCTCCAGGGCCTTGACGATCTGGCCGTCGGGCAGCGTGACGCGGGTACCGGCGGTCACGTACAGCCCGGCCTCGACCACGCACTCGTCGCCGAGCGCGATGCCGATGCCCGACTCGGCGCCCAGCAGGCAGCGCCGGCCGATGGAGATGATCTGCTTGCCGCCGCCCGAGAGGGTGCCCATGGTGGAGGCGCCGCCGCCGATGTCGGAGCCGTCGCCGACGACCACGCCCGCGCTGATCCGGCCCTCGACCATGGAGGTGCCCAGCGTCCCGGCGTTGAAGTTGACGAAGCCCTCGTGCATGACGGTGGTACCGGCCGCGAGGTGCGCACCCAGCCGCACCCGGTCGGCGTCCGCGATCCGCACCCCGGCGGGCGCGACGTAGTCGGTCAGCCGCGGGAACTTGTCGATGCTGGTGACCGCCAGGTGCAGCCCCTCGGCGCGGGCGTTCAGCCGCACCGTCTCCACCTGGTCGACGGCCACCGGGCCCAGCGAGGTCCAGGCGACGTTGGCCAGCAGCCCGAAGAGGCCCTCCAGGTTCTGCCCGTGCGGCTTGACCAGGCGGTGGCTGAGGAGGTGGAGGCGCAGGTAGGCGTCGTGCGCGTCCAGCGGCTTGTCGTCGAGCGAGGCGATGACCGTACGGACGGCGACGACCTCGACACCACGGACCGGGTCGGGACCGATCGCCTTGAGCACGGCGGCGCCCAGCAGTTCGGCGGCGCGCGCGTCGTCGAGGTGCTCGGTGCCGGCCGGGCCGGGCGTGCCCACCAGCTCGGGCGCCGGGAACCAGGTGTCCAGAACGGTGCCGTCGGAGGTGACGGTGGCGAGCCCGGCGGCGACGGCGCCGGTGAGAGGGGAAGCGGAAACAGCAGCATCGGTCATATCCGAAACCTAACCGGAGGGCGCCCGTCGAGGCGAACCGGTCTCAGCGACCGGGCCCGGCCGTACGGTCGCATCCGCCCCTCCACCAGGCCCCGCACACCGGCCCGCCGACAGCTCACCCCAGCACCCCGGCCAGTCCGGCCCGCACCGCGTCGGGGTCGAAGGGTTGCCCGGTCAGCAGGTGCTGCAACACCAGCCCGTCGGTGAGGGCCACCACCGTCCGCGCCGTGCGCAGGTCGCCGATCCGCTGCCCGAGCAGCCGCACCATCTCGTCCAGGCATTCGGCGGCGATCGGCCGTACCGCCTCGTGCCGCAGCGCCGCCAGATACAGCTCGTACTCCAGCTCCATCCGCCGGCGGTCACCGGTCAGCGTGTCCTCGACCAGCCTCGCGACCTCCTCGGCGAGCGGTGCCGCCGGGTCGATGCCGTCCACCCAGCGCGCGAAGCCGGCCAGGCACACGACGTTGGACTGCCGCAGCGCGGCGACCAGCAACTCGTCCAGGGTGGCGAAGTGGTAGGTGGTCGAGCCGAGCGGGACATCCGCGGCGGCCGCCACCGAGCGATGGCTGAGCCCGGCGATACCGCGCTCGCCGACCACGGCGATCGCCGCGTCGATGATCCGCTGCCGCCGGTCCGGGTCGTAGCGCCGGGCCATCAGTGCGCCCCGTCCAGATTGAGCACCACGACCCCGGCGATCACCAGCAGCACCCCCAGGACCTTCAGCGCACTGGCACTCTCCCCCAGGAACACCATCCCGATCGCCGCGATCACCGCCGTCCCGGCACCGGACCAGATCGCGTACGCGGTCCCGACACTCATCGACTTGAGCGTCTGGGCCAGCAGCGCGAAGGCGACCAGATACCCCACCCCGGTGGCCAGCGACGGCCACAGCCGGCTGAAGCCGTCGCTGTACTTCATCGCGGAGGTCGCAAGGATCTCGGAGAGGATCGCGGCGGCGAGCGTCACATAGACCATGCGTACGAGCGTACACAACGATGCGTACGGGTGTACATACGCGTGCGCGTCCCGTGCCCCGCAACGCGAAACGGCCGTGCCCGCCAGTGGTGGCTGGCGGGCACGGCCGTGTTGCTCGGGGGATCTCGTCAGACGTTGAAGCCCAGCGCGCGGAGCTGCTCGCGGCCGTCGTCGGTGATCTTGTCCGGGCCCCACGGGGGCATCCAGACCCAGTTGATCTTGAGTTCGTTGACGATGCCGTCCGTGGCGGACTTCGCCTGGTCCTCGATGACGTCGGTCAGCGGGCAGGCCGCGGAGGTCAGCGTCATGTCGATGGTGGCGATATTGGCGTCGTCGACGTGGATGCCGTAG
>Ga0207426_1002246_pt1 | contig 12846 bp, 11 predicted proteins | sample AraplaMF_Cvi_mMS_FD_184265 | JGI IMG/M metagenome (GOLD analysis project Ga0207426, IMG submission 184265) | Arabidopsis root microbial communities from the University of North Carolina, USA - plate scrape MF_Cvi_mMS (SPAdes) (version 2) | ecosystem: Host-associated > Plants > Roots > Endosphere...
GTACTGGGGCTGCGGACTCATCGGGGGCTTCCTCCGGCGGACACCTGCTGCGTTCTCCGTCCGGAGGGACGAGAGCCTGGGCTCCCGCGGTACCACCCTCCTTGGCGGTGCCGTTGCACCGCCCCCTCATTGGGGTCGCGCTGCCGGTTCTACTCGCCCTGGGCGGCCCGTGGGCGTAGCCCACTGTCCAAAGCTTTCTTCCGGCGGCTCCGGGGTGATCTTCGCGTCGTGCACACCCCCGGGCTCCCACCGTCCCCGGGTCGCTGCTGGCTGCGTACGGCGCTACTCGTCCCGTCAATGCCTCTCGCTCGGCCCAGTGTACGGGGCCGGGCCGACAACGGCCGACCGGATTTCGGCGACCGGGGGAGGGGCCGGCCCCGGGGCACCGTACGAGGGTGTCCCGGGGACCGCGCCGTGCCGCGCTCCGGCCGCTGTCCGCCCGCCCGGTCCGAGGGTGCGCCGTGACCCGAATGGCGAGCCGGCGGGCATCGCGCGGGTGGGCGGATTACCGGCCGGGGAGCGGGGCACAAACGAGGCAGAACGGACGTCGGGGCCGGGTGGCGGCCCCGGGAGGGCGGTGCGTCCCGTTGCCGCGTGGCGTGCGGCGATTTATCGTTCCCGTCACGATTCGCGAACAAAGTCACATAGGTGAAGGGGTCGCGGCCATGGTGGCGAAGAAGACCGCCGCGGAGCAGAGCACGACGCCTGCCGACGAGGCCGCGGCGAAGCAGCCTGCACCGAAGAAGACAGCTCCGAAGAAGGCCGCGGCCAGGAAGACGGCGGCGAAGAAGGCGGCGGCCGGCACGACCGCACCGGAGAGGACCACGGCCGGAACAGCGGCCGGGAAGACGGCCGCGAAGAAGACGGCCGCCAAGAAGACCGCGAAGAAGACCGCGAAGAAGGCTCCGGCCAAGACGGCCGCGGTGCCCGCTAAGAAGACGGGAGCCAAGACGGTGGTGGCGAAGAAGACTGCGGCCGCGACGGCCAAGGCCCACGGCGACGACTCCGCGGTGCCCATGGCCCGGGTGGCCGCGGCGCCGGGGGAGCTCGCCGTACGGCCGGGCGAGGACCCCTGGACGCCCGACGAGGTCGCCGCGGCGCGGACCGAGCTGATGGAGGAGACGACGCGGCTGCGCCTGGAGATCGTCTCGGCCGAGGACGCCATCGCCGGGCTGATGCGCGACTCCGGCGACGGAGCGGGCGACGACGAGGCCGACACCGGCACCAAGAACATCACCCGTGAGCACGAGCTGGCGCTCGCCTCCAACGCCCGCGAGATGCTCCACCAGACCGAGCGGGCCCTCGGCCGGCTGGACGCGGGCACCTACGGGCTCTGCGAGAACTGCGGCAACCCCATCGGCAAGGCGCGGATGCAGGCCTTCCCGCGGGCGACGCTGTGCGTGGAGTGCAAACAGAAACAGGAGCGCCGCTGAGGCGGCCGGTAGTTGTCGTGGGCGGCACCCGAACTGCCCGGCACCGCAGGTGTGTGCCGTACTCTCGTGGTTCAGCCGGGCACGGCCCGGCCGGGGACACAACGGGCTGAGGGACTCACACGTGGCAGAGGCGGAACGCATCACCGGCACGCCGGAACCCGAGCGGGGGACCGGCGCGGATTCCACCGCGGGATCCGAGGGGGGAGGGGCGGTGGCGTCGGCACAGGGCACCGACCGCGGCAAGCGGCGGATCACCGCACTGCTGCTGGTCGCGCTCCTGGTCTACCTGCTCGACCTGGGCAGCAAGCTGCTGGTGGTCGCGAAGCTGGAGCACCACGAGCCCATCCAGGTCATCGGGACGCTGCTGCAGTTCACCGTGATCCGCAACCGCGGCGCCGCGTTCAGCATGGGCGAGGCGCTGACGATCTTCCTCACGCTGATCGCGGTGGCGGTGATCGTGGTGATCGCCCGGATCGCCCGCAAGCTCTACAGCCTGCCCTGGGCGATCGCGCTCGGGCTGCTGCTCGGCGGCGCCTTCGGCAACCTCACCGACCGGCTGTTCCGCTCGCCGGGGGTCTTCGAGGGCGCGGTGGTCGACTTCATCGCCCCGGCGCACTTCGCGGTCTTCAACCTCGCCGACTCCGGCATCGTCTGCGGCGGCATCCTGATCGTGATCCTGTCCTTCCGCGGGCTCGACCCGGACGGGACCGTACACAAGGACTGAGTGCCCCGTGGCGGGGTCGGCCGGGGCGGGGGCCGTTGGTGGTGGCGGTTGGGGGCCTGCGGCCCGGTCTGGGTCGGGGGCCGGTGGTCGGGCAGGGCGGCCGTACACAAGGACTGAGTGCCCCGGGCGGGGGCCGTTGGTGGTGGCGGTTGGGGGGCTGTGGTCCGGCTTGCGGTCCGGGCTCGGGGCCGGGGTCCGGGCGTGGGGCAGGGCACCGTGGTGCGACTGCCATACTCGTGGGGTGAGCACCATTCCCGAGATCCGCACCCTGCCCGTACCGGACGGCCTGGAGGGCGAGCGCGTCGACGCCGCGCTGGCCCGGATGTTCGGCTTCTCCCGTACGAAGGCGGCCGAGCTCGCCGCCGCCGGCAAGGTCCGGGTCGACGGCTCCGAGGTGATGAAGTCCGAGCGGGTGAGCGGCGGCGCCTGGCTGGAAGTCGAGATGCCGCAGGCCGCGCCGCCCGTGGAGATCGTCGCCGAGCCCGTCGAGGGCATGGAGATCGTGCATGACGACGACGACATCGTCGTGATCGTCAAGCCCGTCGGCGTCGCCGCGCACCCCAGCCCCGGCTGGACGGGATCGACCGTCATCGGCGGCCTGGCCGCGGCCGGCTTCCGCATCTCCACCTCCGGTGCCGCCGAGCGCCAGGGCATCGTGCACCGCCTCGACGTCGGCACCTCCGGCCTGATGGTGGTCGCCAAGTCCGAGCGCGCCTACACCCTGCTCAAGCAGCAGTTCCGCGAGCGCACGGTCGACAAGCGCTACCACGCCCTGGTCCAGGGCCACCCGGACCCGATGAGCGGCACCATCGACGCCCCCATCGGCCGGCACCCCCAGCACGACTACAAGTGGGCGGTGACGGCCGAGGGCAAGGCCTCCGTCACGCACTACGACCTGATCGAGGCGTTCCGCGCGGCCAGCCTGCTCGACATCAAGCTGGAGACCGGCCGCACCCACCAGATCCGGGTGCACATGTCCGCGCACCGCCACCCCTGCGTCGGCGACCTGACCTACGGCGCCGACCCCACCCTCGCCAAGCGCCTCGGCCTCACCCGGCAGTGGCTGCACGCCATGCGGCTGGGCTTCGAGCACCCCTCGGACGGCCGCTGGGTCGAGTTCGAGAGCGCCTACCCGGACGATCTGCAGCGCGCCCTCGACACCGTCCGCGACGAGAGCAGCTGACGCGGCGGGTAGCCGGGCGGGAGGCGACACGGCGGGCGGGGGCCGGTGACGTGGCACGCTGGGGTCGGCAAGTGATCGAATCCGACCCCGGAGCGCCGACACCGTGGACCAGCTGGCTCTGATCTTCGTCCTGTTGCTCGGAGCCGTCGTCATGGTTCCGGTCGGCGACCGGCTGGGGCTCCCGTCTCCGGTGCTGATGACCCTGGTCGGCGCCGTCCTGGCCCTGCTGCCGTTCGTGCCCAATGTCGAGGTGCCGCCCGAGTTCATCCTGCCGGTGGTGCTGCCGCCACTGCTCTACGCGGCGGTGCAGCGCACCTCCTGGCGGCAGTTCACCGCCAACCTGCGGCCGATCTTCCTGCTCGCCGTGGCGCTGGTCTTCGCCACCACCGCCGCGGTCGCCGCCGTCGCCCAGGCGGTGGTGCCGGGGATGCCGGTGGCCGCCGCCGTGGTGCTCGGCGCGCTGGTCGCCCCGCCCGACCCGGTGGCCGCGACCGCCGTCGCCGGCAAGCTCGGGCTGCCCCGCCGGCTGGTCTCGATCCTCGAGGGCGAGGGGCTGTTCAACGACGTCACCGCCATCGTGCTGTACCACGTCGCGCTCGCGGCGGCGGTCAGCGGAACCTTCTCGGTGCCGGCCGCGATCGGTTCGCTGGTGCTCTCCGCGGTGGTCGCCATAGCGGTCGGCCTGGGGCTCGGCTGGGTCACCAACAAGCTGATGGGGCTGCTCGGCGACCCGACGCTGCAGATCGGCCTGACGCTGCTGGTGCCGTTCGTCGCCTACGTCCTGGCCGAGGACTTCCGCGGGTCCGGTGTGCTCGCGGTGCTGACCTGCGCGCTGTTCCTGGCCGAGTACGCGGTCGACCCGGACGACGTGATGGGGCGGCTGGCCGGCTACACCTTCTGGGAGGTCGTCGACACCCTCGTCACCGGGGTGGCCTTCGGGCTGATCGGCCTGGAGCTGCACAACATCTTCGGAGCGGCCTCCCACCGCTGGGGCCAGCTGCTCGGCGCCGGCGCCGCCGTCGTCGGAGTGGTGGTCGGCGTCCGGCTGCTGTGGCTGCTGCCCGCCGCCTGGCTGGCCAAGCGGATGCACAAGCGCCGCGACTACGACGAGGAGATCCCGATGAGCTGGCGGGAGACGCTCATCATGTGGTGGTCGGGGATGCGCGGGGTGGCCTCGGTGGCGCTGGCACTGGCCATTCCGTACAGCGTCGACGGCGGGGACGACTTCCCGGTCCGCGACGACATCCTCTTCATCGCCTTCGCGGTGGTGCTCTCCACCCTGATCATCCAGGGGCTGACCCTGCCCTGGCTGGTGCGCCGGCTGCGGGTGCGGGCGGACACCGACGCGGTCGACGCGCTGGAGCGGGAGCTGGCGCTCCGGGTGATCAAGGCGTCCAAGCGGCGGCTGAAGGAGATCCTGGAGGTCGAGGAGCTGCCCGACGAGGTCAGCGAACAGCTGGCGCGGCGGGCGCACGACATCGGGGCCCGGATCGCGCCGGACATCGTCGACGACGAGCGGCGCGAGCTGTTCGAGAAGCGCATCACCCGGATGAAGAAGGTGCAGCGCATCCAGGGCGAGATGCTCTCCGCCGCCCGGCACGAGGTACTGGCGGCGCGCAGCGAACCGGGCGCGGACCCGGAGATCGTCGACCGGGTGCTGCGGCACCTGGACATGCGCAGCCTGCGGGGCGCGCCCTAGCGCCGCAGGGTCCGGGCGCGGGGCTCAGCCCGGCAGGGACCGGGGGCCCGGCTCCTTGCCGAGGGCCGGTGCGGAGGTGCCCGGCGCCGGCGCCGTGGCGATCCGCGGCAGCGCGTAGGAGTGCTCGGCCTGCAGCCACTCCAGCAGGCGCTCGCGTACCTCGCAGCGCACCGTCCACAGGGCGTCCGAGTCCCGGGCGGTCACCAGCGCCCGCACCACGATCGTGGTCGGTGTGGTGTCGGTGACCACCAGGCTCCAGGACCGGCCGTCCCACTCCGGGCACTCCTGGAGGATCTCCAGCAGCCGCTGGCGCATCTTCTCCACCGGCGCGCTGTGGTCGAGGTGGAAGAAGGCCGTGCCGGTCATCTGGGCGCCGCCGCGCGACCAGTTCTCGAACGGCTTGCCGGTGAAGTACGACACCGGCATCGTGATCCGGCGCTCGTCCCAGGTCCGCACGGTCAGGAAGGTCAGGGTGATCTCCTCGACGGTGCCCCATTCGCCGTCGACGACGACGGTGTCACCGATGCGCACCATGTCGCCGAACGCGATCTGCAGGCCGGCGAAGAGGTTGCCGAGGGTGGACTGGGCGGCGATACCGGCGACGATGCCCAGCAGCCCGGCCGACGCCAGCATGGACGTGCCGACCGCCCGCATCGCCGGGAACGTCAGCAGCATCGAGGCGGCCGCGACGACGATCACCACGGCCGTCACCACCCGCTGGATCAGCGTCACCTGGGTCCGTACCCGCCGCACCCGCGCCGCGTCCCGGGCGCCCGCCGCGTAGCGCGAGTACGAGGACTCGACGATCGCCGCCGCGGCCCTCACGACCAGCCAGGCGGTGGCCGCGATCAGGACCAGGGTCAGCGCCTGCCCGATGCCCGCCTTGTGCTTCTCGACGGACTCCAGACCCGTATGCTCGAACGAGCCGCGCAACAGGGCCGCGCAGAGCACCACTTGCAGCGGTATCCGGCAGCGGCGCAGCAGCCCCCACAAGGGGGTCTCCGGGTGGGCGGCGTCGATCCGGCGCAGCGCCCGGTCGGCGAGCCAGACCAGGACGAGCGCGAGCAGGACCGCGCCGCCGATCACGACGACCGGACGCAGGACGTCCTCCAATGACACGAGTCTCCTCCTCCATGGGGTGCGAGGGGCCGTGGTGTGCTGGTACCCGGTCCCCGCGACCGTAACTGGCAGGATGGGGCGAGATCGATCCGACCCCAGGGAAGTGATGTCAGTGCCGCCCGCCTCCGAGTCCCCGACCAGCGGACTTCCGACGATTGTGCTGTTTCATTCGGTGTGCGGGCTGCGTCCCGCGGTGCACGCCGCGGCGGACCGGCTGCGCGCCGCGGGGCGCGAGGTGATCGTCCCCGACCTGTTCGACGGCCGGACCGCCGACTCGGTCCCGGACGGCATCCTGATCAAGGACGAGATCGGCCGGGAGGAGCTGCTCAAGCGCGCCGTCACGGCCGTGGCGCCCTACTCCGACCGCGGTCTGGTCTACGCGGGCTTCTCCTTCGGCGGCTCGGTCGCGCAGAACCTCGCGCTGGGCGACGAGAAGACCCGCGGGCTGCTCCTGCTGCACGGCACCTCGGACATCGCGGACGACGCCGTCGCCGACGACCTGCCGGTGCAGCTGCACGTCGCCGACCCCGACCCGTACGAGCCGCACGACTGGCTGAACGCCTGGTACCTCCGGATGCGCCGGGCCGGCGCGGACGTAGAGGTCTTCCGCTACGCCGGCGCCGGCCATCTCTTCACCGACCCCGAGCTGCCCGACTACGACGCGGAGGCGGCGGAGCGCGCCTGGAAGGTGGCGCTGGGCTTCCTCGCCGAGCTGTGAGCCGGCGGGCCGGGCGGGTCCGGGCGGGCCTCCCCTAGACGAGCGGCTGTTCGGCGCGCTCCATCTGCTGGGTGCCGGAGCGGGTCCGGTAGGAGCGCAGCAGGGTGCTGGTGGCGTTCGGGTCGGTCTTGTCGGAGATGCCGAAGTAGTCCATCTGGGTCCGCTCGGCGTCGATGTCCAGGACCCCGTAGCCGTGCGAGTCCATGTCCAGCCACTTCACATGCCGGTTGGCGGCCTTGATGGCGGCGACCCCGGCCAGGGAGACCGTGTGCGGGGCGACGTGCAGGAAGTCGTCCACGTTGTCGGAGGTGACGGACGTGACCACGAACTCCGTCGCCACCGCGTGGTCGGCCGGGTAGGTCGCCGCCTTGAGCGGCACCTCGTTGGCCCAGGCCATGTGGATGTCGCCGGTCAGGAACACGGTGTTGTCGATGCCGCGGTCGCTGAGGTGGCTCAGCAGCTCGTGCCGGTCGTCGGTGTAGCCGTCCCACTGGTCGGTGTTGATCGCCAGGCCCTCCTTGGGTATCCCGAGGATCTCGGCGAGCGGGCCGAGCAGATGGGCGGGGACGGCGCCGAAGGCGACCTGCGAGATCATCACCGAGGTGCCGACCAGCCGCCAGGCGGTGTCCGAGCGCTCCAGTCCGGACTTGAGCCAGTCCAGTTGGGCCCGCCCGGTGATGGTGCGGCCGGGGTCGTCGACCGCGCCGCTGCCCGTCTTGGCCTGGGCGTCACGGAACGAGCGCAGGTCCAGCAGGTGCAGGTCGGCGAGGGTGCCGAAGCGCAGCCTGCGGTAGGTGGTGCCGGCGATCGAGGGCCGCACGGGCATCCACTCGAAGTAGGCCTGCTTCGCCGCGGCCATCCGCGCGGACCAGGGGCCCTCGGTCTCCGGGGTGTGGTTCACCGCGCCGCCCTTCCAGGCGTTGTCGGCGAACTCGTGGTCGTCCCACATGGCGATGACCGGGTGCGTGGCGTGCATGGCCATCGCGTCCGGGTCGGTCTTGTGGACGCCGTGCCGGATGCGGTAGTCGGCGAGCGTCAGCAGCTCGTGGGCGGGGGTGTGCGGGCGGACGACGTACTTGAAGTCCGGGTACTCGCCGGACTTGTACTCGTAGAGGTAGTCGCCGACGTGCAGCACCGCGTCCAGCTCGGTGCGGGCGGCCAGGTGCCGGTACGGCGAGAAGTAACCGGACTCCCAGTTGGCGCAGGAGACCACGCCGAAGCGGATGTTGCCCGCCGCGGTGCCGGGCGCGGGGGCGGTACGTGTCCGGCCGACGGGGGAGTGCTGCCCGTCGACGGTGAAGCGGTAGTAGTAGTGGGTGGCCGGGCGCAGGCCGCGGACGTCGGCCTTGACGGTGTGGTCGGAGGCGGCGGAAGCGGTCAGGGTCCCCCGTGCGACGACGGACGCGAAGCCCTTGTCGCTCGCCACCTGCCAGCTCACCTTGGTGGCCGGTCCGCGGCCGGAACCGGGGGTCGCCGACGCGGTCGGCGTGACCCGGGTCCACAGCAGGACGCCGTCCGGGAGCGGGTCCCCGGAGGCGACTCCGTGCTGGAAGAACGTGCCCTGGTCCGCGGCCCCTTGGGCGTGTGCGGTGGCGGCGCCGGCGAACGGCAGAAGAGCGGCGGTGGCGGCTACGGCCGTGACGGCAGTGCGGCGCGAGATCTGGTCATGATCGGTCACGGCCGATCACCTTACTGGCCGGTAAGCGAACCCGGGAGGGCGATTCCCGGTAACTCCGGGAATTCGCCCGCCCGTTGTCCGAAAGACACTCAGTGGGCGCCCGAGGGGTCCTTTTCGCCCTCGCGGATGCCCTTCGCGCCACCTTCGCCCGTGCTGCCGCCCTTGCCCGGGTCGCCGCCCGCCGAGCCCTTCGCCGGACCGAACTCGCTGTCGATCATCTTCTTGAAGTTGGCCTGCGCCAGCTGGTTGTACTGCGCCTGGGTCATCTGCCGCCGCGGGACCTCCGCCATCTCCAGCTTCTTGTCGCCGTGCATGAAGGTGGGGGTGGCCCGGACGCCCTTGCGGCCGAACAGCGCGGTCATCTCCATCGCCCAGCGGTCGTACGTGCCCTTCTTGACCGCCGTGGCGAACGCCTTGTCGTTCTTCAGCTCCGGCACCTCGGAGGCGACCTTGAGCAGCTCGGAGTCCTTGGCGTAGAGGTCCTCGCGCTCGTCGGGGTGGTACTTCGCGGAGTACAGCGCCGACTTGTACTTCAAGAAGGCCTCGGGGCCGACGTTCAGCGCCGCGCCGAGCGCGCTCAGCGCGTTCTTCGAGCCCTCGCCGCCGGCCGCCCCGTCGATGAACGTGTACATGGAGAAGCGGACCCGGTACCGGCCGTCCTCGATGTCCTTGATCAGGACCTTGCCGCTGCTCTGCTCGAAGGCCGCGCACGCCGGGCAGCGGACGTCCTCGAAGACCTCCAGCGTCTGCTTCGCCTTCTTGTCGCCTATCAGGATCTCGGTGCCGTTCTTGCCCTGGGTGTGCGCGGGCGTGACGAGCTCGGCCTCCTTGGCGGCCTCCCAGCCCTTGGGCTCGTTGGCCTTCATCACGAAGTAGCCGATGCCGCCGGCCACGGCCAGGACGCCGATCACCGCGGCCGTAGCGGTCAGTTGGCGGCGCAGCTTGTCCTTCTTCTTCTGGCGTTCCCGCTCGGCCCGGATGCGTTCGCGGGCCGCGGTCTTGTTGGCCGGGGTGTTGCGGTTGCTCATGGGTGGTCTCGTCCCCTCGAGGGTGGTGCCGTCGTCTGCGGGCTGGTCAGGCGGTGGCCCCACGGGGCGGACCCCGGCGCCGTACGCAGTGCAGGAGGAGGGGGAGCGGGCGGGACGGCGGCAGCGGGTGCAGCGGCCGGATCCGCCGGCGGGGCGGGAGGACGGCGCCGGCCGCCGCGGCCGCGAGGCGCAGCGGGCGGAAGGCGCCGGCCGCGGCGGCGCGCAGCAGGGCGTCCAGGGCGGCATCGCCACGGTGCAGCCAGGCCGCGGCCAGCAGGCCGACCGCGACATGGGCGGCGAGCAGCAGCCAGGGGGCCGCCGCCGGAACGGCCGGTGGCAGCGGCACGCCGGGATGGGCGGCCAACCGGGCCAGCGGAGTGCCGAACTCGCCGCCGCCGCACAGCAGCTCGACGCCGACCGACCGCAGCGGGCCGGTGACCGGGCCGCCGGCCGGGCCGTAACAGGTGTGCTGCCCGGCGGTGAAGACGGTGTCGGCGGTCAGCTCCAGCGGGACCAGGAGCGCGGCGACGGCGCCGAAGCCGCGCGTCCGGCCGGTCAGCGCATAGGCCGCGGCGAAGACGCCGGCGCCGGTGGCCGCGACCGGAGCGGGCGGCAACGGGGCGTGCGAGAGCAGGACATGGGAGGCGGCGGACAGGGTGGTGCACAGCACGGTGAACAGTGCCGCGCGCACCGCCCTGAGCTGAACCCCCGGCGCGGCCGCCGGCCGGGTCCCGGGGCGTACTCCCCTCGCCTGCATGCCGGGAGTCTGCCATGTGCACGGCATGAGCCCGGGTCAAGATTTGGCATCGGCCGGCGTGCACGGAGCACACCGGCCGGGAGCCGTGGGACGCGGCCCGCCCGGGGGCGGGCCGCCCGCGTCACTTCTTCAGTGCCTTGTCCACCATGGAGTTGAAGGCGGCCACGCTGGACGGCGCCACCTTGCCCTGCGGGCTGTCCGTGCCCAGCACCGTGTCGTCGAGCTTGATCGTCGGGGTGCTGGTGACGTCCTTGACCGCGCTGAAGGCGTCGGACATCTCCAGCGCCCACCGGTCGTACGTACCGGACTTGACGGCCTTCTGGAAGGCCGCGTTGCCCTTGAGCGCCGGGACGGTGTCGGCCACCTTGATCAGGTAGCTGTCGTCGGCGAACTTGTCCGGGCCGGTCTCGTCCGGGTGGAACTCCTTGGAGTACAGCGCGTACTTGTACTTCAAGAAGGCGTCCGGGCTGACGTTCAGGGCCGCGCCCAGTGCGCTCAGCGCCTCCTTGGAGCCGGTGCCCTTGAGGTTGGCGTCGAGGAACGTGCCCAGGTGGTAGGACGCCTTGTACTTGCCGTCCTTGATGTCCTTCTCGACGGTGGCCCCGACGTTCTGCTCGAAGGCGGCGCAGCCCGGGCAGCGCGGGTCCTCGAAGAGGTTCAGGGTGTTCTTGGCGTCCTTCTTGCCGACGACGACGGTGGTGCCGTTCTTGCCGCTGGTGTTCTGCGGCTTGACCAGCGGGGCCTTCGCGGCCTTCGCCCAGTCGCCGCTGCCCCCGCTGCTGGCCGAGCTGCCGCTGTCCATGGTGGAGACCGCGACCCCGATGCCGCCGGCGACCGCCAGGACGCCGACGATGGCGCCGCCGACGATCAGCTGCCGGCGGATCCGGTCCTTCTTCGCCTGCCGCTCGCGTTCGGCGCGCAGCCGCTCGCGGGCTGCCTGCTTGTTGGCCTGGCTGTTGCGGTTGCTCATGACTGTTCCTGCTCCGTGAAAGTTCCGTGGGACGTGGTGCGTGCTGAGGAGGGCGTACGCGCGCGGTGCGGGCGTACGCGGGCCGCGTGGCCGAAGGCTCAGGCGGCGGGCACGCAGGGCGGCCCGCGGCGCACGACGCAGTGCACCAGCAGGGGGAGCGGGCGGGCCCGGCGCCCGGACCGTCCGGGGGCGGGCGCGGGGCGGCGCGGTGCGGCGGCGGCGCCGACGACCGCGACGGCGATCAGCAGCGGGCGGAAGGCGAAGCCCGCCACCGCGCCCAGCAGCCGGCCCAGCGCGGCCTCGCCGCGGCGCAGCCAGCCCGCCGCCAGCAGCGCGGTGCACACATGCGCCACGAGCAGCACGAGCCAGGCGGCCACCGGGGCGGCGTCCTCGTGGGAGAGCCGTGCCAGCGGTGAGCCGACGGGGTCGCCGCCGCACAGCAGGTCCACGCCCAGGGAGCGCAGCGGGCCGGTGACCGGGCCGCCGGCCTCCCCGTAACAGGTGTGCTGCCCCAGGCTGAAGACCAGGTCGGCGGCGAGCTCCAGGGGGACCAGCAGCGCCGCGATCCGCCAGTAGCCGCGCTCCCGGCCGGCCAGTGCGTAGGCGAGGGCGAAGACGGCGGCACTGAGCGCGGCGACGGTGGTCAGCGGCAGCGGCATACGGGACAGCAGCACATGCGACGCCGAGGACAGCGTCACGCACAGCGCCGTGAAGAGCGCCGCGCGCAGTGCCCGCAGGTGTGCCGCCGAGATGTCCATTGCAGCCGAGTGTGCCATGGGGCGGGATAAGCGGCGGCTAAGGGGTTCCGGAGCCGTACGCACCACCTCACGCGGTGCGTACGGCGCACGTCGGAATCCGTCCCGGCGCCCCCTACAGGCCCGGGATCCGGCCGTTGCGGAAGAGGTCCACGAAGATCTGGTGGTCGGCCCGGGCGCGGGCGCCGTAGGCGTGCGCGAAGTCCACCAGGAGGGCCGCGAAGCCGTCCTCGTCGGCCGCGATGGCCGCGTCGATGGCCCGCTCCGTCGAGAACGGCACCAGCGAGTGGCCGCTCTCGTCGTCGGCGGCGGCGTGCATGGTCGCGGTGGCCCGGCCCAGGTCGGCGACGACGGCCGCGATCTCCTCCGGGTCGTCGATGTCCGACCAGTCCAGGTCGACGGCGTACGGCGAGATCTCGGCGACCAGCTGGCCGGCCCCGTCGAGTTCGGTCCAGCCCAGCCACGGGTCGGCGTGGTCCTGCAGGGCGCGCTGCGAGATCACCGTGCGGTGGCCCTCGTGCTGGAAGTAGCCGCGGACCGCGGGGTCGGTGATGTGCCGGGAGACGGCCGGGGTCTGGGCCTGCTTCATGTAGATCACGACGTCGTTCTCCAGGGCGTCGCTGTTGCCCTCCAGCAGGATGTTGTACGAAGGCAGCCCGGCCGAGCCGATGCCGATGCCGCGGCGGCCCACCACGTCCTTGACGCGGTAGGAGTCCGGGCGGTCCAGGCTCGACTCCGGCAGCGTCTCCAGATAGCCGTCGAAGGCGGCGAGGACCTTGTAG
>Ga0207426_1002248_pt1 | contig 12817 bp, 14 predicted proteins | sample AraplaMF_Cvi_mMS_FD_184265 | JGI IMG/M metagenome (GOLD analysis project Ga0207426, IMG submission 184265) | Arabidopsis root microbial communities from the University of North Carolina, USA - plate scrape MF_Cvi_mMS (SPAdes) (version 2) | ecosystem: Host-associated > Plants > Roots > Endosphere...
TCTCGAACTGTGTCGAGACCAAGGTAGCCCAGGGCTTTAACAACTTCCGCGATATTGGAATATTTCCCGTCGGTGTAGTCGATATGTGTGTCGATCCCGAATGAATCGATAACGTCAGTAATCCTAGTAGCTTGGGCCATTTCATCCTCCTCGCCTGGAAGTAGAAAACATTACTTCGATGGTATAGTGATTCCCTTCAAAAGTAGGGCCTGATTTACAGTAGAATCCGCCAAAGTTATGATCGCGTTAACCATATTGTATTGTTCGCAATATGATTGCTAAGCATGGGGCTCTGCGTCCGACATTCCTGGCGCCGCGGCTTCCTAATCGCGCCATGCCTCGCCTATTGTCTTCATAACGAGTGCTGTCTTTTCTGAAGGGAGAAAGCGGCCGTAATATTTTTGGATCATTGGAACAGAGTCGTGGATTGCAAGCGCGGCGAGCTCGATGGATCCTGTCTTCTTCAATACGTATGTTGCCAGGACGTCTCGAATACAATGTGGCCCATGCGGCAGCAGTCCTTTTATCGCACCCTTATCGGTGTAGGGATTGTATATGCCATATTTTGCGACTGCCTCGCGCCAATCAGTGTAGAATGACGCCTGATCATAATCGAGGCGACCCTTCCTTTTGATGTTTCCCTTTACAAAGAAAGTACCGGGATCGTTGTGAGCTCCAACGAGCAATGGACGATGTTCTTTCAAATAAGCGGCGATGAAAGCATAGAGGTCATCGACATCCGGGAGAACGCAAAGGTAAGGTTTTCCGCCATCGAAAAAGCGCGAATGGCCGTTCTTGAACGCTATCGCGGGCACGAGAACTTCCCACCTTGCCGTGTCTGATCGCCACCGCAACTCCCCTCGACGCTTTTGAACAAGTGACAAGACAGATGTCGGACGGTCTGATGTAGCGACGAGAAGTTCACGAAGGTTTTTCTGCCGCAATCCGAGATGGAGACCAAACTGCATCATGAGGAAAGCGCGGACTGCTTGTGCCTCCTCATATGCGCTCAATCCCCCTCTCTGAACATGCGTGATGATTTCCTTTGTAATTTTGCGGTACTCTCTTATCGGGTTGTCGGTAGCGAGGATGGTTTCGATAGCTTCGAAGGAACTACGGTGGACCTGCTCGACATCTAACAATGCGCGGCCCCGACGATAAGCGTGCAATTGCATTGCATCGCATACATCATCCCAGGCACATTGCGCCTTGCGGATATCGGCAGCCGATATCAGGCCCGCAATCGGCTTCAAACGAGAAGCAAGCCATCGGTTCTGCCTCAGCCATCCCGTTCCATTGCGAACCAGGCTTTTTGCAAAAGAAACCATGCTGCGCTCATAGGCGGTGTAGAAGCCACGTCGCTTTTCGCGCCACATCACGTACCAGTCCCACACCGCCGGAAAGACTAGGATAGCAATTGTAAGATCTTCCACGGAAGCGCCGAAACCCCCAACTCGGCCATCCGGAGACGAAGCCAATGCGCCAAAAAACAATCCGAGATTTCTCCTCGCGGTTTCTGCGCTCGCCGCGTTCCATCGACCCAGACGGTCTTTGCCCTCCGGTGGCAGCGTTGCGGTTTTGAATGAAATTAGAGCATCAATCTCTTCTGCGAGTTGACGCGGTGGTCGACCAAAGTGATCAGCGGAAACGGAGGAACGCCGCTTCTGAGGCTGCCACAATCCCTGACCATCAGGAACTAGAAATTTCATTTTGAAGGAGTGTTTGACTGCCTTTGCTTGATACTTTCGAAATTCCGTCAAGCCATAAAAAACGTTTTGTGCAATCCAAGCCTTGATCTCGGCTTGTTTCATAGCAGGAAGCACGAGGAAATTGTCGGGCAAGTGCCAAGCGAACAAGGTCCTTCGCTGATGCGGCACGTCCCGGATGGCGTAGCAGGAGACATAGCCCGTCAAAGAATACAATTTCTGTACGAGGTGGCCATGAGGCAACCCGTAACGCGCCTCGATCATGTACAATGCCCGTATGCTTCTGGTTTTCGAGGGGAAGTTTCGATCGCGGCACCATTGACTCAGTTGCGCCGTCGATATTGATGCGCCACCTTCTTTCAAGGCGGCGGATAGCGCACGTATCGTGTCGCCGTGCCTTCGAATTTCCGTTCTCAGAATGACTCCAAAACCGATCGGCTTTGGGATGGTAGGCAGTGCCAGCGTCATTATGGCTCCTTGAGGCTTACTACTGACTCAGCTATCGATGAATCGCGTTCTGGGTAGCCGATGGGGAGATAGTGAATCGAGAAACGTTAGTGCGTCTCATCGATCCGAAACTTAAAAAAGGGATGACTCCCAATAATCAAATGTTCGGATTTATAAGCGTCGCGAATGATCGACAACGTTGATGGTATCGACGTGACAAGTAGGTGCCTGAAACTTGCCAGGCTTTCGCGCCATCCACAGCGCGATTTAATATTTAGCCGATCCTGCCCGCGCGGCTCTCAAGGCAACCTAAGGGTTCAGGTAGGTTAGATCACCCGCAAAACAAAGGGTGGTGAAGCTCTCGGGCGCCATGGATCGAAGGCTAAACGACGCGACACGGCACCGACCGCTCCGCGCTCAAGTTCCGCTTAGCGCCCTGGGTCGTTCCTCGCAATCCACTACGACAGAGTCACCTGCCCGGCCGCACCAGCGACCGGGCAATATCGATGATGTCGTCGCGGGCAGCGGTCGGGTCCTCCCGGTTCCAGGCGACACCGAGCCCGATCTTGAAATCGACGCCCCTCACTTTCTTCAGCTCAAAGCCGCGGTTCGGCAGATCCTGCGTCCATTCCGGCACGAAACCGATACCAAGACCGGCTGAAACCAGCGACACCAGCGAGAAAGTGTCGTCACAGGTGTAGGCGACATTGTCGGTCAGATCGTACTCCTCGAACTTCTCGGCGAAATACTGTTCGCTGTAGGAACGGTTGTGGCGGGAAAACGAGATGATCTTCTCGGAGCGCAGATCTTCAAGATCGATCTCGCTTCTCGCAGACAGCGCGCTTTCCTTAGCCACGGCCAGCAGATAGCGCTCATGGGCAATCGAGAAGAAGCGGAGCGAGCCGATATTCTCCACCGGTCGGATGAAGCCGAGATTGATGCGGCCTGCCTCGATATGGCGGATGATGTCATCGGTGGTGCCGCTTTCGATATGCATGCGGATATCGGGATACTTCCTGCCGATGCGCGACAGAAAGGATGGCAGCACGCCGATCGTTGCCGGGTAGACCGTACCGATCGCGATCCTGCGAGACGTCTTGCCGGCGATCGAGCGGACGATCTCCTTCGACAGCTCCAGCTCGCTGATCATCCTGACCGAGCGCTCGTAGAAGGAGGCCCCTGCCCGCGTCAGTTCCACCCGCCTGGTCGTGCGCAGCAACAGCTGCACGCCGAGCTCCTTCTCCAGGGCCAGGATCGCATCCGATAGGCCTGACTGTGTGATGTTCACCTTGGCTGCCGCACGACCGAAATGCAGCTCCTCGGCCACGGCGACGAAGTAGGATAGCTGGCGTAGTTCCATGACGAAGATCCCTACACTGCCACCGCACAATTCATTACAGCCAACGTGACGGCAGACAAAGTTCTGCTATTGTCGGAATCAGCCATGATCCGAGCTCCTGACAGCTTAGGTTGTGGTCAGGCCGCATTTGGTGGCTCAAACACCGATGCGGCCGACTTGAACAAAAATATTGCATATGAACCAAAAAGTTTCAATGAGAAATCGAAAATTATGAGTGAAATCACCGGGGCTCAAATTCGGGCGGCGAGGGCTTTGCTCCGATGGACGGCGGAGGATCTTGCTGAGGCAGCCTGCGTTGGCCTGTCAACGATACGGCGAGCAGAGGCGGACGACGGCCCGCCAACAATTACGGTCGCAAATTTAAAATTGATCCAGATGACCTTACAGGGCGCCGGAATTGAATTTATCACTCGAAATGGCGGTGGAGTAGGCGTACGGTTTAAAGAACCGAGTTGACGTGCAAAGTGCTGGACGCCTCGAGGTCCTGTGGCCTGCGGTTGGATATCTGCCTGAAATTGAACGGTTTAGAACTGAGTGGCTCACACTGCTAGGTTCGGGCAAACCGTTTATGCCATGGTGTCGGCCCCTAACAATTCACCTGCAACCTGACGGGAAACGATATCTTATGGTATCTGATCCGCCAAAAACCTCATCATCCTTGGCCTTCCGATCGAGATTTCGGGCTCCCTATTGCCGATCATCCTCGAAACAGGCCTCTCGCCGAATATCTCCGAAAAAGATGCCGGGGATATGATCGATGGACGCGATATTTGGCGGCCAAAAAATCGATACGCGCTCCAGCCAAGTATTCGGTCAACAGTGCAATGCGGCGGTCATGCGAAAGCGAAACGCGTGGCATATGATAAGAATGTCCTGCGATGTCGTTGAGCGCTAAACTGGCCGATGCCGCGATCGAGATCAACCCCTAGCGCGCACCATCGGTGGTGAGCTCGTTTTCGACGCGACCTTAATAACATATAGTGTATCCACTCAGCCGCCGAACGACAGCCGACTCTGGTTCATGGTCGGGCACTTTCGTGAACGATGCGAAACAGAGTTTCGTCAACATAAGGGCCATCGAGCAGCGAGGGCTGCTCAGATAAGCTCTGTAGCGCTTTTTGGATGTTGTGAACCAAGTCGGTTTCGTCCGCCCTAAGCAACAAATCTCGCTCTCTCGGCTTCAAGAGGGTGCCGGATCCAAACTTGTGGCGGGCGGATTGAGAGTGGAGTCGCTGGTCGCCAGAGGTAAGGAACCGGCGCGACATTCTGCAAAGGCGAGCCTTGTTCTCGCAAGTAGCCATTTTGGCTTACCTACTCCTCGCTGGGGCACGCGAAGGGCCCGCCCTCTCAGAAGACGGCGGGCCCCCTTTCAGGATGCTGCTGCCCATTCAGATTAGAAAAATCGCCCGAACGCGCCTACTCGCTAAAAAGGGCTAGCCCGCGGCTATCCTAACTCGCAATGTGTCCGTTCCTTACAACTCATCAGCTCATCAGCGCCGTCGCAGTGGAAACCTGCCCCTAGCGGCGCATCGAGTGCAGCCGAGCAGATGTAGTAGACTATCGCCCAGCTATGCGGCGGCAAACTCGCCCTTTTAGAAAGAGCATTGAGCACGTCATCGAGCCATTTCAACTGGATGCGCTTAGGTTGTTTGCTTCGGGGCGTCATCCTGGCTGCAGAAAACGCGGGCAGTTCCGCTGCGCCGTTGCAGGGGCTACCTTCGAAGCCGTGGAAGGATGAGGAAAGTGAGTGCCCAAGTTTTTGGTCTATGCCAGAGGGTTTTGCCGGCGCGGCAAGCAATGTTACACGTTGCGCTGGTCGAGACTTCACATTAGAGGGTGTCGGAGACCCTCCACTGCTGAACCCACGTCAGCAATAAGTGGCGACACCTACGCTGATCGCTCTCTACCCCGAGGGCGAAAGGGGAGTGCGGTCATCTGCGCACACTTTTGACGGCACTCCCACCATCTCCACCGCCTATGGCATGTCGTTGCTATGTTAGGGCGATAATCAAGTCCCTTGCCCGATTAACCGTCCAGCCGGTGAGGAAACCTAGAACGGCGCCAGCGGCTTTCACTACCGCATCGTCAAAATGAGCATGTCGAGATGGCGACAAGAGTTGAAGCAGCTCAAAGGCTCCGGCAGCAGCTATTATCAGTGTTCCGCAAGAAAAGGCATATCCCGGGTAAGCGACGACGAAAAGTGCTGCCATAAGAGCGAAAGCCAACGCCCGATCCCAGTTTACTGGTAATAAATCGGCGGGGCGCAAACCGATCGGACCGACCGTGACGAAGATGATAAAGGCGAGGCAGGCCCAAGCAGCCAGGCGCGCTATTGTTTGTGTCAGCATCCGATCATGATAAACAATTGCTGCAGGGCAGCAATATGGCTTAGGACACAGCGCCTCATAATTATTTGCTCTGCGAAATGGCAAATCGCAATGGTTTTGCGATGATATGCCCCCAGATTGAAGCGGTCCTCGCCTCGTACAGGCCGTTTAAGTTACTCACACTTGGGAGTATTTTCTCTTTTCGAGTTTGCAATCGTCCATGCGCTAATAAGGCCACGGATTTCGAGTGAGACGGCCCTCGCCGGATTATTGGAACAGGTGCCGTTTGGTAAGTCTAACCTTGTCACCGGCAAACCATCGTCCAGTTGCGAAGCGTTTCGAAGTAGGCGCTCAGAACGGCACACGACCAACCCCTAATCCCGTGCATCAATCGAATTGGTCGGTCTTTACCCGCTTCGGATCCTCTATATTGGTTCGCTCCTGCCCTCTCGGCTTCTTGTCTTCGGGTTTGGGCTCGACCATGCGCCATTCGCGTTCCAAGCGCTCAGCAACCTGCATCGGTATCAATTCCGCCATCACGTCCTCCTGAAACTATGGCCGGAAAATGCCATTCATTTTCGCGACTGCAACATTAACTTGCGTGGAAGGTTAGCAGGTAAGGTTACCTAGCCCATGCCCGATAGCAAGCGATGATGCTGCCGGCCTTTTTAAATCGCCCCCGCAAGAAGTCGACTCAGACCAAAGTCCGTGTCGCGTCCCCCGCGACGACGTTAGAACGCAACTGACTACAGACCTGTCTGCTGGGAGGCGCTTTTGTACGTTAAAGCAGGGCAAGGAGCCAATCCGTTTCCCGATCGTTCGAGAAAAGCACCATTTCCTCTGGCCTGGTGAAAGTTTGGAATGCTCTGCAATTCTGATCAAGCTGACGCATCTTATTCGCATCGGCCGCTGGTGTCGGTGATCATCCCGGCCTTCAATGCTTCGGTCTATATTGAACGGACCCTCCGATCCGCCGCGCGCCAGACCTACGAAACATTAGAGATCATCGTCGTCAATGATGGCTCTACAGATAGTACGGCAAAACTGGTCGAGCAAATGGCTCAGGGGGATCGACGGATCCGGCTCCTATCGACATCAAACCGTGGCGTTTCCGCCGCAAGAAACACCGGGATTGCTGCATCATCGGGGGAATTTGTGGCATTCCTTGACGCGGACGATCTTTGGCATCCGACGAAAATCGAGAAGCAGGTGAACGCACTCATTTGCCTGTCCCCGCAATGGGCCGCGGTCTATGCGCTGCATTACGTCATCAATTCTGACGATGAGATCATCGCTCCTGGGCGATCCAACACCGCAAGAGGGTATATTTTCGCACGTCATCTGACCTTCAAATATGTCGGCAATGGTAGCACGCTTCTTGTCCGCCGGGAGGTCGCGCTTGAGATCGGTGGGTTTGATGGCTCCTTTGCAGCAGCAGGAATTGGAGGGTGCGAAGATTTCGACTTCGAACTGAGGCTGGCCGCGCACTACTGTATAGAAGTCATCCCTGAACGCCTGATTGGATATAGGCGGTACCGCGGCAACATGTCTTCAAATCACGCTCAAATGGCTCGTGGTGCTTTGGAGGTAATCAGGCGTTCATTGGCCGCCAATCCGCAGCTTCCCCGATACGCAGCCAAGAGCGCGACCGGCGCGACGCAAAAGTACGCATTTCAGGAGTTCAAGCGAGCCGGAAATACATATCTGTCACTTATGACCCTATGGGCAATTTTTCGAAACGACCCTCGATTTTTGCTCGGACTTGCATTTCAAGTGGGTCGACGTCGCATACAATTGTGTCTTCCTCTCGGAGCAAGCGCGGCCCATGCTGCAGATGCCTCGATATTGAACCGACCCAAGTTCGATGAGCAAATCATCCCTTCACGCGTAGAGTGTCCCAAGCAGGACGAAAGGTCACGACGCCGGTTGACGCGGCTGACCGCGATCGATGCTGGGCTGGGTTCAATTCTGGAGCGCACCGGACGAATGGGCAAGATGTCAACTGCAGAGGTCCAGGTTCGCGTCGACGATCGCAATGGCTGACTGCTAATTCACGGGCTTCTTCTTTTCGACAACGGTCCGCCGGTGATGATCACGGCGTAGTCGCGGGCGCTTTCGGAAAACGGCCACGTCGACGGGCGGCTCGGGCACGGTGCGAGATCTCGTTGCAAGGAGCACGCAGATAGACCTGTGTCACTGCGAAAAAGACTTACAGCCGTCGCAACATGGTTGCGACCGTTCGTTGTCTCGTCAAGTCGGCACTAGGTTTATGAGCGTGACTTCTTCTCCAAAGAAGTCAGCAATTCACCGCCTCCCCCAACGCCTTTCTGGTTGCGGTGCGCCAGATTCGGAACTCGCTTCAGCCATCGTCATCATCACCGAAGATGTCGTTATGATTGGTGTCAAAGACCAGCGAGGGCGCGCATTGAGCCGCTCGGCGTTGCTATACCAGACCACACGCCGGTTCAGGCCCGTAACCTCTGAGCCTTAGCGAAAACCTTCCGTCGGATGCGCGCCAGTTCCGGTCCTATGACAGTTCCGGGCAACAGGATGAATATTGCCGTCAACACGCCTCCCTCCGTCGTACAGAAGAGGAGTTCTTGCCACACATGAACATCGGAGGGGATGGCTCGTTCAAGCGTCAGATGTGTGACAAGCGCGGCGATGGGAAAGATTATTGCATGCATATGCAACTTCAGGATGTCGATGAACCCGCACGCCAAAAGCTGTGCCGCGAAGAATAAAGTGAGACAATAGAATACCAATATGGCGATGGAGGCGCCCCAAGCGATCCCGACCACACCGTACCTTGAGCCCGCCCATGTACCGGTAACCATGGTTAAACCGTAAATCGTTTGGAGAGTTGCTGAGACGCGGGCTTTTCCAAATCCGACTATCACTCCTTCACAGAGTTTATAGGACAGTCTGGCAAATAGGACCGAAAAGAGAACACTTACAACGTTTACCGCCTGCAGCCAGTCCTTCCCGAGAAGGACTATCACGATGAAGTTTGAATGTAGGGCCACAAGGGTTCCGATGATCGCGAACGATGGCAATAGCGTGCCCATCGCGCTAAGAAACTCAATTCTTGCCCTATCCTGATCATGTCGGAGGCTGGCAAACACCGGCATAAACACCTTTTGCATCGGCGTTCCTGTCGCTGAGACTACGACATCGAGCAGCTTCCAAGACCGTGAGTAAAGGCCAAGTGCTGTCGCGCCCAATGTATATCCGGCAACGATATTAGACCCCGACAACGATGCCCAGCTGAGCAGTTGGGTCAGTCCAAAAAGCCCGCCACCATCACGAAACTCATCGAGCGAGGATCTATCGAATCTTAGACTTAATCCTACCCTGGCGTAATAGTTTGAGAGCGATGCCTCGATGGCGCCAGTTGCTAGCAGGCCCGTCACCAGTGCCCAGTAGTCAAAACCTGCGATCGCTAACGGCACGGATATCAGTAATTGTCCACCCACATTCGAAACGAGCGCTATCATTCCGATCCGCTTATACTGCCGCTCTCTTTGCAGGATCGCGTCGGATACCGCGAAGATTGCTTTGAATACTACGAGCGCCGAGGAAAATTGTATAACCTTTCCTAGTCCGGCGAAGCGGTAAAAGCCCTCTATTGTCGGAGCAAAAACGTTCAGCAGTCCGACTATCAGTAGAGCCAAAGCGATCGCAGCACCAAGTGTTGAACTGATGTGGCTCCTATCGACGTTCACCCTGCGAACAAGTCCTATACCGAACGCGCCGTCGAAGAGGGCATTGGCAAGTCCCAAAGTTATAGTTGTCGACGCGAGATATCCAAAGCCTTCTGGGCTCACAAAGCGCGCGAGGATAGCAATAGACAGTATTGAAACGACTATTGTCGCAAGCCGCGACGCAATCAAGACGATCAAGTTGCTAAATACTCTATCGCTCAATTTTTCTATTCCAAAAAAAGTATTCAAGAATACTTTTATATGGATTCTAGAAGGCACTCAACCGGAAATTTTTGATTTGCAACCAAAAATTTTTTTAGATATTAGTAAAACACATGGAGAGGCAGCATCAGGGGTGCGGCGTCGGTCGGTGATATGTGCCCTGAATGCCTAAATCTGTGTCATGATTGACAGAGCTGAAAGTTTACCGTGATGCTCACCGCCGGCCCAAAAATAAAGTTTGGGCAGGATTTCCGATATTTGCAGTAAACACCTCTTGCTACGGCAATACAAACTCGTCTCACCTGTGGGTCGCGATTGACTTCTAAACTGATGCTGATTTCGTCGCCTAGGTAGTCCGCCTTGCATTCGCTCTACTCCCTACAAATTATGTGTCTCGTGATGGTAATTGTATTCGAAATCGCAAAATCTCCAGTGTGGGGTGACGGCTGGAATTCTTGCATTCGATTGATCAACCTGGTTCACACACGCTGTATTGAAGTGGCGCTGTGGCAGTACCTTATGTTAGAAGGCGGCACTATCATGACCTTATCAATCTCTGATTGAGGCAAGAAACAGTGAGATCACAAGAAGCGGAGTGGGTGGGGAAAGTACTATCAAGTCAAAAAGCTGATGAAATCTCTCCGGTATTGGAATTGGGAACTACATCCAGAACTTTTAGAGAGATAACTAAGCCCCACATCGCCAAGTATATCCATCAGCGCTTGGAGCACCGCGGAGTTACTATCGTAACTTCCGACCTTTTCGGCGCCGACGGCGTGGACATTGCGGGGGATATTTTTGACAAAGACGTACAACGGCGCTTAGGCGCCGTAGGCGCCAAGACAGTTATGGTCTGCAATATTTTCGAGCATGTTGTGGACGTAGCCGGCTTCGCCCAAATTTGCGATAGTCTCCTTGCTCCGGGCGGCCTCATGATTGTTACGGTGCCTTTTGATTACCCTTATCATCTTGATCCAATTGACACGCTTTATCGCCCCACACCGGAGGAGGTGATAACGCTGTTCCCAGGTTATAATGTTTTGAACGCGGAGATTATCGCTTCCGATACACATGCTGACGACATCCGAAAGTCGAACCAAAACGTAGCGTTATCTGCCACAAGGGATCTAGTACGCTCGTTCCTGTTAAGAGGTGGCAAGCAACGATCGCTTGCAAGGCTCGATCGGCTCCGCTGGTTGTTCAGACGATATAGAGTGACCTGCATCGCAATGTCCAAGCCGTGATTCGCGACGATATTCAACGTTGTACAACGTGCACGGCTCCGGAAGATTTGGTGGCGCCGCGCCAAGTGGTTCCAACACTTGCCTTCCTGATGGGAGCATTATTCTGCGACAGCCGGCTGAAGCGGAAAGGGAATGTGCCTTTGACGCGGATGACGGCGCTTGGTGAGTAGTGATGAGTCGCCGGGAATCTCGGATGGCAATAAGGGAGGCGCTATGCCCTGATTTCCGTGAGTGAGATGCGATAACACGCCCTACCGCGCGCACCACGAAGTTTTTCTGCAACAGATCCAGATCGCCCCAGACCGAATATTTGCGAGCGGTGCACTCCAACTTCCTGCTCTGCCTTGTCTCGACGATGAACGGCTTAGCTTGGCGCTGAGCCTTTCGCGCGAATCGCAAGGCGAGCGATATCCGTTACGTTGAGGCAGGGGCCTGCGGCGACGCAGGCGTCGATCGGCCTAGCGGCGTTCTCCAGCGCCCTGAAAGGACTGTCGTGACAACTTCTGCTTAGTGGTCGCGTCCGGCCGAACCGTTTGCGACTGGGTCATGGTGCGTTGAGTTGCAGGAGCCATCGCCGTGGCCGTTCTGCACTTTTTCGGTCGGCATTGTCTGCAGGCAACAAAGCCGTGCTGTTCGCTTGCTATCATCACTGTGCGCTAGCAGTGAGCTCCATTCTGCTTGACTCACCGCCCTGACCACGCTCCGTGATCGCCATCCGTTTCCGGCCACAGCATCAGACTTTGGTCCCTGTTTTTCTCAACATCCGCTGTCCTATCTCACATTTGCCGAGTTTGAAGATGGGTGAAACATGTTCTGGTGGATCTTCTGCGCCTACTTGTCCCTACAGGGCTTCATTGCATCCGGGATATTGCTATTGTTGCTGAGAGAAAGACTGAAAGCATCCAGGACACCCGCACCGGATACAAGTCAGCTCAGGCCGCAAAATAGCATGCAGCCCCAGGATCAGCGGCACGCTTAGGAATGATCGCGCGCAAAGCTGCTCGTCTCCGATGCCTCGTTATCATGAGGAGACCGGCGACACTTCGATTGTCGAGCTCATATAGGCTATCGTCACATGTGCTGACCAGATAGGCGAGACGCCGAATGACGCGGGCAGCGACCATTCATAGCGTCAGCCATCCATATTCCAGGCGAATCCTTTGTCGAGGTCTTTAACACTCGCGAGGATGTCAACAATAATGAAATTGATCTCGACCCGGTGCTTGTCTACCAGATCCCTCGAAAAATATCGGCCCATATATTCTTCAATACTTCGGCGCGTTATCGGAATACCTGCAGCCGTCAAAGCTGAGGCAGCTCGCAGAACCAACAGATTCGCTTCGATGCCATACATGGTGTCTTCGAAATTTGTCGTTGCAACACCCATGGCGTCCCTCTTTTTTTGCTCATATCGTGCCAACGCAAACTTGGACCGCTGCACCCGCACGGTAGATGAGGGTTCGTTCAGGGCTCTTAAGTGGCGTCCCCGTTCGCGCATCGCGACAGGACGCCAGTTATTTGGAGCTGTTCCTGAGCAAGCTTGTGAACGAGCGCAATCATTGCCCTGTTATCGTCGCGCTCATCGAGGAGCGAAGGATTATCGGAGAGGACCTGGAGCGCGCGTTCGGCAAGCCGCTCCGTCCCCTGGTCTGCTGTCACATAACGTCGGGCCAATTCTTGAAGTTTTGCTCGACCAGAACGATTTCGGAAGTAAAGCACGATATACCCGTTCATTTTCGGGTCGAGGGGTGCACCCACAAACACTTAGCCTTCAGCGCCAACGATCTCCGTATGCTGATGATGACGA
>Ga0207426_1002249_pt1 | contig 12809 bp, 8 predicted proteins | sample AraplaMF_Cvi_mMS_FD_184265 | JGI IMG/M metagenome (GOLD analysis project Ga0207426, IMG submission 184265) | Arabidopsis root microbial communities from the University of North Carolina, USA - plate scrape MF_Cvi_mMS (SPAdes) (version 2) | ecosystem: Host-associated > Plants > Roots > Endosphere ...
CCAACCGCAGTGGGGCACTCCGCGGTTTCCTCCATCGGGCTTATTCGACGCCTGCCGACATGCGCGGCGGCACGCACATTTCTGCGGCCGATGGCAGGCATCGAATAAACCTTAACGTCATGACTCGTTCGCCGTGCCGAGGAGCGGAAGTTCGACCGCAACCCATTGCAACGACAGCGAAGCCGTACGCTGGAGCCGCGCCGCCGATGGCCGATGAGCGTCGGCTAAGGCGCGAGATGCGTGCGCAAGACTGGGAGCAACTCCAGAAAGATTGATATGTAATTTAAGCTAGGACCACTACAGAACAATGGTTAGCTTAGGTTTATGTAAAATTATAGATCGACTGCTTTGTTCATCAACACGCGCAGCACAGTTACTTCGTCGGTGACCGGGCCTGCTCTGACGATCTGCGCGCTGCCATCGGACCGAAGACACGCAGGGTCATGCCGGCCTGCGTTGCGATGCACCCGTTGGCGCGTCATACGCCTTCGTGGACTGCTCGGGCGCGATAGGTGCTACTGCGCCTTCTGGCGATGTCATCGCTACCGATCTCGACTTCGCCGACTAATCTGCTGGAAGCGGCGCATGTCGGCGTGGTGCACGGCAGCGCGTTCGGCGTGGAGAACCATGTGCGGATCGCGTATGCTGGTCCGATGCCCACGCTGCGCGACGCGTGCCGGCGCATCGAGACCGCGTGTGCGGCGTTCACACCCGCTGTCGCCGCGGTCCGAAGCGCCGAAGCACCAGACGCCATGCCCGCGACACGTGTGCCGTGTCGCGGGTTTTTCTTTTTATCGGATGGCCTTCCATGCTCTATCTCATCGAAGACGCTACCCCCGAGCCGGCGCAATTCGGCGCCCTTCCCGCGCTGTTCGCCCGGACTTTGAATGCCGAACTCCGCTGCGAGGGCGTGCATTTCGACGAACAGCGGTTTCCCGATGCGCATCGGCACGTCACAGCAGATGGGCGGTTAGTCGCGAGCGGTCTGATCTGGCGCACGCGCACGGGCCTGCCCGACACTGCCGAACCATGCCATGAGATTTTTGCGTTGGCGCGCACGCGCGATATCGTGCTGCTCGTGCAATCGTTCGACGCGTTTCCTACGCAATGCACCGAAGACGTGGAGATGTTGCGCGTCGTTCATGAAGCCGATAGCGCACAGCTCGTCGAAGATGGTTCGGGCGTGGTATTGCAAGCGCATCGGGATCGCTATGGAAGATGGCGATCCACGGAAGACGCCGCATCGCGCGCGAGCGGGCCGTCCATGACGATTGCGCTGATAGGCCGGGAGTGCGACCAGCATCAGCAATACCCCGCGACGCTCGCCGCCCTCGGTGACGCCGCCGATGCGCTCGGCTTCGATCTCGACGTGCGCTTCATCGCGGCGCAGGACATCGACCGCGACAACACAGAAACTTTGCTAGCCGATGCACACGGCATTCTATTGCCGGGCGGCGCGGACATGGCGCGCGTGGCGGGACAGATCGAGGCCGCGCGTTTCGGCTGGCTGGCGTCGATTCCGGTTGTGGGTTTGTGTCTCGGCATGCAGTCAATGGCGACGGCCATCGCGCGGCTCGCGTTGAAGAGCGATGAGATCGGCATGAAGGAGGCGCAGGCCGATGCGCGCGTCGCCAGCTTCGAGCCGATTCCTGTCGGCGAGGATAGCGCGTTGTTGCATCGCTCAGGCTTGCGGCCAATAAGCCTCGTGCCGGGATCGCGTATCGCGGCCATGCTCGGCGCGCAGGCGAGCATTCTCTGCAACCATCGCTACAGGCTCAATCCGGTGCTCGAAGCGCCGCTCGCGTCGCTCGGCGTGACCGTCAGCGCGCACGACGAGAGCGGCTCGATCGCCGTTGCCATCGAGGCCGATAAGCATCCGTTCTTTGCGGGCATGCAAGGGTATCCCGAACTTTCGTCGCGTGATGGCGCGCCGCATCCGTTGCTGATCGGGTTTCTAAAAGCGGCGGCGCGCCGTTCAAAAGCGTATGCGCCCGCTTCGCAAGCGGGCGGTTACCCAAAAGCTCAAACTTAGCTGATCGCCGACGCGAACAACGCGGCATCGACATCCCCGCCCGATGCCACGCAGTAATTCGCTCTTGTGTGGCCCGTGACATACTTCGCCACTAGCCATCTTTTGTCACACGCATGCGCATCGATCCCTACAGTCTCGAGCTCTTCATCTCGGTCGTCGAAGAAGGATCGATCGCACGCGCCGCGAACCGCAGTCACATTGCGCCCTCGGCGTTGAGCAGGCGCATCGCGGATCTGGAAGCGGCCATCGGCGTCGCGCTCTTGATTCGCTCGCCTTCGGGCGTGCAACTGACCGAGGCGGGGCAGCATGCCTATGCGAGCGCGCGCTCCATTCACGGCCAGCTCGAAGGCATGGCGCGCGAAGTGCGGTCGATGAGCGGCCAGATCGCGGGCGTCGTGCGTCTCTATGCGAATGCCTCGGCGATCGTGGGCTTTTTACCCGAACGCCTGACGCTGTTCAAGACGCGCTATCCGCTCGTCGAGATCGCGTTGACGGAACAAATCAGCGATGAAGTGATTCGCGCCTGTCTCGACGATCGCGCGGACGTGGGCATATCGGCGAGCACAAAGGTGCATGCCGGCCTCGACTCGTGGCACTTCGCCGAGGACCCGCTGATGGTCGTCCTGCCGCCCGGTCACGAGCTCGCGCAGGCAGAGGCCTTGAGCTTCCTCGAAGTGACGCGCTTTCCGCTCGTCGCGTTGCAGGCGGGCGGATCGCTCGATCAGACGTTGAAGGAGCACGCCGATGCCGCACGCGTGCCGCTCAACGTGACCGTCACCGTCAACAGCTTCGACGCGCAATGCCGTATGGTCGAGGCGGGACTCGGCATCGGCATCGTGCCGACGAGCGCGGCCTCTGCGTTCGCGGGCTCGCGCAACTTTGTGCGTGTTCCGCTGCGCGAGAGCTGGGGACGCGGCCGCCGGCTACAGGTGCATGCGCCGCGAAAGTCTTCGCGCCTGAAAGCTGTGCAGGCGCTCATCGATACGCTCGTCGAATTCGAGGGTTAATACGGACGTCGCGTCTCGCGACGCCCCCTGTGCCGAACGAGCACTTGGTGCAGGCGCGCGCGTGCGGCTAGATTGGCATCGGAGGAGAATGCGATGGCCAATCTTGATCCAAGCGGGCGAATCTTGTTTCTTTGCGCAGACCCGGCGAGGGTCGAACGGCAACTCGCGGGCGAAGACCTGACGCTCGACGAAGCAGGCGCGCTGCGCGACGACGTATCCACCGACGAAATCACGCCGATCAATGTGCTCACGCGTTTCGACGAGCGTCTCGGCCAATGTCCGTATGTTGGCTTTCATGCGGGTGGACGCAACCCGATTGGCATCGATGACGTGCGTTCGGGCGGATTTCAGGTCACCGTGGCGGGCACGCGTTACGGCAAGGGTTCATCGCGCGAGCATAGCCCGCTCGCCGAATATCACGCAGGGATTCGCCTCGTGATTGCGCGCAGCTTCGAGCGAATCTATCGGCAGAACGCGGACAATCTCGGGCTTTTCACGTCTTCGGACTTCGGATTGATCGAGCGCATCCGGCGCGGCGAGGCGATCGATATCGACGAACTCGTCGCGGATCGCGATCCGTTGGCGGCGGCGATCCTGAAGAGCGGCGGCTTGCTGCGCTATGGAAAGCTGCGCATGCAACGAGTGAGCGTCGGCGAACCATCGAACGACGATACGCCGCGCACGCTCGTCGAAAAGATTCTCGCGCGCCATGCCTTGACGACCGATGTGACGAGCGCGTCGCTGGAACCGGGCAACGGCATTTTCGTGCGCGCCGACTGGCGTTTCATCCACGAGTACTACACCGGCATGGCCGCGCACATGCTGCACGCGACGTTCGGACGCCCGCTCACGCTGCACGACTCGCAAAGCATGCTCGCGTTCGAGGATCATCTTTCGTATTCGCATCGCAGCGACCTGCATGTGCGTAACGGCCTGCTGCCGAACGTGCGCGAATTGTCCGAGGCACATCGCGCTTTCGCGCTCGATTACGATGTGCGCAATCACGGCTATCTGAACGAAGCGAACAGCGCTATCGACGAAGGCTCGGAAGGCATCTCGCACGCCATGATGGCCGAGCGGTACGCGTTGCCTGGACAGGTCGTCGTCGGAACGGATTCGCATACGCCGCATAGCGGCGCGCTGGGCTGCGTCGCGTTCGGCGTCGGCACGACGGACATGGCGAACGCGTTCGTCACCGGCGCGGTGCGCATGACCGTGCCGCAATCGTTGCGTATCGAACTGCATGGCCCGATTCCCCCGGGCGTGACGGCGAAGGACATCGTGCTTCACCTGCTTGCCGATGCGCGCATCCGCGCGGGCGCGGGTGTCGGCAAGGTGTTCGAATTCGCGGGCATGGCCATCGCGAGCCTGTCCACGGACGAGCGCACGACGCTCACCAACATGACCGCCGAACTCGGCGGCTTCACCGGCATCGTCGCACCCGACGATGAAACCGTGCGCTTCCTGAAGGAACGTCGCGGCATCGATTTCACGGTCGAGCCGTGGATGAAGAGCGATGAACGCGCCCGCTACGCCGATGTCATCGCGATCGATTGCGCGCGTCTCTCGCCGATGCTCGCCGCACCGGGCGATCCGGGCAACGGCGTCGCGCTTGCCGCACTCGATGACCGGCCATGCGTCGATATCGCTTACGGCGGTTCATGCACGGCGGGCAAGCGCGAGGACTTCGATCACTATCACGACGTGCTCGCGTGGGCGGCAAAGCGCGGCCTGCGTGTGCCCGATAATGTGAAGCTCTATTTGCAGTTCGGCACGCAGGACGTGCGCGACTATTGCGTCGCGCAAGGCTACGTCGATGCGTTCGAGCGCGTCGGCGCGATTCTGCTTCAGCCCTCGTGCGGCGCGTGCGCGAACTGCGGGCCGGGTTCATCGACACAGGCAACGCAAGTCACCATCAGCGCGATCAATCGAAATTTTCCGGGCCGGTCCGGGCCGGGGAAGGTGTGGCTCGCAAGCCCGCCGACGGTCGCGGCGAGCGCGCTTCTGGGCCGCATCGCATCGTTCGCGGAGTTGCAGCAGCGCTTCACGAAGTGAGCACGATCGAGCCGCCAACGATGCGGCATCAAAATACATACAGGAGACGACAATGGCCATCATGCAGGGCACCTCGGGTCTGCACGACGCCGCCGGGCACGCGCTATCAGATGCGCCCGCAATCGCGGACACAGCGGGCATCTCGGCGCGCATCGACCGGCTTCCCGCGACGCGCGCGGTGTGGAAGCTCGTCTTTCTCTTGAGCCTCGGCTTCTTTTTCGAGCTCTACGATCTGCTCTTCACCGGCTATATCGCGCCGGGTCTCGTGAAGAGCGGCATCCTGAGCGCGACTACCGCGGGCCTCTTCGGCACGACGGGCGTTGCGAGCTTCATAGCGGCGTTGTTCTGCGGGCTTTTCATCGGCACGATCGCTTGCGGCTTTCTAGCGGACCGCTATGGACGTCGCGCGATCTTCACGTATTCGCTGCTCTGGTACGTCGCCGCGAACACCGTGATGGCGTTTCAGGACACGGCGCTCTGGCTCAATTTCTGGCGCTTCGTGTCGGGGCTGGGCATCGGCGTGGAACTCGTGACCATCGGGACTTACCTGTCCGAGCTTGCGCCGAAGCATCTGCGCGGCAGGGCGTTCGCGGTGTGCCAGGCGGTCGGCTTTTCAGCCGTGCCGGTCGTCGCGTTTCTTTCGTATCTGCTCGTGCCGCACGAGCCGTTCGGCCTCGACGGGTGGCGCTGGGTCGCATTGGCCGGAGGCGTGAGCGCGCTCTTCGTGTGGTATTTCCGGCGCAATCTTCCGGAAAGCCCCCGCTGGCTTGCAAGCAAGGGAAGAATCGACGAAGCCGATAAAGTCCTGCGCCGCCTCGAAGACAACGTCTCGCTCCAGTTCGGAAAGCCCTTGCCCGAGCCGGGCCCGTCCGACCCGATCGCGAGGAAGGCAGGCTTCGCGGACATGTGGAAGCCGCCATATCGCAAGCGCACGCTGATGCTGATCGTCTTTCATATCTTCCAGACGGTCGGCTTCTACGGATTCGCGAACTGGGTACCGACCTTGCTCGTCAGGCAGGGCGTGACGGTTACATCGAGCCTGCTCTATACGACTGTGATCGGGCTCGCCGCGCCTATCGGACCCTTGCTCGGATACTGGATCGCCGATCGCTTCGAGCGCAAGCATGTGATCGTGTTCATGGCGGGCGTGAACATCGTCGCGGGCCTGCTGTTCAGTCAGGCATCAGCGGCGGTGATGATCGTCACGCTCGGCGTGTTGCTCACCCTCGCGGGAAATATCATCTCCTTTACCTATCACACGTATCAGCAGGAGCTCTATCCGACGACAATCCGCGCCCGCGCCGTCGGCTTCGTGTATTCGTGGAGCAGGCTATCGGCGGTGTTCAGTTCGTTCGTGATCGCGTTCGTGCTCAAGGAAGCGGGCGTGACCGGCGTGTTCGGCTTCATCGCGGGCGCGATGCTGCTCGTGATGCTGTCCATCGGATTGATGGGGCCGCGCACGCTCGGAAGATCGCTCGAAAGCATCTCGCACTGAGTGCGTCTCGCGTGCGTCAGGCGCCGCAGGCGTGAATTGGCAACTGCAGCTCGCCGAAGGTCACACTGGATTCGACGTCCATATGGCATGCGTAAAGCTAGACCATGGATGCGCCCGGCATCCTTGGCGGGCGGCGCTCGCCCGTCGCACCGGTTGCCAGTCACTGCCCCTTACGCTGATAACCGGCCTTCAACGCATCGACCACAAGCTCCACCGCTCGCTCGAAGTCGCTGGTCAATCCGGGAAAGCTCGTTTCGGGTCTGGATGCTCTCGCAAAGGCCCACGCGTTCAAGGCCACGATCGAACGCGTGGCTGACTGACGCCCGAATCATTAACCCAAATCTCCGTGCATTCGGGTTTGCCTATGCGCCGCAGCGTAGCCGGCCGCGACGCATCAGCAAGAACTTCGCGCTTGGCGAGGATCGACTCGGACCGCGCGGCTCACTCGACTTGAAACACCGCGACCGCCTGACGCAACGTTTCGGCCTGCTCGGCGAGCGATTGCGCGGCGGCTGACGCCTGTTCGACAAGCGCCGCGTTCTGCTGCGTGACCTCATCCATCTGCGCGACGGCTACGTTCACCTGATCGATGCCCATGCGCTGCTCGCCGGATGCCGCCGCCACCTCGCTCATGATGGCCGTCACACGACTCACGGACGCGACCAGCCCTTCGATCGTGCCGCCCGCATGCTCGACGAGCGCCGAGCCGTTCGACACGCGCGCGTTCGAATCGTCGATGAGCGTCTTGATCTCCTTGGCGGCCACGGCGCTGCGTTGCGCGAGTGCGCGCACTTCGCCGGCGACGACCGCGAAGCCGCGGCCCTGATCGCCCGCGCGCGCGGCCTCGACTGCCGCATTGAGCGCGAGGATATTGGTCTGAAACGCGATGCCTTCGATCACGCCGATGATGTCGGCCATGTGCGACGAAGCCTGCGCGATGCTCCGCATGGTCGCGACCACATTATTGACCGTGTCGCCGCCCTGAGTCGCGTCGCCGCAAGCTTTCGTCGCGGCGTGCGTGCCCTCGGCGGCGTTGTCGGCATTCTTCGCGACGGTGCTCGCGAGTTCTTCCATGCTCGCCGCCGTTTCCTCGAGCGATGCGGCCTGCGACTCCGTGCGCTTCGACAGATCGACGGTGCCTTGCGCGATCTCGCTGGCCGCTTCGGCGATCGCCACGCTCGATGACTGAATGCCGAGAACGATCGTGTTCAGACGCGCGCGCATCGTTTCGAGCGAGACCATCAGGCTGTCGGGGCTGCGGCCGTCGACGGCGATCCCATCGCGCAGATTGCCTTGCGCGATGCGCGCGGCGAGTGCCATCGCTTCGCCCGGTTCGCCGCCGAGCGCGCGCGTGAGACCGCGCGTGATGACGAGCGCGGCCACGATGCCGGTGAGCACGGCTGCCGCGCCGAGCGCGAGCATGATCGCCTTGGCGCGGGCGTAGGCGGCGTCGGCGTCGCGGTTGGCGACATCGTTCTGTTCATCCTGCAGCGCGATCATGTCCTTCGTGGTGCTCATCCAGTCGCGCTGCACGGGTCGCAACTCGTCGATCAGCACACGAATCGCGGCCTGTTGCTCGCGCGCTTCGGCAAGCGAGATCGCCTTTTCGATGATCGGCGCTGCGGCCGCTTCGTTCGCGCGCAGCTTGTCGAAAACGGCGCGCTCGCTTGCAGAGGTGTGGTCGCTTTCCCTGAAGCGCGTGCCGAGTGCGTCGTAGGCCTGCGCATAGCCTTGCGCCTGCGTGCGGATGCGTGCTTTCTCCGTCTCGACTGCGGCGGTATCTGTCAGGAGCGCGATGTTGCGCAGCGCGATCATCCGGTCGCTCACCGACAGGCTCAGCGCGTGTGCGAGCTTCGCTTCCGCATTGTTGACTTCGACGACTTCATCGAAGCGGGCCTGGATTTGCGACATGCTGACGAGACCGAAGGCGAGCACCGCGAACAACATCGACAGCACGATGCCGAAGCCCAGGCCCAGTTTGGTGACTACCTTCATGGTTGTGATTCTCCGTAGACAGATGCGAAAGGGTTTCCCCAATGGGAAAGCCGTTGCTTTCATGCTGTTTACGGACTGCCTTCGCTTTACTTTATGGTGCTTTCGCGGCTTTTCGGCATGCCTTCCGCGGACGCGTTGGCTCACAAGCGACCCTTCGCCCTTCTACCGATGCGACCTCTCCTTCACCGCGTGAAGTGTCAGGACACTGTTGCCGGCGATACCTGTGACGCCCAGCGCGATCAAGGCTCCCGTCGGTCCAAGTATTGTCGCAAAGAGGCCCGCTAGCAGCGTTCCGAGCGGCCAGCATCCGATACCGACAGTGACCAGACCGAACACACGACTGCGCATGACGCCGGGCACGGACTCGATCACGATAGTCGTCTGGTGTATGTTGTAGGCGGCGCTACCAAAGCCGCCGATGAAGAGAATGACGAGCAATGAAGCCAGCGAGCATCGGAAAGAACTTGCGAACCCAGCGATCGCAATAGCCAGGAAAAACACACTCGATCCGGCTATCAACCAGACAAAGGAACGCCCTCGCAGGCGAGTGCCTCCGATGATCGCGCCCGCGACAAAAGATCCCGCAGGCTCCGCCGACGAAAGCACGCCGATCATCGTGGCCGACAAGTCGAACGTGTCCCTTCCGAGCGGTGTCAGTAGAACGTTATAGCTATAGCCGCATAAGTTCGTGATTGTCGTCACGATCAAGAGCGCCATGATCGTTTTACTGTCGAGCGCGTATTGCCACGCTTCCCTGAGGTCCTCGCGGAACCGCGTCAGGGAGAGGCGCCCGGATGGCGCATGCACGGTCGAAAGTCGAAAGATGCACGCCGCGGCGCAAAGCGACGCCGTCGCGGAGAGAAAATAGGATGTCGCGACGCCGAGTGCTCCGTATATCAGGCCTCCAAGCAGAGGCCCAATGCATCGCGTCGCGAAGTTGGTCATGCTGTCGATAGCGACCGCGCGAGAGGCCATCGCCGAACCTGCTGTCTCTGCGATCATGCGCCGACGCGCAGGCATCTCGGTGGCATAGACGACACCGCTCACGAGCGCGGCAGCGCAAAGGTGCCATGTCGACAGAACCCCGAGGAAAGACAAGATTCCTACTGTCGCCGACGAAGCGCTCGCCAGCAACAATCCGAGCAGCACTATTCTCTTGCGATCCATCGCATCGGCGACGACGCCCATGACCGCGCCGCTCAAAAGCAGCGGGAGACTTCGACACGCGGAGACCAGCGCGACTTCTACTGCCGAATTGGTCGCCTTGAAGGTGAACAGCGCCGCTGCAAGCATTTCCAGCCACATCATCGACGTTGAGACCGCTCCGGCCGTCCAGAGTGGTAAGAAACCTTTGGTGCGTATCACGCTTGTCGGGTGCATCGATTGCGTTACACCACGTTCCTTCGCTGATGGAGAATGTTCATCTCAAGCGTTTTGATTGGAAGCGGTCAGGCAGCGGCCGCGCCTGTCGCGTTGGTCCGAGAGGTTCTGTTACGCGTTGTCGTGATCGCCAAACGGCGAGCGCCGCTGGGCTACGCAGCAGTGCATCGTACGATGATGCCGCCGGCGGAATCGAAATAGACGATGCCGCGCTGGCTTCGTCATGTCGATGGATCGCTCCTAACAAGGAAGCAGCCGTTCGCGAGCCTTTTCAATGCCAACATGACGAAGCGATCGGTCATCGTCACTTTCTTTTGAGCGCGGCGTCTCTGCGGGGCGACTCGGTACTGTTGCCCGACTCAGGTGAGACTTCCTGTTTCGACCGGTGTTGTGCAGGAGACTGTTCGGCCTCGCCGGAAGTTGGTTGACGCACTCCTTGGGCGGGATCACCGCCTGTGGCGGCGCCCGGTCCTGGCTGGTTGCCCAGCGAGCCACCACCGCTGGCTCCGCTGCCGGCATCGCCGAGCGGCTTATCGGTGCTGCCCGGTCCTTCCAGACGATCGCTGCTCATGACCATTCTCCTTCCTTTTTGGCCTCATTAATGCGCAATGGGCGTGCCACGGGCGGCGGCTGGGCTTGCCATGTCGACTGTGTCGCGAGAGCTGGCCCTCTAGGCAACAGAATCGATTGGCGTGCCGGCGCGCTGCGCGAGCCGTCGTGTCACGCGCGGAAAGAGCGTCTTCATGCGCCCGTAAGCCGTCCGAACAGCACAACGCGTTGCGGCTCATCGGAATCCTCTCCGATGAATAGCTCGGCGCGATACCCACATCTCAGTTCGTCGTCGTAAATTGGGGCTATCAGGCACCGGCTGATAACACCACGGCGTCATCCGCGTAACGCACCATGACCAGCCCTGCCTGGCGCATTTCCACGTCAAGCTCGTGCAGATACGGATTTGCCAACAGGGGGCTGACAACCGCCCCTTGTGGAATGCCGGAAGTCGGCGTCCAACGCGTCATGTCTTCCATGATGTCTTGCTTGAGAAAGTACAGGGGTAAGTGTGGAAACGAGTCCTTCCGCTCGACCTTACTCCGCAATGCCGCGAGCGCATTCTGTCGCGACTCGGTTGCCTCATGCGATAAAAACAACGGTTGCCACTCTTTCTTATTATCAAACGCTTTGATGGCGGCTACCACGAGTACTATTCGACCCTCGAGGGTTTTCGAATAGGGCCTCAAGTTCATATTCCTCGTGCCGTTATAGATCGAAGCGACAGCATCTCACCGCAAAACACGATCGTTCGAAACAATTCGACGGTCTTTGCGGCGGGACTGTATTTTCTTCGCTATGCACAGAGAAACCGATAACAAGGCTCGGTATGCCAGCGTCATCGAAGACCAATCGACAGTTGTTGAAGACTACGTGGCCTTTTTTGGCAGTCGTTGCCTCGCTGCTGGCTCTTGTCGCTACGAGCCTCTCGATTATGTCGTCCGTTCGCGCGTATATCGGTGGTGAGAGCACGTGGTCGAAAGGCCAGAAGGACGCAGTTTTATATCTCATCCGCTATGCGCAGACCGGCGATGAAGCTTCCTTTCGTCAGTATGAAAGCGCGATCGCCTACCCGCTTAATCTGAAGCGTGCCCGACTCGCGCTCGAAGGTGCCTATCCCGATCTCGGCTCGGCTCGAATGGCACTGCTCGAAAGCGGCGTCGACGCGGCTGACGTTAGCTCAGTCATCTGGGTCTTTCGGACCTTCCGCCGCGTCAGCTACTTCGAACACGCGGTGACATATTGGACACGCGGCGATGCGCTCGTTGATCAGCTCGTCTCGACCGCCCAAAAACTGCGCCTCGCCAAGCTCACTGGCGCGTCCGGCCAGGTCGAAGTGGAGCTTTTGACGGGCGAAATCTGGAACATCAATTCGGCGATTGCACCCATTTCGCGGGCATTCGCCGACGTGCTCGGCTCCGCATTCCGAAAAACAGCATTGTTACTGTTCGCCATCAACGTCGTGGTCGCGGCGCTCCTGGTCTCACTGTCCGTGTGGTACGCACGCCGCTTCATTACCGCGCGACTCGCCTCGGAGCACGCGTTGAGGCGAAGCGAGGCGCGCGCGAAAGCCACGCTGGGCTCGATCGGCGAGGCCGTCGTCTCCGTCGGGCCATCGGGCCTCGTTGAGTTCATTAACCCCGCCGCAGAGCGCCTCTTCTGTCGTGAAGCAGGCAGTTGCGTGAAGCACGAGTTGACTGCGCTTGTCTCCATCGCACGGGAATGGGACCGGCGGCCCGTTGACCCGATCGAACAGGCACTGCGCGGCACCGAGCCATGGGACCCGAGTACCGATCTCGTGCTGACTAACCGAGAAGGCACAGAGACCGTTGTGCAAGCGATCACGTCCGTCGTGCACGATACGTCCGACACGATCACGGGTGCCGTGCTGCTGTTGCGGAACATGACCCGTGAGCGCGAATACGTCTCGAATCTGTCGTGGCAGGCGTCGCACGATGGCTTGACGGGCTTGCTCAATCGTACCGAGTTCGAGCGACGTCTGTCCGCCTCGCTCGATGCGCAATCGGACGTCAAAAGCACACAGCGTCCCTGCATGCTGATGGTGCTCGACCTCGACCAGTTCAAGGTGGTAAATGACACGTACGGCCATGCGGCCGGCGACACGATGCTGCGCGAGGTGGCGGCACTCTTCAGGCAGTGTCTTCGCGAGGAGGATTCGGTCGCGCGCCTGGGCGGCGATGAGTTCGCCGCGCTCATGGCCGATTGTGACGAGCAAACTGCGACGGGCATTGCCGAGCGCCTACGACAGGAGGTCGCCGCGTTCCAGTGGTCGTGC
>Ga0207426_1002250_pt1 | contig 12808 bp, 8 predicted proteins | sample AraplaMF_Cvi_mMS_FD_184265 | JGI IMG/M metagenome (GOLD analysis project Ga0207426, IMG submission 184265) | Arabidopsis root microbial communities from the University of North Carolina, USA - plate scrape MF_Cvi_mMS (SPAdes) (version 2) | ecosystem: Host-associated > Plants > Roots > Endosphere ...
CCACAGCCGCTCGGCGGTCGTCTCCAGCATCATCCCCAGGGACGGGGCGACGGGCTTGAGCCGCTGGAAGTCCGTCCAGGACAGCACCCCGGGGTTGAGGTGCGGCAGCAGCCCGGTCTCCTCCAGGACGCGGATGGCCATGGCGCGGACGTAGGAGAGCGTGTCGTCGTAGCCGTGCGCCTCCAGCCACTCACGGGCCTCGGGCCAGCGGTCCTCCGGCTTGTCGCCCAGGGTGAAGAGGGCTTCCTTGCAGCCCAGTTCGGCGCCGCGGCGGGCGATGTCCAGCACTTCGTCGGGGGACAGGAACATCCCGTGGCCGTCGCGGCGCAGCTTGCCGGGGACGGTGACGAAGGTGCAGTAGTGGCACGTGTCCCGGCACAGGCGTGTCAGGGGGATGAAGACACCGCGCGAGTACGTGATGACTCCGGGGCGTCCGGCGGCCTCCAGGCCGGCGTCCCGCACCCGGGCCGCGGAGGCGCACAGGTCCGTGAGGTCGGCGCCGCGGGCCTGCAGCAGCACCGCGGCCTCACCGGCGTCCAGCGCCACACCGTCGCGGGCGCGCTTGAGGGCCCGGCGCATGGCGTTGGCCGCCGGGCGGCTCCGCGGGGCCGTCCCGGAAGCCGTTTCGCGGTCGGTACCTCGGTCGGATGCCTGGTCAGGTCCCTGCGCGCTGGAAGTCATCCTCCGAGGATACGAGCGCCCGCCGACAGCGCCGCCGCCGGAGAACGGGCGGCCTGTGTGCCACTGATCACTTGGGACGGTGGTTCCGTCCGGGCCCGGAACGGGCACTTCCCGGCGGCGGCTCCCGGCACGCTTACATACCGGCCAGCAACTCGTCGGAGTACGTCCTGGTCAGGAACTCCATGTTGTGGCCGTCGGGGTCGTCGAGGTAGAGACCACGGCCGCCGTCCAGGGTGTTGATCTCCTGGGGCCTGGTGTGCATGGGGTCGGCCCAGTAGGGCAGCCCGCGCTCCTGTATGCGGGCGAAGATCCCGTCGAACTCGTCCTCGGTCACCAGGAACGCGTAGTGCGTGGGGACGAACTCTCCCTTGGCGACATGCTCGGCGTAGTCGAGGGCCACTCCGTTGTCGAGCTTGAGGGCGGCGAAGGGGCCGAACGCCTTGGGTTCGGGCGCGCCGAGCAGGTCGGCCAGGAACCGGGCGGAGGCGAAACGGTCGGTGCTGTGCACGATCGTGTGGTCGAGGCGAGGCATGGGATCTCCCTGATCTCTCGGGTCGCATGGGCAACGCGTCCCCTGATCTGCCGCATCGGCGCGGACCGTTGCCCGTCGTGGACCGTTGACCTTCCGGGCTTGTGGAGCCCTGATCTTCCGGCCCGTGACCGTTCTCGTCGGGCCGCCGCTCCACGGGGGATCCGCGGCCCTTCACCTTCGACGCTACGACCGCACGGGCCACGGCGGATCGTTCTCCGGTACCGGCCCGGTCGGAAGGCGCTACACCGCTGGTCCTAGGCCGGTCCGGGGCGCCCGGCAGCGGGCCGGCAATAAGGGCCTCCCCCGGGGCCCGTGCGCGCTCCGCTCCGCCGTCCGTCACCCTTCCCGCACGCCGCGCTCCCCTGCGTCACACCTCACAGGTACTGCGCGAAGTCGTCCAGGGTCCGCAGCACCTCGCCCTCCCCGGCCGGCGGCAGTTGCAGGACCACCTCCCGGACGCCCAGCTCGCGGTAGTGGGCCAGCTTCCCGGCCGAGGGCCGGACCGCATAGGGCACCACCACCGGCTCGCCGGTGCGCCCGGCGTCCGCCCAGGCCCGGCGCAGCACCGGAACGGTCTCCGCCAGCCCGCCGCCGCCGATCGGCAGCCATCCGTCGGCGTACTCGGCGATCTGCCCGAAGAGCTTGGGTCCGGCCGCGCCGCCGAGGAGGATGCGCGGTGCGCCGTGTACCGGCTTGGGGTGGGCGAGCGAGGCCCTGACCGACCCGAATTCTCCCTGGTACGCGGTCGGTTCCTCGGCCCACAGGGCGCGCATCAGCGCCACCCGGTCACGGGTCAGCGCGCGCCGGGTCGACCATGCGACCCCGTGGTCGGCGGCCTCCTCGACGTTCCAGCCGTAGCCGACGCCGAGGGTGAAGCGGCCTCCGGAGAGGAAGTCGAGGGTGGCGACCTGCTTGGCGAGGTCGACCGGGTCGTGCTGGGCGACGAGGGTGATGCCGGTGCCGAGCGCGAGCCGCTCGGTGACCGCGGCGGCCTGGCCGAGCGCGATGAACGGGTCGAGGGTGCGGCCGTATTCGCGGGGCAGCGGCTCGCCCATGGGGGCGGGGGTGTCCCGGCTGGCGGGGATGTGGGTGTGCTCGGGGAGATACAGGCCGTCGAATCCGCGCTGCTCCAGCTCGTGGCCCAGCCGGTCCGGCCGGATCGTCTCGTCGGTCAGGAAGATCGTGGTCGCGATCCGCATACGGGACACCTCCGCGTCAGGCGTGTGAGGGACCGAATGTTGCCGCACCGCCCGACGGTTATCCACAGCCCTTTCCCTCCCCGCCGCACGCGCGTACAACAGTTTTCACACGGCGCAACGAGCCGGCCGCGCGACGGAAACAGACGGGCGCGCCGGGCCCGGAGCGGGCTGCACGGCGCAGGAACCGGGCTGACGCGGCACGGGCCCGGCGCGGGCAGGAGAGCACACGAGACGGCACACGACGGCAGGGGGCGGGGATGGATCGACGTGACGTGCTGAGACTTTCGGCGGTTGCGGGCGCGACGGGCGCGCTTACGCTCGGACGTGTGAGCTTCGCCGACGCCACACCCGCCGCCGGGCAGCCCGGGGGCGGTCCCGGCGAGCAGACCCGGCGGGTGCGGGGCCATCTGCCCACGGGTGCGCCGGACTTCGTCCATCTGCCGGTCGAGGTGCCGCCGGGCGTCCGCGAGATCGCCGTGGCCTACAGCTACGACAGACCCGCTGTCCCCGCGGGCACGGCCGGCAACGCCTGCGACATCGGCATCTTCGACGAACGGGGCACGGACCTCGGCGGCGCCGGCTTCCGTGGCTGGTCGGGCGGCGCGCGTACGGAGTTCTTCCTGCGCGCCGACGACGCCACCCCCGGATATCTGCCGGGCCCCGTCAACGCCGGCACCTGGCACATCGCCCTCGGGCCGTACACGGTCGCGCCGCAGGGTCTCTCCTACGACGTCACGGTCACCCTGCGGTACGGGCCCCAGGGGCGCACCCCGGCGCCCGTCCATCCGCCCGAGCGCGCCCGGGGCCGGGGCCGCGCCTGGTACCGCGGCGACGGCCATCTGCACTCCGTCCACTCCGACGGCGGACGCACCCCCGCCGAGATCGCCGCGCTGGCCCGCGCCGCCGGGCTGGACTTCCTCAACACCTCCGAGCACAACACCACCTCCGCGCACCGTGCCTGGGACGGCCTGTGGGGCGATGACCTGCTGATCCTGACCGGCGAGGAGGTCACCACCCGTAATGGGCACGTGGTCGCGATGGGCACCGACCCCGAGGTCTTCATCGACTGGCGCTACCGGGCCCGCGACAACGCCTTCGGGAAGTACGCGCGCGCCATCCGGCGGGCCGGCGGCCTGGTCATCCCGGCGCATCCGCACGCCACCTGCATCGGCTGCAACTGGAAGTTCGGGCTGAACGAAGCGGATGCGGTGGAGGTCTGGAACGGCCCGTACACCCCCGATGACGAGATCACCCTCGCCGAATGGGACAACGCCCTGGTCGCACACACCCGTGGCCGCGCGGACTGGCTGCCGGCCGTCGGCCACAGCGACGCCCACCGCGACCCCGATGTGGTGGGCCTGCCGCAGACCGTGGTCCTCGCCGACGATCTCTCGCGCCGTGCCCTGCTGGACGGCATCCGGGCGGGCCGGGTGTGGATCGCCGAGTCGTCGAAGGTCGATCTCGCCTTCGCCGTCACCGGTGAACGGGGTGAACACGCCGGGATCGCCGAACGCCTGGAGGTCCCCCGTACGGCGAAGGTCACGGCCCGCCTCAAGGTCTCCGGCGCCCCCGGTTGCACGGTCTCCTTCGTCACCGACCAGGGGCAGCTGTACTCCACCCCGCTGCCCGCCTCCGGCAACGGCACCGTCAGCTGGCAGACCACCGCGGACCACGCCGCCTACATACGCGCGGAAGTCCGCCACCCCTCGACGACCGCGGGCCTGCCGGGCCCGATGGCGGCCATGACCAACCCGGTCTTCGTGGGGCACTGGGGCTGACGGCGGCCCGCCGGGCGGGCGAGCGGCACCCGCAGCGCGCACGGCCGGGCCGGCCGGACCCGAGCGGCGAGGGCCGCGGGCCGTGCGCGCACGGGCAACGCCATGAGCGCCCGCCACGATCACTGCGGGCCACGTAACTTGGCGGAGAGGGAACGTGATCAGTCGCGGCGAACCAGGGCCCGGCCCTCCCGAAACGGCCGGGCAATGAGGAGCTGGACCCGTCCGGGAGGAGCGTCATGCGTGCCATGCAGTTCGAGCGGTTCGGTGAGCCGGAGGTCCTGAGGGAGGCCGAGGTGCCGGACCCGGTGGCGGGGCCGGGCGAGACGCTGGTCGAGGTGGCGGCCGCGGGCGTCAACTTCGGTGACATCAAGCAGATGGCGGGCGAGCAACCCGACGGCCCTCACGCGCCGAAGGGGCCGCTGCCGCGCATCCCCGGCATGGAGGTCGTCGGCCGGACCGCGGACGGGCGGCGGGTCCTCGGCTATGTCCTCCAGGGCGGCTACGCGGCGAGGACCGTCGTCCCCGACCGTGACCTGGTCGCCTTACCGGAAGAGGTGAGCGCGGGCGAGGCACTGGCTCTGCTCATACAGGGGCTGACGGCGTGGCATCTGCTGCGGTCGGTCGCGCGGGTGCGGCCCGGCGAGAGCGTCGTGGTGCACGCCGCCGCGGGCGGAACGGGCAGCCTCGCCGTCCAGTTGGCCAGGGAGTTCGGTGCGGGACGCGTCATCGCCACGGCCTCCTCCGAGGACAAGCGCGCCTTCGCCCTCGAACTCGGGGCGGACGCGGCCGTCGACGGCGACGCGGAGGGCTACCGGGAGCGGGTCCTCGACGCCAATCAGGGGCGCCCGGTGGACATCGTCCTGGACGCCATCGGCGGCCCCGTCCTCGACGCCGCCCTGGACACCCTCGGATACCTCGGCCGGCTGGTCACGTACGGCGCCTCGTCGCGGCAGTCCGCCTCGGCCCTCGACCCGAGCCGCCTCGCGGTGGAGAACATCGGCGTGGCCGGGTTCTGGCTGGTCCCGCTCCTCGCCCGGAACGGGGCCGGTGGGCCGGTCCTGGAGGAGCTGCTCGACCTCACGGCGCGGCGGCGACTGCGGCCTCTGGTCGGCGCGGAGTACGACCTCGCACGGGCCCGCGACGCCCATGAGGACCTCCTCGCCCGCCGCACGAAGGGGAAGCTGGTCCTCCGCCCATGAAGGCCGCATGCCCGCCCAGGAACCCGGACCACCGTCCCTGAAGCCGCACCACCGTCCCCCGGAGCCAAGCGCCCCTCACGAAATCCAGGCCCCCTCACGAAAGCCGGACGATCGCCCGTGAAAGGGCCGAACGCCCTTCCCCCGACGCCGAATCCGCCCCTGCCCGGACCGCCCCCTGGCCCTCGGCCCGCCGTGGTCCCCAGCCCACAGCCGTCAGTCCTCCACCACCAGCGCCGGCGTCGCCCGGGTCAGGACGGTGCCGCGGAAGAAGGCCGGGCTGCGCCGCTGCATCACGAGCATGATCACGAGGCCCAGGACCAGCAGGCCGACGCCGATGACGAAGACCGAGCCTACGCCGAAGACCGAACTGCCCGAGCCGTAGGCGGGGTTCCACATGTCGACCAGGGTCTTGCAGAAGACCGCCGCGAGCAGGATGCCGCCCAGGACCGGGAAGACGCCCTTGAACAGCAGGTCACGGGCCGAGTGCCGCAGCTCGCGGCGGAAGAACCAGGCGCAGGAGAAGGCCGTGATCGCGTAGTAGAAGCAGATCATGAGGCCGAGCGCATAGATCGTGTCGATGAGCACGTTCTCGCTGAGGAAGCTCATCACGGAGTAGAAGACGCCGGTGGCGACGCCGGCCGCGACGGTCGCCCGGCCCGGGGAGCGGAAGCGCGGGTGGATCCTGGCGAAGGACGCCGGCAGCGCCTCGTAGGTGCTCATCGCCAGCACCGTCCGGGCCACCGGGATGAAGGTGGTCTGCAGGCTGGCCGCGGCCGAGGCGAGGACCGCGACGAAGAGCAGCACGCCGAGCACGGTGCCCATGACGGGGTTGGCGAGCGCGGCGAAGACGTTGTCGGCGGTGTCCGGGTTGCCCAGTCCCAGGCCCCCGTGCCCGACGCCGGAGAACATCTGCGAGGCGACGGCGGTGAGCAGGTAGGAGCCGATCAGCACGACCATGGCCAGCAGGGCGGCGCGGCCGGGCGTCTTCGCGCTGCCGGCGGTCTCCTCATTGACCGTGAGGCAGGTGTCCCAGCCCCAGAACATGAAGATCGACAGCGACAGACCGGCCGTGAAGGCGGAGAACGACTGGACGGCGAACGGGTCGAGCCAGGTCCAGGAGAAGTCGAGGGAGCCGGCGAAGTCGCCGGACCGCGCCTTGATCACGGCCAGCGCGACGAACACGGCGAGCACCGCGAGCTGCAGGCCGACCAGGGTGTACTGGACGCCCTTGGTGGCGGTCATCCCGCGATAGCTGACGGCCGTGGCGGCGGCGATGAAGACCAGGCAGGTCAGGACGTGGGCGGCCTTGTTGTCGTCCAGGGCGGCGACGGCCGGACTGCCGGTGAGTTCGCCGAGCAGCAGATAGAAGAACGAGGTGGCGACGCCGGCCAGGTTGGAGAGCACGATGATCGTCGCGATCACCAGCCCCCAGCCGCACATCCAGCCGACGCGTGGGCCGAAGGCCTTGACCGTCCAGGTGAAGGAGGTGCCGCAGTCCGGGACCGCGTTGTTGAGCTCGCGGTAGGCGAAGGCGACCAGCAGCATCGGCAGGAACCCGGCGAGGAACACCGCGGGCATCTGCACCCCGACCTCGCCGACCGTGGGACCGAGCGTCGAGGTGAGGCAGTAGACGGGCGCGACGGTCGAGATGCCGATGACCGCGCTGCCGAGCAGGCCGACGGAGTTTCCGCTGAGGCCCTTGCTGCGGGTGTCACTGCTGGTGTCGCCGCCGGCAGCGCCGACGCTCGTTACCGTGTCTCCGGTCTGGGGGCGGGGGTCAACCTGAACCATGAACAGGACGTTAAGGGCTGCTGTATCCGCATCCGGAAGATCAACTTCCGCGAGCCACCCCTTCTTTACCAAGGGATTTCAGGGATCTAGTGCTGCCATAGCAAAGAGAGCTCCCTCTACAGCCTTTGATGCAAAGGTTTCGACATACATCTTTCGCATTGCGAGAACCGCAGCCCTGCCCCTTTTGCCCCGGTTCTAAATTTTCCCGTCCGATTTCCGGACGCCGGGCGAGCGGGCGCCACGCGGAGCGACCTCACGAAGCCTCACCCGGCGACGGGGGCGAGGTCGCACGACACCGCTCGCCCCGCCGCCACCCCTCACCCGGCCCGCCGCCTCGCTTCACCCCGCCCACACGATCGCCTGCAGCTCGCTGTACGCATGGAGCGCGTAGGAACCCACGTCCCGCCCGACCCCGCTCTTCTTGAAGCCGCCGAAGGGCGCTTCCATGTTCCGGCCGACGGTGTTCACACCGACCCCGCCGGCCCGTAGCTGCCGGGCCACCCGGAAGGCGCGGGCGATGTCGCCGGACCACACGTAGTCGATGAGCCCGTAGTCGCTGTCGTTGGCGAGGGCCACCCCCTCGTCCTCCTCGTCGAAGGGCAGCACCACGACGACCGGACCGAAGATCTCCTCCCGCACGACCCGCATCTCGGGTGTGCAGTCGGCCAGCAGCGTCGGCGCGACATAGAAGCCGCGCTCCGGGGCGGACGGCCGTACGCCGCCCGCCACGACCCGTGCGCCTTCCTTCCTGCCCAGTTCCACATACGACTCGACCCGGTCGCGGTGCGCGGCCGAGATCACCGGTCCGACCACCGTCCCCCGCGCGCGCGGATCGCCGATCGTGAGGTGCCCGATGTACTGCGTCAGCCGCGCCACCAGGGCCTCGTACACGCCTCGCTGCACGATCACCCGCGTGGGCGCCGTACAGATCTGCCCGCTGTAGAAGGAGTACGTCGTGCCGATGCCGGCCACCGCCGAGTCGAGGTCCGCGTCGTCGAAGACCACCGCGGCGCCCTTGCCGCCCAGCTCCATGAGCTGGCGTTTCATCCCGCGTCCGCACACCTCGGCGATGCGCTGCCCGACGGCCGTCGAGCCCGTGAAGCTCACCATGTCCACGTCCGGCGCGTCCACGGCCGCCTCGCCCACCTCCGCGGATGCGCCGCTCACCACGTTCACCACCCCCGGCGGCGCCCCCGCCTCCGCCAGCGCCGCCACCATCCGGTACACCGACAGCGGGTCCTGCGGAGCGGGCTTCACGACGACGGTGTTGCCCATCGCCAGCGCCGGGGCGATCTTGCCCGCCGGGTTCGCCCACGGGTTGTTGTACGAGGTGATGCAGGTGACGACGCCGACGGGCCGGCGCCCGGCGAGGGCGCCCAGCACGGCCGCCCTCCCCATCGCTCCGGCCTCGTTGATCTGCGGCGGCAGCCCCTCCTCGACCGGCTCCAGCGCCCCCTTCGCATACCGCCGGAAGCGCGCCACCCCCACCGCGACCTGCATCCCGCGCGCCGTCGCGGTCGTGGCGCCGCTCTCCGCCTGCGCCAGCTCGGCGTGCGCCGCGAAGTCGCGCTGCATCACCTCGGCGGCCCGGTCGAGGACCGCCGCCCGCTCCTGCGGCGGGGTACGGGACCAGGTCGCGAAGGCCTCCCGCGCCGCGGCCGCCGCCTGGTGCACCTGCGCCCGGCTCGCCTCGGGCGCGAGCCCGACGACCGCCTCCGTCGCCGGATCGATGACCTCGTAGTGCCCCTCGTCGGGCTCCACCCACTCGCCGTCGATGAACAGCCGCCCCGCCGACGTCATCGGGCACTCACCGCTCCCATGTCAGCTTCCGCCGGCGTCACGTGAGACCCGCCGCTGCCATCTCCCGTCCCACTGGCAGAACTCGACGCCCCCTGCGGCCAGGCCCCTCCCGGCGCCGCCACGTGACGCCCCGCCGCGTTCCCCGCTCCACCCCACGCCCTCACTTCGTACTCACCGTCCGCGTGTCCCGCCCCGACCGCAGGACCGTCCCCGGCACCGCGCCGGTCACCACGTCCTCGCGGATCGTCTCGACGCCGTTGACCCAGACCGCGGTGATGCCGATGGGCCGGGAATCCAGCCGCGGGCTGTTGCCCGGCAGGTCGTGGACGAGCGTGGCCTTGCCCGCGTCGATCCGCTCGGGGTCGAAGAGGACCAGGTCCGCGTGCCAGCCCTCCTCGATGCGGCCGCGCTCCCGCAGACCGAAGAGCTGGGCGGGGTCGTCGGTGAGCATCTTCACCGCCTGCTCCAGGCCCACCAGCTTCCGGCCGCGCAGGCAGTCGCCGAGGAAGCGCGTCGTGTACGGCGCACCGCACATCCGGTCCAGATGGGCACCCGCGTCGGACCCGCCGAGCAGCACGTCCTCGTGCTGCCAGGTCTCGGCGCGCAGGGCCCAGGAGGCCGGGTCGTTGTCGGTCGGCATCGGCCACAGCACCGTCCGCAGCCGGTCGTTGGCGCAGATCTCGACCATGCAGGCGAAGGGCTCCAGGCCGCGCTCGGCCGCGATGTCCCGGACGACACGTCCGGTCAGGCCCTCGTTCTCCGGGGAGTAGGTGTCCCCGATGACGTACCGGCCGAAGTCGGTGAGCCGCCGGAAGACGCCGGCTTCCTTGCTGCCGGCGCGCCGCAGCAGCTCGGCCCGGACGTCGGGGTCGCGGAGCTTTTCGAGGCGCTCGGGCACCGGCAGGCCCAGGATCTCGCCCCAGCCGGGGATGAGGTTCAGCGCGCAGAAGGTGCCGAGGGACATGTTCATGGGAGTGAGGATCGGCATCGTCAGGGCCACGACCCGGCCGCCGGCCTCCCGGGCCCGCTCGGCGGCGGCCAGTTGGCGCGGCACCCGCTCGGGCACGGCCGCGTCGATCGTCAGGACGTTCCAGTTCAGGGGCCGGCCGGCCGCCGCGCTCATCGCCGCGAACAGCTCGATCTCGTCGTCGTCGAACTGGTCGAGGCAGCCCGCCACGATCGCCTCGATCTGGGTGCCCTCGTGTACGGCGACGGCACGCGAGAGGGCGAGCAGCTCGTCCCGTCCGGCGTGCCGGGAGGCGACCGGCTGCCCGTCCCCGTCGGAGTGGGTGGTGGACTGCGTGGTGGAGAAGCCCCAGGCCCCGGCGTCCATCGCCTCGTGGAACAGCGCCAGCATCTCGTCCATCTGCCGGGGGGTGGGCTGCCCGCCGACGGCGTCCGCGCCCATGACGTACCGCCGCAGCGCGCAATGTCCCACCATGAAACCCGCGTTGACGGCGATCCGCCCCTCCAGCGCGTCCAGGTAGTCGCCGAAGGAGTGCCACGTCCACGGGGCGCCCTCTTCGAGCGCCACCAGGGACATGCCCTCGACCTTGGACATCATCCGCCGGGTGTAGTCGGCGTCGGCGGGCCGGTCGGGGTGCAGCGGTGCCAGGGTGAAGCCGCAGTTGCCGCCCGCCACGGTCGTCACGCCGTGGTTGAGCGAGGGGGTGGCGTAGGGGTCCCAGAACAGCTGCGCGTCGTAGTGGGTGTGCGGATCGACGAAGCCGGGGGCGAGGACCAGCCCGGTGGCGTCCTCGCTCGTCCTCGCCTCCTCGGTGACGGTGCCGGCCGGGGCGACGACGGCGATCCGGCCGTCGCGGATGCCGACATCGGCGGCGTACGAGGGCGTGCCCGTACCGTCCACTACGGTCGCGCCCTTGATCAGGTGGTCGAGCATGGGCGGAGCGCCCCTTCCCCTCGGCGGACTCAGCTGCCCGCGGCCTGACGGAACCGGGTCGTCCGGTGGACCGGATCGGTGTCGATCTTCGGGATCACGTGCTCGCCGATGAGCTTGACCGTGTTCATCGTGTCCTCGTACGAGATCCCGATCGGCAGGCCGAAGCTCAGCTGGTCGGCGCCGGCCCGCTCCCAGCGCCTGCACTGCCCGAGCACCTCGTCCGGGTCGCCGCAGATCATCAGTTCCTCGGCGATGAGCAGCTCGATGACCTCGGCGGTGTAGTCGGGCAGCAGCTCGGGCCACTCGGGGATGCCGTCGGGCCGCGGGAAGGTGTCGTGGTAGCGGAAGACCAGCGACTGCAGGTAGTTCAGCCCGCCGCCCACGGCGATCTCGACGGCCTTGTCGTGCGTCTCGGCGCAGATCGCGGTGGAGGTGACCATCACGTTGTCGTTGACGAAGCCGCCGACCGGCTCGGCGTCCCGGATCGCCGTCTTGTACTGCTCCAGCACCCACTCCATGTCGGAGACCTTCTGCACGCTGAAGCCCAGCACGCCCAGGCCCTTCTTCGCCGCCATGGCGTACGAGGACGGCGAGCCCGCCGCGTACCACATCGCCGGGTGCGCGGCCCCGTACGGCTTGGGGAAGATCTTGCGCGGCGGCAGCTGCCAGTGCTTGCCCTGGAACCCGACGTACTCCTCCTGGAGCCACATCTTCGGGAACTCGGCGATGGTCTCTTCCCAGATCTCCTTGGTGTGGTTCATGTCGGTGATGCCCGGGAGGAACCCCAGGATCTCGTGACTGCCGGCGCCCCGTCCGCTGCCGAACTCGAAGCGGCCCTCGCTGAGATGGTCGAGCATGGCGACCTTCTCGGCGACCTTCACCGGGTGGTTGACCTGGGCGAGGGGGTTGAAGATCCCGGAGCCCAGGTGGATCCGCTCGGTCGCATGGGCCAGGTAGCCGAGGAAGACGTCGTTGGCGGAGAGGTGCGAGTACTCCTCCAGGAAGTGGTGCTCGGACGCCCAGGCGTACTTGAAGCCGGACTTGTCCGCCTGGATGACGTACTCGGTCTCCTCCATCAGCGCCTTGTGCTCCGCGAGCGGATCGGTCTCGGCCCGCTTGCCCACGTATCCCTGTACAAAGAGCCCGAATTCCAAGGAGGTTCACCGTCCCCTGAGAGCCGTTCGCCATTTCTGACGTACCGTCAGATTTGCTGTGCCGACTGTTCCACCGCGCACGGGGAGCGTCAATAGCCGCCGCCCGGCTGCCTGATGAACCGTCAGATGATGCTGACCCCCGCCAGCCAGCCGCCGTCGACGACGAACGGCTGCCCGGTGATGTACGACGAGTCCTCGCACGACAGGAAGAGCGCCAGCTTGGCGACCTCCTCCGGCCGGCCGATCCGGCCCAGCGGCACCAGCTTCCGGTAGAGCTCGTCCACGGCCCGTTTCGACTCGGCCGGGTCGACACCCGGATCCAGCGCGGCGGGGTTGGTCATCGGGGTGTCCACCGCGCCCGGGCACACCGCGTTGACCCGGATCTTCCTGGCGGCCAGCTCCACCGCGGCGACCCGGGTGAGCCCGAGGACCGCGTGCTTGGTCGCGGCATAGGCACCGACGAAGGCCATGCCCGTCAGGGCCGTGTACGAGGCGGTGTTGACGATCGTGCCGCCGCCGGCCGCCTCGATCTCCGGCGCCACCGTACGGATCCCGAGGAAGCAGCCGACCTGATTGACCTGCACCACCTGCTGGAACTCCTCCAACGGCGTCGACACCAGCTCGTTGAAGCGCAGGATCCCGGCGTTGTTGACCAGCCCGTCGATCTTCCCGAAGGCGTCCTTGGCCACGACGGCCGCCGCCTCCCAGTCCGCCTCCCGCGTCACGTCCAGATGGACGAACCGGGCCCGCTCCTCCCCCAGCTCCTCGGCGAGC